>Ga0066709_100003641_pt1 | contig 11938 bp, 7 predicted proteins | sample GraSoiAngelo_158_FD_79665 | JGI IMG/M metagenome (GOLD analysis project Ga0066709, IMG submission 79665) | Grasslands soil microbial communities from the Angelo Coastal Reserve, California, USA - 14_1009_16_30cm | ecosystem: Environmental > Terrestrial > Soil > Grasslands | place: USA... | reverse complement strand
CTGCCGCCTGCGCCCTCCTCCCAATCTCATAGCTTACCCGAACCTGTGTTCCCAAAATTCCCGGACCTTCTGACGGATGAGGCGCTGGAACTCGATAAGCACGGTTCGCCGGCCGATCCCTATAAGCGCCACTGGTCGGCTCCGCGCGTGTACCGCTGCATGCGAGGCTGGCTTTTTCCTTACGTCAAATCGCGGGTGCTGCCGGGCGATTTTCATCCCATCATCGCTTACCTGTTCACGGAGTGGAAATGCAATCTGGACTGCCATTACTGCTGGGCATTTGATAACACCGTGAAGGGCATGACGGAAGACACGGCGCGGCGATCCATCGATTGGCTGCATTCCACTACCTGCCGCGTCCTGGCGCTGATGGGAGGTGAACCGCTTTTGCGGCCGCAATTCGTGCACAAGGTGGTCTATTACGCGGCGAAGAAGGGCTTCTGGGTTTATCTGCCGACCAATGCGCGGCTATTGCGCACCGACGTGATCGACCGGATTGCTGACGCCGGCGTAGCTACCGTCAACTTTGCCGTTGATGTTGTGGACGAAAAACCCGGACTGCCGAAGGCGCTGAACCCGGTCCGGAAATACTTCGATTACCTGGTCAGGAAGCAGTACCGGTACGGCTACTCCGTGTTCCTCAACATGAACATCTGCCGCACCAACCTGGAGGACATCAAGCAATTGACCGAGGTTGCCCACGACAACGGCATTTCCACCGACTACCACATCAACGAATCACCTATGATCGAGCAGTCACACTTCAAGCACATGGACGAGAACAGCACCTACATTACCAAGGAAGACTGGCCCAGGGTGGATGCCCTGGTCGACTGGATCATCGAGAAAAACAAGTCAGGCTACAAGATGGTGAATTCGGTGAAGCGCCTGCAGGACATGAAGGACTTCATGGGCGCCAAGGTAGCGCCCTGGAGCTGTCGCGCCGGCCAGAACAACGTCATCATCCGGGTGGACGCGACGCTCGCGCCGTGCTTCCCGATGTATTCGGCAACCTACGATTGGGGACACATCGGGCATCACAAATTCGACGTTAAACAGCTCGATGAGATGAAAACGGAATGCCAGACACATTGCTTCTCAACCCTCAACCACAACCTGGGTTATTGCTACGATGCAGCACGGGTGATTAAGTGGGTGTTCAGGCAGGCCAGCCGCGGATTTCAGGGGGTAACAGGCAGCTTCGAAGATTAGACGGATTGATAACACGCGCCGAGGGGACTTGCTACAACAACAAGGATAATCGGTCGCCCTTGCTGAGCAAAACTTCTTGCGCAAACAGGAATACCCAATGATCATCTTGGCGACGCAGCTTATGTTCCAGGCGCTGCGGCCCAAGGCTAGCCGATGAAGCCGTCCGTCCTTGTGTTCCGCCAGCCAGGGTGACGGAACGGCACGCCAGTTCACCGTGAATGACCGAAAGTGAAAAGGACGCATTACGTTCATCGATGGTCTGAGAGAATGTGCCCCAAGCTGTCGCCGCGGACCAGAAGGAAGAGAACCTCGCCGGCTGAATCCGTGGCTCGGCAGTCACGTTCTTTTCGGCAGCGTTGTACCGGAAGCCGCTGAGCGCGAGCAAGGCCGCCCAACTGGCCATAGGCCGCGCGTAAAAATAACCGCACTCGGCCTCGCCCCACGCGTTCCGCCTCTCGCCGTCGTACCGTCGGCGGGCGCTCTCGATCAGCTCGAGGCCTTGAGATACCATGCCTGTGAAGATCATGAGCGCGGCGACCGAATACTCGAGACCGGTCCAGAGCTCGGCATAATAAGGGAAAGGCGTTTCCGGGCGCTTACCCCTTGAGTAGTCACAGATCACGACGCCGGACTCGTCGTTCAGCGCGTAGGTCCGCTGCACGGACTCGTGGTCAGAGAGCGAACGCTTGAAGTTGTACTTATAGATCGATTCCAGGCAGCTGCGGATGTGTTTGGAATCCAGCAGCAGGCCGAGCCCGGCCACGTGGGCGAAATATTGGCCCACGAGCTGATCCACAAAGCAGCCATCGCCCAACTGAAACGTGGGATGCTCCGGGTCCGCAGCACCCATGCCTATGAGTAGACCCTTCGCCACCTGGTCTCGCGGAATGGACCCAATCTTCTGGATGTAAAACTCGCCGTTGAACAGGTTGGCGTCGATCCATTGGCTTCCCAGCTTGAACAGGCGACGGTAGTCGGCGGCGGAGGCCCGATCGCCCACGGCGAGAGCCATCTCCTCGCCCGCGCGCAAAGCACCCAAGTACCAGACGCCGCAAAGCGTATTGGGGCCGATGAACTCCACATCATAGGTATTATGCTGGACACCCTCCATGACACCGTCGCGGTTGGCATCCCATCCGCCCGCAATCCAGGCGAACCCGAGCGCGCGCTTGGCAGTAGGCCACAAACGGCGCAGCCATTCCGTGTTGCCTGACAGGCGCCAGTCCAGATACAACTTCATAATCGTGCCCATCTGGCCGTCGGCCGCGGCAAACCCCCAGTGCTCGATACCGTTCGGAAGGAGCTCCCGGAAATCCATGCGGCCTTCCGCATCCGTGAGGAAGCCGAATTGGCGCTCCCGCAGCGACCGTGAAAGGCTCGGAAAAACGTGAGCCGTTGCCGCCTCGTAATTCCACACGTGGGTACAGCTCCCAAAGCAACACCCTGCCTGCTCGTTGCAGCCTTCGAAACCGTGGAATGCGCCGTCCGCTGTGCGGAAGGAAGTAGGTGAGGCGAGGGTCGCAAGGTTGGCCGTTGCGGCGTCTTTTACCGCGCCCGGAAATGTACTTTCGCGCATGGCCAGCGCGAATTGCCGCGTACGCGCTTCAAGGTCCGGTAAGTGCTCCGCAAGGTATTCCGCCGCCTTCCAGGCGTCGGCAAACCGGGTGCAGTAATAATTCCCGATTACATCATTCTCGTGGCCTTTGGGCGCCGTCCACCCACAGCGTTTTGGAGTACGATTGGGGAAATGCCAGCTCAAGAGGAACGTATACTCGGCCGTGCCGCGGGCCGGAATCTCGCGGCGGAGACAAACAGATCCTACCGGGCTGCGCGCGGGCGTCTCCGAATTCAACTTGCCATCCGCGGAGAAATCGTCCCAGAAGAGCAACGGGCCTTGCCACCAGTTCGCGCTCGGCCATCCGCGCAAATAAGTCACGTCACCCGCCCCCGCCCCCAACACTGAGAGAGCAAACGAGCCCGCCAGCGAATCAGTAGCAGGCAGGAAGGGATTGCGCATCAGCAAGCCTTCAATTCCAGGCCCCTTGCGATATTCATTGGCTCGTCCCTCTTTACCGACCGGATTTTCAATGGAGAAGGCGATGGAAGCCGCCAGTCTTGAGGCTTGCCGGTTCGCGACGCGATAGCGCAGGACCGCCACGGGCAGGCCGGAGTCGTCAGCCTCGAGAGGAATGAAAGGTGTAAAGGCTTCAAGTGTGACTTTCACGGGAAGGCTGGAATCCTCGAATTCAACCGCGGCCAACGGGAACTCTCCCGTGAAGGTGCACGATTTGAGACGCGGCAGCCCCGGGACATTATCCGAGCCAAGTCCGCTGGATCCTTCGTAAGGAGGCATGAAGCGCGCTTCCAAGACACGGACCAGCGGCCGCCGCTCCCGGCTTTCAACCCAGATCGCGGGGAAGGCATACTGCGGAGATTTGCCCTTGTCGGGTCGGTTGAAAATCCACCACTCCTGCAGTTGTCCACGCCCTCCCAAACCGATACTGCCTGCTCCCACTCCACCGAGGGGAAAGGAGATCATTTGGCGGCGCGATCCGGTGAAGACGCGCGGGTATTCAATGGCCGAGCGGGGGACGGCCTTCGGAGGCGCCAGCTTCCCTCCACCCTCTTGCAATGCTCCGCCAGGCGCCGCCTTGCCGGATACAGCAGCACTCGCGCCGAGGGTCATCGTCTTCAGGAATGTCCGCCTGCCACGCTTCTGACCGTTCTTCCCGTTCTTCTTCGTTGAACTCGGCATGTTTCAGAATACCTCGGTTGAAATTATTGAGGCCGACTGGAAGGTGGTATGGATATTACCAGCCTTTAGTTTGGGAATGGGAATCAAGAGACGCGCATAACCGGCGTGATCTCGGCGGCTCGATGTTCTATCACCGATCCTGAGCGGCAAAGGCCAAGTTGGTGGCCGCGGAAGATTCTTACTGCCTTGGGCTTCATCATCTCCAAAGCCTCGGCCGAAGAACGCTACCGCCATGCCAAGTACCGGACGAGAGAGCATTATGGTTTCATTTCACTTCGGCGGGGCCGCGGTAGATCACGGCCTGCGGATAAAAGGCCTCCAGTTCACCCAGAAAGGCCTGCACCGAAGTGATAGTCGAGCGCGTATCAGTCTCTACACGCGCGCTATCTGAAAAACGGTCGTAGATGATCGTCACGGCTCGGCCCCCCACCCGATCGTCAATTCGTGCGCTACTCCCCTTCGGTTGTTTTCTCAGTTCAGAGAAGGGATAGATTTTTGCGGCGCCTGCGGTCGTGACCAGAAGCGCCGGAGTGCGAACCAATGGATAATCGGCGTATGGGTCTTGCGTGTACTCAAAGGCGTGCTCCGCTGGGACGGACAGCACGAGTGTTTCCGGGTGCTCTGCCTTCCATGCGACCCATGTTGTGTTTTCCGCCGCGAACAAGCTGAGCCGCGTTCCCGCTAGCGGTCCCGTGACCGCCTGAGAAAGGAGTTGAGACCAGAGGCTATCCGTCTCTCGATCGTAAAAGAGCAAGTTGTGCTTGTAGAGGCGGCCTGTCACTCCGAACCAATGACGCCGTCCTTTAATCACCGGGTCGTAGACCACGCCCGAACCGCACAGCGGTCACCAACTCACCAGAATTGGCCGGTCGCCGAGGGAATCGTTTACGAGTTCGTGATAGTTCAAGATCTGTACCGGATAAGCTTTGACCGTGCCACTCAGGAACACGCCCAAGACCCGGTCCGAGTCCCTGAGAGAATTGTGGATTCGGTCAGCTTTGACGAAAGTAGGATGAAGAATTGCCGGGATACCGTCCCGTGGGGGACCTCCGCCTTCGATCTGGTTCAGGGGGATAGTATGACGCGTGACGTTAAACGGCTTCTCCCCGGGACCGGCGGGCAAGAGCACAGTCTTAGGCTCACGGATGGCCGTCCGTCGCCCGGCAACATCCGCCTGAGCGGGGGTTGGGCAGGCCGGCGTGAGCGCTAAAACGAATGATAAGGCTACAGTCGAAGTCTCAAGCATCTTTGGCTCGGAATCTGAAAGCCTTCTTCTTTGGGCTCCGTCGCGGGCAAAGCTTCGTGTGGCGCGCTTTCCAAGATCTTGCTATCTTCCGCGTACGAAGGGACCGCAAGATCCGAGGACTGTGACTTTGTTTCGCGAAAGTTCTGTTGAACATGCCAGAACCCTGAAGATGGCTAAAGGTCTGCCTGCCATTTTAGCGGACTTCGAGTACACCACACCACTTGTAGCGCCTGCTGTTCGCGCTGTTCTTTGCTGTACCAGGATGCTATGTTTGTTAGCTGTCAGAAGGTGTGCCGTAGCAGAAGTGCGGCCCGCCCTTGACTCTACATACGTGAGGCGTCTCACCAGCGTCAAGATCGAATTCCGGCTCGGCAGGTGGCGAATCCTATGTCTCACCCGACGGATCGCAAGATCGACAAGCTGATCCAGGTGCTGGTCACCAATGCCACCATCGTACTGCCAGGACCGAAGATAGCTTCGGAAGCTGGAGTGACCCGCTCGACCGTCTGGGCCTGGATCGAAAAACTGCGCTCGCTCGGTGTTGAGGTCAAAGGCCACCCGGCCAGCGGTTACCAGCTGGCGAAACTGCCGGACATTCTGACGCCCTCGCTGATACGTCCTCAGCTGGATGATAACGAAATCGGACGCCGGATTGTCCATTACTTCCGCACGGGTTCAACCAACGATGACGCGCTCGAGCTGGCCGCCGGAGGCGCGCCGCACGGAACCGTGGTGCTGGCCGAAGAGCAGACGGCCGGCCGGGGCCGATTCGGGAGAGAGTGGCATTCGGAAAAGTCGAGCGGCATCTACAGCTCGGTCATTCTGCGGCCACCCCTTTCTCCCACCGCGGCGCCAGTCCTCACGTTGATGGCAGGCCTCGCGGCTCACGCTGCCGTGAGGTCGAGCACGGGGCTGCCCGTGGACATTCGCTGGCCCAACGATCTGCTGATCAATGGCAGAAAGATGTGCGGCATCCTGACGGAGATGAGCGCGGAAGTCGACCGGCTGCATGCCGTAGTCATCGGCATCGGTATTAACGTGAACCACTCCAGTATGCCGCCCGAGCTCAAGCAAATCGCCACATCTCTGCGCCTCGAGAGCGGAAAGTCTTACTCGCGCGCCCAAGTGTTGGTGGCGTTGCTGAAGGAATTAGAACGCCATTACCGGCTGCTTCTCGATAAAGGCGGTGCAGCTATCGCCGAAGGCTGGGCCAGTGCCTCAACCTACGCTCGAGGCAAGCGCATCCGGGTGCGCAGAGCATCCGAGGACTACGAGGTTACGACCACAGGACTGGATCCGAGCGGAGCACTTCGCGTCCGCCACGACAGCGGCCGGGAGGAGTTGCTGGTTTCGGGTGAAGTCCTGGAAGTAAAATGAATCAGCGCGGGCCCGAAGGCGACCATAGAGACAGGCTTACTCTCGTAAGTGCCGGTGCGAAACAGCAGGCCTAACTCCTGGAGCCTAGATCGAGTCCATCTGCTCAGCTCTTCCATGCCTAACCGCGGAAGCGGAGGGTAAAATGAAGTTCGGTCGGAGGGTGAAGTCCGACAACTGAATCCGGGCACCCCATGGTTCTCATCGACGTCGGCAATAACCATACCAAGCTCCTGGTGATCGACGTCGGCAACACGAATACCGTGCTCGGCGTGTTTCAAGGCACGCAGCTGCGCGCCCAGTGGCGTTTGACCACCAACCGCGCTCAGACTGGCGACGAGTACGGCATTCTGATCCGTAATCTCTTCGCTCTGGATGGCATTCAGGCCGACCAGATTGCCGGAATCATGGTGGCGAGTGTCGTACCCCCGCTCAACGCCCTGCTCGAGGAGATGGCCCAGAAGTATTTCCACCTCAAAGCGCTGTTTCTAGGACCAGGCACGCGCACGGGTGTCGCCATTCATTACGAGAACCCGCAGGAAGTGGGTGCGGACCGTATTGCTAATAGCGTCGCGGCTTTCGAAAAGTACGGGGGGCCTTGTGTGATCGTCGATTTCGGCACGGCAATCACCTTCGATGTTGTCTCGGAAAAAGGCGAGTACCTGGGAGGTGTGATTGCCCCCGGCCTGGGCATTTCTTCGGACGCGCTCTTCGCGCGCACCGCTCGACTGCCCCGTGTGGAAATCCGCGACCCGCAACGCGTGATCGGTACGAATACAGTCGGCAGCATCCAGTCCGGCCTGTTTTACGGGGCTGTAGGGACGGTGGACGGGATCCTTGATCGTCTGTACGCGGAACTGGGACCACAGACGAAATCGATTGCGACAGGCGGCCAGGCTGCGCTCGTGGCTGGGGCATCAAAATACAAGCTGCCGCTTGAGCCCGCGCTCACACTGGAAGGTCTGCGGATCATCTACGAACGCAACCTGCCGAACGCGAAACGCAGATAAGGGATCGAACTTCCTGTAGCAGCGCTGCCCTTTGCGGTGAACGCGTCGGTCGAGAGGGGCTGCCGGACTGCTGCCTTGCATAGCCTGCTCGAAACGCAAGTGGAGAACTATTTCAACTATTTCACCGAAATTGAAGAGTGCTTCCGACGGTGCCGCAGCGCGCATACGACGGCAAATCCCCGCATGCTGCTCACCCCCGTCGACTGGGCCTTGGTCGAGTCTTGGAAGGAAGCCGGCATTCCACTCGAGGCGGCGTTAACAGGCATCGAACGCACTTTCGAAAAATGGCAAAGGCGGCCGCGGCGCTTCCAGAGAGTCAACAGTGTGGGTTTCTGTTCGCAGGAAGTTCTGCGTGCAGCCGAAGAAGCGCGCACCGCGCAAACAGAAACGGGACGGAGGGGCAATGCCAAGACTAAGCCCGCGCCCTTCTCGGCGAACGAAGTGACAAGCTTCTTCAACAGCAATGCCCGAGCCCTCGAAGCGGCTTCCGGCCAGGCCCAGCGGTAGGGCCAAGCGGCCTTGCGGGAGGAACTGGCCGAGGCCACTTCATCCCTTAATTGTATTGCGGCTCGAGCAAGTGGCGAAAACCTGGAGGAGATCGAACGCCACCTGACGGCGCTTGAGGAAAAACTAGTTGCTTCGCTCACTCGGGCCTCTTCCGTAGAATTGCTGGCCGAGGTCCGCGCTGAAGTAGACCAAGGGATCATTTCTTATCGCGGGAAAATGACAGGGCCGCAGATCGAGGCGCTCGAGCGCCAGTTCCTCAAGAAGCGGCTGTTTGAGTACTACGAGATTCCGCGTCTGAGTCTGTTCTATTTATAGGTGGTCCGTCAGCGGAATGTCGTACAGGAAACAAGCTGGGATGGGAGGCTTTCTGGAGCGCCAGCGCCCTTACCCCCCGTCTTCGGCGCTGAGCAACGTTTCGCTCAAGGCCAGCGAAGGAGAGACTCGCATCTGTGTCCTTTGAATTCTCTGCGAAAAAGCTGGTTTACGGCGGCGACAGCCTTGGCTATCACGAAGGCTCCCCGGTGCTGGTGCCGCTTACCCTGCCTGGTGAGCGGCTCGAAGTGGAGCCCGTGCGTACGGCGAAGGGTATGGTACATGCGCGCCCAGTGCGGGTGCTTTCGCCCTCGCCGGATCGCGCTCTGCCGCCATGCCCGTATTTCGGGTGCTGCGGCGGTTGCCAGTACCAGCACCTGGATCCCTCGCGGCAGATCTCAGCCAAGCGGGAGATTCTCCGGGAGACACTGCGCCGGCTCGGGAAAATCGTCTGGGAGGCGGACATTCTGACACGCGCGGCGTCTCCCTGGAACTATCGCAACCAGGCTGAGCTGAAACTGAGTCGCACGAGTGACGGGCGGACACTAGTTGGTTTCTTCGAGGCGGAGTCTCACCGGCTGGTTGATATTGATGAGTGCCTCATCCTCTCGCCTCGGCTGAATGCCGTCCTGCGCGAATTGCGCGAACAGGGCTCGTTTGAAGGTGCACCTGGGACGCAAAGCGCGTGGGCTGAATGCCGCGAGATCGAATTGCTGGCGGATGATCAGGACGAGCACTTGATGATGACCTTGCGGGGGAGGATCGGCGCCAAGGAAGGCGAACGCGTGGCGGAACATCTTCTGGACCGATTTTCGCCGTGCCTTGAAACTGCGGCAATCAACCGCGGCGGAACACCTCAAGTGTTCGGCAAACCAGCGCTGCTTTACGCCGTCGGAGACTTCCGATACCAAATCAGCCCCGGGTCATTCTTTCAAGCCTCCCGCTTCCTGCTTCCCGAATTCGTGGCCGCCGTGACTGGCACTGAATATGCATCGCCAACCGCAACGCCTGAAACCCATATTGCGGATTCGCTCGCCCTCGACTTGTTCGCGGGCGTTGGGCTATTTACGCTGCCGCTCGCCCGGCACTATGCTCAGGTGATCGCCGTCGAGGGCAACCCGACCTCCGCAGCTGACCTTGCAGCCAGCCTCAATCAGTATCGGCTGGGCAACGTGCGGGCGATGGCTCAATCCGCCTTCGACTTCCTGCGACGCTTTGCGCAGGCCGAGCCCGACCTGGTGATCCTTGATCCTCCTCGCTCGGGCGTCGGCATACCGACATTGAAACTACTGACCGCACTCCGTCCAAAGCGCATCCATTACGCGAGCTGCCACCCGCCCACGCTGGCTCGCGACCTTCATTTTCTGATCGAGCGCGGGTATGGCATCGACTCGGTTGAGTTTTTCGACTTTTTCCCGCACACCTACCACATTGAATGTCTTACGAAACTAACTTGGAAGTAGTCCAAACCGGTAGTGCGGTGCTCGCCAGCAGCGCTGCGGGCTGAAGATGCCGCAGGTGCGAAACCGGCCCTTGCGTTATCCGGTGATCACCGGTCGCCAAGAAACGCTTCGCTCTACTCATGAGAAGTCCGCTGATCCCGGTTGCCAGCTGCTTTGCCTTGGGAATCCTTCTCGCGCATGCTGCGCAGTTCTCCCCCTCGAGTACTCAGTATTGGATCTCTGCGCTGTGTGCGGGTGGCGGTGTCTGTCTGCTGCTCGGGCTGATTATCCTTCGTCCGCATCCGGGCCCGACGGATAAAGCTTCCTCGGAAGGAAGGGCCTATTCCCGGAGGGCAGCAGCCGCCGATATCCCAGGCGCGGGCAAGCACACAACACGAGACAAGGGCCAGGTCCAGCTTGCTCCTGAACGCAACCTCCGGCAGACCGTCTGTGGAGTGCTTGCTTTGGCTGGGTTCGTATTCGCCGGCGCTGCAGCGTTCCCCCTTTTGAGTATTCGTTTCCCGCCAAACCACGTCAGCCGCCTGCAATCGCTCGGCATTGACTCGAGCCAGCCGCTGAGCGTCGAGGGGCATCTCGCCTCTACGCCGCGCCGCACCTCCTCCGGGCTTCAGTTCGATCTCCAGGCCACAGGTGTTTCGTCGCCATCGCAGCGCAATGCCCTGAAAGCCGCTGGCGATGCCCCATACTCCCGGTTGCATGCCGGCTCGGGAAAGATACGCTTGCAGCTCGACGCAGCCGGCGATTTCGCCGCCCTCGAGTCGCTCCATCTCCGCTATGGGGACTCCGTTCGTGCCCTCGTGCGGCTCCGGAGGCCGCGCGTCTACCGCAATCCGGGCGCCTTTGATTTCCGGAGCTGGCTGGAATCCATTGAAGACGTCTATTGGATAGGCACCATCACGGGTGCGCGCAGGATTGAAAAGCACCCCAGCGTCGCCTCGCCTGGCGCCTATCCCGAGAAAGCCCGGCGGCGCCTGCTTGAGGCCATCGATCGCATCTATCCGCCCTGGACGCTTGAGGGTCGGAACGGGGCGGTACTCAAGGCAGCCTTGCTGGGCGATCGCTCTGCCATTGATTCGGAGACTGTCGAAAACTTCCGGAGAGTAGGACTCTATCACCTGCTGGTGATTGCAGGACTCCACGTGGGCCTTCTCGCCATGCTGGCGGAAATGTTTCTTCGTCTGGTGCGGTTCGGCGAAGCCTGGCGTTCCGCGCTCGTGCTTGTTCTGCTCCTGGGCTACGCCTTGCTCGTGGAACAGCGCGCTCCCACTCTCCGAGCCACGCTCATGATTACCGTCTACCTGCTCGCGCGGCTCTTCTATCGCGACCACACCGCCTTGAACGCGGTGGGTCTGTCTGCGCTGGTTCTGCTGGTTTACCGGCCAGCGTGGCTCTTTGAATCGGGTTTCCAGCTTTCGTTTTCCGCCGCACTAATCATTGTGGGTTTGGCAGCGCCTATCCTCGAGCGAACCACGGAGCCCTATCGCCGAGCGCTCTGGGAATTGCACGAACTCGATTTTGACGCGGCGCTCGAGCCGCGTCAGGCCCAGTTCCGTTTGGATCTCAGGCTGCTAATCGCCACGCTCGAGAAGTGGTTCAACCCGCTTCAACGACATCCCGGCGTTGCCACTTTTATGGTGACCACACCCGTGAGGGCGGTCCTGTGGGCTGCCAATATTCTTCTCTTTTCTGCCATCCTGCAACTCGGCTTGCTTCTGCCCATGGCCGAGACCTTTCACCGCGTCACCTTTGCAGGAGTCGGCTTGAATGCAGTGGCCATACCCGTGATGACCCTTCTCCTGGCGATGGCTGTACCTACGGTTATTCTGGCTGCCGCAGTGCCGGTGCTTGCGATGTGGCCCGCAAAGCTCCTGTCGCTCGTCATGCAGGTTTTGTTTGCGTTAACCAGCCTCCCTCACTTGCCTCCCTGGCTGTCGTATCGTGTCCCGGCGCCTCCCGCTTGGGTGGCGTGGGGCTTTGCAATTTCGCTGGTCCTCGCAGCCTGCAGTCTGGGTAGAGCCCACAAGGTATTCCAGTTATCATTGGTCGCCGCCGCCGGTTT
>Ga0066709_100003639_pt1 | contig 11941 bp, 12 predicted proteins | sample GraSoiAngelo_158_FD_79665 | JGI IMG/M metagenome (GOLD analysis project Ga0066709, IMG submission 79665) | Grasslands soil microbial communities from the Angelo Coastal Reserve, California, USA - 14_1009_16_30cm | ecosystem: Environmental > Terrestrial > Soil > Grasslands | place: USA... | reverse complement strand
CTTCGATCGGCTCGGCGTGCCGCGACTCTCATGACCTCAACTTCTCGAACCGCCCGGTGCGGACCCGCATGCCGGGTGGTGTGGGAGGGGTGCGGTCCCTATCGACCGCCCCCTATCCCGATTGCAGGCTGCGAATGAGCTACGGCAGCGCAGCCCTGAACACCGCGCCGAAGTAGGTAAGGCCGTTGTTGGGTTCCTTGATGGCGCCGTTCGAAACATGCTGGATCAGCGCGCCGATCTCGTAGCGATGTCGATCGCCGAAGCCTAGTCCGACGACCCCGATCTCCCCGAACTGGAACGCGGTGCTGAAGACCCGCTCGGTATTGATGCGCGTGTCAGAGAGAAGGTGCGCGCCGACGCCGGCCTCGAGGAACAATTGCGCCGGGCCTCCGTCCGGCCCCGACCAGCGCAACATCGGCGTGAGGCCGATGTCCCAGAGCGCGCTGTTGGAGGCGGGGTGCTCGCGGCCGTGCCAGTAAGCGAGCTGGGCGGTGAGCCGCACGTCGAAACCCGCCGACTTGAGCGCGGCGCAGGTGCATATCGAATTCCAATGGACTCCGACCGCGTAGATCGCGACGTTGTCGCCATAGCCTCCGCTGATAGCGATTCCATCCGGCGCGAACGGACCGGCGGCGTACGCGGGTGCAACCGGTGCAGCAGCGCCAGCGATGACGAGCAAGGCAAGCTCGCGGCAGGCGGCGCACAGGCGAGGATGGGCACCACGAAGGCGTCGGGTCTTCATTGTCGGCCGGGTGACTGGAAAGAGTGAGGCGCGTCGGCCAGCGGCACGTGATCTCGTACCGGACCGGCGTCCGGCTGCATCCCTTCAGCCGCGGCGCGCTCGGTGTGCGACCGATGCATTCTAGGGAAGCGCCGGCACGATCGCAAGTCTAGCCCGCTCTAGCGATGATGAGCGCGCCGTTCGGCATCCAGCGGCGATTCGTTGCGCACTTCGGCGTCGACGAGAATCTCTTCGCGTCTGCCGGCTGCCGTCTCGATCTTTAACGTCAGGGCGACGCGCTGGCCGAGCTTGAGCGGCCGCGAGAGCCCGGAAAGGGCGATGCGCTCGGCGCCGGGTCGCAGGGCGATCGGTAGGCCCGCGGGCATAGCAAAGGTGGCGCGCACGCGCTCGCCGCTTGTGGCCGCGGCACGCAACGATGCGCTCGCCGCGACGGGCGAGCGCACGCCGATCAGCGTCGCGCCCTCGGTGCTGGTGAGAACCATGTACGCCTCGGAGGTCCGGGCGCCCGGCTTGACCCAAGGCTGATTGACGATGAACAACGCGTAAGCGCTCGTCCCGGCCAGGGTGAGCGCGGCGCACAGCGCGAAGCTGGCAGCGGCGCGAGCAACTTGCAAGACCCGCGTCGCCTGACCTGTCGGCAGCGCATCCATGCGCGGCATTGTACCGGCGCCGCAGGGGCGTCGCCCACGACTATGCAAAATGCATTAGACTTGGCGGCGTTCCGCGCGGCACGTACCGGTTGTATGGTGCGTGTAGTGCGGACGACGCGAAGATAAGCGACGGCGAGGTGCGCCGGACCACGATGCAGAGGAGCCCGCTCGGATGACCTCGGGGATGCTGTTCGCGCTCGCGATCGGCACGCTTATCGTGTTCGTGCTGGTCGGATTGATGCGCCGAAGCCGCAGCGCAAAAAAAATCGATCAAGGCGGCGGCGATACGCAAACCGCCTCACAGTGGACCGAGGGCGAGACGACGCGCCTGCTGTCGAGCGCAGAGGTTCCCGGACTGTATCTGCTGCGCCCGCGCTTTCTGTCGAAAGCCGAAAACGTCGTCTACCTGCTGCTCAAGGCAGCGTTTCCGAGGCACGAGATCTTCGCCCGCGTACGGCTCGCCGACGTGCTCCAGGTCAAGATCGGCCCGCAAGGCATGGAGCGGCTTCGCGCGTTCCGCAAGATCGCCAACCAGCACGTGGGCTTCGTCGTTTGCGACCGCGACATGACCATTGTCGCGATCGTCGACGCCAAGGAGCCGGAGCAGGTGCAGAACCCCAGGGATCAGAAGCTCGAGATCATCAAGCAGCGCTGCCTGCAGGCGGCGCAGGTCAAGTACATCTGCGTCTATCCTCCGACGCTGCCACGCTACCGCGAGCTGCGGACGCAGATTCTCGGACCCGCGGCCGAGCTGGTCTGAAACGACCGTCAGGTGGATCCCTGATCGGGGCGACGCTGCGTGATCGGCGCCGCCGGCGCGCGAGCGGCGATCCAGGTACCGCCGAGAATCAGCGCGCAACCCGCGAGCGTGTTGGCCGCAAGCGGCTCGCCCAGAAAGAGATAGCCCCATAGCACGCCGAAGAGGGGAATCAGGAACGTGACCGTGAGCGCCCTCGCCGGGCCGATCGTCGCGATCAGCCGGAAGTAGAGCAGATACGCCAGTGCGGTCGAGCCGAGCGCTAGCGCGAGCACGTTGGCGATGACAAGCGGCGTCGGTGGGCTCGGTAGCGGCACGAGCAACAGCGCCGGCGCAAGGACGATCGCGGCGGTAAGCTGGCTGTAAAGGGCGGTTGCTGCGCTCGGAACGCCGCTCATGTGCCGCTTGGCATACACGCTGGCCACGCCGTAGCAAAACGCTGCGGCGAGGCAGGCGAGGCTTGCTACCAACATCGTTCCGGTCAACGGCTCGGCTTGCCAGCCGACGAGGAGCACGACACCGGCAAGCCCGAGCCCCATACCTGCGAGCTTGGACAGCGTGAGCGCGTCCTTCAGCCACATTGCGGCGACGATCGCGCCGAAAAATGGGCTCGTCGCGTTGAGGATCGCCGCGGTCGACGCGCCGATGTATTGCTCGGCGAAGGAGAAGAGCGCGAACGGCAGCGCAGAATTCACGACCCCGATCACCGCGTAGGCGCGCCAATGTGCAAGGAACGGCGGCACGGCGCGGCGGGCGAGCGCGAGGACGAACAGCGCCGCGAAAGCCAGTGCCACGCGCGCGAATGCGAGCCACAGCGCTCCCAACGCCGGCGCAGCGACCCTGATGAATGCGAACGAACCACCCCAGAGCCCGGCCAGCAACAGCAGCCGGGCTAGGTCTCCGAACGGCATCGAATCAGGCCGGGCTCGTCAGAGCTTTTTCCCTAGCGCGCGGCGTGACTTCGAGCGTGAGCTGTCCGCGCGCCCCGGCGTGCGCGCGCTCGTGCTCGATCAGCCACTGCTTGCGCCACAATCCGCCGCCGTAGCCAGTCAAGGTCCCGTCGGCGCCGATGACGCGATGGCACGGCACGATGAGGCACAGGCAGTTGTCGCCGTTGGCGCGGCCGACCGCGCGCACGGCGGACGGTTGTCCGATCGCCGCAGCGATCTCCCCATACGAGCGTGTCGTACCGGGTGGGATTGCCTGCAGTGCATTCCACACCGCGCGCTGGAACGGCGAACCGGCGAGCGCCACCGGTGTGGCGAAGGTGAGGCTGCGGCCGGCGAAGTACGCGGAGAGCTCCTCGCCGATTTGCGCGAGGTAGCGATGGGCACCCGGCAGGATGCGGCGCTTGAGCCGGCGCTGCAGGAGCTCGAGCTCGCGCTCCAGGCCGCGGCGGTCGACAAACTCGAGCAGCGCGAGCCCCTGATCGTCGGCGAGCGCGAGCATCGCTCCCAGCGGCGTCTCGAACCACTGCGCGTAAAGGCAGTCGACACCCGACGCGCGGCTCGGCGGCGCGCCGACGAGTCGGTTGAAGGCAGTGCGAAAACCGCTGCCGGATTCGAAGCCGTGATCGAGTTGCAGGTCGAGCATGGATTTTCCCTGGCGCACGCCGGCGAGGGCCAGGCCCATGCGACGCGCGCGGTGATAGGCGTGAAAGGTCATCCCACAGTAGCGCTTGAACGTGCGCCGCGCGGTCGACGGGTCGATGCCGCGATGAGCAAGGTCGGCATCGCGCCACCGGTTGGTGGGGTCCGCCTCGACCGCGGCGAGAAGCTCCGCGAGCAGCGGCGGCGCATTGTGTTCGCGATCGAGAGGCCGGCAACGCCGGCACGGGCGATATCCCGCGTGCAGCGCAGCGCTCGGTGAGGCGAAGAATTCCACGTTCTCGCGCTTCGGCGTGCGCACCCGGCACGTCGGGCGGCAGAAGATCCCGGTCGTTGCCACGCCCACGTAGAAGATGCCCTCGAACGCGGGGTCGTGCTCGACCACCGCGCGATACATGACGTCGGGTGAAGGAAGGTTCAACATGCGAGAAATTATAGACGCGCGCATTGCGCCGCGTCGCCGAAATTCGGGCGGTTAATTCGACGCCGCCGACGCGCCTGCTACTTGACGAAGTTGATGTAGGCCCAGAGGATGATCAGGGCGCCGATGATCGACATCACCCAGCCCGCCGGATGAAACCTGCCGTCCGGCGATCTGAAGATCACGCTGCTGATCAGTCCCCCGACGATCGAGCCGCCGACGCCGAGGCCGACCGTGAGCCAGAATCCGAGCGGCACAGCGCCGGGATAGAAAAATCGCGCCAAAAGGCCGACGATGAAGCCTACGATGATCGTTCCGATGATGCCGACGATGCCCATAATTCCGCCCTCCGGAGATGATGACCCGTGTGCAGCGAGAATACGGCCGTTCCGACTGCCACCCGGAAGCCCTAGCGATTCGCTCGGCCTCCACCTACAGCGGCCTCTGCATCCTAGCACAACGGTTGAGCCCGGTAAGGGTCGCGCCAGGTCGAGCGACCAAGTACACACGCTTGCAGAGAGATGACGATGAATAGGAAAGGGAATGCGATGCTGGCCGCGACCGTCTTGGCTGGGACGCTTGTCGTGCCTGCGGTCGCCCACGGGCAGTGCCACGCGACGAGCCCGGATTACACGGTCGCGCTGATCGAGCTCTACACCTCCGAGGGCTGCGATAGCTGCCCACCCGCCGATCGATGGTTCTCGAAAATCGCGCTCGACCCGGCCAAGTCGCGCGCAGCCACGCTCGCCTTCCACGTCGACTACTGGGATCGGCTCGGCTGGCGCGACCGCTTCGGCAACGCGGCATTCACCGCGCGCCAGCACGAAGAGGTGCAGCGGCAGCGCGGTGGGTTCGCCTACACGCCTCAAGTTGTGGTTGCCGGCCGCGACTTCCCGCAATGGCGCGCGCCCACGCAACCCGAAGCGGCGATCGCAGCGGTCAATGCCCGACCGCCGAAGGCGACGATCGAGCTTGCCGCGCAGCCGCGGGGGGCGCGCGCCACCGATGTCGAGCTCAGCGTTCGGGTCCCCGAGCCGCGAGATCGCGCGACCACACGAATCCATGTCGCATTGGTTCAAAGCGCTCTGACGAGCGACGTTGCCGCGGGCGAGAACGCGGGCAAGCACCTGTCTCACGATCATGTCGTGAGGGAGTGGCGTGCCGGACTCAAGCCCGACGCGAAAGGAGAAGTGCGCGAGAGGCTGAGCTTCACGCTGCCCGCCGAAACGGGGCCGCTGACTATCGTTGCTTTTGCCGAGAACGCGGGAACCGGGGACGTGCTGCAGGCGCTCTCGCTGCCGCTCTGCGCCCCGTAGTCCGACGCTCTGCCGATAGCCCGCCGCCCCGTGGGCGTGCAGATGAGCCACGTTGCCGCCATCCGGGGTCAGCCGAGCAGGCGGCGCACCCGGAGGGCGAGCAGGTCTGCCTGGATGTCTCCCGCGACGCTGGCGATCGCCCTCCGGTACTCGGGCATCAGTTCGCTGAGCTCGCCCAGCGTCGCACAGCGTTCGACGCGTGCCGCGAGGAGAGATGCGGCGGGTCCGACGCCGGCAGACAGCGTCTGCTTCATGAAGGTCTTCGCATTGCCCATCTGCGCGGAGCCGCTTGCGACGACAGACGTCCCGTTCACTCCCGTCGCTGTCGCGACGTCGGTTACGGCCGTCTCGACCGGCGCGATATAGCCCTCGCGGGCCATCGCTTCCAGGCAGTCCGCCGGCGCACCGATCCGTGCTCCCTGCATTCGAAGCTGCTCAGCGGTCTTCGACGGGTCGACGAGGATCAGCATGATGCGCAGCTTGCCGGTCAGGTTGCATTGACGCTGGCCGATCTCGTCGATTCCTTTCCGGGTCTTTGCGTAGCGTATTTTGTTGTCCATCGAACGCCTCTTCGCGCCTGGTTGCGCGAGCTTTGGTAACCGAACGCAAGCTGCATGCCAGAGTTTCGCGTGGGCGTCCGAGAGGGCGCGCCAGGTCTGACAAGTGACGTCCAGCGGCACTCGTGCGCGGAAAGGCTCTCCGTGGCATTGGCGCGGCCCAGGTGGATGGAACCGGGCCTCGGGGCAAGGTACCGATCAAGGCAGCCCAAGTCGCTGGCCTTTGCTAGACTCGTCTTCTCGCGTAGGGTCTGTCCCGCCAGGAGGAGGGGGATGCGAATTCTGATTGCGGAGGATGACCCCATACTCGCGGACGCGCTGCGCTGCACGCTTCGTCGGTCGGGCAACGCTGTCGATTGGGTCAAGGACGGCCGGGAAGCCGACACGGCGCTCGGCGCGAACGCATTCGATCTCCTGATTCTCGATATCAGCTTGCCCAAGCTTTCCGGCTTGGACGTTCTGAAACGCCTGCGCGCGCGAGACTCGCGATTGCCGGTGTTGCTGCTCACTGCCCTCGACAGCGTCGGCGATCGCGTGCGCGGATTGGACGCAGGCGCCGACGATTATCTCGCGAAGCCGTTTCAGCTCGCCGAGCTTGAGGCCCGGGTGCGCGCGCTGACGCGTCGCGGCATGTCTGGCGCGCCTACGCTCATCAAACATGGGCGGCTGTGCTTCGATCAAGTGGGACGTGTGGCCGAGCTGGACGGCGAACGCCTCGAGCTCTCCGCGCGCGAGCTCTCCCTGCTCGAGTTGTTCCTGCAGCGTCCGGGACGGTTAGTGCACAAGGACCAGCTGGTCGATCACTTGTGCGAGTGGGGCGAGGAGGTGAGCGGCAATGCGATCGAAGTCTACGTACACCGACTACGCAAGAAGCTCGAGCCCGGCGGGGTCAGGATTTCGACGATCCGCGGCGCGGGCTACTGCCTCGAGGCGCCGGCCCAGGAGTGACAGCGGCCCGCGGGCTGCGCTTCAGTCCGCTACCTACTCGGCGGGTATTCGCACCACGTGAACGCTCCGGATGAAACTCGCCTTATTCGCCGACATACACAGCAATCTGGAAGCGCTCACAGCCTGCCTTGCGCACGCGCAGGCGCTCGGGGCCGACCGGTATGCATTCCTCGGGGACCTCGTCGGCTACGGAGCGGACCCGGTGGCCGTGATCGACCTGATCGAGCGGCACGCGATGGCTGGCGCCGCAGTGGTGCTCGGCAACCACGATGCAGCGGTGCTTGGTCGCCACGACGACACTCTGAATTCCAACGCGCAGGCGGCGATCGCCTGGACCACTGCGCAGCTCGGCGCGCGGCAGCGAGACTTTCTCGCCAGCTTGCCGCTCACGGTCAGGGACGAGAACGTTCTGTTCGTGCACGCCAGCGCCGCCGCGCCGGAGCAATGGATCTACGTCACCGGTCTTCGCGAGGCTGAAGAGAGCATGAAGGTCGGCGACGCTGGCTACATCTTCTGCGGGCACGTGCATGAACAGAAGCTGTATTACATCGGCGCCAGCGGCCGACCGATGCCGTTCAAGCCGGTGCCCGGGACGCCCATCCCTACCGGCACACATCGACGATGGCTCGCTATCGTCGGCTCCGCCGGTCAGCCGCGGGACCACAACAACAAGGCGTGCTACGCGCTTGCCGACCTCGATCGGGCGCGGCTCACGTTCTATCGCGTTGCCTACGACCATGGTCTGGCCGCGCGAAAGATCCGCGCGGCGGGGCTTCCCGAGCGGGTTGCGCGGCGACTCGAACGCGGGGCCTAGATGGACTCGCTGGGACCGGGAAGCGAGATCGACGGCTTCCGTTTGGGTGAGTTGATCCACGTCGGCAGCATGGCGTCGATATACCGCCTGAGCGGGCCTGCCGGCGCGCTGCCTTTGATCATCAAGATTCCGCGCCTCGGCCCTGGCGAGCGCGCAGTCAACGTCATCGCCTTCGAGGTCTGCCGGATGGTCCTGGGCGCGCTCGGACAGGGTCGCCATCACCCGACGTTGGTCGCCTTCGGCGACGTCGAAACGACCCCGTACCTGGTCATGGAGTACGTCGAGGGCGTCCGACTGAACGATTGGGTCGATCGGACACCCGTTGCACCCGAAGAGCTTGCTCGTCTGGGCGCCGCGGTGGCGCTGGCGCTCGACGACCTGCATCGACGGGGAGTGGCCCATCTGGATCTGAAACCGACCAATGTGTTGTATCGCCCGAGCGGCGAGGCAGTGCTCGTCGATTTCGGACTCGCCCATCACAGCGACTATCCTGATCTGCTCGCCGAGGAGTTCCGTACTCCGATCGGCAACTGGGTGTACATGGCGCCGGAGCAAGTGGTCGGCGTGCGCTGCGATCCGCGCAGCGACATCTTCGCGCTCGGCGCTATCCTCTACCATCTTGCCACGGGGCGCTTTCCGTTCGGCAATCCGCTCACCAGAGCGCAACTGCGCGAACGACTCTACCGGGACCCGATGCCACCGCGCGCTGTCGTGGCCGGGACGCCCGGCTGGCTGCAGGAGATCATCCTGCGTTGCCTGGAGATCGATGCTCGCGATCGATACGCCTCTGCGGCCGATGCTGCATTCGACCTGACCAATCCAGCTCAGGTCACGCAGACCGAACGCGGCGCGCGCAAGCGTACTGCGAGCTGGGGCACGCGCATGCGGCGCCGGATAAAAGCACGGAGATTCGACCCTGCGCCGTGTCCGCCGCCGGCGATCCGAGCCGGACCTGTGCCGATCATCCTGGTCGCGCTCGGACCCTTTCAGAGTGACGAGATATCGCTGGAGGCGCTGCGCGACGCGGTGCGACGCCTGATCGCTGCGGACGTCCGCAGCCGGGTCGCCTGCGCGACGGCGGTGCCGCCGGCCGCCGCGCTTTCCGGCGCACGCGATGAGGAAACGGCGACGGGTCGCCACATCAAGCATCTGGTGGCCTTGCGCCAATGGGCCAGGCCGTTGCAGTTACCGGAAGAGCGCGTGACCTACCACGTGCTAGAGTCGGAGAAACCGGCTGCGGCGCTCATCGACTACGCCAGGATGAACGACGTCGACCACATCTTGGTGGGCGCGGCCCGCGGGGGCGTGCCGGCGCGTCTGTTCCCGAGGGTATCCGCCCAGATCGTGGCCGAAGCACCGTGCACGGTCACAGTCGTCCGCCCGCCGCCCGAGAGCTGACAGTCCAGGAAAGGAGACACGCGATGAATACCTTCGAAAGCAAAGGCCAGCGTTTCGTGGCGTTATGCATGCTCGGCCTGCTGCTGTTCAACTATCCGATCCTTGCCCTGTTCAATGTGTCGGGAACGCTGTTCGGCGTGCCCGTGCTCTACGCCTACATTTTCGTCGCCTGGGCGGCGCTCATCGCGTTGATGGCATTCGTCGCCGAGTCGCGGGGCTAGCGGGCGGGAAACACCTATGCTGCAGGAACCGGTGATCGTCCTCGTCGCGTTCGCGTATCTGGGCGTATTGTTTGCCATTGCCTATTTCGCCGACGAGCGCGCGGACGCCGGCCGGTCGGTCATCTCCAGCCCTTACATCTACAGCTTGTCGCTCGCGGTCTATGCGACTGCGTGGACGTTCTACGGCAGCGTCGGCCGCGCGGCCAGCGACGGGGTTGGTTTTCTGCCGATCTACATCGGCCCGACCCTGATGATCGCGCTGTGGTGGGTCGTTCTGCGCAAGATCCTACGCATCTCGAAGCAGAACCGCATTACCTCGCTCGCGGATTTCATCGCCTCGCGCTACGCCAAGAGCGCGCTGCTCGGCGGGCTGGTCACCGTCATCGCGGTCATCGGAATCCTTCCCTATATCTCGCTGCAGCTCAAGGCGGTATCGAACAGCTTCACGATCCTCGTGCAGTATCCGCAGATCCTCATGCCCGCCAATGTCGGTGCGCTGTCGATCCGACAGGACACGGCACTCTGGGTAGCGTTGATCCTGGCCGCGTTCACCATCGCATTCGGCACCCGCCATCTCGACGCGGCCGAGCACCATCAGGGCATGGTGGCCGCGATTGCCTTCGAGTCGCTGGTCAAGCTTCTCGCGTTTCTCGCCGTCGGGGTGTTCGTCACGTTCGGCATTTACGATGGCTTCGGCGACGTCTTCGCGCGCGTTGCGGCACAGCCGAAGCTGCGCGCCATGCTTACTCCGCTCGACGGCGTCGCCGGCAGCTATTCGAGCTGGGCCTGGCTCACGATTCTGTCGATGATGGCGATCATGTTCCTGCCGCGACAGTTCCAGGTTGCGGTCATCGAGAACGTCGACGAGAAGCACCTCAACAAGGCGATCTGGCTGTTTCCGCTCTACATGCTCGCGATCAACGTCTTCGTGCTGCCGATCGCCTTCGGCGGCCTGCTGCGTTTTCCGGATGGCAGCGTCGACGGGGATACGTTCGTCCTCACGCTGCCGATGGCCGAGAAGCACGAATTCCTCGCGCTGCTCGTGTTCATCGGCGGCCTGTCGGCCGCCACTGGGATGGTCATCGTCGAGACGATCGCGCTCTCGACCATGGTATGCAACGATCTGTTGATGCCGGTGCTGCTCCGGCTGCGTCGCCTGCGGCTCAACGAGCGCCGCGATCTCACGGGGCTCCTGCTCGGCATCCGGCGCGGCGCAATCGTGCTGATCCTGTTGCTCGGCTACCTGTACTTCAAGCTCGCTGGCGAGGCTTATGCGCTGGTCTCGATCGGACTCATCTCGTTCGCCGCCGTCGCGCAATTTGCGCCGGCGATCCTCGGCGGCATATTCTGGAAGGGAGGCGCACGCGCAGGCGCGCTGTGCGGGCTTTCCGCGGGATTCGCCGTCTGGCTCTATACGTTGCTGCTGCCTGCGCTGGCCCGCTCGGGATGGGTCCCCAGCGGGCTGCTCGAGCAAGGCCCCTTCGGAATCGAGCTGCTCAAGCCTCTGCAATTGTTCGGGCTTGGAGGGTTGGACCAGATCAGTCACGCGATGATCTGGAGCATGATCGCCAACGTGGGCGCCTACGTCGTCGTGTCGCTCTGCGTCTCGCCCAGCGCCGATGAGCACCGGCAGGCGAGCCTGTTTGTCGACGTGTTCAGACAAACCGGCGAAGGCGGCGGAGCGCGCTTCTGGCGCGGCACGGCGTCCGTGCCCGATCTGTACAGCGTGCTAGCTCGATTCCTGGGAACGGCGACCGCGGACAGCGCGTTCCGCGATTACGCCGGCGCAAAGGGCCTCAACTGGCCGGATGAACGTCTGCTCGCCGACGCCGAGCTCGTGCACTACGTTGAAGTCCAGCTCGCGGGCGCGATCGGCGCCGCGTCCGCGCGCGTCATGGTTGCCTCGGTGGCGAAGGAAGAGGCGCTCACGATCGACGAGGTGCGGGATATCCTCGACGAAGCATCCCAAGTCGTCGTTTATAGCCACAAGCTCGAGCAGAAATCGCGTGAGCTGGAGTCGGCAACCACCGAGCTGCGCGCGGCCAACGAGCGGTTGACGGAGCTCGATCGGCTGAAGGACGACTTCGTGTCGACGGTAACCCACGAGTTGCGCACGCCGCTGACCTCGATCCGCGCGCTCACCGAGATCCTGCTCGATACGCCCGACGTTGGCGCCGAGGAGCGCAACAAGTTCCTCGGCATCATCGCCAAGGAGGCGGAGCGGCTCACGCGGCTGATCAACCAGGTTCTCGACCTGGCCAAGATCGAGTCGGGCAAGGCCGACTGGGCCCAAGCCCAAGTCGACATGAAGGAGGTCATCGCCGACACTCTCGCCGCGATGGATCAATTGTTCCGGGAGAAGAACATCAGGGTCGAAGCGCAGTTGCCCGATAAGGTCTCGGCCGTAACCGTCGATCTCGACCGCATGGTCCAGGTCATGCTCAATTTGCTGTCGAACGCCGTCAAGTTCTGCGACGGCGCGAACGGTCGCATCGAGATCGCGCTGGCCG
>Ga0066709_100003638_pt1 | contig 11941 bp, 7 predicted proteins | sample GraSoiAngelo_158_FD_79665 | JGI IMG/M metagenome (GOLD analysis project Ga0066709, IMG submission 79665) | Grasslands soil microbial communities from the Angelo Coastal Reserve, California, USA - 14_1009_16_30cm | ecosystem: Environmental > Terrestrial > Soil > Grasslands | place: USA... | reverse complement strand
CCCGTCGCCGTCGTTCCTGCGCCTGGCGTTATTGGCCACCGCGGCCACGCTAGGACTCTCGGGTGCCGCCACGGCCGCGGTCAGCATGCTGGCCGGCCTGCTCGTGTATCAGTACGCGCGGGCACGCGGTCAATGGGGCACCGACGAACCTCCAGCCGGCCTGGCCGAGGAAGTCAGCTTCCGCTCGGCGCAGGACAATGTGCGCATCAGCGGCTGGTTCTTCACCGCGGGGGGGTCAGAGCGCGGGCCGGCGATTGTGCTCTGCCATGGCATCTGGACTGGGCGACGCGAGTGTCTGCCGCTGGCGTTGCGTTTCAGAAGCACTGGTTACAACGTGCTGTGCTTCGACTTTCGCGCCCACGGCCTGAGCGACGGTCGCTTTACCAGCGTCGGACACCACGAGACGAACGAGGTGATTGGCGCCGTTGAGTACCTGCTCGAACGAGCCGAGGTCGATCCTACGCGCATCGGCGTCATCGGCTTTTCGATGGGTGCCGCTGCTTCCATCCAGGCGGCAGCGCGCTCGCCTCACATCGCAGCGGTGGTCGCTGACAGCGCCTACGCGTCGTTCCTGGACGCGGCCAAGTACAGCTTCCGTGTGGTGACCCGCGTCCCGCACTTTCCGCTCGCCTCGCTGGCAATGCACTGGGCAAAGTGGATCGTGCACGTCGACGCCAGCCGCCTGCGACCGGTCGATGTGATCGGCCAGGTCTCACCCCGACCGATCTTTATCACCCACGGTGTGCTCGACGAAATCGTTCCGGTGAGTCACGCGGTGACCCTCTTCAAGGCCGCCGACGAGCCGAAGGAGCTGTGGGTCGTTCCCGATGCGCACCACGTCGGTGCGCGTGACACCGATCCCGAGGGCTACTTCGTCCGAGTCGAACGCTTTTTGCGCCAGGCCCTCTTCCCCGACGTCCGCTTCAGCGAGAATGCCGCGCAGCCTCACTGAGGCTTACGGCGCGCTCCCCATCGACTGAGCAGCTCCGGGTGGGCCCGCGGCGGTAAGGCCACCGACTCGTCCACCCCAAACCATCCCCCAAGGCGGCGGCTGAACAGGCCGCGGATAACGTCGCGGCGCGCCGCCAACCAGGTCGGCCAGGGGTCGGCACGTGGCGGTCGACCTGAATACGTGCCTTCAACGTACACAGAGGTCAGCTCCTGGATCGCGGGTTGCGCTCGCGGCACCTGCCGTCCGAACCTCTCGCCGATCTCGAACGGGGTCTCACTTGAGCGTGGACGCAGCGTGCCCGACCAGCGGCCGAGCTTCATGAGCTCGGCATACGGGCGCTGATACCGCTTGACGGAGCCAAAGCCGCGTCGCCACGCGACCGCCACGACCGAGGCAGCGACCAATCCGAGCAAAACCAGCACACCGAACGAGAGCAGAAGCACGCCAGGCAGCGTGGTCAGAAATGGCCTCGCCGGTGGCGCTTCGGCCTGATCGCGGATGTTCAACAGCTCATCGAGCTCATCAGGCGTGAGCTGGCTGGTGTCGGCTGTTTGAGCGGCCGCCGCTTCGGGCGACGGCGCCGATGCTGGCGCCTCTTCGATGCGCGGCGGAATCGGGCGTATTGCCGAGGGCTCGAAGGTGATCCAGCCGTAGCGCGGGAAGTACGCCTCCACCCAGGTGTGGGCATGGTTCTCACGTACGGTCGAGATGCCGCTGCCGGGGTCGAACTCGCCGGGGGCGAAGCCGGATGCCACACGCGCCGGCACACCTTCCGCTCGCAGCAGGACGACCATGCTCGTGGCGAAATAATCGCAATACCCCTCCTTCGAGCCAAACAGGAAGGAGTCGACCCAATCCTGATCGGTTGGCACCGTGGCCACATGCGTGGTGTAGGTGAAGTTGTCGCGCAGATACGTCTCGAGCGCCGCCGCCTTGTCGTACGCCGACGTCGCCCCGCTGGTGGCCTCGTGCGCCAGCTGGACGACCCGCCGAGGCAGACTCCGCGGTAGCTGCAGGTAGCGTTGCCGCACCCACTGCGGATAGTCCTCGCCGGCCACCCGCAACTCCTGGATGGTCGCGGTGGAGATCGCCGACACCACCGTGTACTGCTGGCCCTGCTGCAGCGGCGTGTCCAGACGCACCGTGGCGATGTCGTTGGCGTCGCCGCGCGTGTCCACCTGGGTCGGCTGGCTGAATCGCAGCGGCGCATCCGGTGCAAACGCGACCGCGGTGCGGCTCGCGAGGATCTTGATCTGCGCGGTCAGCAGTCCGCGGCCCTGTGGGATAGCGTCTTGCGGAAGCAGATCTGTATTCAGATCGAACTCTCCGGTCACCGTTTCGGTGCTGGTGATGGCCTGGCCGGCGTAGCGATCGGCAGTCGTCGCCCTGAGATAGAGCGGCCCGTTGGCCTTGACCTCCAGGACCGGCGTATCACCCAGGTCGAACGCACCGCGCGGAGCCAGGGTTCGTCCGAAACTCAGCCCCCGAGCATTGCGCTCGCTGGCGTTCAGCGAAGCGAACCAGCGATCGAACTCGCCTTCGAGACCTTGCCAGGGTGAAGTGACACGGTTCCAGCCGCTGGCCACCGCGTTGCTGGAGACGTTCGACGGCAGCGCCCATGCCAGCGACAGCAGGCCGCCCGCGGCGAGCGCGGTACCCAACAGGACGTTGGCGACCACCCGCCAGCTCACCTTGAGCTGGGCGCGCCGCCACAGCTCGGTCCGATTCGCCAGTTGTTGGGCCGCTAGCAGCAGACAGCTGGCGAACGCAAACCAGCCTACGAAGCCCACCAGGCTGGTCGAGGCGTAGGACAGGTTCATCAGCAGCGCCAGGCCGTTGAACACCACCGCCAGCCAGGGTGCGTCGTCTCTGAACAGCAGCCAGGCGGTGATCAGGCCGAGTAGCCAGGCCAGGCTCGCCATGGCCAGCGCGAAGACGAGCGGGTCGTTGCTGACGCCTCCACCGCTCACCGCCTCGAACCAGCCGCCAACTCGGCCGACAAGCCAGTCGATGCGCTCGCCGAGCGAGCCGCTTGGCGCCACCTGCGCGTACAGCCAGGTGATCACCTCGCCACCCAGCGCCGCGCCGACGAGCAGGCCGAGCGCGCCGGGAACGCGCGTTCGTTCGAGGAGGTAGCCGGCCAGCAGGCCGCCCAGAGCGAGGCGCGGCAGGGGCTCGAGGTTGGCCACCCAGCCGGCCTCGACGACCGAGAGCGGCGCCTGAAGGATCAGCAGCGACGCGGCGGCGAGGACGACCGCGTCGATCGCTCGGAACCGTCTATGGCCCCTCTGGAATCCCGCACGCGCGAACGCGCGAACGCGCGAACGCACTACGGCCGCCCCCGCATCGCCGCCCGCGGTGAAGACAGGGCGTGCTCCAGGCGGTCACCCCGTTTGACCATGTACGTCGAGATGTGCGCCGCGGCCAGCGAGCTCACCAGCAGCAAGGTCGACGGAGCGTGGCCGAAGGTTGCCGCTTCGATCAGCACCGCCGTACTGTGCACCCCCCGACCACCCAGCGCCTGGCAGAAGCGCGTCCAGCCCTCGGCGGTCGATGGGGTTATGACGATCAGGGTCGAGCTGCGCGCGAAGCGGCTGGTCTCAGCCGACAGCATCGCCGCCAGGGTCAGTGCGCTGCTGGCCTTCACCAGCGCCAGGACTTCCAGAATGCGCTCGGCCTGGCGGGGGCCACGGTCGGCGGGCAGGCTGGCGGTCTGGGACACCAGGCCGACGACGCGGCCCTGATCCAGCAGATGGCGCGCGAGGCTGGCTGCCGCGGCCACCGCATATTCTTCGGTGCTCTCGAGGCCCGAGCCGGCGTGGACCTCGGCGTTCAGGTCGAGGACGATCCAGATGTCGGCGGTCGGGTCGAGATCGAACTCGCGCACCATCAGCTTGTTGGTTCGCGCGGTGGTCGGCCAGTGGATGCGGTTGAAGGCGTCGCCCGGGCGGTAATCCCGCACCGATGAAACATTCGGCGTGCTGAACTGCACGCGCACGCCTTGCAACGAGCCGCCCGGCAGCTCACCTGGGACGCGGCCAAAACGCGGCAATGGCACCGTCCGCGGGTACACGACCACGGTCGTGCCGTCGGCGAGCTTGCGGCTGACGCGGAAGATGCCGAACGGATCGCCCGAGGTCACCCACACCGGTCCCAGGCTGAAGCGGCCTCTACGCGTACAGGTGGAGCGCAGCTCCCACACCTTGTGGGCCACCGGTCCGAGCGACAGCACGCCGTCGAGGTGGTGGCCCGGGAAGTCCGAAGCGTCGTGCAGCTCCAGCCACAGCCGAGGCCACCACTGGCCTGGGCCAGCCTCCGCTTCCAGGATGGCCTGTTCGGCGAACGTGTCGCCGACCTGCACGCGCGTGGCGCGGTGCCTACGCCGCAGCTCCAATCCCGACACGTTCCAGTTGGCCCACAGCGCCGAACCAGCCACCAGCAGTCCCAGGCTGTACACCAGGACCCAGACCGCGTTCCACCCCGTCGACAGCGCCAGCACCAGCAGCACCAGCCACAACGCCAGCAGCGCGGCGAGCTTACGCAGCACGCACTTCAGACCGCCTCTGTGCGTGTCGCGCGACTGCGCCTGCGGCCACTGGGGAGAATATGCCTCCCTTCCATGGACGCCCGCATTCGGCGTGATGCTCGTCTGCGGCCGACATGCGATTCCCCCCTGGGGGTCCCCTCCGGGGAATTGGTTTCCTCATGCCGGGACCCGAGAACCTGGCACTGGCACCTCCTGGACGACCGAGGCGATGACCGCCTGGGCGGTCGCGTTGCGCATGCGCGCCTCGGGACTCATGATCAGCCGGTGCGCCAGCGCCGCGGAGGCCAGCGCTTTGACGTCATCCGGGATGACGTAGTCGCGCGCGGCCAGCATGGCGCGGGCCTGCGACGCGCGCATCAAGGCGAGACTCCCGCGCGGCGACGCGCCCAGATACACATCCGGATGGTCTCGCGTCAGCCCGACGATGTGCACGATATAGCGCTGCATCTGCGGATCGACATGGATCCCACGCACCGCCTGTTGCAGCTGTTGCAGCTCGTGAGCTGAAGTCACCGGCGCGAGATCTTCGATCGGGTGACGCAGCATCTGGCGCTGCAGCACCAACGCCTCCTGCGAAGGCTCCGGATAACCCAGGTGAATGCGCAGCAGAAAGCGATCGAGCTGCGCCTCGGGCAATGGGAACGTGCCCTCGTATTCGATCGGGTTCTGCGTCGCCAGCACCATGAACGGCGACGGCAGCGGACGGGTCACACCCTCCACGGTGACCTGGTGTTCTTCCATCGCCTCGAGCAGCGCCGACTGCGTCTTGGGCGTCGCGCGGTTGATCTCGTCGGCGAGCACCACGTGGGCCACGATCGGCCCAGCGCGGAACTCGAACTCGCCCGTCCGCTGGTTGTAGATCGAGACACCGGTCACGTCCGAAGGCAGCAGATCGGGCGTGAACTGGATGCGCTTGAACGTGCAGCCCGTGGCGCGCGCCAGACTCTTGGCGAGCATCGTCTTGCCCACGCCGGGCACGTCTTCGATCAACAGGTGCCCAGCCGCGGCGAGTCCGATGATGGCCTGCTCGGCCTCGGCGTGCTTGCCGACCAGGACCTGTTCGACCGCGCCGACCAGGTCCCGCAGTGTCTGCGTGCCGCTCATCTCGCGTTCGCGCGTTCGCGCGTTCGCGCGTTCGTGCGTTGCGAGCGGATCACGCCCCGTGGCACCTCTTGAATTTCTTGCCAGAGCCGCACGGGCACGGGTCGTTGCGGCCGACCTTCGCCGGCGATGTCGCGCGTGCGCCGACGCCCGCACCAGCGGCAGCCGTGGCGCGAGCACGCCGCGGCGCACCCTCGGCACCGTTTGAAGGTGCCTGGTTAGACCCGTCGCCGCGGAACGCGGCCTCGGTGGGTGGTGGAGGCGGCGGCGCTTGCTGACGCATCTGCAAGTGATAGATCGCGTTGACCACGTCAGCGCGGATGTTGGCCTGCAGCTCATCGAACATCCGCGCGGCTTCGACCTTGTATTCGATGAGCGGGTCGCGCTGGCCGTAGGCGCGCAGGCCGATGCCTTCCCGCAGATCGTCGATCGCCGTCAGATGTTGGATCCACAGCCGGTCCATCACGTTGAGCATCCAGATGCGCTCGAGCAGCCGCATCTGGTCATGGCCGAGCTCCTGCTCCTTGTGGTCATACGCGGCTTCGGCCAGCTCCATCAGGTGATCGACCACCTCTTCGCGGTCGGTCAGCCGCTCGATGTCCTCCCACGAGAAGTTCTCGGGCATAGGGAAGATGCGCTCGACCTGCTGGCGGAGAGCGTCCAGATCCCAGTCGCGGCGATCGCCGGCTAGCGCATCCCCCGTGAGCTGCACGAGCGTCTCTTCAACCCACTCCATGATGAGCGGCTTGAGGTTCTCTTCGAACAACACCCGATCGCGATCGCCATACACCACGTCGCGTTGTCGATTGAGGACGTCATCATACTCGACAACGTGCTTGCGGATATCGAAGTTGTATGCTTCGACCTTTTGCTGCGCGTTTTCGATCGCACGCGAGACCCACGGATGTTCGAGCGGAACGTCTTCTTCGAGGCCGAGCCGATCCATCAAACCTGCGATGGAAGCTCCGCCAAAACGCCGCATCAATTCATCTTCGAGCGAGACGAAAAACCGCGACGAGCCAGGATCACCCTGACGGCCCGAGCGACCGCGGAGCTGGTGGTCGATGCGGCGCGCCTCGTGACGTTCGGTGCCGAGCACATGTAGGCCGCCCAGGAGCCGAACGCGGTCGGCATCTCGCTCGCACTTCGCGTTCGCCTGCTGCCATGCGACCGCGTGCTGCTCGGGCGTCGCCTCCTCGAGACTGATGCCCTTCTCCTTCAGGTAGGTCTCGACCAGACCGTCCGGGTTGCCGCCGAGCAGAATGTCCACGCCACGGCCCGCCATGTTGGTGGCGATGGTGACCGAGCCAGGCCGTCCCGCCTGGGCGATCACCCACGCCTCACGCTCGTGCTGCTTGGCGTTCAGCACCTCGTGGGGCACGCCTCTGCGCTCCAGCAGCTCGTGAAGGTGCTCCGACTTTTCGACCGACGTGGTGCCCAGCAGCACCGGCCGCCCGCTGGCATTCAGCTCTGCGATCTCCTCGATCACCGCGTCGAACTTGGCGTCCTCCGTCTTGTAGACGAGGTCGGGCTGATCGGCGCGAATCATCGGTCTGTGCGTCGGAATGATCACGACATCGAGGTCGTAGATCTTCTGGAACTCCTCCCGCTCCGTCCAGGCTGTGCCGGTCATTCCCGCCAGCTTCTCGTACATACGGAAGTAGTTCTGGAAGGTGATACGCGCCAGGGTGACGTTTTCCCGCTGAACGTGAACCCCTTCCTTGGCTTCGATCGCCTGATGCAAGCCCTCCGAGTACCGCCGCCCTGGCATCAGTCGACCAGTGAACTCGTCGACGATGACGATCTCACCGTCCGGATTGACGATGTACTGATCGTCGCGATGGAACAGGAACTGCGCCTTGAGCGCGTTATCCAGATAGTGCGTGAGGACGGCGTTTTGGGGATCGTAGATGCTGCCGGTGAAGTTCGCGTTCATCTGATGCAGCATTGATTCGACCTTATCGATGCCTCGTTCGGTTGGCGTCACCACGCGGAATTTTTCGTCGAAGATGACGTCGGCATTGGGGTCGATATCTTCGTTTTTGTCGTCTTCCTGGGACTTGGCCACGGCCACGAGGTTCTTGACCACCATCGCGAACACGCCGTACAGCTGATTGGCCTCTTCTGCTGGCCCAGAAATGATCAACGGCGTGCGCGCTTCGTCGACCAGGATGTTGTCGACTTCGTCGACGATCGCGTAGTGCAGTGGCCGCTGCACCTTCTGCTCTGGTTCCCAGACCATGTTGTCGCGAAGGTAATCGAAGCCGAACTCGTTGTTAGTCCCGTAGGTGATGTCCGCCTGATAGGCGTCACGGCGGGCCACAGGCCGCCAGTGATTCAGCCGCTCGTCAGGGTGCTTGAGTGGGTCGGCGTACTCGGCGTCGTAGATCGCGGCGAGTTCGTGAGAGATGACGCCGACAGTGAGGCCGAGTGCCGTGTAGACGGGTCCCATCCAGCCGCCGCCCAATCGCGACAGGTAGTCGTTGGGGGTAACCAGGTGCGCGCCTTTGCCTTCGATCGCGTTCAGGTACAGGGGCAGCGTGGCGACCAGCGTCTTGCCTTCACCAGTCCTCATCTCGGCGATACGGCCCGAGTGCAGTACCGCGCCGGCGAGCATCTGCACGTCGTAGTGGCGTTTGCCGATGGTGCGGCGCGCGGCTTCGCGGGCGGCCGCGAACGCTTCGGGCAGCAGGTCGTCGAGGCTTTCGCCCTCCTCGAAGCGGCCGCGGAACTCGGCCGTTTTGTCGCGCAGCGCCTCGTCAGACAGCGCCTGATAGTCCTCCTCCAGGGCGTTGATCTGGGCGAGGATGGGTTGGAGTCTTTTGATTTCGCGCTCGGAGGGGTCGCCGCCGATTTTGCGCAGCCAGTTGAACATTTGCAGCTTTCAGCGATCAGCCGTCAGTCGTCAGTCTTGAGTCGTGAGTCGTGAGTCGCTGGCGTGCCGGTCGCGCGTCTATTGTCCCCGATTACGTGCCGACAGGCCAACTTTGTTAAGCAGCGTCAGCCTGGCGACTCACGACTCGCGACCCACGACTCGCGACTAGACCGGCGCCCCGAACATCGCCCCGATCGACTCGCCAGTATGGATCCGCGAGATGGCCTCGCCGAGAAGCAATGACACCGACAGGATGGTCATGTTGGGCAGTCGCACGCGCAACGGCCGCACGACCGTGTCCGTAACGATCAACTCCTCGATCGGCGAATTGCGCAGGCGCTCGATGGCCGGCCCCGTGAGCAGCGCGTGGGTGCACGCCGCGTAGACGCTTCGCGCGCCGGCCTTTTTGACGATCTGGGCTGCGCCGACGATCGAGCCCGCGGTATCGATCTCATCGTCGACGATGATGGCCGACTTTCCGCGCACGTCGCCGATGACGCCCAGCGATTCACTTCGGCTGTTGTTGTCCAGGCGACGCTTTTCGACAAACGCGACGCTCGCCCCGATCATGTCCGCGAAGTTGCGGGCTCGCTTGGCGAACCCGAGATCGCCCGCGACGACTACGGGCTCGATCATTTCCATCCCGTTTACGTAGTCGCGCAGCAGCGGCTGCATGGCGGTCAGCTCGTCGACGGGGATGTTGAAGAAGCCCTGGACCTGGCCAGCGTGCAGGTCGATGGTCAGCACGCGACTGGCGCCGGCGGTCTGCAGCATGTCGGCGATCAATCGCGCCGTAATGGGCACGCGCGGCTGGTCCTTCTTGTCAGAGCGGGCGTACGCGAAATAGGGAATGACCGCGGTGATGCGGCTGGCCGAGGCGCGCTTGAGCGCATCGATCATGATGAGCAGCTCGAGGATCGAGTCGCTCACGTTCGGATAGGTGGGCTGGATGATGAAGACGTCGTGCTCGCGGACATTCTGATTGATCTTGGGGAAGATGTTCTCGTTCGAGAACTTGACGACCTCGGCTTTGCCGAGCGGCACCCCGAGATAGCCGCAGACCGCGTGGGCTAGCTCGGGATGCGCCGTCCCGCTGAAGATCGATAGATCTCTGTACACCATCGGGAGGCCTCGAGTTCGAGACGCGTGCGCCTGCGGCCTGACAGCCACCAGCGTAGCCGGCTGCATACGCGCAAAGTATACGTTCGTCCGTTAACGTGTCTTCGTTCTCGGGCACCGATGCCGGTACGCCGCGCGCCGTCAGTCGCGCATAAGCCGTCCTTGCGCGGCGCCGGCCACCCTGCCGCGGCCGACGCATCGCGAGCAATTACCGATGATCGTGTTATTGGATGCGCGTTTTCGTTCGCGCGTTCCCGCGTTCGCGCGTTCAATGGCTCGATGTTCTGGCTCGGTCAGCGCGCAGCGCGAGCGCGCCTCGACGGGGGCGAAAGACCGGGCCACATGCAGCCAAACACACCGCGGCGAAAGAACGCGCGAACGCGTGAACGCGGAAGCCGCAGGGTAATGCACGAGACTCAATAGATCTCTGTTGTCGGCCCTCGCACGGTCAGCCGCCCGCCCTCCGTCTTGCCACGGGTCCCTTTCCGTCCGTCCGGCCCTCGCGCGGTCAGCCGGCGAAGGTCTTGAGGTAGTGGCCCCAGACGGGCTTCTTGACAAACCCGAGCCGCTCGTTGATCGCCAGCATGCCGCGGTTATTCGATTCGTTCTCGGTCAGCACCCGCCGGTAGCCGTGCTTCTTCGCAAAGTCGAGCGCGTGCACCTTGAGCGCGAAGGCGATGCCGCGCCGCCGGTACTCCCGCCGCACGCCCGTCAGCCCCGTGCGCAGCTCGTCAGCCGCGGGCGCGCGCCACAGCTGGCTGGTGCCCACGAGCTGATCGCCGTCCACGGCCAGCATGTACCCCGCTGGCAATAATTCACGCCGGTCGAACCGCGCGAACCAGCGCTCGAAGGGAACCTCCGCCCGCTCCTCGCCGGGCGGGATGGGTACGTCCTCGCGTATCGCGCTCCACATGTCATAGATCTTGTGGTGCACGACCGGCTCGGCGACGCCCAGCTGAGCAACCGACCGCAACTGGATCCCGCTCGCCTCAACGTCAGGCACGACGTCCGCAAAGATGCTGGGATCGAAACTGGCCAGGTCCAGCACTGAAGTCCACACCAGCATGTCCCGGACGAATCCGCGCCGTTCCAGGAAGCCGAGTAGACACGGCATGTCATCGCGGCACCAGGCATCGAGCGTCAGCGGATCCAGTCGCTCCACCGCCTCCAGGACGACCTGGTACAGTCGCCTGCCAGTCCCGCGCAAGTACCAGTCCGGGTCCACCCCCATCCACAACGAGAACTTGCGCGGGTGATATGTGCCGGGGTTCTGGCGGTAACCGGCAAAGCCCACCAGGTAGCCGTCGCAGTCAGCCACCCAGCGCCGCCACCGACAGTGCGCCGGAGCCGACTCGTCCTCGAAGCGAACCTCGTCCGGTTCCTTCTGGAAGTCTGGGTAATTCAGGTTGAAGAGCCGCGTTACGGCCGCGTAGTCGTCGGTCGTAAACGACCGGATGTCCACGCGTGTAGCTGTCCGATCCATATCTATCCACTTCTTTTCAAACGCCCGGTCCGACGCGCGTAGCGCTCGGCTGCTCGAAATACCAGCAGTCCAGCGGGCACCAGCGCCACACCCATCACCGCCAGAATGGCGAGATCGCCGACCACCGCACCGGGTGGTGCACCCTCCAGCAGACCGGCGCGGACCGCGTGAAGCACGTACGTCATCGGCGACAGGGGCGACAGCACTTGGAGCCAGGTCGGCAGTACATCCACCGGTGCGTAGACGCCGGAGATGAGCAGCAGGCTCGAGTGGATGACGAAAGTCATCTGCGCTCCCCGCTCGGTGAACAGCAGCGGCAGCACGGCAGCCACCATCGCCAGGCCGATGACGCTCACGCTGCCGACGGCGATCACCACCAGCGCGGTCAACGGGTTCGCTATGTGGAGGTCGACCTGAAACATCATCGCGACCACGGCAAAGATCAACACCGCACGCGCCACGGCATACGTCACCGCGTAGCAGCACGTGCCCAGCAGGTGGAGGAAACGCGGCACCGGCGCCATCAGCGTGTACTCGATGGTGCCCTCCCAGCGTTCCCAGGCGATGGTCTCCGCCACCACGTCGAAGACTGCTGACAGGTAGCTCCACATCGTCGTCCCGATCAGCAGGTACAACACGAAGAAGCGGGTGTCGACCGTCTGACCGGTGATGCGCTCGGTGGCCGCGGCGATAAACAGAATCGTCAGCGCGTTGACCACCGAGTAGACGAACCAGACCACTTCCCAGCCGAAGTAGCGGCGGGTAAGATTTCAGTTTCGCTCGAAGAAGGTGGAAACGGTACTCAGATTGCGAGCCGCCCGCCGGAATTTTCGGCTTCCCCCCCTTTGAGCGTCAGGAGGATTG
>Ga0066709_100003636_pt1 | contig 11942 bp, 10 predicted proteins | sample GraSoiAngelo_158_FD_79665 | JGI IMG/M metagenome (GOLD analysis project Ga0066709, IMG submission 79665) | Grasslands soil microbial communities from the Angelo Coastal Reserve, California, USA - 14_1009_16_30cm | ecosystem: Environmental > Terrestrial > Soil > Grasslands | place: USA... | reverse complement strand
TTACAATCGTTTCTCCGGGCACGAACGGGCACCGGTGTCAGACCGACAGGGCGCCGATGCTCGTCGGGACGCCACGTCCGGTCAATTTGTCTGTTTTCAATGCCCTGGGGCCGACGCTCTGGATTAGGTGACCCAGGTTCGAATCCTGGAGGGGCAACTCACCGTCTGCGCGGTCGCCAGTCCGAGCTCGCTGCGATCCTGCGCGCCGACCGGATATTGTGGGCGCCTGCGGTGTAAGTGAACAACGGCGTTCGCCAAATTCTCTCCCGCGCGGGGCCACTGCTAGATGAAGCTCTTCGTGATCCAACCGCTCGTCTGCGGGCCTCGAGCCACGCCTGAACGTCCTTCACCTGGTACCAAGGCGTCTTCCGGCCGCGATCGATCCACGGGATGCCCAGTCTCTGGACCTGACGGCGCGCGATCCTGAGCCAGTCTGCTACTTCGGCCGCTGTGAGCACCGCGTCCCGTGGTGGCTCGCCGAATGCGGCGGTTGCCGGCCGTCCCGAATGGTGTTCCACAGTAGCCTCCGTGCGGATGACGGGGTGCATGAATGCGCGATCCCGACTTATGGAGGCAGCGTCCTCCAGACACAACCCCATCACCGCGCTGCGGAGTGCGAGTCCGGCGCGCGCACCAAACGCTCTTTTGGCGGGCGTGATTAGGAAGTGTTGTTGCCGGAGTGTTCGCTGCTCGGGAACGACCGCGGGAAGACCAAGTACGCCACGCACCGTCGTGCTTGCAGACTGCGAATGCGCGCCTTCCAGACGCAGCAGCGCCACCTATTTCAGTCTCTTGCGTACTGTGCGCTGGTTCGCATATTGGAACACAACTCGGATGCTATGAGCCCTGGGGCGCGATGTCGTATGGCTCGCCAATGCCTTGGGGGGAGCGAATCGCGAAACCGGCTGAGTGGGGGCACCCACGTCGCCGGTTTTCCTTTTGCAGGCAGTGATCGCTGTGGCCGCGGTGGAAAAGGAGGCTGGGAGCGAACTCGCTGGCTTGAGATTGGCTTGAACACAGTCCGCTATTCTTTGCGGCGCGAAAAGGTCCGTTTGGCCGCAGTGGGAGCCGTCACTCGGTTGATGCGCGGGCAACAGCCGGCAGGGGGCTGGCTGTACTTCCTGCAAGAATGACGCTCGATAGGGATCGGAGGAGAAACTCATGAGATCGACACTCACCGCGGCGGTGTTGCTTACCTTGGCTGCAATCGTGCCCGCGCAGCGGACCGCCAGCCCGCGAAGCAATATCCTGGCACGGGCTCGCGGCACGGCGGTGATCTCGATGAGCAGCAGCTACGGCGGCAGCTGGACGGCTGCCAACCTCGCGGACGGCAGTACGAGCACGGGCTGGTCCAGCGCCAAGGGTGCTGCCTTCCCGCACACTGTGGTGTTCGAGTTGCCGCAGCCGCACGCTATCATCAGCATTGCAGTCGACAACACCGGGGACCAGGAAGGCAGCTACCCCGGCATCTCGTCTCGGCGTGTGGCCGTCTACGGCTCCTCCACCTCTATCACTGCGGGCTTCACGCAACTTAGCGCCTTCGAGGCACGGCGCGGCGGACGGATGGAGGTGACGCTCGGGGCGCCGGTGACCGCGCGCTGGCTCAAGTTCGTCGTCAGCTCGAACTGGGGCAACGCCGAATACACCGAGGTCATGGAGCTGGAGGCGTACGGCGAGCCTGTCGGCCCACCGCAAAGGGTGGATGTCACGGTGCCCGACGCCGCGCTGCGCGGGCTCACCGCACTGCGCGACAGCGGGTACCAGGCGGCCGTCGCCAGCTGGACTATTAGATCGGCGAAGGATCCCGTCAAGCGTCAGCACCTGATGCAGATTATGTCATCTATGTTTGCACAGATAAGTCCGCTGGCCGGGGCCGTGCGGGGCTATGACATCGTCAGGGTCGAAGACGAGAGCGCGCAGAGCAAGCGCATCTACGCGCTCTTGGTCTATGAGCGCCTTCCGATCTATCTGATGCTCCATGCGACGAGCGCTGGGGGCCTCTGGGAGGTACACGAAGTCAATTTGAACTTCGAGGGGGACCTGGTGTTTTCGAAGGAACTGCTTGAGGGCACGCCGCTGCCTGAGCGTGACGGCCAAGTCCCCGACGTGGCCCTGCGCGGGCTTCAGGCGTTGCGCGAGGGCCACGATGACGTGGCGGTGGGCATGTGGACAACCACGTGGCCAAAGGAGGAGGTCGAAAGGGTTCGAGCGGACTTGGCGAAGGTCCCCAAGGCGCTCGGGCGGCTGAATGGCTACGAGGTCGTCCGGGTGTTCGAGCTCACGCCACACCTGCGGCGCATCTACGCGCGATTGGACTATGAGCAGGGGCCGCTATACCTGACGGTGGCCGCCTATCGCTCCGGGACGCCGTGGCAGGTTCCCCTGGGAAACTTGGAGTTCAGCAGCGATGCCAAGAGAATCTTTCCGCCACTGCTTCTGGCCACGAGCGGGCCCTCGACGCCGGCGCTACTCGCCGGAGCGCTGGGCGTGCGGAACTTTGCCTTCCTGCAGATGGAAAACGGCCCTGAACGCAACCCCGCCCCCTATAAGCTCGGCGATCGGGTCGTCGCGCGGTACTTAGTCGGCGGACTCACCGCCGATGCAACTGGCCGATTTCACGTACAGTCGACCGTCACGCCATTCGATCCCGGTGGCCTGCCTCTCTATACTCCAACGAAAAACGACCTTGTCGGCTCCGCCACCGATGCGAGTCCACCCGGGGGCCGGTCCTGGTTCGACCTGCCGCCGTACGCGCCCCCTGGAACGTACAAGCTGCTGATCGCGATACACGATGCGGTGAAGAACGCTGATGCGGAATTCGAGCAGAGGTTCACCGTAGAGGGGCCAAAGCCAGAGCCGTTCAGGCAGTTAGAGGTGCGCGATTTCCGACTCTCGCTCTCGAAGGACGGCCCAGCGGAACGACACCCCGTGCTGCAGCGCGGCGGGACGATCTACACGGCATACCAGGTCGGTGGCATGGCGTTTCGCGGCGACCGACCGGACGTCCACATCGCTCTTCGCCTAGTCGGGCCCGACGGGAAGGTTCTCCAAGACGCGCCGGAGCAGGCAACCATCGATGAGGAGGAGTTGTATCACCCGCTCACGTTCTTCGCGAGTTTCTCCAGCTCGGTGAACGTCTCGTCGGACTTCGCTCCGGGAACCTACGTGTTCAAGTACACCCTGGTTGATCGTGTCGCCAACAAGACCGCGAATTATGAGGCGCGATTTGAGGTCCGCTGAGGGGGGCAGGGGCGGTGCGGCCGCGCGGGCTCTCCGTTCGACAATTGCTTTGAGAGCGGCGGCGCAGGCAGGGACGAGCAGTGACGACGGAGGCTCCGAGGCATGGTGAGCGACGCGCTGGTCACGGGTCTGGGGATATCGTTCGGGGTTGTCGGGCTGATCGCCATCTACCTCTGGTACCAGTACGAGCAGCGCAAGTTTCTCTGGATTCACGAGCTTTACTGGGCCCGCAATCAGCGGCTCGGCAGGTCTTTCAGGGATGAGTACGACGGAGAGGTGAAAACCCAGTTCAACGGTCGGCCGGCGAAGTTCGCGCTAGCTCCAGGCAGCAAATACGCCTCGTCCACTGTGGCCCTGGCCCGCCGCGCCGGGTTTGAGTTCTCGATAACCCCCCGATGCTACGACTACCGGCTCATTCAGCCAATCGACCTGCAGGGGCGAGACGGCGCGGAGACAGGCGACCTGGAGATCGACGCGGAGTTCGTGTGTCGGACAGCCGCCCGCGAAGCCCTCGTCGGTTGGCTTCGGGAACCGGAGGTGCGAGCGTGCGTGGTGGACCTATTCCGCGCGGGCACCACTCATCAGCTCGCGTTCACGGGGGGGGGGTTCTCGAGGCAACATACCGCACCGAGGGCATGGTGAAAGCCAAGGTCGATGCCGCGCTATCGGTGTTGGAGCGTCTGGCCATTTCGCTCGAGCGCGGTGTAATGCCGGCTTCATGAGTCACCAATCAGATTCTTGAGGGTTTTCAATCGAAGCTCGGATCACCTTTCATGAACGCGTGGTTTTGGATGAGGCGTCGTTTGGGGCGGGTCGGCACGATTCGCGCGCTATCACTCGGTTGTGCAGATCGACCGTACCGATGTGCCGTGGAGGACACCTTGAGGAGGACCCCATAAGCACGATTCCGCTTGGTCGCACCCCCCGGACGTTGACTGCACTGGCGGCCGGCATCATCGGCTTTGGCGGCGTGCAGGGTCCGATTCAATCAGCCACGTTGACGTTCGCCGACGTGAGCGCCGGTGGCTTCCACACCTGCGGGGTCACGACCTCGGGCACTGCCTATTGCTGGGGATCGAATGCCTATGGCCAGCTCGGCGATGGGACCAGGACAGACCGGTCGAAACCGGTGGCCGTGGCTGGTGGGATTAGGTTCGCGGCCGTGAGCGCCGGCAAGTACTACACCTGCGGGGTCTCTACTGCAGGCGCCGCCTATTGCTGGGGCAGCAACCTCTACGGCGTGCTCGGCGACGGGACCGAGATCGATCGGCTAGAACCCGCGCGTGTGGCGGGTGGGATAAGCTTCGCGGCCGTGAGCGCCGGAGGCTTCGGCCACACCTGTGGAGTCACACACGCGGGCGCCGCCTATTGCTGGGGCCATAACAACGCGGGCCAGCTCGGCGACGGGACCACCGCCGATCGGTTGAATCCGGTGGCCGTGTTGGGCAGCCAACGGTACGCCGCGATAAGCGTGGGTGAAACCCACACGTGCGGGGCCACGGCCGCGGGCGCTGCCTATTGTTGGGGAAATGGCTTTGGAGGCCAGCTCGGGGATGGGACCACGGACGAACGGTCGAGCCCAGTACGCGTGGGCGGGGGCGTGAGATACGTTGCGGTGACCGCCGGCGATTTCCACACCTGCGCGGTTTCGGCCGGCGGAGCTGTCTACTGCTGGGGAACCAATAATTACGGCCTGGTCGGCGACGGGACTACGATCGACCGGCCTACCCCGGTGCGGGTGGCGGGTCGTGTGACCTACGCCGCGGTGAGTGCCGGCTCCATTCACACCTGCGCGGTCACGGCTGCGGGGGCCGCCTATTGCTGGGGACTCAATCACGGCGGTCAGCTCGGCGACGGGACCACGCTCGACCGGCACAGCCCCGTGCGCGTGGTCGCGGGCGTGCGTTTCGCCAAGGTGCGCGTCGGTAGGAACGGGATGGAATTCGTTCGGCTCCACACCTGCGGGATCACGGCTGCGGGCGCCGCCTATTGCTGGGGATGGAATGAGCGCGGTCAGCTCGGCGACGGGACCACGATCGACCGGTACACACCGGTGCGCGTGGCGCGGTGATCGGGTTCGGGGCGTTGTTTCTTGAGCGAGAGTTGGCCAGGAGAGGGGAAGGACGAACCTGCGCTACGCTCGGCGGGAGGGAGTCGGCACACGGCAGCCGATTGCCGTCACGCGTGGCGAATACATTGTGGTCTCCCTCCTTTCTGTCGTGACGAGCCCCTTGCCGGCGATGGGACGCCGCGCCCGCGGTAGGACCTGTGCTTCTCCTGGCAACCTTGGTTGCAGTTGCCCTGATGTTCCCCGGGTGGCACGACTGGCTGGTCGCGCGCCGGCGGGGTCGGGTATACGCGCACTACTGCGTCCAGCGCGGTTTTCTGTTCGAACGCCGACGGCCAGGCGAAGAGCGGCGCCACGCAACTACATGCGCTCGCGTATTCGCGGAGGGGCGCGGCCAACGCTGGGGATTCACGATCACTGGCACGTACCGCGCGTCGCTATTCACCGCGTTCGAGTACACTTGGATCATTGGAGAAGGCCGCTCCTCCATGTACCACAAGATTGGCGGCATCCTCTGGCCGGTTGAGCCCGACCTGGCGCAGTTCATGCTGACCCCCAAAGGCTTCTGGTCAAAGATGGAGGAAGATTGGCAATGCTACTGGTCTCCCAGCGCGCAAGACATCGCGTTCGACGACTCCCCCGAGTTCACCCGGGCCTACCGGCTGCAGGGGAGTGATGAGGTCGCAGTCCGAGCCCTCTTTACGCCCGACCTGCGCCACACATTTGCACTACAGCCACCGCAAGGCGTCGCGGCAGGACCTCAGGAGGTGCTGTGGTGGCGAAAGGGAGGCCTTCCATCACCGGACGTGCTGGACGAGTTCTTGATGGACGGCAATCGCATTCTGTTGTTGCTCCAGCGCCCCATAGACTGGGGCTCACGCCGGACAGGACGGCCATCATGACACGTCATCATCGGCTGCGAAGAGTGGTCGCCATTCTGACGCTAATGGGCACGGTTGGTCAACCAGTCTGGGCATTTGACACATTCTGGCACTCAGCGGCGACCGGGGCTGCCACGCGCGAGTTCCATTTCAGCGCTGACGCGACGAACATCGTGCAGTTCGGGAACTTCTCAGGACCGGATTTCTTCGGGCCGCTTTATGAGGGGATGGCCAAGCTCGAGGCCGCGCTCCGCGGAGACAACCTGAAGGAGTTCACCACGCTCCGGGACTACGATACGACGCGACGCTATCGCGAGATTCGCAGGTCCGCCATCTTCCTGCATTTCGACAACCTGCACGGCACGCTGAACCGCAACTGGAAGTTCAACCACATCTTTGTCAACTTGCTGACAAACACGCAACAGACAATCAACACTCTGTACTCCGACGGGCGACTGAACGAAGGCAACAAAAAGATGGCGATTCTGATGACCTTGGGCGCTTCGCTTCACGTCGTTCAGGACTTCTATAGCCATTCGGACTGGATCCATCAAGACTTTTCCAAGTTCGGCCTTGCTCCGTCGCGAACGCCCTGGGGCAAACTCCGCGCGCCAACCTGGTTTGAAGTGTTGCAGCAGTCGCCGGATCCTAATTCGTGGCCGATCAAGGTGTCCTCGGGCATATATCCGCCGCCTGCCGACGAGTCGACGGGGCTCAAAAGCCTGCTAGGCGTGCCTCTGACCCACACTCGGTTCAATCATGACAACTCCGAGCTGTTTTACGACGGCGAGTCGCAGGTCGGCTACCACAACTTCCCTCCTTTGCTGGCACAGGACTCTCCGCAGGAGCACCAGCTTTACGCCGTGAATACTGCGGCCGTCGCCAGCATCGAATGGGTGCGGAAGCTCGAAGAGGATCCGATCACCAAGTCCTCCATTGACTACGCCAAAGACTGGAACTTGCGAGCCTATAATCCCGCGATGCTAAAGGATCTCTCCGCATCGCTGGCGGTCACTCTGTTCTTGTCCTGCGCTGCGAGCAAATGGGACGGTGCCCACCCTCCCAAGGCGCGGGCGAATGAGTGCAGAGGTGTAGGCATCGCGGCTGATGGATCGGCTGCCGCAGGGGTTTCTGGGGGAGCGGTATTCCTGCCCGCCGGCCCAGCGATAGCACTGTCCTTCTACAATGAGTTTTGGGCCATTCACATCCGATTCGACATTCTCAAGAGCTTGATCCTGCATTTTGGAGACACGACAACCGGTGAGTACGTGTTTCCGGACAATCGGGACGGCTCTTAGACTTGCCGGGCCGGGCCTGAGCCAGTGGTAGCCGGCGCCACGAAGCGGCTCGCCCCCAATCTGCAAAGGCTTGGCATAGCTGAGGGAGGCTGACCCTGTCCGTGTCGAGGCTGATCGTGGTCCTCGGGCTCGTTTCTTGCGTGTCCCTCGCCACAACCATAGTGAGTCACCAGCTCGCCACCGTTCTCGCGACATGTAACGCGGTCGCCCTGCTGACTGCCCTGTACTTTCTGTACCAGCAAGACCAGCGGAAGCTTCGCTGGATTCATGAGCTTTACTGGGCCCGCAATAAGCGGCTTGGCAGATTTTTCAGGGATGAGTACGACGGAGAGGTCGAGTCTGAGTTCAACGGTCGCCCGGTGAAGTTCAGACTGGCGCAACCGTTGAACGTCATACTCGCCGGCCGGGGGCGGGGTTTGTCCGATGTGGCCCTATCCTGCCGAGCCGGCTTTGAGTTCTCGATAACCCCCCGAGGCTACGACTACGGGGTCGCTCAACCAACGGACCTGCAGGGGCGAGACGGCGCGGAGACAGGAGACCTGGAGATCGACGCGGAGTTTGTGTGTCGGACGGCCGCCCGCGAAGCCTTCGTTGGTTGGCTTCGGGAACCGGAGGTGCGGGCGTGCGTGGTGGACCTTTTCCGCGCGGGCACCGCGCACCAACTCAGCTTCACGACGGGCTTTCTCAAAGTAATCTATCGCGACAAAGACATGGTGAAGGCCACGGTGGATGCCGCGCTATCGGTGTTGGAGCGCCTGGCCATTTCGCTCGAGCGCGGTGTAATGCCAGCGTCGGGGGCCGGGTGATCACTTGTCGCGCGGCTTTCACCGAGCGGCGGTCGACGACGAGCAGGATGTGGTCGCGGCAATGAAGGGTGACTTGCGGAAGCTAGAGCCTTACGAGGAGGGTCCTCCGCCGAGTCGGCACGACGCCGAGACCACCCGCGAAACGGGAACATGAGCCCGCGTGCCAGTAGCGGGCGCCATGCTGGCCGGGATCCCAGGGCGCGAATGGCGGAACGAGAAGAGCGGGGAAACGAGCCCGTAAGAACAGGGAGGCCATCATGCATTCGCCGCGCGTGACGGTGATCGGCTGCAGCGTGTTGCTGGGGTGGTTGCCCGCGAGCCCAGCGCCCTCGGTCGCGCAGGCCGTCAGCGCAAGCACGCAGGATTGTTCTGATGGGGAGATCGCCGACGGCGCGTGGACTGGCACCTTTTCGGTCACCACGCGCTTCTCGTCGCAGTATGCCCCCGGCGTCAGCTCGGGCGGGGAAGCGACCGTGAACGGCACCCTCCAGATGTATCGGCATGCGATCGTGGACAACACGGGTGGAGGCACGACTGTCTCCGCGACAGGGAGATGGAAGACGGCGAGTACGATAGAGGCGACAGACCGTCGGGGCAGCGGGGGTGCCAAGGGCACTGGTGAAGGGATGTTGTCCGGAGGGAGAGTCGTCGATCCGGAAGTCTTTCGTCCCGGCACCAAGCTCCAATGGATTGACTGGAAAGCGAGCGGCTCTCTCGCGGCCGCGCTTGTCACGGCGGAAGGGGACTACCCACTGGAGCCGTTGCCGGCCGATTGGCCGGAAGGAACCTTGGAGTTTCTCGTCGAACGCGTCTCGTGCGTCGAGATCTCCGGGACCGTTGACACCCTGCCGATCGTCTTATTCCAGTTGACATTGCCCGGCGGAATCCAAACGAACGTCGCCAGCCGTTTCGAGCTTCGTCATCATGCAGCCAGCGACTTCGCGCCTCTCTCGGCTAAGGAAGACGAATTGATCGCCGCCGCGCAGGCGAAGCTCCAGGCGATCGGTTCCACCAGCTTGGTGGCGGCGTACGCGTCAACCGAGGACGTTCTTCGGACCCTGCTCGCCCAGGTCAGCGAGCTGGCGCGGGCGCAGCCGGAGTTTCAGCTCTGTCTCCTCGGGAAGCTCAGAGAGTGGGCGGCACCGGTGCTCGTAGCGCTACTGAAGCAAGCCTCCGCGGCCTTGCGACAGGCGGCGAGCTCTCGGGCTACGACTTGGCAGAATACGCACGAAACGGTCTTGACGGCGCTGGCAATCGGTCGGCTCGGCGTTATGCTCGGCCTCGATTGCGCAGAATGGTCGACCAGCCAGGATCAGTTGATGACGGATATCAAGCGACTCGGCGCCCCGCTCGTCAGAGCCGAGAAAGCGGCAGTCGAGGATCTGAAGAATCGTGAATCGGTCTTGACGGAGGCGCAATTGGTCGACGGCGTGGCCACCGCCGAACGCGTGCTCGCCGAAGAAGCGAAGCTGGGTGCCGAGGGTCCAGACTTCGACTCGGCGGTCAAGGACCTGGACGAAGCCTTAAGGGCGCTCTACAGGGCTCGAATCGCCGATCCAAGCATCTCCGACGCGGAGCGAGCCCGCTGGCGAGCGGCGTTGGTGAAACAGGGCGGATGACAGGACGTCCGCATTGCCAGGGGACTCGATGGAATCGGCTCGACCGAACGTGGGAACGAATTCTTCGTCAAGCAATCAGCAGTTGCTCGGTCGGCCGCTTGGTTCAGATAGCGAGGGCTGGCTCACTTGCTGCATGCCTCCGAAACATCAGCGACTCTGCGATCACCGTCACCTCACGAGTCGTGGGTCGGGCGATGTAGCGCGTCTGACAGATTGGAAGCGCGCCACGGGCGTCCAAGCGCGTGCTGCCGCTCTGGCGCCACCATCTCTGGGAGGGAACGAAGGAAGGTATGGCGATGCGAGAGACAGTTGGGTGCCTCAGGGCCTATTTTATCGTGGTAGCATTTCTGGTGGAGACAGGGACGTGATGTTCTTGCGGGGCGGTGCGGAGGGGCTAGTCAGGTTGATGTCCCTTTTCAGAAGCGTGAGGTGTTTGGCAGCCGAAGACCAGTCGCACGTTTCCGGCCACGCCCAACGGCGGTAACGGGTAACGCCTGTCAAGCGATCGGCGTCACAAGGCCGGTGCCCGCAGTGCCGGTCAGCCCCGGTCGTACCATCGGCCTGCCCGTTGAGCTCCCGCGAGCACGCGATCGCAAGCCAGGGCGACTAGCGCGCGCAGCGCGGACTAGCTCTTGTCGGTTAAGGTGTGTTTTCCGCAGTTAGGTGTCCCTTTGACGACAGGATGGTGGTGATCGGATCTCTCCATGCGATGAGACGATGCCGACTTCCTTCCGCCAGATGACGCAACGCTAAATCGATCTGCTCCTCTCTCCTTGGCAGCTCTCGTCGAATGTCCCGGCCAACGCCCGTCACGGCCCTACCAGGGGCGGCTCCAAGTCGCCCGTACGATCGGATGCACGTAGGAGGTTGTATATCAGCCCGCACCGGGTTTACGCGAACGCGGAGACGGGAAAGGTGGCGCAGGACCTTTGCCAATCCACCCCATCCCACCCTTAACGGCCGGGGCTACGCCAGTTCGGTCGTATTCATCCAGCCAACTGCGGTAGCCCCCCGACGGCAATACGTACACATTTCCGCTCTCACGATCTACGAAAATAGGCCCGTTACCCACTAAGCCATCGGACGGATGCCTCGTTTCAAAAAACCGCCTCGTATTGTACGGGAACATCCACCCTCGTGCGCGTTCACGAATGCCCTCATCGTGAATAACAATTTCAAGCGCTGGCACTTGCCGCGCTAGCTCTAGGAGTTTTTCTTGCGCCTTCTCTCGCGCTTGCTCAAACGTTACCATCTAATCCTCCTCAAGCGTTATCATTTAATCCTTACGGGAACGTGGGGAACCAACCCCACGAAATACCTGACCCGGCATAACCTGCGTTCGACGCAACATCTGTGATCGACCCAACCACACCCAGCTGTCCGTCAATGGCCACAACATTTCCACCTTGATTGACAGCATTGAATACGTGGGCGACTTCTCCGTCCCCTACATACGCGATGCCACGCGCGCCATCGCCAGCAGCTTGCAGCCCGCTCTCAATGCTACCGGGGCTGACCTGCCACTCCCAAGGACCGGTCTCAGGCGCGTTAGTTGGCCAATCTGGACCTCCGGGTTCCGCCGGGTTTAGTCCGTCCCCCGCGAGATAGTCATCCACCGCGTCGGCGCAGGCGCCGCAGTTTGTGTTTCCGCCTGTCGGGTTGAAGTCAGGATAAGTGCCTGCCGTAGGTTGCGCAGCTCCTGGAGCTGGGCCCTCGGCAACCTCACCAGCCTCGGCCGCTTCCCCAGCCTCAGCCGCTTCGGCTCCCTCCGCCGCCTCAACCGCTTCAGCTGCCTCTGCCGCTTCGGCTGCCTCCGCCGCCTCGGCGACCGCTACTTCGCCCACCGCCTCAGTGCCTAACTCACCCAGCAGGACACTCTCTCCAGCCGCCGTTGCCTCACCTGCTAGCAAAACGCCCTCTCCAGCCTCGACCGCTCCCAAACCCAGCCCTGCCAAAATCGCGGGACCCAGGAGAACGATCCCTACAACCACTAGACCTATCGCTACCGCCACCGCCGCGCCCGCCGCTAT
>Ga0066709_100003634_pt1 | contig 11943 bp, 7 predicted proteins | sample GraSoiAngelo_158_FD_79665 | JGI IMG/M metagenome (GOLD analysis project Ga0066709, IMG submission 79665) | Grasslands soil microbial communities from the Angelo Coastal Reserve, California, USA - 14_1009_16_30cm | ecosystem: Environmental > Terrestrial > Soil > Grasslands | place: USA... | reverse complement strand
TGTTGCCGGGTTTGCTGCCAGGCGCGGATCGCGATCTGGTGCTTCCGCTGCACAAACGCTTGGAAAAATTGTTCGAGACGATTCTGCTCAATACGACCGTGTCATCCTTGCGGGAAGAGAAGAGCGGAATTCGCGCGAGCTTCGAAGGCAAAGACGTTAAAGAGCGCGAGAAAGTTTTCGACAGAGTTCTGGTTTCAGTTGGCCGCAAACCCAATTCAGACATTGCCGGCTTGGAGAGAACGAAAGTGCAGCTAGGCCAGCGCGGTTTCGTCCGCGTGAACGAGCAGTTGCAGACCGACGATCCGTCCATTTACGCCATTGGCGACGTAGTTGGCGAACCCATGCTGGCGCACAAGGCTTCGCACGAGGGACGCACCGCAGTGGAGGCCATCGCGGGTCACAAAGTCGCATTTGAGCCGAATGCAATCCCCGCTGTCGTCTTTACTGATCCAGAAATTGCCTGGGCTGGCCTCACCGAGACTAAAGCCAAAGAAGATGGTCGCGAGATCGCCGTCGCTAAATTTCCCTGGGGCGCATCGGGCCGTGCCATCACGCTCGACCGGCCAGAAGGCCTAACCAAGCTCATCGTGGACCCGAAAAGCGAGCGTGTCCTCGGCGTAGGGATCGTCGGAGTGGGCGCGGGAGAGTTAATTGCTGAAGGCGTTCTCGCCATCGAGATGTGCACGGTCGCCGCCGACCTCGCGCTCACGATTCATCCGCATCCCACGCTGTCAGAGACGCTGATGGAAGCTGCCGAGGTTTTTTACGGGCAGGCGACTGACATTTATCGGCCCAAGAAAAGTTAGTCCCGCCATGAGTGAAGGCCCAAATTAAATTTCAGCGCCTTTCCGAAAACGTCTAACTATCTTCTTTGCCGCGTAATATCTTATAGCTATAGACGATTCGTGTAATTTCTATATATGTTCCACGTGGAACACTTCTCCGATTTGTAAACAAGACCTACGACTCCCGCCAGCGCTTCGACCACCATCGCAGGATCAAATGCGTGGGGCAATAAACAGCGAGCGGCACCGCGATCAGATAGCCCAGCAGATAGACCGGACCAGAAATGACATGTTGTTCGCGATAAAAAAGTCCGCGCACCCAGTTGACATTGTGCTCCGGACGCCAGAAGTAGTTGATCGGCGCGACGATCCAAGTGGTCAGTGTCTGATACTTCCAGCCCCGTTCGTCATAGCCCAAACGACGGATGGCCCAAAGCAGCAGCGGCGGCGTCACCACATGGAACAGGCTCAGCAACCGGATGAACAGCGGCACGGCTGGATCAAACATGAATTCCGTGCCGCCGATGAAGTGCTTTCCGAACAGGAGCGCAGGCAAGAGATCAAGCGTGAACAGGGTCTGAAAGAGCAGCAGTCCAGTTGCCTGCCAGGAGAAGAGGAGCGCGCTCTCCGTCCACAGCGCGATTGCGATGAAGAAATTTCCCAGGTCGCAGAAGTAAAGGAAGTTCTGCGCGCCATATTGTTTCCAGTAAAACGGTGCCCAGGCCACCACCCAGAGGGTCCAACCCAGCTTGAGCCAAAGCGGCAGGCGCATGGCCGCAATTCTACTCGGGGACAAGGCTCATTTCGCGCGAGGCTAGGCTTCGGAATCGGAAATCGTCTGTCCACTTACCAGGGTAACTTGTTGCTGATCACGTTACTTTCGTAGCATCGGACAATATGGCTATTCGCGCGTTGGTGCTCAGCGGCGATGAGAAAGCTGTGCTCGCCGTGACTCAGATCCTCGATGAACTCGAGATCGCTTTCGAACACTCCACCGAGACGACTTTCGGGATTAAAAGGCTCGCGAACCAGCGCTTCGATCTGATTCTGATTGATTGCGACAATGAGCAAAACGCGACTCTGATTTTCAATTGCATCCGCGGCTCGGCTCTTAACAAAGTCGTCATTGCGATTGCGATTGTGGACGGCAGAGGTGGCGTTCCCACCGCATTCCGTCTTGGGGCCAGCCTGGTGGTCACGAAGGCGGTGGCCCTCGAACAAGCTAGAAGCACGCTGCGAACCGCGTTGGGAATGTTGCGAAAAGAAACCAACGAGGTCCGTACAACTGTCACACCCGCGGTGACGGCAAATGCCGCGACATCTGATCGTGCTGAGGATCTCTTAACGGACCGATATGCGGTTCCGCAGCCGGCCCCCGATGGAGATCACGAAAAACAGGCGGAGGCAACAATTTCTGATGGCTCGTCTCCGCAGTTGCCGGCGCCAAACTCTGGGTGCGACGTGGAGCCTGCGCTGCCACCTGCTGCTGCAGTATCTGAGCGGCCCACAACAGCGGATACTCCGACTGTTGATACAGGCACGAAAGTCGTTCCATTCCAGGCAAGATCACAGAGAAAAGAAAGCGCGATGGCACGGGGGCAAGAGGCTGCGCCTCCCGCTCCGATTCCAATAAAACCTGCACTGTTGCAGTCCTTCGATTCAGTCGCTCCAGAAACGGGAAAAGGGAGCGCAAAGCGAGTTTCGGATGAGAACATGTCTCGGGCGCGCAAGAGTCCGGCTCGCGGAAATAGAGTGTTAGCGCTGACGGCCGTTTCAGCAGTTCTAGTCGGGGCCGCGATCTGGGTGGCGTGGACTACTCAACCAAAATTCCGAGAACTCTTGGCTTACGAGTACGTACAACTGAAACTGCAGATCGCGGGACTACGCCTGCAAGAGCTGTCACTTCCCTCTACGAAACAGATTCCTGCGCATCCTCTCCCGCAGGCAGCACCATCTGAATTGCCGCCATCGCAAACAGCGCAAGCTTCCTCAACGGAATTAACTCAACCTGGCGCGACTGATGCGACCGCGACGAATGTCGCCGCACCTAATGTCGCTGGACCTAATCTGGCTGCACCAGAGGAAGCTTCGGCGGCCGATTTCGGCCCCGCGCGCCTCAATCCGCCTCAACCTGTGAAGACGACCGATGAAGGAAGCGTTTCGAAGGCGAGCCACCCGGTTGTGAAAGATAGCGCGTTAACCGAAGGTGTGCGATCGTCGCCGTCTTCGTCGTCGCATAATCTGAAACACACCGTGGCAGCGGGCAAGTCTGCCGGGGGCACACTTCTGGCCACAAGTTCAACGCAGAAAGCAGCGACCAAGGCAGGCGAACCCCTGGTGCTTTCTGAAGATGTCGCCGACGATAGCGTTGTGCGCCGGGTGCGTCCGGTTTATCCGAAGCTTGCACGGCAGAAGAAAGCGCACGGGCCGGTGTTGTTGCGGGTCGTGGTCGACAAGGAAGGTAGAGTTGACACGGTTCAAGTCCTCGAAGGGTCTACTCTCTTAGCGCAATCGGCGGTGGATGCCGTGAAACAGTGGCGTTACCGACCCTACCTGCACCGTGGCGAAGCGGTGGTTTTCCAAACTAAGGTCAGCGTGGACTTTCTGCCCTAGGGAACCGATTTCCGGGTCCTCCTCCTTCTTCTATCTGTCTCAATTCGACATTACCTCCGTAACTTGCTGGCCCTGAGAAGGTTACCTAGGATTACCGCATGGGTTACCAAGCGCTTCTGTTCTGTCCGGACGAGAAGATCGCGCGTGTGGTCACGCACGTTCTGAGCGACCTGGAATTCATCATCGAAACTGCGACTGAACCATTTGCCGCGGTCAAGAAGCTGATGGCGCAACATTTCGACGCCATCGTGGTTGACTGTGAGAACGAGCAGAATGCCACTCTGGTCTTCAAGAGCGCACGGAATTCAAGCTCCAACCAAGCATCGCTAGCGGTTGCAGTTGTAGAAGGGCAAGCCGGGGTGGCCAAGGCCTTCCGCATCGGCGCCAACCTAGTGTTGACCAAGCCAATCAACGTGGAACAGGCCAAGGGCACGCTGCGTGTGGCGCGTGGATTGTTGCGCAAAGGCTCAGAATCCGCCAAGTCTTCGCCGGCTGCAACAGCAGGTCCGCCGGTGCAATCTGCCCAAACCCAAGCTGCGCAAACCCAAGCTGCGCAAACCCAAGCTGCGCAAACCCAAGCTGCGAGGGCGGATTCGCTGCGCACGTCCCCTCAAGATTCGATGCTGCCAAAGGCAAAATTTCAGGTTCCAAAAACCGCGACGCCGGAAACTAATCCCGCGGGTGCTTCTACAAGCGGCTTCGAACTGGGGAAGAATTCAAGTTCCCAGGCGGCTGCAAGCGAAGCTGCCATGTCTGACTCGAATTCGAGTGCGGGACCTGCCTCCGCGCATCAATCATCTGACAAGGAGCGCAACACCTCCAAGAACTTCCCGTGGCAACGGGCGTCCAAAGACAGCACTGGGCCGGTAGCGACTCCGGAAGCTTCGCCGGTGGAGCAACCCTCGCGTCCATTCATGGCTTCGGCGTCTCACGGGCAAGCGGCAGCGACTGCTCCTGCAAGGGAAAAACCCACTAGTGTGACTGCCTCCGCAAGCGAAATTCAGCGTCTGGCAAACACCGTCGTCTTCGAAAGCGGAGCACAAGTCCGTCCGCCCGCAGTTTTCGGGGCGAGCGCTCCTGCTCCATCGCTTTCAACACGCCGCTCTGAGGACGCCGGAAAAGAATCGGGCGGGAGTAGCAAGATCTTACTAGGGCTCGTCGCCATTCTGGTGATGGCAGTCGCCGGCTATTTTGGGTGGACAGAAACCCACGGTAAAGCAGGGAAATCAGCGGCAGGTGTAAAGCAAGTAGCGATACCGACAGTGCCCCAACCCAGCGCGGCACAAGACGCAGCTACTCCGCAGATCAAAGACCAGACCGGTAATGTGCCGGCGGAAAGCCAAGCCGGGCATAAAGGCGGAACAACCGCAACAAAGAGTGCGACCCCTGGCTCAAAACCGAGCGCCGCAATAGCCAGCGGAAATAAACCTGACGCCAAGGCGGCATCTGCTGAGAGCGACGTAACTGTGACCAACATTGAGCCGATGGTAGTCACGAATGATGTCAAGCGACACTCTCCGGCTGTCTCGCAAGCTCAGCCAGATGTGCCGGTGCCCAATGCTCTGAACATTGCAGGTGGATCGGGTGCGGACAAGGAAATCTCCAACATCATGACGTCCACACCGGTGAGTGTCCCCAAGCCTGTCCCTCAGTCTATAAAAGTGTCACAAGGAGTCTCTCAAGGCCTGCTGATTAAGAAAGTGCAGCCCGGCTATCCAGCTCAGGCACTGGCTATGCGGATGCAAGGCGCGGTTCAACTGCAAGCGACGATCAACAAGGACGGCAGCGTCAGCAATCTGAAAGTACTAAGCGGCGAAGCCATCTTGTCCCGTGCAGCGATGGATGCGGTGCGCCAATGGAAATACAAACCCTATTTTCTCAATGGTGAACCGGTAGAGATTCAGACCCAGATTGTAGTGAATTTCAAGCTTCCCAATTAGCGCAACCGAGCAAAAAACCTGAGGCGGCACGGAGATTGATTCCCCGCGCCGTTTTGTTTCTAGCTGACTGCCTCAGCGCCCCAAGCGAGGCAAAGATCACTTTACCGGCCACCGTTTTGCCGGCGACTAGTGTTTTACCAGACCGGTTGACGGATCCAGGAACAGCTTGTCGGTGCGCTGCTAAAGTCGAACCTGTTCTTCAGGGATCCAGCGAGGTTATCGAACGAGTTGCTGCTCACGGTTCCAAGATTCCAGTTGTCCTCGATAAATTTCAGGATCGAAGTCTGGTCGGTCAAACTGCTATCTACGTGGTGTTCCCAGGCGCGAGGTACTGGGCGGGAGAATGCAACTTGAAAACTGTTTCTTTAGTTGAGACGGAGTAGAAGATTTTATTCGCGTTGCATAGGTTCGTCGATCACAACCTTACCGCGTTTTTCCACATTCACCACCCGATGGATGGGTTTGTATCCGGAGAGAGTAATGTCAACGATGTAGTTGCCTTGATTGAGCATGAATTCCACGGGCGAGGTCTTATCCAGCATGCGCCGGTTGACGCTTACCTGGGCTCCTTTTGGCTGGGTCTTGATGTTGATCGTGCCCATGTCAGCCGTGCTGTCTCCACCGCCCTTGAAAAACTTCTTGAATTTGCCAACCGTTTTGATGTCGTCTACGTTGCCAAGCACCCGGAGTGCGGGAGCGAAATGGAATGTCTGACCGGCTTGAAGATCTGCGGTTGTGGTTTCGTCCAGGTAACCCTGCTTCCTGACAAGGAAGGTATGCGTCCCCTTGTCCACGGTGATCTGGGTGGGAGTGGCTCGTCCGCTATCCTTGCCGTCAACGAAAACTGACGCGCCTGCGGGCTGGGTGTTCAGGGAAACCGTAGCTGCGATTTGGGCGAGGTGGACTACCAAAAATGATTTGCTGCCCGAAGTCACATCGACGCTGCGAGTTTCAGAAGCGTATCCGTTCTTGACGATGCTCACGCTATGGGCACCGGGAGTTAGGCCAGCAAGATTGTAGGGCGTGACCCAGCCGGGATCGGTGCGGCCATCGATGCGTACCTGAGCGCCTTCCGGAGTGGAATCTACGGTCAGTTGTCCGGGAATCAAGGCCACTTTGGCCGGCACTGGGGCTGGGGACTTGCGAGTTTTATAGCGCGGTCTCACCACCGGCTCAGGCTGTGGGACGGTTGGTTCAGCCTCCACCTGGGTGATGACTCGAGGAGGGGTAACGGCATGAGCCGGTACCGGACGGGCCTGAGGCTGAGTTGTCGCCGACGCCGAAGCAGAACTGACGGATGCCGGGGTGCCTTCATCATCCGCGTTTTGCGAATGCAGGTGGTAAGCGATAGCTAACGTGATGAACAGAACCAGGGCAACTGCGCCCGAAACGGAGTACATCATCAATTTCGGCGGAACGCCTTTGATCTCCTTGATGGCCTTCTTAGCTACTTCGCGAGGCTGTACCTTGGGCTTTTCCGGTTGGCTACGCGACAGAAAAACGGCAGGCGGGGCTGCGGGGATGTTCTCAACATCGGCTGACTCGGCTGGTTTGGAAGCCGGCAGAAACACCTCTTTGAGTGGCGGAAGTTCTTCCAGATCGGAGAAGCTCACCGGCGTCTTCGCTCCCGGGGCGTCTCCTGCCATCATGGGATCAACCGCGAACGTCGGCTCTACGCCAGTCTCGGGGCTCACGGCGGCGGACATTTGCGCTGCTTTCTCCTGGCTGTCTTTCTCCTGACTTTCGAGCGCCTCCACCGAGGCCTTGACGCATGCACTGATGAATGGGGCGCTGGGGTCTAATTTCGCCATCTTGGGAGTGATTGACGAAGCTGCCGTCACGCCGATACCTGCTGCCGCTGCCGCCGCCTTGTCAGGAGAAGATGCGGTCTTGGCTGTGGATTCAGGTTTGGCGATGGCTGAAACCGCTTTTGCCACCGGCTTCGCGACGGGCGCCGCCTGCTGCGGCGATTTGGGTTCCAGTTTTTGAACTCCCGCGGATTGTTGCTTGACTGCGGGCTGGCCAGTGAACTTGGCTTGCGCCGCTGCGACATCCTTAGCGAGAAGATTCTTGCTCGTAACCCCTTGGGCCTGAGCGGGCGCACTGGTCTTTGCCGGCTGGGTGGTGGCCTGCTTGCACTTCTCCAATTCATTGACCAGTTCTTGTCCGTTCTGGAAGCGCTCCGAAGGCGCTTTAGACAACGCCTTCATGATCAAATCGCTGACCGCGGGATGAATTTTCTTATTGATCTCGACGGGTGCGAGTGGAGTCTCTTGGAGAATTTTGTGGCGCACAGTTTCGACGTCCGCGCCTTCAAAGGCCTTGCGGTCCGTCACCATCTCATAAAGGACGCTGCCCCAGCTAAACAGATTGGAGCGTGCGTCGAGCGTTTCTCGCTGGACCTGCTCCGGGGATTCGTAATGCAGAGTGGCTGGGACTTTGCCGGACGACTCAGATTCGAGCAGCCCCATGGTGGAAATGCCGAATCCTAGAATTTTGACGGTGCCATCCCATTGCACCATCACCTTGGCCGGTTCCAGACTGTAGTGGACGACTCCAGTGGCGTGCGCATGGTCCAGTCCCTGGCAGACTTGACGGCTGATATCCAGCAGATCCCAGATGGAAAACCCTTCCTGGCGCGCCAACATGGTTGCAATACTGTTGCCCTGCACATACTCCATGGCAGCGCAGAACAGGCCATCGATTTCCCCGGCGCCATAAAGCAGTGCGACATTCTGACTGTTAAGGGATTTGGTACTTTCCGCCTCCGCCAGAATGCGCTCAACCAGCGCTTTCGCCTGCTCCTCCGGGATATCAGCGAGCCGAAGGGTTTTTAAAGCGACAGTTTGCCCGTTAGATGGGTCGCTCGCCTTGTGGACAGAGCAGCGCTCTGATTTGGCGATTTCGCTCAGTACTTCGAAACGGCCAATTTTTGTCGACATTTCTCGCTTACCTCGTGCACTTGAACAATGCGTCCGTGAGCAGGGACGCTACACAACAGAGGGGAAGGTCGAAAGTAGGATACCGCGACGTAACCAATCGAGAGAGTTACGAAGGTCACTCAGAAAGTTCAGCGAAAAGCCCAGTGTGCAGCGATGAGCGAGGTGTGAGTTAGGCGAATTCAATTGATTGAAGCCAGCCAATCAGTGAGCAACCGGCGTACTTTAGCACCTTCGAAGCGGCGGCGGACGGCATCGATCACCTCCAACCGGGCGTTGCTACCGTGTCCACGAAATCCAACCCAATAAGGAATGTGAATCTCTCCAGGCAGCGGTTCAGCAGCAAGTTGCAGCGCACGTAAACGAAAGAAGCCGCGACTGAATAATACGCGGCGAAATTTCGCGATGAGCAGTTCGGTAGCTTGGGTGTCGTCCAGTCGCGCCGGAGGACAGTTGCGGCTATCCAGCACGATCACATCCGACGCCAATGGGACATGCTCGAAATGATAGAGGTCCAAAATACCGGCTATGGCTTCAAGTCCCAGAAACTGCTGCTCGCGTTTGCCCCCGTTGACAATCTCGACCTGGAAAAGACGAAAGGGTATATACACATCGGCCACGGAGCGGAGTGGACCGAAGATAAAGCCGCGGGCGGAATCGGCGAGTCCTCCGGGCGAGAATTGTTCCATGGCCTCCTCCCGGGTGACATTGGGTTTGAGACTGCGAATGCGTGGCATTTTGAATCCAGTTACGAGTCTTTTAACACTTGCCTGGGCACCTTATCGAAACAAACTACTTGATCAACAGCGTAATATGAAATCACCATTATGACCCTCACTCGCTTCGTGACGAAGAATGCATTTCGCAACAAGCGTCGCAGCGTGCTGACGGTTGCCAGCATCGGATTCTCTTTGCTATTGCTCACTGTCATGATGACTATTTGGCATGCCTTCTATATGAGCGAGGGCAGTGCCGAATCGGCGCAGCGTTTGATCACGCGACATAAGGTGTCGCTCGGGTTCTTCTTGCCTGCTTATTATGGGGAAAAGATTCGTGCTCTTCCGGGAGTCAAGCAGGTGGTGAACGAAAGCTGGTTTGGGGGACAGTATAAGGACGACAAGCCGGCAAATTTCTTTGCGCAGTTCGGCACAGATCCGCAGGGACTCATGCAAGTCTATCCGGAGTTCCGCATGCCTGATGACCAATTGGAAGCGTGGAAACGAGACCGCGCAGGCTGCATTGTGGACGCTGAACTGGCCAGGAAACACGGCTGGAAAATAGGAGACCGCGTGTACATCAAGGGGACCATCTTTCCCCTGAACCTTGACCTCACCATCCGCGGCATGTTCACCGGGTCTCGCCCGACGGAAACCGTCTACTTCAATAACACGTATCTGGAGGAAGGCTACCCGCACGTCAAAGGCCACGTGGGATTCTTTGCCGTGCTGGCGGACTCACCAGCGGCGGTGCCTAAAGTGGCCAGGGAAATAGATGATGAGTTCCGCAACGCGCCTCGTGCTACGAAGAGTGAGAGCGAAAAAGCATTTCAGCTCGACTGGATCGCCATGCTGGGCAACGTCAAGGCTTTCATTCTCAGCATTTGTATGGCGGTGGTATTTGCCACTCTGCTGGTTTCGGCGAATACCATGGCTATGTCGATTCGCGAGCGCACCCGAGAGGTCGCGCTGCTGAAGACTCTCGGGTTCACGCGCGCTGCGGTATTGGGATTGTTCGTCAGTGAAGGAGTGAGCCTATCGCTGGCGGGGGGCCTGTTGGGGGCTTTGGCGGCCTCTGGGTTGGTCACGCTCATGGCGCACTCTCCGCAGACCGGTCTTTTTTTGGCAGGCATGCGGGTTACGGTGCCCACCATGTTGGTAGCATTGGGTGTGGCAGGGATGGTGGGGTTCATCAGCACGTTTGTGCCCTCTTATCATGCGTCCCAGATCAACATCGTGGATGGTCTGCGTCATATTGGCTGAGCGGAAGATCTGAAGACCGCAAAAACCTCGGGGGCAAAGTCTATCGTGCGAGCTTTCATGTCGTGACAGTTGACATTTGTTGTACCCGGGGACTTCAACTCAAGCCTAAAAACGGGAGGGCAATGCCGTGTCCGCACGGCAAAATACCGAGGCTTGTTGGGTTTTCAACCATGTTCTAAGCTGTACGTAATAATATCGGGGCTGCCCCTCCCGATTGATCTAACCGTTCGTCATCTCTCGGAATACGATTATGACCCTAACCCGCTTTGTGACGAAAAATGCTTTTCGCAATAAGCGCCGCACGGTGTTGACCGTGCTGAGCATCGGTGTTTCTCTGTTGTTGCTCACCTTTATGATGACGGTCTGGCGAAGCTTTTATATTGATCAGGGAACCGTCCAGGCAGCCCAGCGTTTGATTGTGCGTCACAAGGTTTCGCTTGTTTTCAACCTGCCGGGATTTTACCGGGAGAAAATCCGGGCCATCCCAGGTGTGACACACGTAGTGAACGAGCAGTGGTTTGGCGGGCTATACAAAGACGACAAGCCAGAAAACTTTTTTGCCCAGTTTGGCACCGATCCTCAAGAATTATTGAGTGTATATCCCGAAGCCCGCATACCGGCAGAACAAGTCGAAGCGTGGCAGCATGATCGCGCCGGGGCGATCGTAGATTCGGAATTAGTCAAGAAATACAAGTGGAAAATTGGCGATCGGCTGAACATTAAGGGGACAATTTTCCCGCTCAACCTTGAACTGACCATCCGGGGAATCTTCACGGCACCCACCCCGACCCAGACGATCTACTTTAACAAGACTTATCTGGATGAAGGCTACGCGCAAGTTAAAGGATCGGAGGGAGTCTTTGCGGTGTTGGTGGATACTCCGGAGGACGTGCCCCGGGTCGCTAAAGCCATTGACGAGGAATTCCGTAACGCGCCCCGTCCTACCAAGAGCGAAAGCGAACGAGCCTTCCAACTCGGCTTTATACAGATGCTCGGCAATGTAAAAGCGTTCATCCTGAGTATTTGCCTGGCGGTGGTTTTCGCGATTTTGCTGGTATCAGCAAATACCATGGCCATGTCCATCCGTGAGCGCACGCGCGAGGTTGCGTTGTTGAAGACTCTGGGATTCACTCGCCGCAAAATTCTGGGGCTGTTTGTGGGTGAGGCGGTTTCACTGGCAGTCCTGGGTGGTGTGCTGGGCACGCTGGCTGCCTTCGTCCTGGTGGGTGGAATGGCCCGTCAGGGTGGATTCTTAACCGGCATGAGAGTAACTCCGCCCACGATGCTGGTGGCTTTGCTGGTGGCGGCGCTAGTGGGATTCGTCAGCGCATTTTTGCCGTCTTACCACGCCTCCCGGGTCAACATCGTGGACGGCTTGCGTCACATCGGCTGAGAGAAACAAGGAATAGAGATGGCGATTCCACTGAGTTATAACGTGCGGAACCTGCGGTTGCGCAAGGGCTTGACCATCATGACCGCTCTCGGTATCGCGCTCACCGTCGCCACTGCAGTTTTTATTATGGCGCTTCTGGCGGGTCTGAACCGCGCATTTGGGGCCACGGGCGATTCACTCAACGTGCTGGTGTTGCGGAAGGGGTCGACCTCGGAACTCGCCGCTGGAGGTGTGCAGCGGGATGCTCTGCAAGTTATTAAGGATCTGCCTGGCGTGGCCAAGAACAATCATGGC
>Ga0066709_100003633_pt1 | contig 11943 bp, 12 predicted proteins | sample GraSoiAngelo_158_FD_79665 | JGI IMG/M metagenome (GOLD analysis project Ga0066709, IMG submission 79665) | Grasslands soil microbial communities from the Angelo Coastal Reserve, California, USA - 14_1009_16_30cm | ecosystem: Environmental > Terrestrial > Soil > Grasslands | place: USA... | reverse complement strand
GAGCTGGGTCGCCGTGCAGATGCCCAGACTCACGAGCTTGGCCTTGGTCGCGTCGTACTTCTCCTTCGCGGCCTTCCCCAGGTTGCTCTCCTCGCACAGCTCCTCGTCGGCATTGGCGGCCGCATCGCCGTTGAAGCGGGCCGTCGCCTGCTTGCAGTGACACTTGTCGACCGCCTTGAAGAGCTTCGCGGCCGCCTTCACGATCGTGTCCCCGCACTTCAAGCGATTCTGGGTGGCCGGCACGCAGCCCGTGTCGTCGCCGCCGACGGGGACGGTGGTGGTGGTGGTGGTCGTCGTGGTCGTCGTCGTGGTCACGACGCTCCAGCCTTCGTCCGCGAAGGCGGCCGCGGTGAGACCGGGGTTGTGATTCGGCCCGGTGTACACGGGCTCGAGCAGCTCGTCGGGCGTGAGCGACGTGTCCCAGTGGGAGATGCTCGACCCCGGCTGGAGTGGATTGGGCGCGAAGATCTTGCCGTTACCGCCGTGGGCCGCGACGACGTTGGCCCCGTCCCAGAAGACGCTGCCGGACGTGCTCGCCGACTTCCGTTGGGCGTCGGTCATGTCGGTGAAACGTGGGGGCGTGGCCGCGGGCCGGACCAGGAAGAGGTCGTACACGCCCGGGAACCCATTCAACCAGGTGCCGAGGGTGGACAGGTCGCACGTTCCACCCGGGCAGTCCGCGTTGCGCCCGCACTCGGCGCCGGGAGTACTGCCGCCGATACACGTACCGCCATCGATCTCCGAGAAGAAGCCGAGCCCATGACCCACCTCGTGCAGGACGACGGTCACGAAGTCGACGTCGAACTTCCCTGGCGCGATCTCGGGCGGGTTGGCGTCGGTTCCGTAGTACCAGTCGACGTTCCCCAGCACGGTCGGGTTATCGACGTCACTATTCATCACGGCGGCGATCTCGGCGGTCGCACCGTTGACATCTCCTCCGCTCAGCTGGTTCGCGAGCGCGGCGGAGTACCACGTATCCGCGACCGGCGCACCGGGAAAGTTCTTGTGGATCGTCGTGCTGCCTGCAAAGCCCAGAACCGCGTGCGACGTGGTGCCGCCGAGCGGGTCCATCGTCGCATCGATGACGACGCTCACGGTCCCGTTGAGGGCGGCGGCCCAAAGGCCGACCGCGAAGTTGAAGGCTGCCTGCCGCTGGGCCCCGAGCGTCGGGTCGTTGAACCCCTCGTTCGGCCCGTCGTTGTAGTTCACCGTTATCGGCACTGCCCCCGCGGCTCCCGCCGCCGCCAGCAGCGCCACACACAGCCACGATGCGGATCGCAGACCCCCGGCATGTCTCATGGCTCACTCGTCCGCCGAACCCGTGCCCCCGGGTCGGCGGTGCAGACAGTCGACGGTGAGCCGGCCGTCTTTGCCCACGCGACCGACGCTGTAGTCGAAGCGGTCGTTGTGGATCATCTCGCCGCCCCCGGGCGCCGGCTCCGGTACCGGGCGGAGCGCGCTTCGCGCCGGGACCTGCGGCGGCGCCTGCTCCGGCGGCGCGTCCGGCGGTGGAACGATAGGTCTACCGTGCTCGTCCAGATCGATCCTCATTCCGTTGCCCGCCCGGGCCGCAGGGGCGTCGTCGCCAGCTCGCGCGACGCCGGCCGCAACGAGGCTCACCACCACGGCCGCCACGCCCAGCAACACTCGGTTGTTACTCATGATGTTTCTCCTCGCGGCGGGGAGATTCCTCCCGGCCGACGCGCCCTGTCAAGGGAGAAAATGATGGGCAGAAAACTGGGTGGTCCGTCGGCGGCCGACATCGGCTGACGCGGGCCGTCAACGGCTTCACGCACGGGACGCCTTCCGCTTGCCGTGAGCTGGTGCCGACGCTAAGGGTCTCGCGGCATGCCGCCCGAGGTCGTGCAAGAGGACGTCGAGTACGCTCGGCCCGAGGGCCGGCCGCTCCTCGTCGACGTCCATCCCGAGCTCGACGAGAACGTGACGCTACCGATGACCGGCGCTTCGTCGCGGCCTATCGCCAGGCGGGCGGTGCGGTGGAGCTCGAGGTCTTCCCCGGCGTCGGGCACAGCTTTGCCAACTTCCCGGGCGAGGCGGCCGATCGTTGCATCGCGCGCATGCTGAGCTTCATTCGCCGTCGGCTGAAGGCCTCCGTGTCGACCGTATGTTGAAGCGAGCAGCGAGCGGCATCGATCCGGGGATGGCGAAGCCTGACGCCGCGGATCGCGCGACGAGCGCCACCGGGGTGCGGTGGGATCTCGGCACGCTCTACGCCGGCCCCGACGACGCGCTGCTCGACGCCGACCTCGCCGGGGCGCGTCGCGCCGCCGACGACTTCGGCGTCCGCTACCGCGGCCGCGTCGCGAGTCTCTCGGCCGCCGAACTCGGCCTCGCCGTCGCCGAATACGAGTCGATCGAGGAGCGCGGCCGTCGTCCGAGCTTCTACGCCTCCCTCCTCTTCGCCGCCGACACCCAGGACGAGGCCGGAAAGCGGCTCGCCGATCGCACGCGCGAGGCGTGGGTGGACGTCGTGAACGCCCTCACCTTCTTCGAGCTCGAGCTGAAGGACCTGCCCGACGAGCGCTACGCCGCGCTGGTCGCCGCACCGGCGCTCGCCGATTGCCGCCACTGGATCGACGGCCTGCGGAAGGTCCGCCCGCACACCCTCTCGGAGCCCGAGGAGCGCGTCATCAACCAGAAGAACCTCACCGGACGCGATGCCCTGGCGCGGCTCTTCGACGAGCTCTCCGCGTCGCTCCGCTTCCGTCTGACGGTCGACGGGGCCGAGCAGGAGCTCGGGGCCTCCGAGGTGCTGGCGCTTCTCTACCGCCCCGAGCGGGACCTCCGCGAGCACGCGTTCACCGCCCTCCTCGAGGGCTTCGCCGCCGAGGGCGTGGTGCTGACCGGCATCTTCAACGCGCTGCTGCAAGACCACCGCCTCGAATGCGAGCTCCGGCGGTTTCCGGACCCCGTGACCCCGACGCACCTCGACAACGAGGTGCGCGCCGAGACGGTCGAGGCAATGATGGCGGCCACCGAGCGCCACTACGGGCTCGCCCAGGAGTACTTCCGCCTGAAGGCTCGTCTCCTCGGTCTCCCGCGGCTCAAGAACACCGACATCTATGCCCCGCTCGGCGCCGCGCCGGTGAGGATCCCCTTCGCGGAGGCTCGGCGGATCGTCCTGGAGGCGTTCGACGCCTTCGACCCCGGGTGGGGGACGCTCGGGCGTGGCTTCTTCGCCGAGCGGCGCATCGACGCGGACCCGCGCCCCGGCAAGCGCCTCGGCGCCTTCTGCGCCTCCCTCGGCCCCTCGGCGAACCCCTACGTGCTCCTCAGCTACACCGACACCCCGCGCGACGTGTCGACGCTGGCCCACGAGCTCGGCCACGCGCTCCACGACCGGCTCGCCGCGCGCCAGCGCCCGATCAACTACCAGCCCCCGCTCCCGCTGGCGGAGACCGCCTCCACCTTCGCGGAGCTGGTGCTGACGCGCTCCTTGCTCGCCCACGAGTCGGACCCGGGAGTCCGCCGCGATCTCATCTGCACCAAGCTCGAGGACACGATCGCCACCGTGTTCCGCCAGAACGCGCTCACCCGCTTCGAGATGGCCGCGCATGCGCGCCGCCGGACGGCGTCGCTCAGCGCGCGCGAGCTCGGCGACCTCTGGTGGGAGGAGAACGCGCGCCTCTACGGCGATGCGGTCGAGATGATTCCCGCGTACCGCTGGGGATGGAGCTACATCCCGCACTTCGTTCACAGCCGCTTCTACTGCTACGCCTACGTGTTCGGGGAGCTGCTCGTCCTGGCGCTCTACCAGCGGTATCAGGACGAGGGGCGGACGTTCGTTCCACGCTACCTCGAGCTGCTCGCGGCCGGGGGTAGCGAGGCCCCGGACGTGCTGCTCCGCCGGCTCGATGTCGACGTGGACGACCCCGCTTTCTGGGACCGCGGCTTCGCGGTCATCGCCTCGCTCCTCGCCGAGCTGCGCGCGACGGTGGCTCCGGCACTTTCTTGACGCGGGCCTCCGTCGCGGGCACGGCGAGCGCGGCGCATCTGCTGGTATGGTGATTGCTCGCCCGACGAGGATGGCCGGGCCGATCCGGGTGGCGATCGCCGACGACCACGCGCTCTTCCGTCAGGGGCTCCGGTCGCTGCTCGAGCTCAGAGCGGAGATCGCGGTGGTGGCCGAGACGGAGCGCGCCGACGGCGTCCACCCGATGCTGCGGGACACGCCGTGCGACGTCCTCCTGCTCGACCTCCAGATGGACCGCAACTCGCTCCCCGACATCGGCGCGCTCGCGGCGCAGACGAAGGTGATCGTTGTGACGGCGAGCGAGCAGGCCGCGGACGCCCTCGCGGCGATCCGCGCCGGGGCGAGCGGCGTCGTCTTCAAGCGCTTCGCCATCGAGACGCTGGTCGACGCCATTCGCGCCGTCGCCGAGGGAGATATGTGGCTGGCGCCCACGCTGCGGACGGCCGGAGCGCCGGGGCCCGAGCCGCTCACGCCGCGCGAGCACGAGATCGTGCGGCACGTCGCGCTCGGGCTTCGCAACGCGGAGGTGGCGTCGCGGCTCGCGATCAGCGAGGACACGGTGAAGACGCACCTGAACAACGTCTTCCAGAAGCTCGGCCTACGCGACCGCGTCCAGCTGACGCTCTACGCGCTCCGCCGCGGGCTGATCGGCATGCACGAGCGACCGTAGCTCAGAGGCCGCCCTTCCCCGGATTCAGGATGCCCGCCGGGTCGAGCGCCGCCTTCACCCGGCGGACGACGTCGAGCCCCGCGGCGCCGTGTTCGCGCTCCATCAGGTGGGCGAGCTTCCAGCCGACGCCGTGGCAATATTCCATCGTGCCGCCCGCATCCTGGGCGGCGCGCAGCACGCCGTCGATCGTGTCGCGGATGGCAGCAGCCGCGTCGGCGGGTCCCGTGACGACCACGGAGTAGAGCTCGGGCCAATGCCAGAGCCCCTCCTCGACGAGGCCGAGCTCGTGACGGCGGATGAGCGCGTGCGCCGCGGCCCGCACCTCGCCGAGCGCCGCGAGCGGTACGCCGACGTGCGCGTAGTCGAATTGCCCGCCGGCGAGCCAGTTGCCTGCGCGCGCGTTCCGGCTCGCGGCCCAGCGCTCGGCGATCGCGTGGCGGGCACTCCACTTCTCCTCGGCCTCGCGCCCGCTCGAGGCCTCGCCTCCGGCGGCCTGCACGATCTCCGCCGCCCGCTCGGCGTGCAGGCGCGCCTCGCCGCGGAGGCCGTCGAACACGACCAGGAGAAAGGCGGGCGCCGGCGGCAGCTCTTCGGCCGAGAGCTCCAGGCAGGCGGGGCGAACGCCGATGCGGCGGCAGCGCGCGGCGACCGTCACCCCCGCCTCGAACGACGGCATCCGGTAACCTCGGACCAGCCGCTCCTCGGGACGCGGGAGGGCGGCGAGCGTCGCTTCGGTGACCAGGCCGAGCGTTCCCTCCGTGCCGACGAGCAGGCGGGCCGGATCGAGACCGACGGAGCGCGCCGGTGAGGCCCGGGTGCGCACGATCCGCCCGTCGGCCATCACCATCTCGAGGGCCTGCACCTGCGCGGCGATGCTTCCGGCCCGCGCGCCGAGGTAGCCGAGTCCGTTGGTGCCGATCGCGCCGCCCACCGTCGCGACCCCGACGGTCCAGGGATCGTGGCCCAGCATCAGGCCGTGGGGCGCGAGCGCGGCCTCCACGCTGGCGAGCGTCGCGCCGGCTCCGGCGCGCGCCAGGCACGCGTCGGCGTCGATCGCCACGGCATTCATCCGCCGCAGGTCGACGACGATCGCGGGCCGCACGACCGCGGCGGCGCCCATGAGGCCGCTGCCACCGCCGCGCGCGACCAGGGCCACGCCCTGGGCGGCGGCCCAGCGGATGGCCGCCGACAGCTCGCCCGCATTCGCGGGCTCGGCCACCGCGAGGGGCCGGACCCGTGCCGCAGCGAAGTCGGGTCGAGCCCGGAACGGACGAAGGGCATCGAGGCTTGCCGCCTCGCAGACCGCCGGATCGGTGTCGAGCGTGAGCGGTGGACATGCGGCACGCAGTCCGTCCAGCACGGCCCGAGGCTAACACCCCTACCGTCCGGCGGCGACCGGGGCTATGAACAGGGCCGTGCTGGGGACGGGACGTGGGCTCGCGGCTGCGTGAGCCCGAGCGCGTCCGCCATGGGGCGCTGACGGTGCTCTTCGATCCGGTGCCCGGGCCGCTCACGGCGATCGCGCTCGCGGTACGCGCCGGCTCGCGCTTCGACGGCCCGCATCCGGGTATTGCCCACATGACCGAGCACATGCTCTTCCAGGGCACGCGACGGTTCGATCAGGGCGCGCTCAACCGGCGCGCCGGCGAGCTCGGCGGGGAGCACGACGCCGACACGGGCTACGAGGACATCGCGCTCCACTTCGAGGTCTTCAACGAGGACGTGGAGGAGGCGCTCGGCATGTTCGCCGAGCAGTGCTTCCATTCGACCGTTCCGGCCGACCGCCTCGCCAAGGAGCAGCGCGTGGTGATCGACGAGATCCGCGGGCGGCAGGAAGACCCCGGCAACTACGTCCACGAGCGCGCGTGGTCACGCTTCTTCGGCGAGCCGCTGGCCCATCCGGTGTGCGGGACGATCACGAGCGTCAAGCGGATGACGCGCGACGCGGTGCGGGCCTTCATCGCCCGCCACTTCGTCCCCGCCAACATGGCGCTCGCGCTGGTCGGCGGCGTGGCGCGCGATCGCGTGCGCCGTGCGCTCCGGCGGACGTTCCCTGCCGACGGCGGCCGGCCACGGGCGCGGGGGCCGACCGCCACGACCGACGGGACGGGCCTCGTCAGCCTGCACCGCCGGGAGCTCTCGCAGGCCTATCTCGTGCGTCTGATGGCCGCGCCGAGCGATCCGCGCGGCGTGCTCGCGCTGTCGATGGCGGTCGAGATCATGGGCGCCGACCCCGACGCGCGTCTCTTCCAGGAGATCCGCGAGCGGCTCGGGCTCGGCTACGACCTGAGCGCCGCCGTCGAGCAGGGCCCCGACTGGGCGGTGGCGGTGCTCGGGGCGAGCGCGGCCCGCGACGAGGAGCGGCGGCTGCGCGAGACGCTCGACCGCATCTGCCGCGACGCGGCGGGCGGATTCTCCACCGAAGAGATCGCCCGGGCACGCAAGAAGGTGCGCTATCGCTTCGCGCGGCTCGCGGACTCGCGGCTCGAGCGCGCCGTCGGCCACGCGGCGCGCGCCGCCTGCGGCCAGCCGTCGCTCGTCGCGACCGAGCGCATGATCGCCTCGCTCCGCCCGGCGGAGGTCGAGGAGGCGTGGCGCCGCGCGCTCGGCGCCCCGACCCTGACCGCCGTGCTCCGAGGATGATGGCCCCATGGGACGCGTCGGCGCGCTCGTCTTCGCCGCCGCGCTGTCGGCGCGCGCCGCCGCCGAGCCACTGGCCGGGCTCGGGCCCTGTGGCCCCGTCGACCGCCCGTACGATCCCGTCGAGGTCCCCGCGGCCCGCCTTCGCGACCTCAGGGGCACCGCCGTCGGCCACCTCGGCCTGATCGCCTCCCGAGCCGGCCGCGTGCGGCCGATCCCGTTCCAGGTGGACCAGCGCACCGGCCGCAAGCTCGCGTTGCCGGAGGGCTCCCAGCCGACGCGGGCCGAGCGCCCCGGCATCGTCGGCGGCGACGACCTCGTCGTCTTCATGGCGTGCGACGCCGGCGAGCGGATGGCGCCCGCGGACGTCGAGAAGAGTGCGGGAGGAACGGCCCCCTCGCTGTGGCGCGAGATCCGGCTCGACGATCCCCTCGACCACACCGCGGGCTTCGTCTACCTGGTCGTCGCCGACGCACCGCCCGAGTCCCCCGCGCGCTACGTCGCCTACGAGGGGCGTGGCGACCTGGTGAGCACCGCCCGCTATCGCGTCGGCATGGTCGACGCCCTGCCGAACTACTTCGCGCTGCTGTCCGACGGTGCGATCGGCCCGAACCTGCTCGACGGACTCCGGCTCCGCGCCGACGCGACGCTGCTCGCCCACCTCGCGCACTGGAGGCTCGACGAGCAGCAGGGGCAGCATGAGTTGATCGCGTGGAAGAGCGGCGCCGTGCGGGTCGTCCGTCGCTCCCTCCATCAGGTGCGCATCGGCCTGGGTATTCGCCTGACCGCCGCCCGGGCGCACAGCTACTTCTACCCCCGGCACGTCTTCGGCCCCGGATCGATGAAGCTGCCGATCTCGCCCGGCTGGGTGTTCCGCGACATCACCGCCTTCGGCGGCGCCGACTTCCGCGATCTGCGCGGCTGGCGCTACCACGCCCCGGGCACGCCCCCCGAGGGGTTTCCGATCGACGGCCGCATGGAAGAAGCCGAGCGGGCCTTCGACGCGAGCGGCGAGTGGTTTCTCCTCACGCGCGGCGAGGAGGCGATCATGATGGTGACCCGCATGAGCGAGAACCTCCGCCGCGCCGTGCGCATCAAGCTGGTCTACGTCGACGATGCCGGGCGCCGCGCGCCGCCCGAGGCCGTGGCCGGCAGCGTACCGCTCGTGGGCTATCGCGGGCTCGACGTCGAGCGACTACCCGCGGACCGCTACCAGTTCCAGCTCCGCATCTTCGTCCTGAATCCGTACCACGCGGGCGCCGAGCGCCGCGTCCTCGCGCAGCTCGACGCGCCGCTCGGCGTGGAGGTGACGGGCGAGAAGCGCTAGCGCCGCCTCAGCGTCCGAGACGCGCGCGCAACGCCTGGAGCAGCGGCTCGGTCAGGTTGCGCACCGGGAGCCGGTCGCCGCTCGAGAGGTTGGCGATCACGCCGGCCTCGAGGTTCAGGCGCAGCCGCTGGCCGGTGTGGAAGATGGCCGGTGCATCCACCTCGAGGGGCGGAAGGCCGGCGGCGAGCACGGCGTCGGAAAAGCCGGCGGCGAAGCTGCCGGCGACGACCGCGATCACGCCCGCGGCGGCGAGCGCACGCGCGGCCGCCGGCCCACCGGCGCCCCAGCCGAGATTCTGACCGGCGACGAGCACGTCTCCGGGAGCGAGGCGACCCGCGAGGGTGGCGTCGAGCCCGGCGAACAGTCGACGTGCCGCGTCGGCGGGGCTCAGCGCCGCGAACCGTGCGGGCAGGACGTCGTCGGCCGCGAGGTCGTCGGCAAACGCCCAGGCCCGGCCGGTGAGAACGGGGAGCCGCGGCTCGGGGGGGCTTAACGCTCCGCGTTCGCCGCGACCGCCCATCGCGGGCCCGGCCGGACCGTGACCAGCCTGCCGGGGTGGCGCAGGATGACCCGCGCCTCCTCGATGCCGATCGCACGGCCGAAGATGCGATACCGCCCCCGGGAGTCGCGCTGGTCGTTCGCCCACTCCATCAGCTCCTGCGGAGTCGGCGGATGACCGAGCGCGACGGCACACCGTCTCACCACGAAGCCGAGCATGATGCGAAGGGGTTCGCTCATCGATCGCCACGATCCAGCCGCGAAACTTTTCCCATGCAGTGCGGGTGAGCGTCAAGCATGTCGACGCTTGACACACCCCCGCGGCGGCCGGCATCAGGGAACGACGTGAGTCACGAGGTGACGGTGTCCCGGGTTTCCCCTCACGCGGGGCGCCGGTTCGACAGCTTCGACCTCGCGGCCGAGGTTCGCGCCGGCATCGAGGGCGCGGGCTTCACGCGCTGCACCCCGATCCAGGAGAAGGTGCTGCCGCTGACGCTCGCCGGGCGCGATGTCGCCGGCCAGGCGCAGACCGGCACCGGCAAGACGGCCGCCTTCCTGATCACGATCTTCACCCGACTGCTCGCGCACCGCCGCCCCGGCCGGCCGGCCGCGCCCCGGGCGCTCGTCATCGCGCCGACGCGCGAGCTCGTCGTGCAGATCACGGCGGATGCGCGGCTCCTCGGACAGGCCACCCCGTTCACGATCCACCCCGTGTACGGCGGCATCGACTACCGCAAGCAGCGCGCCGACCTGCAGGCCGGCGTCGACGTCCTGATCGGCACGCCAGGCCGCCTGATCGACTACTTCAAGCAGCGCGTCTACGAGCTCCGGAGCGTGGAGATCCTGGTCATCGACGAGGCCGACCGCATGTTCGACATGGGCTTCATCAAGGACCTGCGCTACCTCCTCCGCCAGCTCCCGTCCTACGACCGCCGGCAGTCGATGCTCTTCTCGGCGACCCTCACCCACGACGTGATGGAGCTCGCCTACGTGTTCATGAACGACGCCGTGCGCGTGTCGGTGACCCCCGAGCAGGTGACCGCCGAGAAGGTCGAGCACCTCGTCTATCACGTGGGGGTGCACGAGAAGATGCCGCTGCTCCTCGGCATCCTGCGCCGCGAGCCCGGGGCCCGGGTGCTCGTCTTCGTCAACATGCGTCGCTCCGCGGAGCGGCTCGTCCGGACCCTCGAGGCGAACGGCTTCAACGCGGCGGCGATCACCGGCGACGTCGACCAGCGCCGCCGCCTGAAGGTCCTCACCGACTTCAAGGAAGGACGGCTGCCGATCCTGGTCGCCACGGACGTGGCGTCGCGCGGCCTGCACATCGAGGGCGTCACCCACGTCGTGAACTACGACCTGCCGCTCGACGCCGAGGACTACGTACACCGGGTCGGCCGCACCGCGCGCGCCGGCGCGTCGGGCCACGCGATCAGCCTCGCCTGCGAGGACTACGTCGAGGGGCTCGAGCCGATCGAGCGCTACATCGGCTTCAAGCTCCCCTTCGAGGTGCCCGAGGACGAGATGCTCGTCCATCCGGTGCACCACGCCCCGCGCGAGCGACGCCCGGCGCCGGGGGCGCACCCCGGCTCGTCGGCCCCACGCCGCCGGCGCACGGCTCGCCCGCGCCGCTAGGGAGCCGACCCGAGACTGCGTCTCGGGTCGGGATCGGAAGCGGGCGTGCGGCGTTCGGTGGATGACGCGAGCGTCATGCCGCGGCCGGCGAAGCCGGCGCGGCACAACGTGGCGTCTTGGGGCCCCGGCTGGCGACCCGCCGCCGAGGCACTCTCCCGACGCGCGTGCGCTCATGCTCGGCAAAGTTTGCCGCGCCGGCTTCGCCGGCCGCGGCACGCCGTCGGTCGCTGTCCACCGGGCGGCATCCTCGCTGTCCGTCCCCGACCCGAGACGCAGTCTCGGGTCGGTCTCCTAGCGCTCCGTCCGATGCGCCGCGCGACAGATCGGCGTCGCGGCGACCACGGACTCCGCGGGAAAGGTGAATACGGGCTGCCCGCGTACCCGGAGATGCCAGCGGCCGGGATCCTTCCCCCACGCGGGTCGCACCTTGCCGCGCAGGACGAGGATCAGCTCCAGCGCCTCACCCCTTTCCGCCGCTTCCCGGAGACGCGCGTCGATGACCGAGGCGTCGGTGCCGTTCGTAGCCATCCTTACACGGCTTCCGCTCCTCGCTCGCCGGTGCGGATGCGGACGACGTCCTCGACCGAGGTGATGAAGATCTTCCCGTCGCCGATCCGTCCCGTGCGGGCGCTGTCCACGATGGCCTCGACGGTCTCGGCGACGTGCTCGTCGGGCACCAGCAGGGTGATCTCCACTTTGGGCAGGAAGTCGACGATGTATTCCGCCCCGCGGTAGAGCTCCGTGTGGCCCTTCTGACGGCCGAAGCCCTTCACCTCGCTCACGGTCAGGCCCTGCACGCCCATGCTGGTGAGCCGCTCCTTCACCTCGTCGAGCTTGAAGGGCTTGATGATGGCGTCGATGCGTTTCATGGGGCGTCCTCCCTGAAGCAAAACGGCAACCACCGCCGCGCTCTCGCCGGCGTAGCGGCTGCACGCCGCGCCGACTCCACGCGTGCGCGATCGTTGGGCAGTGCCTGCACAATCGCGCGGCGCCTCGACCGAGGATCCGTGGCGCTAGCTGCCGCGACGCACGCGAATCCCCAGACGCGGGCCGAAGGGGAGGATGCGTGACGGAGCCGACTGCCGTCGCTCGCGGTGCGTTCCCGACGGGGGCAGGTAGTCGATGGCGAAGCGGAGGGTCGGAAAGAGCCGGGGGAGCCGCATGAGATTCGCCACGAACACG
>Ga0066709_100003632_pt1 | contig 11944 bp, 11 predicted proteins | sample GraSoiAngelo_158_FD_79665 | JGI IMG/M metagenome (GOLD analysis project Ga0066709, IMG submission 79665) | Grasslands soil microbial communities from the Angelo Coastal Reserve, California, USA - 14_1009_16_30cm | ecosystem: Environmental > Terrestrial > Soil > Grasslands | place: USA... | reverse complement strand
TAATACGATCTCGTCCTAGACACGAACGGCTGGGCGATCTTCGGCTGGTGCCGCGCGGCGATCCCACAGCTCGTCGCGGCGGGGGGCGGAGCGATCGTCAACGTCGGCTCCGTCGACGCGCGCGTCGGCTTCGCAAACGACGCCGCGTACTGCGCGTCGAAGGGCGCGGTGCACGCGCTGACTCGTCAGATGGCTCTCGACTACGCGCGCGACGGGATCCGCGTCAACTGCGTCGCGCCGGGCTTCATCGAGACCGAGCAGGTCCGCGTCTACATCGACGGTCACGACGACCCAGAGGCCGCCGAGCGCGAGGTCGTGGCGGCGCATCCGCTCGGCCGCATGGGCCGGCCGGAGGAGGTCGCGGCGGTCGTCGCGTTCCTCGCCTCCGACGACGCGTCGTTCGTCACCGGATCGTCGTACACCGTGGACGGCGGCCTGCTCGCCAGGTAGCGAGTCGGCGACCGTCGGAGAGGAGCTGCAGACCGTGGGGACCATCCTTGTGGGGTACGACACCGAGACGGCCGCGGTCGGCGAGGCGCTCGCGCTGATGTCCGAGAGCGAGAACTTCCACCTGCTGTCGCTGGCGCTGGACGCCGAGACGTGCGGACGCGCGCTCGAGCTCCTGACCGACGTCCATACCGACGTCGGCGTCCCGGCGACCTTGTTCGTCTGCGGCCGCACGCTGCTGCACGCGCTCGAGCCGGTCCGCGCGGCGAAGGCGAGCGGTCTGTTCGACGTGCAGCAGCACACGTTCAGTCACGTCCCCTTCAAGGACATCGAGTACGCGCCGGTGCCCGGAGTGCTCGCGAGGATTCCGGCCGCGCCGCCCGAAGCGCTGCGGGAGGAGCTCGCGGTCACGTCGCGGCTGATCCGCGACCATCTCGGTCACGAGTGCGTCGGGCTGCGTACGCCGTTCGGGTACTACCGCGGCCTTCGCGACCGGCCCGACCTGCTCGAGATCGTCCGCGGCGCGGGCCTGAAGTACGTCACCTCCTGGGGGCGCAACGAGCAGAACGGAAACCCCACGCCGTGGGTGCAGCCGTTCGCCTATGAGGAAGAGGGCTACCCGGACGTCCTCGAGGTTCCCTTCCAGTTCTGGCTCGACGTCGTCTGGTTCGACTCCCACGGCTACGACACCGGCCCGGCGCTGCTCGAGGCGTTGAAGGGTGCCGTGGACGAGGTCGCGGAGAACGACCTCGTCTACGGCGCCTGCTTCCACGACTGGGTGATGCTCGCGTCCGACGAGCGCCGCGTCGAGTGGCTGCGCGGCTTCCTTCGCTACGCGCGCGACCGCGGAGTCGAGGTCACGACATACACGGACTACTGGCGCCGCGTCACCGGTGGTTAGAACGCCGTAGCGATGCGCGGGAAGTGCGGACCGTGGATCGGCTCGCCGGGCGCGCACTCGAGCTCCTCGTCGGTGTAGTTGTACGGGAACCGCTGCGCGCCGAGCCAGGTCGTGCCGCCGGCGACGTAGCGCGGGATGAAGCCGCGGCGCGGGTTCGGGCTCGTGTTCGGCCCGGATGCGTGCCAGAGCAGTGCGTGGTGGAAGCCGCACTCACCGGCCTTCAACTCGTACCCGACGGCCTCGAGCCCGGCCACCTCCGGCGTTGTCACCTCACCGATACCCGGCCGCTCGTCGTGCATGAACGAGCTGCCGTCGCCGAACTCGACCGGGAGCTTCTCGCCGAGCTTGTGCGAGCCCTCCGCAACCATCATCGCGCCGTTCGCCGAGTTGGCGTCGTCGAGCGCAATCCAGCACGTGACGGCGGTCGGCGTCGCGAGCGGCCAGTACGCGTAGTCCTGATGCCAGGCGAGCTTGCCGCCTACGGTCGGCTTCTTCACGACTGCGCCGTCCTCCATCAGGACGACGTCGTCCGAGCCGAGCAGCTGACGCGCCATCCCGGCGATCACGGGGTTGGAGACGATGCTCCAGAAGCGCTCGTCGCGCTCCCACAGATTGAAGAGGAACGGCACCGAGTGCGGCTTCCGCTCGACCTCCGCCTTCTCGGCCACAGCGCTCGCCGCGCCCGCCCCGACGGTCGCCTTGCCCTGGTCGCTCTCGATGATCGGATCGGTGAGCTCGTACGTCTTCGATTCGCGCCCGCCCGCGAGATGCTCCTCGAGCGCGTCGCGCGCCGTCTCGACCTGCTCGTCGTCGAGAACGCGGATCGGCAGCAGGAAGCCGCGCTCGTTGTACTCGGCAATCTCCTCCGGTGTCAGCGGGTCTGTCCTGACGTTGCTCATCGCGGCTCCTCTCGTCTAGTCCGGTAGCGGGACGTAGCCCGCCTGCTCGATGCTCGCCGCGCCGCCGAACGCCCAGAGGATCACGAGGTCCTCGTCGGAGACGCCGGTGATGCGATGCGGCGCGTTGCGTGGGATGAAGCAGATGTCTCCGGGTCCCAGGTCGAGCGCCTCGTCGCCGACGATCTGTGTCCCGCGGCCCTCGACGACCATCACGACCTCCTCGGCGTTCGGGTGCCTGTGGTTCTCGTGCGTGGCGCCGCTCGGATAGGTGGACTGTCCGAACGCGATCAGGGATGCCCCGGTGTGCGCCCCGACGACGAAGCGCACGTCGAGATGGCCGAATGGCCCTTCCGTCGAGTTCCTCGGCGTCGTCTCCGCACGCAGGACGCCCGCGCCGGCGAGCACCTCGTCGAGGAACGAGCGCACCGCGGCGACGACCTCGTCGGAGGCTTCGAGCGGCAGCGTGTGCCCCACGTCCGGCATCTCGAGCATGCGGCCGTCGGCGAGACGGGCGGCGAGCGCGCGCCCGTGCTCTGGGAGCGTGCGGTCGTCGTCGCCGCCGACGATCACGAGCGCGGGCCGGCGAACCTCTCCGAGCCGGCCGGAGAGATCCTCGGCCTGGGCGACCGCGAGACACTGTCGCACGTAGTCGTCCGGATCGTTCAGGAGCAGCATCGAGCGGTACTCGTCGAGCAGCTCGGGCTCGCGGGCGAGCGACGCGGCGGAGAACGGCGGGTTCTTCGACCAGTGCTCGTCGATCCAGTCCGGCAGGCCGACGTCGCCGATCAGCCCCGCCGCCTTCAACATCCGCGGCCCGACGTTGGAGAGATTCGCGTCGGCGGCGATCAGCACGAGCGCGCGCACGTCGTCCGGGCGGGACAACGCGTACTTGAGGGCGACGCTCGCACCGAGCGAATGGCCGACGAGGACCGGCCGCTCGATGCCGAGCGCGCCGAGGAGCTCCGCGAGGTCGCCCGCCCAGGTCTCGAGCGAGAGCTCCTTCCGGTCGATCTCCCGCGTCTCGCCGGCGCCGCGCAGATCGACGAGGACGACCTGATAACCGGGAGCGAGGCCGTCGCGCACGCGGTGCCAGAGCACGCTCGACGCACCCAGCCCGTGAAGCAGCACGACGGGAATCCCCTCTCCGACCACCTCGACGCGGAAGTCGCACGAGTCGACGACCACGCGCCGGTCGATCACTTCGGCTCTACTCATGGACCACCTCTATATCCTATAAACGCACGGCTGTCAGCAGATCGTGCGGACGGCATCGACGATCGCCTGCACCGACGGCGCGTAGGCCTCCTCGAGCGAGGGCGAGAACGGCACCGGCGTGTGCGGCGCCGTCACCCGCCGCACGGGCCCGTTCAGCGAGTCGAAGGCCTTCTCGCCGACGACGGCGGCGATCTCCGAGGCGACGCTGCAGTGCGGCGGGCTTTCGTCGACGACCACGAGGCCGCCGGTCCTCTCGACCGAGCCGAGGATCGTCTCCTCGTCGAGCGGCGACAGCGTCCGCGGATCGATCACCTCCACGCTGATCCCTTCGCCGGCGAGCAGCTCCGCCGCCTCGAGCGCGCGTCCGACCATCGCCGCGATCGCAACGATCGTGACGTCGCTGCCGGCCCGCCGAACCTCCGCGACCCCGAGTGGGATCCGGTACGGGTCCTGCGGCACCGGGCCCTTGGCGACGTACAGCTTCAGGTGCTCGAAGAAGAGCACGGGGCTGTCGTCGAAGATCGCCTCGAGCAGCAGTCCCTTCGCGTCGTACGGCGTCGACGGGACGACCACCTTGATCCCGGGCAAATGGGTGTAGATCGCGTAAAGCGTGCCGGAGTGCTGCGCGGCCGCGCTCAGCCCCGAGCCCATCGCGACGCGGATCGTCAACGGCAGCCGCACCTGGCCGCCGAACATGTACGACATCTTCCCGGCCTGGTTGTAGATCTGGTCGAACGCGAGGCCCGTGAAGTCGGCCCACATCGCGTCGACCACCGGACGCAGCCCCGCCGCGGCCGCGCCGACGCCCGCGCCGACGAACCCGGCCTCGGAGATCGGCGTGTCGCGGACGCGCGTCCCGCCGAAGAGCGGGTAGAGGCTCTTCGTCGCGCCGAAGGATCCGCCCATCGCGTTCTCCTTCGAACCGCCGCGGCCAGCGCCGCCGACGACGTCCTCGCCCATCACGATCACGGTCGGGTCCGCCTCCATCGCCTGGCGCATGGCCTCGCCGACCGCGTTGACCATCGAGAGCGAGCGCTCGGTCGCCACGGCCATCTAGGCGATCTGCTCCGGGTACACGTAGCGCTCGATCGTCGACGGATCGGGGAACGCGCTCGCGCGCGCGAACTCGACGGCGTGATCGACGGCCGCCTCGATCTCGCCTCGCAAGGCGTCGAGGTCGGCTTCCGATGCGTGGCCGTCGGCGAGGATCCGCGCCTCGAGCGAGCCGAGCGCGTCGTTCGCCGTCAGCGCCTTCCGCTCGTCGTCGTCGCGGTACTTCTCCGGGTCGCCCTCGAAGTGGCCCATGAAGCGGTAGGTCTTCACCTCGAGGAGCGTCGGGCCGTCGCCGGCCCGGGCGCGCGCGACGGCGTCCCGAGCGGCCGCGAGCACCTCGAGGACGTCGCGGCCGTCGGCGATCGTGCCCGGGATCCCGTAGCCGGCGGCGCGCGAGGCCACATCGGCGACGCTGGTCGCGTAGGCAGCCGGCGTCGACTCGGCGAAGCCGTTGTTCTCGCAAACGTAGATGACCGGCAACCGCCAGATCGCCGCCAGGTTGAGGCTCTCGTGCAGGACACCCTGGTTCGCTGCGCCGTCGCCGAAGAACGCGACGGCGACCTGATCCGTCCCGCGAACGGTCGCAGCGAGACCGGCTCCGGTCGCGAGCGCAATTCCTCCGCCGACGATCGCGTTGGCCCCAAGCATCCCGCGCGAGAAGTCCGCGATGTGCATGGAGCCGCCGCGGCCCTTGCAAAGCCCGTCCTCGCGCCCGTAGATCTCGGCCATCATCGCGTCGAGCTCGCAGCCCTTCGCAATGCAGTGCCCGTGCCCGCGGTGCGTGCTCGTGACGTAGTCGTCGTCGCGCAGGTTCGCGCAGATGCCCGCCGCGACGGCCTCCTCGCCGATGTACATGTGGACGAACCCGGGGATCTCGCCCGTCCTGAACTCGCGCGCGACGCGCTGCTCGAAGAGGCGGATCGTGAGCATCGTCCGGTGCAGCGACCGCAGCGTGTCGGCGCTGACGTCCATTCAGGCGGGAAGATCCGGGAGCGCGGTCACGAGAGACTCGAGCGTCGCGAGGAACGCGGCGGCGGGACCACCGTCGACTGCGCGATGGTCGTACGTCAGGCATGCCTGCAGCACGGGACGGACGGCAACCGCGCCCTCGACGACGACCGGCCGGTCGCGGATCCGCCCGATCCAGAGCAACGCGCTCTGCGGCGGGTTGAGGATCGCCGTCGTGATGTCAACGGGGTAGACACCGCCGTTCGAGAGCGTGAACGTCCCGTCGGCGACGTCGTCGCGCGTAAGAGTGCCGGCCCGGGTGCGCGCTGCGAGCTCGCTGATGCGCGCGTTGATCTGCTCCAGGGTGAGCGTGTCGGCGCGGTGGAGCACGGGCGCGACGACCCCGTCCGGCGTGTCGACGGCGACGGCGATGTTCACCTCGCCGAGCACCTCGATCTCGTCTCCGGTCACGCGCGAGTTGAGCAGCGGATGCTCGCGCAGCGCGGCCGCGGCGAGCTTCGCGACGATCGATGTGACGCCGACCCGCGGTTCCGCGCCGGCGTCGTTCAGCTGCCGCCGTAGCTCGACGAGCGGCGCGACGTCGATCTCGAGCACCGAGGTCAGCTGCGCCGCCGTCTGGAGGCTGGAGACCATGCGCTGCGCGATCGTGCCACGCCGTCCGCGCAGCGGGATCCTGCTCGAGACGGAGAGGCCGTCGGCCGGCGCCGGTGCGGGCGAGGATGCGTGCGTCTCGATCCACGCCGCGACGTCACGGTCGACGATCCGCCCGCCGGGGCCCGAGCCGGCGATCGCCTCCGCGTCTTCGAGGGAGAAGCCCGCGTCGACGAGCAGCCGCCGCGCGCGCGGCGAGACGAGAGGTCCCGCGACGGCCCGCGGCGGGGCCGCCCCGGGAGCGCCCGTGGCGGGCTGCGATGCGACGGCCCCGCGCACGGCGGCGCCTCCGCCCCCGCCGATGTAGCCGAGGAACGGATTGCCGTCGTCGGCCCCGGCGAGCAGCGTCTCGTATTCCGCGCGTGTCGAGACGATCACGCCGACGCGCGCTCCGATCGCCACCTTCTCGCCGGCCTCGACGATCCGGTGCAGCCACCCGCCCGACTCTGCCTCCACCTCGGCCGTCGTCTTGTCGGTCTCGAGCGCGAAGACCACGTCCCCCGCGGCGACTTCGGCTCCTTCCGCGACGAGCCATTCGCTCAGTAGCACATCCTCTGTGTACGCACCGAGCTTGGGCATGATCACGGGCTGTTCCGGCATCAAGCCACGACGACGAGCTTCGCATCCGGCCCGCGCTGCTGCAGCGCCCAGGCCTCCGCGATCCGGTCGAGCGCGAACGTCTCCGTCCGGATCGAGATCTTCCCGGCGGCGGCGTGACCCAGCAACTCGCCGTAGCCCTGCGCGAGCGCGTCCTGCGGGACCGTGAAGTTGGAGTAGCCGTGGATGCGGAGCTGCTTGCCGCGAACGTGCGCCGACGCGAGCGTCGCCGCCGGCCCCGCAGACTGGCCGACGTGCGCGATCCGCGCGCCGGGCGCGGCCACGGCGGCGGCCGCCTCGACGGCGGGACCCCACAACGCGTCGAAGATCAGCGTCGGCGGCGCGCCGTCGAAGCTCGCGGCCAGACGGCCTTGCAGATCGTCCCCGTCCAGCGCGACGACCGCGTCCGCGCCGAGCTCCTGCGCGCGTCGCAGCCGAGCCTCGTTCCGCCCCGCCCCGACGACGCGCCCGGCACCGAGGATCTTCGCGGTCTGGACGGCGATCGATCCGACTGCGCCGGTGGCGCCGAGCACGAGCACGCTCTCTCCGGCCTGGACCGGCACGAGCCACGAGAGCGGCATCCACGCCGCGAGCCCGACGACGCCGAGCGCCGCGGCGAGCTCGTCGCCGACGCCCTCCGGCACCTCGACGAGCACGTCGTCCGCCGCCGCGAATCGCTCCGCGAACGTGCCGTCGCTCGCGACGCCGAGACCGCGGCCGGAGGCCCAGACCCGCGTTCCAGCGCCGAACCGGCGGGAGCTGACGACCGTCCCGAGACCCTCGATGCCCGGGACGTAGGGCAGCGGCGGGCTCCCCGCCGGGAACTTCCCCGACGCGATCGCCAGGTCGGCCGGATTGAGCGCAGCAGCGCGCAGCTCGACGATCGCGCGGCCGTCGCCGCCTGTGGGCTCGTCGCGTTCTGCGACGTGCGGCGGCGCCGTGTAATCGGTGAGGACGGCGGCGCGCACGACGCGAACTTACGAAGCCGAGGCGTCGCTCGGGACGAACGCCTTGCGCACCGCGAGCTCGGTGCGGTCGAGATGGCGGCGCAGGATCTTCTCGGCGCGGTCGGCGTCGCGCTTCTTGCACGCGGCGAGTAGATCGCGGTGGTCGCGCATCGCGTCGCCGATCGTCTCGGACACGAAGATGCGCACGTAGCGCTGCGAGGCGATCCACATCTGGTCGAGCACGCGCTTGACCCACGCCGAAGCCGCCGGCTCCAGCAGCGACCAGTGGAAGTCCATGTGCCGCTCCCAGAATTCGGGCGAGTCGTTGTCCTGGGCCGTCGCGACGAGCACACGGAGCGCCTCCTCGACGCGGGCGACCTGCTCCGGCGTCATCGAGGCGACCGAACGGCGGATAACCTCGCACTCGATCACGCGTCGCAGGTCGTAGAGCCCGCCGAGATCCTCGAGATCGACGCCGGCCGCGACGGCCGCGCGCTGGGGCAGGGCGATGATCATCCCCTCGGCTTCGAGCCGCCGGAACGCTTCGCGGATCGGAATGTGGCTGACGCCGAACGTCTTCTCGAGTTCGGCGACTCTGATCCGCTCACCCGGCTTGATCTCTCCGGAAAGCAGCGCCCCGCGAAGCCGCTCAGTCACGTTGTCGACCAGACTGACGCGCTGGATAGTGTGGTCGCGGACGGTTTCCATGGCGCCTGACGTGCGGGAAGCACGTCGTTATAGAGTATATCTTCGGCGTTCGAGGGCAGCTGTCCGCGCGCTCAGAGCGCCGGGCGCCGGGACTGAACGTCCGGCGTCGCGTCGTAGAGCGCTTGCGCGCCCCGCAGCACCAGAGCCTCGCTCCAAGGCGGCCCCGTCAGCTGGATCCCCACCGGTATGCCGAGATCGTCGAAGCCGGCGCGGACCGTGCACGTCGGAAGCCCGACGAGATCCTGGGGCGTCGTGTAACCCATGACGAGGTCGCGGAACGTCAACTCGCGGCCGCCGTGCTGCACGGTCTCGCTCCCGATCTCGACCGGCGGGCCGGCGCTCACCGGCGTCAGCAGCAAGTCGCAGCCGCCGAAGAGCCGCGCAAAACCCGAGCGCACCCGCTGCCGGTCCGCCGAGGCCGTCAGGTACTGCTCGAGCGTGACCTGCGCGGCGGCGTCCAGGCGTTCGAGCACGTCGGCGCCGTACTCCGCTCGCCGGGACGGGTAGAGCCCTGCGCGGCGGTGCACGTCCAAGGCCTCGGCGCGCTGGATCACGACGAAGGCGTCGTAGATCAACTCCGCCTCGGGCAGGACGACCTCCATCAGGCGGGCGCCTGCTCCCTCGAGCGCGCGAGCCGCCGCGTCGAAGGCCGCGCCCACGTCCGCCGCCGTCTCGACGAGGTGCAGGTCGGGACAGACGCCGATCACGAGCCCGCGGACTCCGCGGTGCAGCTCGCCGCGGACGTCGCCGAGCGGCACGTCCTCGGTGGCGGGATCCGCAACATCCACACCGGCGACGGCCTCGAGCAGTGCTGCGGCGTCCGCAGGCGTCCGAGCCATCGGCCCGGGATGGTCGAGCGTGCGAGTCAGCGGCCACGCCCGCGCGCCGGAGATCCGCCCGAAGGTGGGTTTCAGCCCGACGACGCCGCAGAACGACGCCGGGATACGGATCGAACCGCCGGTGTCGCTACCGAGCGCGAGCGGCACCTCGTCGGCGGCGAGCACGACCGCGGAGCCGCCGCTCGAGCCGCCCGAGACTCGGTCGCGCGCCCACGGGTTCCGCGCCGAGCCCATCCTCGCATTCACGGAGGTGATGCCCCAGGCGAACTCGTGCGTCTGCGTCTTCCCCACGAGAATCGCGCCCGCGGCGCGAGCGCGGCGCACCGCCTCGGCATCGCGATCCGGGACGTGCGAGGCGAACATCGCGGAGCCGTACGCAGTCCGGACTCCTTCCGTGTCGAACAGATCCTTCACGCCGAACGGGATGCCCTCGAGCGGGCGCGCCTCGCCGCTCCCCCAAAGCGCTTCGGCCGAGCGCGCCTCCTCGCGCGCGCGGTCGAGGCAGAGCGCGACGAAGCCGCCGAGCGGGCCGTCGACTGCGTCGATCCGCGCGGCGACGGCCTCGACGATCTCCACCGGCGAGAGGCGCCGCGAAGCGTAGGCGGCGAGCAGCTCGGAAACGCCGAGGTGCGAGACTTCGCTCACGTCGATCGTGGCCACTGCGCGAGATTCGTACCACGCTCGGCATCTGACCGCGGAGCTACGCGCGGGCTGCGCCGGGCCGCACGATCGCCTTCAGGAACCCGTCCGACGAGCCCGTGAGCAAGCCGCGAAACACGTCGGCGCTCTCGGAGAGCGGGAACGACCGCCTGGAGACGACGGGCTGCACGAGGCCGGTCTCGAGCAGGCCGAGCGCGTCGGCGAACTCCGGGTTCGTGTAGGCGAACGAACCCTGCACGCGCTGCTCCCGCACGACGAGGTCGAACGCCGGAATCGTCGCGTCCTGCTCGTGCATGCCGAGCCAGACCGCAGTTCCGGCAGGCTCGAGCACGCGGATCGACTCACGCCGTGTGCCGTCTGAGCCGACCGCGTCGACGCTCAGGCTCGCCCCGCGCCCGGCGGTCAGCTCGATCACGGCGTCGTACAGCTCCTCGGGCGCGACGGCGGCGTCTGCAAGCGCCGCGGCGCTCCGCCGCCGTACGGCGTCCACCTCGCTCACGACGACCGCTCGCGCGCCGGCGACCCGCAGCAGTTGTGCGGCGAGGATGCCGATCGCCCCGGCGCCGAGGACGACGGCAGTGTCCGGGAAGCGGTCGGCGACCAGATTGAGCGCGTGGACGCACGTGGCGAGCGGCTCGCAGAACACGGCGACCTCCGCGGGGAGATCGGCAGAGACCGGGTGAACGCAGCGCAGCGGGACTGCGACGAGCTCGGCGAAGCCGCCGCCCCGCGTGCCGCCGATGAGTTCCCGCCGGGTGCAGACATTCTCGCGTCCGGAGCGGCACGAGCGGCAGTCGCCGCACGGGATCTGCGGGTTGACGGCGACCCGCGTCCCGACCATTTGCTCCCCCGCGCTCCCACCGGCGGCGACGACCTCCCCGCACAGCTCGTGGCCCATGACGAGCGGCGGCGCACGTCGCGGGCTGCGCGAGCTGACGCCCTGCACGTCAGAGCCACAGATGCCGGCCGCCTCGACCCGAACGACGACCTCGTCGACGGCCGGCGACGGGCGCTCCACTTCTCGAAGCTCGAGTTCGTACGAGGGCAGATACACCAGAGCCTGCATGGTGTCGGTCATGTGCCTTCCGCTTCCCGCATCGCTCCCTCTTCACTAGGCCTCCCTCATTATGGGCGTGGGAGAACGATGCGCCATTCAGCACCGCCGCCGCAGGGAACCGAGGCAGGAGGCACCAGACCAGCATCTGCCTCGACACGTCAGACGTCGACGCCGATCACGCAACCCTGAAAGCCGCCGGCGTCGACCTCGACGACGAGGTCGCGCGCTGGGGCGGGCCTGTTCCGCCGATGTTCTGGCTCCGCGACCCGGACGGCAACTCGCTCATCGTCGTCCAGCCCGCAACGTAGCCGCAGAACCGCGTCGTCGGGTGCGACGCGTAGCGCAAGAAGCCCGACCGGCCAGCGCGCAGCCGGTCGCGCACCGCGGCGAGCTCGGCAGCCAGCCGAGCGCAGGGGTTCCGTGAGGTGGAGCTAGGCGGACTCGAACCGCCGACCGCCTGGGTGCGATGAAGGCACATCGGGGTCGTGCCGATTCTGCAGGCCGTTTGAGCAATCGCGGTTGATGCTCGTTCTGCCGCGTTCTCTCAGTTTGGTATCACCGCCGAGTACCACGGGATCACTCCGGCCCGTTGGCCGTCACGGCTGAAAACTTCGGCGCAGCGAGCTTGGCCGCGCTCGCTTCTTGCCTGCTCAGGCGCCGTTTCTGTTGTTGTGGTGGAGCGCTTGGATCTGCATGTAGGTCGATCCTGAGGCGGACTCTAGTTTCCGCGATCCCTCAGGCCTACGATCACGGCATGCTCGTCGGACGGGGCGTGGAGTGCGCCGCTGTGGAGCGTCTGCTGCTCGAGGCCCGCGAGTCGCGGAGTGGAGTACTCGTCATCCGCGGCGAGCCGGGGATCGGCAAGTCGGCGCTCCTCGAGTACGCGGTCGGGCGTGCCGACGATATGCGTGTCCTCCGGGGAGTCGGGATCGAGTCCGAGGCGGAGCTCGCATTCGCGGCGCTGCACGGAATCCTGCGGCCGGTGCTCGACCGGCTCGACG
>Ga0066709_100003631_pt1 | contig 11944 bp, 6 predicted proteins | sample GraSoiAngelo_158_FD_79665 | JGI IMG/M metagenome (GOLD analysis project Ga0066709, IMG submission 79665) | Grasslands soil microbial communities from the Angelo Coastal Reserve, California, USA - 14_1009_16_30cm | ecosystem: Environmental > Terrestrial > Soil > Grasslands | place: USA... | reverse complement strand
CGGGTAGGTCGCTCGACCCCGACAGCAATATCGGGGCTAGAGGAATGATCGCCGTCCCGGCTTTCGGGAGACAGAATTCGGCTTACAGGCTCGCTCGCGCTTTCCTCGATTGAACTCACCATTTTTGAACTCGCCAATTGCGAATCAGTGATATATGATGTTGCTCTTTTGATTAAGCCGAGTGTAAATTTCTGACCCGGCGAGTCGGTCGGGTTCTAACCGGCAGAGAGGGAGAATTACCGTCGCAGCGAGGTCGGAAGTACTTATTCGGGCGAGCCTCTCGTTTGTTGCCGACCGTATGAATACTGATGGCCAAATGTCCAAGAAACCGGTGTTCTACACCCACACCCTATCATTGTGCCAAACCAGGCAGGCGTATGCGGGCGCTTTTCAGCGAGTTGCCGAATGCTGACTGGAACCGACATTACTCAAAGATCGTCAGGTTGAGCTGAGCCTCCACTTCGAAACCGGCCCACATCGAAACAGACTCTCACCTGTTCACGCGGCGTGTGGGGCTCATTGTTTCCCAGATTAAGCGCAAGCTGCAGTTGGCATACTTTTGTGATCGATAAACGTAGCCGTCCGGCGTGCGATGTTGCGGGAGCGGCTTTGACGCTATGAGTCGGCCGGTCTTCAGTCACCAAGCGGCCTTCCAGTGACTTCGCCAGGACGGTCCGCGAGTCCGTGATGTCAGAGAAGGGGGAACTATGAAGAAGAACCACTTGCCCACTGGGATATTTCTGACTTTAGTGTGTCTGTTCGTTCCCAGACTGCTGCAGGCGCAGACAGCGTCCTTAACCGGAACAGTAACCGATCCAAGCGGCGCGGTCATCCTTGGGGCCACTGCGAAAGCGCAGAACGTCGAGACGGGGACGGAGCGAGCGGCGACGACAGGCGACACCGGATTGTACCGGATTAGTAATCTCCCTCCTGGAAACTACACGCTCGCCGTGGAAATGCAGGGCTTTTCGACTTTTCACGTTACCAATCTCCAGCTGACGGTCGACCAGATTCTGACGGTGGATGCGAAGCTTGAGGTGAGCCAAACCACCACGACGGTTGAAGTGAACGGACAGCAGGTGGCGCCCATCAACCTCGAGAACGCGGCTATCAGCAACATCGTTGACCAGCAACGGATCCTTGATCTGCCCCTGATCACGCGGGACCCTTATCAGCTTATCCTGCTCAGCCCCGGGGTGATTCAGAGCAACACCGGTTTGGGCGGATTTTCCACCAATGGTACTCGGGAGCGCAATAACAACTTCATGCTCGACGGCGTGGACAACAACGATACGGAGGTTCCCGGAATTGCCAGCGGCCTAAATCCGCTAAATCCGGATTCGACCCGGGAGTTCCGCGTCATCACCAATAACTTCGCTCCCGAGTTCGGGCGCAACAATGGGGCGATCGTGGATGTGGTCACCAAGAGCGGAACCAACCAGGTTCATGGCGCTGCCTACTGGTTCGGACGATACGATGCGCTCGGCGCCCGCGATTTCTTTAACCACGAGCCTGACACACCAAAAAACCCTTACGTCCGCAACATTTTCGGCGGCTCAGCGGGCGGACCCATTCGCAAGGACAAGACCTTCTGGTTTGGGAACTATGAGGGTCAGCGGTTCATCACCAGCCTGACCAACGCCAGCACCGTCCCTAATCAGGCGTTTCGTACCGGAATCTTCCCAGCCAACGAAGGTGGTCTGACGAGCACCATTGACGTGAGCTCGCCGGCGGCTGCCAACAACGCCTATGGCGTCGGGCTCGATCCCACTATTCAGAAGATTCTGGCCTTGTATCCCTCGCCTAACGGTGGGGCAGTGGACAATGCGACCGGCCTATTGTTCTTCCCCAGCTCATCGCGCTCGACCCTCGACACGTTTACGGTCAAGCTCGACCATCACCTGACCGAAAATCATGCTCTGAGCGCCCGGTATACTTACGCGCGGTTCAAAGATCCCGATCCTTTCCACGATGACTTCCTGCCCGGAGATCTGGGAGCCACCGGCACCTACCAGCGTTCTCAGAACCTGGGGCTCGATCTAACCTCCAGCTTGCGTCCGACGCTCGTGAACGATCTACGCTTTGGCGGCAACCGGACGAATTCGCAATTCAATTGTACTGGGACGGACATCTTTAACAGCTTCGGGGCTGTGGACAGCTTCGGGCGGGGTCCCGATTTTAACCTTACCGGGATCTCGGGTTTTGGATGCAACATCAGCCTCGGGGACTCTAATGGTCAGGCCCGGTTCACAGGGACCTACCAGGTGATGGATAGCCTCACCTGGGCCAAAGGGAATCATACGTTTAAATTCGGTGGAGAATTCCGCGCCGTTTACTCCAACTCCTTCGATGATTTCGGTTCCCGGGCGGCGCTCTCTTTTGCTCCTTATACGAACTTTGGTCCTGACTTTGGCGCGCTACGGAACTTGCCCAGCCCCTTCCTGGACGCTTCCGTGCTCGAGGACGAGGTGGCAACCCTTCTCGGGGTTGTGGACACTCAGAGCCAGACGCAATTCTTCGACTCAAAGGGAACGCGCAATGGCGACGACTTGGTAGGGTTCCGTCAGCGCGAGCTCGGCATTTTCGCGCAGGACGCTTGGAAGATCCGGCCGAACCTCACATTCTCCTACGGCCTGAGATGGGAGTACTACGGTGTGCCATTTGAAGTGCACAATAACTTCTCCAACCTCTTCGCCGATCCCAGCGGCCCTGCTCCCTTCACCTTCACCATCGTGGGCCCCGGCGCTGGTCGTCCGTTCTACAATAACGAGTACAGGAACTTCGAGCCCCGAGTGAGCGTCACTTGGGATCCTTTCAAGACGGGCAAAACCTCCGTTCGTGCGGGGTATGGAATCTTCCATGACCGTGCTTTCGGGAACCTCTTCGGAAACGCACGTCTTAATCCGCCTTTCCAGCAGACTTTCACCGCGAATCCCTTAGCTCCGGTGACCGGATTGCCAGCCCCCGGCACGGTATCCACCTCGGCAACCGTGACTGACCTCGACCCACTTACTTTCACGGGAGGTCTAGTGACTTCGGTGCCCTTTGACGCCGATTTCCATACCCCTCTGAGCCAGAACTGGAACTTCGGCATCCAGCGGCAAATCACCAACTCGCTCGATCTGGACGTAAACTACATCGGGGTTAAGAGTGAGCGGCTATTCCGCCAAGTGGACGGCAATCCGCCCCAGGCCGCCTTGGTGTCGCAATTGGAAGCATACTGCAAAGACCCCAACAATGCTTTTGGTTGTGTCGATACACCCACGAGTTCTTCCCTCACTGGCCTGCTTCTATGGGTCGGGAAAGAGTTCGGTGTGCTTCCCTTCGACGCTGCCAACAATACCGCCTTGGTGTCGCTCGCCTTTGGTGGACCTGGCACCTACTCCCAGAAGTCCAATGCGACTTCGATCTACCACGGGCTCCAGGTGAATGCCACGGAGCGGCTGTCCCATGGCGTCCAGGTCCAAGCAGCTTATACATACTCACATTCACTTGATAACGCTTCGGATCCTCTGAATCCCGCCGAAGGCGATCGCTCTTTCCCGCGGAATTCTCTGAACCTGGGACCCGAGCGGGGCAACTCCGATTTCGATGTGCGGCACCGGGCCGTGATCAATTTCATCTATCAGCCGAACCTGGGCCGTGGCCGCGGATACTGGAATTCAGGTGCTATCGGCCGATTGATGGAAGGCTGGCAGGTCTCAGGTATCGGAACCTTCCAGACTGGTCTGCCTTTTGACGTCTTTGGCAGCCGCGATAGCCAGCATACGGGAGTATCGGATCGCGCGACACTGATCGGGCCCAAGGGTATTCCCTCCGGCGCGGGACGTACTCAAACTGGTCCGGCTCTGTCGTCGTTCGAGCAAACGTCTTTTGACTTCGCGTCCAACTTGACCCGCAACCAGTTCTATGGTCCGGGTGTCAACAACTGGAATTTCGTGCTCTCAAAAGATCAAGGCATCACTGAGCGTCTGAAGCTTCAGCTTCGGTTCGAGTTCTACAACTTGTTCAACCGCGTGTGGTTCCGGCAGCCGGACAACTTGATCTCAGACGTCGGCACCTTTGGCACATCAACCGCAACCGCAACACAGCCTGACGCGTCGACCAGCGCGCGCCAAATCCAGTTTGGCCTTAAGCTGCTCTTCTAAAACGAACTCCAAGACGGCACTTTGGTCGCGAGGCTTGTGCTTCGGCGGTAATCAGCCTCATCGTCCGAAGCAAGATGCCTCTTTGTGACCCTCTGAATCGACATCCACTCCATTTTGATCTAAACCGTAAGTGAGCCGGCGAATCTCACCGGTGGCAGTCCACTCTGGGATTCTGCGGATGAAGCACGATTGCTGGAAGGCGATGGCAGAATGGCTGGATTGAAACTGATTTCCGTTAATGTAGGGTTGCCGCGCGAGGTGCTCTCGAACGGCAAGGTGGTGACCACAGGCATTTTCAAGGAGCCGGTTGAGGGCCGGGTGTGGGTGCGAACGCTGAATCTCGAAGGAGACCGTCAGGCGGACTTGACGGTCCACGGGGGGAAGCACAAGGCGGTCTACGGGTATCCAGCCGAACATTACGAATTCTGGCGCACTCAATTCCCCGATATGAATTTGGGTTGGGGGATGTTCGGGGAGAACCTCACGCTTTCCGGCCTGCTGGAACACGAGGTACACGTAGGCGATCGTCTCCGAGTGGGATCGGCGTTGTTGATGGTGACTCAGCCGCGCTTGCCGTGCTACAAGCTGGGTATCAAGTTCGGCCGCGCCGACATGGTGAAGCGTTTCCTCGAGAGCCGTCGCACCGGGTTTTACTTTTCCGTGCTCGAAGAAGGCGAAGCAGCAGCCGGAGATGTGATCGAATTCGTCAGCAAGTCGCAAGATAGCGTCACCGTGGCGGATGTCACCTCCCTTTATGCCCGCAGAAAGAATGGAAATCGACAATTGCTGAAACGCGCTCTGCTGACCGAATCGTTGCCCGAGAGCTGGCGGGATTATTTTTGGAAGCAGCTCCAGCAGCTGGATACGGCAGGGCGTAAGTAACGAGACTCCGATCTCGCCGAGCAGCCTGTGAAGCTATTTGGGCAAGCACCATCCCTTGGCTCCCAGGTTGTCTGCGGCGAGACTGTAGACGCGTGACTCGACTCCTTCTTCTCGTAATGTCTGCTGGACCAATTGGCCGATCGCCTGCGTGTTGCCGCGGGCAAACGCCAGCACCGAAGGGCCGGCCCCGCTCAGACATACTCCCACAAGGTCCGGATGTCGGAGCTGAAGCACCTTGGTCAGGCCGGGGACCAGAGGAGCGCGGTATTGCTGGTGCCAGCGGTCGTCGAAGAGTGACAGGTTCAATTCCGCCCGGCCGGAAAAGAATTCGGCAGCCAGCATGGATGCGCGTTGCAGATTATAGACAGCGTCGCCGCGAGAGTATTGAGCGGGCAAAACGCTGCGCGCTTTTTCCGTGGGAAGCGGGTAGTCCGGCACCACCACCACCAGGTGGATCGAATCCGGAACGGGGCAGGAGTACGCCATTACGCGCCCTTGTTGTTCCATGGCTACCGTGAAGCCTCCATGCCATGCTGCGGCAACATTGTCTGGATGGCCCTCGATCCTCGTGGCCAGCGAGAGCAGTTCTTCGTCTGACAGCGGTTTATCCGCAAGCCAGCCGCAAGCCGCAACGGCTCCCACAATGGCGGCGGCACTGGAGCCGAGTCCTACGGCTACCGGAATCCGGTTTTCAATCTCCAGGTCAAACCCTCGTTTGACGTGCCAAGCGGCCAGCGTCTCTGAAATAGTGTGGGCGATCAGGTTGGTATTGTCGGTGGGTATGCGCTCGGAATCGACCCCGTTGTACCGGACCGTCGCGGCGCCATCATTACGCGAAGTCACATGGATCTTCAGGTAGAGGCTCACGGCGAGCGCGGCGCAGTCAAAGGCACAACCCAGGTTCGCGGTCGTCGCCGGAACGCGTACGGAGACGCGATTCTCACTTCCGGTTTTTCGATCGCTCGTTTTCGATTGCAGATCTAAAATGTTTACTTGACCTCTTCAGCTTGATCCTTGGATGATCTGGTCAGGTCGAAGCCGCTCTTATTATTTGGTGAAGTTCTGGTTGTCCGAATTCCCCCCTTCTCTCCAGGAGGAGGGATCAACCTATTCCTCTCCTTATCCGGGAGGAGAGCATAAAAGGACTCTTCCGATCTCCTACGCGCCCGCCGCGGTGAGAGGGCGCGATGCATAATGGTCTTCAAAATCAGCCAGCCTGGGCCGGATCGCAGCGCTTTCCTCAAACTGATCATGCAGTGCGCCGATCGTCTTAAGTCCGTTGCCCGTGATGGCCAGGACGATGGATTCCCTCGGGTTCAGCCGCCCCTCGCGAATTAATTTCTGCGCGACGGCAACCGTGACGCCGCCTGCTGTTTCCGTGAAGATACCCTCTGTCTCCGCCAGCAGGCGAATCCCCTGGACGATCTCCTCGTCTGTGACGTCTTCTCCCGCGCCGCCGCTCTCGAGAATCAGTTTCACGGCGTAGTAGCCATCTGCAGGATCGCCGATGGCCAGCGATTTTGCAATTGTCTTCGGCTTCTGTGGTGTGATTTCGGCGGTGCCCCGCTTCGCGGCGGTGGTGATGGGAGAACATCCGGTGGCCTGCGCGCCAAAAAATCGGGTGGCGGCGGCTTCCACCCAGCCGAGCTGACGGAGTTCGCCAAACGCCTTGTTGATTTTGTTGATCAGAGCGCCGCCCGCCATCGGCACCACTACGTTCTGCGGCAGGCGCCAGCCTAGTTGCTCCGCGATTTCGTATCCGAATGTCTTGGATCCCTCCGAGTAGTAGGACCGCAGGTTGACGTTCACAAAGCCCCAGGAATACTTCTGAGCGATCTCCGAGCACAGCCGATTTACCTGGTCGTAGCTGCCGGCTACTTTTACCAGCTTCGCGCCGTATACCTGTGTGGCGATGATCTTTTCGCTCTCGAGGTCGGCGGGAACGAACAGATAAGCCGTAAATCCTGCCGCGGCAGCCTGCGCCGCGACGGAGTTGGCGAGGTTGCCCGTGGAGGAACATCCCACGGTATCGAATCCGAACTCGCGGGCCTTGCTCAACGCTACAGCCACCACGCGATCCTTGAAGGAAAGCGAGGGATGATTCACGGCATCGTTCTTAACGTAGACTTCGCGTGCGCCAAGAGCGCGTCCCAGGCGCGGCGCCGGCAAGAGCGGCGTGAATCCAGTCTGGCGTCCTACGCACGGCTCATTCCGCAGCGGCAAAAGCTCTCGGTAGCGCCACATGGTGGCAGGACGAGAAGCAAGGTCCACCGGCCGGACATCCGACCAGATGCGACCGTAGTCGTACACCACCTCCAGTGGCGCCCAACAGTCCTCGCAGGCAGCCAGAGGATCAAGCTCATAGGTGCGGCCGCATTCACGACACTTCAGGTTTTGCGCGTAGCTCATACATTCCTCCTGCGGATTCTGATCTCAGGCCCCTGCCAAACTATCCTGCTTGGCCTGCCAGCCTTGTGACCCGAAAACTACAAACGGGCCAGGCAGCAAAGGCTGCCCTCATCTTGGTGGCGTGGAACGCGCGGGAAAATGAGCTACACAGGAAGGCTTTTAAACGAAAAAGCCTCCCGATCTGGGGGGAGGCTGTGGAGATCTTTCCGGCCCCTCTCATCTTCCCCAATACCGGGTAGGAATTGGCACCTGCCGCCCCCCGTTTTTTTCAGGGGCCGGTTGCCGTGGCGTCGTCGGGCCCGTCCCTCGGCCACTCTAGATGAGATTCAGGGTTTCTGAATCACTATTCAATTGTCATGAAAATTGTAGGAAAGCGCCACGTCGAATGTCAAGTGAATTTTGCCGATGTACTTGACGCCGTCAGTCACAAGAAAAGGGAGTTATTTGAGGATTGCAGAACTGTAGCGACGTTTTCGTGTAGCATCGGCATCTTGCCGGGCCCGAAAAATGCCGCCGAGACGGCGGCCCTACAAGGACGGTGTTCACCATTACATGCAACCTTCAATAGTTCGCCTAGCGCGGCACCTTGTTCGTTGGGAGGCCTCAGTAAAAGAGGGGGCCACCCTCGAGTGGCCCTCTCCTCTGAGGGTTTCCTGGTAGTTGAAGCTCGGGAGGGTCTTCACGCCATAGGCTGGATGTCGGATATTTGGATGGTCTTGGTCTGGGCGTTCAAAGTCCCAGTCACCTTTACTTTCTGGCCGGTGAACTTCTTTGCCTTCTCCGAATTGTCCAGGTAGAACCCGGTGCCCGCGTTCTTGTCGACCAGCAGGGCGAACTGCCCGTTCTTTGCCTGGACGATTTGACCAACGAAGGTTCGGCTTTGCGTCTGCTCTGGTTGTTGCTGGGCGCTGGGGGGCTGACTTTGGGATTGTGCGCGCAGGGTGGGGGTGAACTGAACCGACCCCGCGGTAAGTGCCAGCGCCAGAAGCGACGATGCCCAGAGAATCGATTTTTTCATCAGGAGCCTCCTCGATCGGTGGTTTTCCCCCTGACGGGCGATTAGCACGAACCGGGCCAGAGCTCTTCCTCCTGGTCGAGTGCGGGCAACAAGAGACTTAATCACAGGCGAGAGAATCGAACGTGTAAATTTGGCGAGGCTCTGGCAGATTCTTCTCAGGTGCAACCCTGGATAACCACCCGCGGGCGGCGCTCTCCGGCGGTGTGCTACTGCCCGGCTTGCGACGCTACGGGTGCGGGCGCTTTCATGATCGCGATCGGCAGGCGCGCAAACGCCACTTGATCGGCAGAGGGATCAAGCACGTTCACCTGCATCCAGTAGCGTCCGGGAGGAAATTTGGCAAGCGCGACCTGCACGAAGTACTCTGTCTTTGTCGGATTCTTGGATTTTGTGAGTTTGCCAGGGAACGGACCTGCTTCTGAGATCTTTCTGCCGCCCCGGAAAAACACCAGGGCTACCGAGGGAGGCGCTTGCGTGTCCTGTCCGGAGTCCACCGATCGGCCGCTCGCGGAACTCTCCTTGGACTCCAGCTTGGGCTCGTAAGATTCCAGATACAGGTAGAGATTCTGATTCGTGCGAAACACACGCGTAACGCTAGGCAGCAGCGATCGGCTTCCAAGCTTGAGCGGATTAGGCCCCTGCAGGTTGCTTTTGCGCTTCTTGTCTTTTGCGCCCGTGTCCGGTCCCTGCCAGTAATTCGACACAACCACGAAGCTCAGGCCCAAGCCTCTCTCGCCCGCCTGGGGAAGTACGAGACCCTTCTCGAAGGTTCCGAGCCTGCCGCTCTGGTTTTCTCTCGCCACGACCTTAAGGTGGTATTTGCCCGGCGGCAGTTCGATCCCACCCTCATAAAGGATGTTCCCGCTAAGCACTTGCTGATAAGTATCCGGGTCAAGCTTGACCGGCAGCGTGTCCCGCAGGAAGCCCGCAGGGTGCCCCGCGCTGTCAGTGGCCCGCCAGACGAAGTCAAATTCGGTCCGGTGTGTAGCCGATTTCTGCAGGAAGGAGACGGACGAGCCTGGAATCTTCGCCGCCAGGACCACGTAGAAATTCTTATCAGGCTGCCGGAAGTACGCGGCCTCCACGGCCATCGGCAAATCGAGGAAAGGCACATCGAGATCAAGCGCCTGTTCGAGCTGAAGCTGCTTGTCCTCGCGAGTAAACTGGCGGAAGCTTTTCGGCGCGAAGTATCCGGGGCGCGCCTCGACTTTTACCCCCGGGCGGTTGACCTGCACACGGATGCGGCGGAAGCGGCCGTCGGCCTTGGTGCTTGTAGGCGTGTAACCCAGCAGGTAGTAAGTGGAGTTTTCCTTCTGCACCTCGCCGAAAGCCTGGCCGAAGTCGTTCAGATCATAGAAAGTCCGGCCGCCGGTATCGGCGGCAAGGCTCGCCAGGGTTTCCCGTCCGCTCTGCAAGCTCGAGATCTGGGAAGAAATCGCGGACCCCGTGTAGAGCGCGGTGCCGGACGGACTGGAAGAGGAGGCATCGCCCCCGGGCGGCAAAGCCAGCAGGCCTCGGGCATCCATGGTATAGAGCGAAACGTTGGATTGATTGGCAGCATCAACCGTGGCGCGGAGTTGCGTCTGGTTATCGACGCCGGTGCGCTCGATACCGCTGGAGAAGTGAATCACTGACTTCCGCCCCGGTACGTTCCTCAGCATGCGCGCCAGGGACTCGATGGCCGCCAGCTTTTCATCCGTATTAAAAATATTGAACTCAGTCTCATCCGGCGTGAACGCTGCCGAGACATCCTGGGCGACCACCTCCTCGCCATTGGCGTTCGTGGTGCCGGCTTCGCCCTGGGAGCCCGCTTCCGCCAGCGACGCCGCTTCGCCGACTTCGATTGACTTCAAGGCCTTGTCCAGCGCGTCGCGATCGTTGGTGAAGTTCCGCACCACGCGAAGATTGGAGCTGTAAGTCGTCACGGCAATCAGGTCCGCAGGCGTCAGCCGTTTGTGTACAAAATCGGTTGCCGCCTTCGTCGCTCGCATGAGATCATCCACGGGCATCGAGCTCATGTCGAAGAAGAGGACCACCAGCCGGTGGTCTTGAAGCACTTCGAGCACCTTGGCCTGGGGCAGGTTGGGCGGCAACTTGCTGAGATCGACTGTTGCCGGGGCGCCGTTTTCGGCGGTCGCGGTCACCAGCCGCTCCACGTTTTCAAGACTGAAGGAGGAAAGGGTCTGTGGCACACCGTCTTCGAAAACCTTGAAGTCCTGCTGTTTCAGGTCGTCAATCGCGTTTCCTTTTTTATCCCACACGCGCACATCCACCAGCACCAGGTTGGTCTGGGTGCGCAGGAGAAAGCTGCCGGGGTTCTGCGCGGTTTGAGGTGCGGACAGCTGGCCAAATTCCTGGGATGTCTGCTGGCCGAGCAGAAGGCTGCAAGCACCAGCCAGCAGCCAGAGCGCGGCCAGAAGCGTGAATCGCGCATGCCCGGGTTCGCCATCATGCCGCAGATCCCTAGGGCGGCAGTTTCCGCACTCTTGCGTTTTCTTAAATAACATCCCATTCCTGCGCATTCAAACGAATCGGATGGCTCTCGCCACCCGTCGGCGTTCTTCAGAACCTGAGCCGAATCACAAAGTCCAGCGTGCGCATGTCCTTGACGCTGGTCACGCGTCCGAAGTCCGTAGCGTTGACCACGGTCGCAACGCCGCTGAAGTTCGGAGTATTGAAGAGGTTGTTGGCTTCCACGCGGAAATCAGCGCGTAGGCCCCTTTCCTGTGAAATCGTAATGAACCTTCCAAGCGACATATTGAAATTGACCAGACCGGGGCCGGGGATGGTATTGCGCCCGGCATTTCCAAACTGCCCCGGAGCGGGCAGGGCGAACGCGCCCGTGTTGAAAAAGCGGAGCGTAGACTGCTGTGAGTCAGGCAGGCTGACTGGCTCGCCGGTCACGTCGGCGCGCTGCGAACCATAGGCACCCACGCCGCTGTTATTGCTCTCATTGCCGAGCACGCGCGCCGTAAGGGGCGTACCAGACTGCAGCTGAGCGTTGCCGGAAATCTGCCAGTCGCCCAAAATACGAGACAGCACGCTGCCCTGGTTCAGGTATCGACGGCGCTGGCCGAAAGGAAATTCATAGGTGTAGTACGCGTTAAACTTATGCCGCGCGTCGAAAATGGACAGGCCACGCTCCGCCTGCAGGTCCAGATAGTTCTGCGCCACGATATTGCCCGCGCCGCCTACGCTCGCGGCATTGTCAATGGACTTTGAGAAGGTGTAGTTCAATCTCAGGGAAAGCCCGTTGTGGAACTGCCGGCGCAGTCCGACTTGCAGGGCGTTATAAATCGAGGCCGCCCCTGAGGTCTCGTACTCGAAGGGCAATGCGTTTGCGATCTGCCCGGTGGATGACAGGGAGCTCGAGAGGACCGGATTCGGCGCCAGCAGCAGGTCAAGATGCGTTCCCTTGGTCCCGAGATACCCTACATTCAGGATCACGTTCCGCGCGATCTCTTCTTCGATCAGAAAATTCCACGTT
>Ga0066709_100003630_pt1 | contig 11945 bp, 4 predicted proteins | sample GraSoiAngelo_158_FD_79665 | JGI IMG/M metagenome (GOLD analysis project Ga0066709, IMG submission 79665) | Grasslands soil microbial communities from the Angelo Coastal Reserve, California, USA - 14_1009_16_30cm | ecosystem: Environmental > Terrestrial > Soil > Grasslands | place: USA... | reverse complement strand
GCAATCAGATTCCGTCGAACCGGTTGAGTCCGGGCGGCCAGACGTTCCTGAGCCTGTATCCGCTGCCCAACGTGACGCCGTCGGCCGGAAGCTGCAACAACTGGGTCACGTCGGTCACCACGCCGATCGACTACCGGCAGGAGAACGGGCGGCTCGATTACACCATCAGCAACTCGTCGCGCCTGATGGTCCGCTATACGCAGGACAGCTGGCAGAACAACGCGCCGAGCAATCAGAGCAACCTGTGGGGAGACGATCCCTTCCCGGCGGTGGACTCGAACTGGGATCAGCCGGGACGTTCGTTCGTCGCCTCGCTGAATCAGAACATCGGCAACCGCGCCGTCAACACGCTGCAGTTCTCGTACTCGGCGAACAAGATCACCGTGACGCGCGGCGGCGACACCGCGCTGAACACCCGGATCAATCAGTTGATCCCGTCGATCTTCCCGAGCAGCGGGCATGAATACCCGGGCGACGAAGGGCATCCGGTGTTCTGGGGTGGCGGCGGCTATCAGCCGCTCTGGAACGAAGCGCCGTTCCACAACAACCAGGACCTGTACGTCTTCAGGGACGACTACACACTGGTGTTCGGCAAGCACATGGTGAAGGCCGGCGGCCTGTTCAGCACCAACAAGAAGAACGAGGATGTCGGGGGCTTCGGGTCCTTCGAGCAGTCGGCGTTCTGGGGTTCGGGCGGGCTGCCGGGCTGGGGATCGACGACCGGGAACATCCTGTCGGACTTCCTGCTGAAGGACATGACGTTCGGGTTCTCCGAGAACTCCGGACAGCGTCAGGTGCCGCAGCGGTGGCGCGACCTCGAGTTCTACGTGTCGGATTCGTGGAAGGCGAGCCCGCGGCTCACCATCGATTACGGCGCGCGGTACTCAATCTTCTACAACCCGTACGCGGCCGACAACAAGATCATGAGCTTCGATCCGGCGACGTTCAGCGCGTCGCTCGGCTCGGATCCGTGCAACGGATTGCTCCAGCCGCCCGGCACATCGTGGTGCAAGGACGCCGGCGCGAAAGGAGGGTCCACCGGGCCGAACCGGTCGCTCTTCCCGGAGGACTACAACAACATCGCTCCGCGCATCGGCGCCGCGTGGGACGTCAACGGCGACGGCAAGTCCGCCGTCCGCGCCGGTCTCGGGCAGTTCTTCCTGCGCGAACGCCTGAGTCCTGGCCTGAACGTCGGCAACAACCCGCCGTTCATCAAGAACGTCAACGGGCTCCGAACGCTCGACTCGAACGCGGATCCCTGCGGGTGCTTCGGCACCACGCTCGGCGCGCCGAACTCCGGGCGCGAGCAATCGGCGAAGACGCCGAACAACTGGCAGTGGAACGTATCGTATCAACGCGAGATCCTGAAGCACACGACGTTCGAGGTCGGCTACGTCGGCAACAAGGGGCTCGATCTGCTGAGGACGGCAGACATCAACCAGGTTCTGCCGGGCGACAGCAACCACAACGGCGTCGACGATCGCCTCGAGTACGCGAGGGCGCCGGGTGGATCTCCGCCGGATCTCCGACCGTACGGATTCGGCGATCACCGCATCACGATGTGGGAGCATTCCGGCCACTCGATGTATCACTCGCTGCAGACGCAGGTGATCAGCCGCTGGGGCGCCTCGCAGTTCCAGGCGTCGTACACGCTGTCGCGCAACCGCGCCAACGTCGCGCTCGACAACAGCTCGGGCGGCCTCTCTGCTGACGAGTCACGACTCGATCGGACCAATCCGGGCGCAGACGAAGGTCTGGCAAACACGGATCGACGCCACGTCTTCAACGCGGCACTCGTGCTCGCCGGGCCGGCGCTCGAGGATCAGCACGGGGTCCGGGCGGCGCTGCTCGGCGGGTGGGAGGTCGGCACGATCATCCAGGCGGCCTCCGGACAAGCCGTCACGGTGTACACCGGCGGGCTCCCGGGCCTGAACGGCGGTCCCTCTGGCACGGGCTATACGGATAATCAACGCCCGAACGTGGTCTCGGGCGTCTCGTGCCTGGCCGACAGCAGCACGAACCCGGAGCAGATCCTGAATCCGGCGGCGTTCACGCTGACGGGATTCCAGCTCGGGACGATAGGCAACGAGGAACGCGGCGGCTGCCGCGGTCCCGGCCTGTTCCAGACCGACCTGGCGTTCTACAAGACGATGCGCGCCTCGTCGAAATTACAGGTGCAGCTCCGGTTCGAGATCTTCAACGTGTTCAACCGGACGAACTTCCTGAGCCAGGGCCTGAACAACAACATGAGCCTGGCCTCGGTGACGCTCGATGCGGCGCAGACGAAGATCGTGTCCTTCACGCCGGGCGGGACGTTCGGCCAGGCGACGAAGACGCGGGACGCGCGCCAGGCGCAGTTCGGGTTGAAGATCCTGTTCTGAAAGACGGAAGACCGGAAAAGCGGAAAGCAGAACGCGGAGAGCGGAGACCGGAAAAAGAATGAGAACTCTTTTCCGGTTTCCTCTTTCCGTTGTCCGTTTTCTCATCGCCGCCCTGTCGGCGGCCGCTCTGTCCGCACAAGCGCCCTCGACTGTCGACAGCCAGACGTTCCTCCAGCAGCAGCTCGGCCCGCCTCCCGCGCTGAAATCAGCGGACGCGCAGCGCGTCCGCGATCTCGTCGCGCAGATGACGCTGAAGGAGAAGGTCGGGCAGATGACGCAGCTCGAGATCGGGATGGTCGCCGACGGGCGGGACGGAGACCTGCGGATCAATCCGGCGAAGCTGCGCAAGGCGATCGTCGATTACGGTGTGGGCGCCGTCCTCAACGTCAAGGATCTGGCGTTGTCGCCCGCGAAGTGGCACGAGCTGGTCGGCGCCATTCAGGACGCCGCGAGCCAGACGCGCCTGAAGATCCCCGTCATCTACGGGCTCGACACCATCCACGGCGCCAATTACGTCATGGGCGCGACGCTGTTTCCGCAGCCGCTCGGCATGGCGGCGACGTGGAATCCGCAGCTGATGCTCGAGACGAGCCGGATCGCCGCGGCGGAAACGCGCGCCGCCGACGTCGCCTGGAACTTCTCGCCGGTGCTCGACATCGGACGCCAGCCGCTGTGGCCGCGCTTGTATGAAACCTTCGGCGAGGATCCCTATCTCGCGACGGTGATGGGGGCCGCGACCGTACGCGGCTATCAGGGCACGGATCCGTCGAAGCCGACCGCCGTCGCCGCGACCTTGAAACATTACGTCGGCTACAGCTTCCCGACGAGCGGACACGATCGGACGCCCGCGCTCATCCCCGAGATCACGATGCGCGAGTACTTTCTGCCGACGTTCGCCGCCGGCGTGAAAGCGGGCGCGCTGTCGGTGATGGTGAACTCCGGCGAGGTGAACGGCATTCCGGGGCACGTCAACAAGTACCTGCTCACGGACGTTCTTCGCGGCGAGCTGGGCTTCGACGGCGTCATCGACTCGGACTGGGAGGACATCAGGAAGCTCGTGAACATTCATCATGCGGCCGCGACCGAGAAGGAGGCGACGCGGCTTGCCGTCCTCGCCGGCATCGACATGAGCATGGTCCCGAGCGACTACAGCTTCAGCGATCTGCTCGTCCAGCTCGTGAACGAGCGGGCGGTGCCGACCTCACGGATCGACGACGCGGTCACGCGCATTCTGACGATGAAGGCGCGTCTCGGACTGTTCGACGACGCGCGCGGCGGATCCAAGGCGGGCACCCAGATCGGATCGGCGGCGTCTCGCGCGAAGGCGCTCGAGGCGGCGCGCGAGTCCATCGTGCTGCTGAAGAACGCCGACGGCGTGCTGCCGCTCGCCAGGACGGCGCGTCTGCTCGTGACCGGTCCGACCGCCGATTCGCAGCCGTCGCTCAACAACGGCTGGACGCTCACCTGGCAGGGCGACCGCGACGCGGCGTATCCGAAGGATCGCCCGACCGTGCGCGGCGCGATCGCCGCGCGCGCGGCGAACGTCACCTACGTGCCGGGCGCGGCCTACGACAAGGAGCTCGACGTCGCCGCCGCGGCCGCCGCCGCGCGTCAGGCGGACGTCGTCGTGCTGTGCCTCGGCGAGAAGGCGTACGCGGAAACCCCGGGCAACATCGACGACCTCGCGCTGCCGGACGCGCAGCTCCGGCTCGCGCGCGCGATCCTGGCCGCCGGCAAACCGGTCGTGCTCGTGCTCGTCGAGGGGCGGCCGCGCATCATTCAGCCGATCGCCGACGCGGCGAAGGCGATCGTCCTCGGGCTCAATCCGGGGCTGGAAGGGGGCACGGCGATCGCGGACGTGCTGTTCGGCGACGTGAATCCGGGCGGCAAGCTGCCGATGACGTACCCGCGCGCGTCGAACGCGCTGCTCACCTACGATCACAAGGCGTTCGAGGAGCAGGACACGAGCTTCGGGCTGACGGCGTTCCGGCCGCAGTTCGAGTTCGGCTTCGGGCTGAGCTACACGACCTTCGCGTACTCGGGTCTCGAGGTGACGCCGCCGTCGCCACAGTTCGGCCAGCCCGTCGGCGTGTCGGTGACGGTGAAGAACACGGGAGGGCGCGCGGGCACGGAAGTCGTGCAGCTCTTCGTCGCCGACCGCGTCGCGAGCGTCACGCCGGCGGTGAAGCGCTTGAAGCGGTTCCAGAAGGTGACGCTCGCGCCCGGCGAAAGCCGGACGCTGGAGTTCCGCCTGACGCGCAGCGATCTTTCGTTCATCGGGCCGTCGCGCGCGCCGTCGGCCGGCGGCTACAACGGCGGACCGTTGAAGCCGATCGCCGAGCCGGGCGCGTTCGGCATCCTCGTCGGCGGGCTCCAGAAAGACGTGACAATCCGGTAGGTGCTGGGCCGCCCGGCGCGTGCCCATCCTCGTCACAACACCCCATGATCGCCCCGGTAATCTGAAGACATTATTGACTTCCACGGCGGCAGCGATTGATATCTCAGTGCATCAGTGCGCAGCTTGAGAGGAGGACGTATGCGCGTCGCCGTTGGCGTCGCCGTCGCGGCGGTGCTGCTCGAATTCACCGCGCCCAACGCGTGGGCGCAGGGGTGAGTGCTCATCCGGCAGACCGCGCCCGTGCTTGGCGCGGCAGGCTCTCCGTACGACGAACCGGGCCAGTGGCAGGTCAGCCTCGCCATGCGCGGGCTGCGCTCGGACGATCATTACCGGCTCGATGAGGAGCAGGTTCAGCGGCACACGCTGGGCACGTTCGTGATCAACCATCAGTACGCCGCGGACCTGTCGATTACCCGCGCGTTCTCCGAACGGCTGAGCATGAGCGTCGGCATTCCCTGGGTCGTCGCGTCGTGGTCGATCCCCTCGCCGACGTCGCCGGTGCCCGGCCCGCGCGCGCAGCAGGATGCGCGCGGCCTCGGCGACATGTCGGTGTCGTCGCGATACTGGCTGTTCGATACGAAGAAGTACCAGAACGGAAACCTCGCGATCGGCGTGGGCGTGAAGGCGCCGACCGGCAACTACCGCGCGCGCGACCTCTTTCCAGACAGCGCCGGCAGGAACAACACGCTGCGATACGTAGATCAGTCGGTCCAGCCGGGAGACGGCGGGTGGGGGCTCGAGCTGGAAGCGCAGACCTTTCGGCGGTTCGCGCGCGCGCAGACCTTTGCGTCGGCGAGTTATCTGGCGAACCCGCGCGATACGAACGGCACACCGTCGCTGCTCGTGTCGCGGCTGCCGCCCGGCGTCGCGCCGTCGGCGTCCGCCGGCACCCGCGTCGTCAATTCCGTGCCGGATCAGTATCTGGTGCGCATCGGCGGGGCGATGCCAATCAAGAAGATCCTCGTCGCAAGCCTCGCGTATCGGATCGAAGGGCAGCGGCGGTACGATCTGTTCGGCGCGAGCCACGGGTTCCGCCGTCCCGGCTTCGAGATGTTCGCGGAGCCCGGCGTCAGCATCGCGCGCGGCCGGCAGGTGATGTCGTTCACGGTGCCGGTCGGCTTCTACCGGAACCGCAAGCCGGATCCGTACACCGGACTGCAGGGAGACGCCACGTTCCCGCGGTTCATCGTGCTCGGCAGCTACTCGGTGCGCCTCGGTGGAAAGAAGGCGCCGGCGGCGCCGTTCACGCCCGTCCCGAGCAAGGACGGCAAATAAAAGGGACCCGATGGCCAGGCGCCTCTTCTGGATCGTCGGCGCGTTCGTGCTGCTGGTGAACTCGGCGTATCTGGCCGCGTTCGCGAGCCCGTCGCTCTTCTACTTCGCCAACGTCGTGCTGCACATGGCGCTCGGCGTCGTGCTGGCCGTTGTGTATGGGATCGCGCTCGTGCGGCGCCGCGCGACGTTGTCCCCGTTCGTCCTGGCCGCCTCCGTCGTGACCGCCGCGGGCGTCCTGTTCGGCGTCGCGATCATGTTTCTCGGCGCGGCGGGACGATTCCGGTGGCTGCTTCCCGTGCACATCGCGGTGACCCTGGCCGGCCTCGTGCCGCTGCTCGTCTACGGCGCCGTCGTCGGGCTGCGGCGGCTGCCGTCGCGCGAGCGCATCGCGCTCGCGTTCGGCTACGTGGTCCTCGTCCTCGCGCTCGTCGGCGCGCCCGCCGCCGCGATGAAGAACGGCGCCGCGAAACAGACGCAGTTTCGCATCGTCAATCCGATCGAGGTGCCCGCGACGATGGAAGGGGAAGGCGCGGGTGCGAGCAGCCCGTTCTTCCCTTCGTCGGCCGACACGAACGTTCACGGGATCATCCCGGCGAACTTCTTCATGACGAGCGACAGTTGCGGCCGCTGCCACACGGACATCTACAACCAGTGGCAGTCCTCGATGCACCACTTCTCGTCGTTCAATAACCAGTGGTATCGCAAGTCGATCGAGTACATGCAGGACGTCGTCGGGACGAAGCCGTCGAAGTGGTGCGCCGGCTGTCACGATCATGCGGTCTTCTTCAACGGCCGCTTCGACCGACCGATCAAGGAACAGATCGAGACGCCGGAGGCGCAGGCCGGGCTTGCCTGCACGTCGTGCCACGCGATCACGCACGTGCGCAGCACGATGGGGCAGGGGGATTTCCAGATCGAGTATCCGCCGCTTCACGATCTGTCCGCGAGCAACAACCCGTTTCTGCGGTTCGTGCACGACGAGCTGACCTACGTCGATCCGCAGCCGCACCGCGAGATCTTCTTGAAGCCGTTCCATCGGGAGCAGCCGGCGGAATTCTGCGCGTCGTGCCACAAGGTCCACCTCGACGTGCCGGTGAACGGCTACCGGTGGTTCCGCGGGTTCAACGAGTACGACAACTGGCAGGCGTCGGGCGTGTCGGGCGAAGGGGCGCGCTCCTTCTATTACCCGGCCAGGCCGCAGAAGTGCGCCGACTGTCACATGCCGCTCGTGAAATCCAGCGATCCGGCCGCGAAGAACGGCATGGTCCGCTCGCACCGGTTCGCGGCGGCGAATACCGCGCTGCCGTTCGTGAACCACGATCGGGAACAGCTCCAGGCGGTGCAGACGTTCCTGCGCGACGGGCAGATTTCGGTGGACGTGTTCGGGCTCGTGCGCGGGCAGGAACCGCCGAAGACCGCCGCCGCCGGAGTCGGCGCGTCCGAGCCGCGGCTGTCGAGCACGTTCGCGGTCGGCGAGGAGTCGATGAACTTCGGCGCCGCGCAGAACTACCTCGCGCCGCCGGCGGACGTCATCGGACCGCTCGACAAGATCGACGTCGCGGTCCGGCGCGGCGACTCCGCGCGGCTCGAGGTCGTCGTGCGCACGCGCAAGGTCGGCCACTTCTTCCCCGGCGGCACGGTTGACGCCTTCGACGTCTGGGTCGAACTGGAAGCGAAGGACGACAAGGGCCGCACGATTCTGCACAGCGGCGCGGTGGCCGACGACGGTAAAGGGCCGGTCGATCCGGACGCGCACTTCTATCGCAGCCTGCTGCTCGACGAGCACGGCAACATCATCAACAAGAGGAACGCGTGGAGCGCGCGCTCCGTCGCCTACGTGCGTTTGATTCCGCCGGGCGCCGCCGACACGATCCACTACCGCCTGAACGTCCCCGAAGACGCCGGCGATCGCATCCACCTGACCGCCCGCGTCAACTACCGCAAGTTCGCCTGGTGGAACACGCAGTGGGCGTTCGCCGGCGTCCGCGATCCGTCGCGGAAGCCCGACGTCGGACGCGGCTACGACGACGGGAAGTGGCTGTTCACGGGAGACACGTCCCGCGTCTCCGGGCAGATCAAAGCGATCCCCGACATTCCGACGACGGTGATGGCGGTCGCGCGCGCGTCGCTGACGGTGCTGCCGAAAGACGCGACGTTGCCCGCCGCGAAGCCGCTGATGGATCGCTCCGTGCGCGAGCGGTGGAACGACTACGGGATCGGTCTGCTGCTGCAGGGGGACATCAAGAACGCGGAGGCGACGTTCCTGAAGGTGACCGGGATGGATCCCGGTTACGCGGACGGCTGGGTCAACGTCGCGCGCGCGCGCATCCAGGAAGGCAACATGGCGGCGTCCGAGCCGGTGCTGCGCAAGGCGCTGGAGATCGATCCGAAGCTCGCGAAGACGCACTTCTTCCTTGGGACGGCGCTCAAAGCGCTCGGTCAGTACGACGAGGCGCTCGCGCACCTGCGCACGGCGTCGGAGTTGTATCCGCGCGATCGCGTCGTGCTCAACCAGCTCGGACGCGTGCTGTTCCTCCAGCGCAAGTTCCCGGAGGCGGTTGACGCGTTCAAGCGCGTCCTCGCGATCGATCCCGAGGACCTCCAGGCGCATTACAACCTGATGCTCTGCGCGCAAGGGCAGGGGGACGCGGTGTCGGCCGCGCGCGAGCGCGCGCTCTACACGCGCTTCAAGGCCGACGAATCGTCGCAGGCGATCACCGGGCCGTACCGTCAGCTCCATCCCGAAGACAACAACGAGCGGCAGCCAATCCACGAACACGGGCCACGGATGGCCACGGACCGCTCTCAGCCACGGACGTACACGGACCGCTCTCAGCCACGGACTTACACGGATAAACACGGACAGGCAAAGGATCGTCTCTCCTCGACTCCTGGATTCCAGCGATGACACGATGGCTGGTCGCGATCGCCGCGACGCTCGTGCTGCTCGCGGGCTGGTCGTCGGGTCGGGCAGGCGCGGTCGCGCCGTCGCTGACGTTCGCCGACATCACCGCGGCCGCCGGCATCCGCTTCACCCACAACAACGGCGCGTTCGGGAAGAAGTACCTGCCCGAGACGTTGGGATCCGGCTGCGCGTTTCTCGACTACGACAACGACGGCTGGCAGGACCTCCTGCTGATCAACTCGTCGAACTGGCCGGGCCGGCCGGGGCCGAAGTCGTATCTCGCGCTGTACCACAACAACCGCAACGGCACGTTCACCGACGTCACGCGCGCGGCGGGGCTCGCGGTGGAGATGTACGGGCTCGGCGCCGCCGCGGGCGACTACGACAACGACGGCAACGTCGACATTTACGTGACCGCGCTCGGCTCGAATCACTTGTTCAGAAATCTCGGCGGCGGCAGGTTCGCCGACGTCACCGCGCGCGCGGGGGTCGCCGATCCCGGATTCTCGACGAGCGCGGCGTGGTTCGACTACGACGGCGACGGTCTGCTCGACCTCTTCGTCGCGCACTACGTGGACTGGTCGATCGAGAAGGATCTGTTCTGCACGCTCGACGGCAAGTCGAAGTCCTATTGCACGCCGGAATCCTACAAAGGCCAGAGCTCGACGCTGTTCAGGAACAAGGGGGACGGGACCTTCGAGAACGTCACGCATCGCGCCGGTCTCTATGACCCGACGTCCAAAGCGCTCGGCGTCGCCTTGATCGATTACGACGCCGACGGCCGGCTCGATCTGTTCGTCGCCAACGACACGCAGCCGAACAAGCTGTATCGCAACAAGGGAAACGGCACCTTCGCGGACGTCGGCATGACGGCCGGCGTCGCGTTCAACGAAGCCGGCGTCGCGCGCGCGGGCATGGGCGTCGACGCCGCCGACTACGACGGCAGCGGCAGGCCCAGCCTCATCATCGGCAACTTCTCGAACGAGATGATGGCGCTGTACCACAACGAGGGGAACGGGCTGTTCATCGACGAAGCGCCGACGTCGACGGTGGGGCAGGCATCGCTCCTCACGCTCACGTTCTCCTGTTTCTTCTTCGACGTCGACCTCGACGGGCTGCCCGATATCTTCGCCGCCAACGGCCACGTCGCCGACGACATCAGCGCGGTCCAGCCGAAGGTCACCTACGCGCAGGCGCCGCACCTGTTCAGGAATCTCGGCGGGCATCGCTTCGAGGAGCTGACGTCGAAGGCCGGGCCCGCGCTCGGGCGGAAGATCGTCGCGCGCGGCGCCGCGTACGCCGACGTCGACAACGACGGCGACCTCGATCTGGTGATCACGACCAATCGCGGTCCCGCGAAGCTGCTCCGCAACGACGGCGGCAACCGTCATCACATGCTGCGCGTAAAACTGGTCGGGTCGGCCTCGAACCGCGATGCGATCGGCGCGAAGGTCCGGCTCACGCTCGACGGCGGCGCGCGCCCGTGGAGCATGGTGAAGACCGGCTCCAGCTATTGCTCGCAGAGCGAGCTGCCGCTGACGTTCGGCCTCGGATCGGCGACGAGCGTCAAGGCGATCGAGGTCGTGTGGCCGAACGGCCGCGTCGAGAACATTCCGGCCACCGGCGCGAACCAGACGATTACGATCCAGGAAGGCAAAGGGATCGTCGCGAAGGCGCCGCTCGCGCCCCGGACGACATGACGCGGACCGCGCTCGCCGTGTCCTTGCTCCTGGCCGCCGCCGCGGCCGTGCCGCAGGCGCCCCAGCGGGCGCTCGCGGCCTCCCGCGAATCCGCGTACCGCGAGAACAACCGCGGCGTCGCGCTCCTCGAGCAGTACAACTTCGATGCCGCCGCCGAGGGTTTTCGAGCCGCGCTCAAGACCGAGCCGTCGCTGACGATCGCGCGGCTGAATCTTGCCATCGCGCAGTTCTACGCGGGCAACGTGGACGCCGCGCTCCAGGAGGCGCGCGCGGCCGCCGCGGCGCTTCCCGATGCGCCGCAGCCGCCGTACCTCCTCGGCCTGATCGCCCGCGCGCAGAATCGGACGGACGAAGCCGAGACGGCGTTCAAGCGCGTGCTGCAATTGGACGGGAACGACGTCGGCGCGAAGGTCAACCTCGGACAGGTGTACTTGCAGCAGCGCAAGTATCCGGAAGCGCTGACGCTCTTTCGTGAGGCGGTGGCGTCCGAACCGTACAACGTCACCGCCGCATACAACCTCGCGATTGCATTGACTCGCAGCGGCGCGACCGCCGACGGCGCGCAGGCGATGCAGCGCTTCCAGACGCTGCGCGACAGCAACTACAAGACGACGTTCTCGCAGGCGTACCTCGAGCAGGGACGCTACGCGGAGGCGATCGCGTCCACGGGCGCCGAGCCCGAGCTGGTCGACCGCGCGACGCCCGCCGTCAGGTTCGTCGAAGCCGCCGAACGCATGATGCCGGGCCGACCGTCGGCGACGACGCGGCCGGATCCGCCGCAGCCGCCGGGAAGGGTCACGCTGTTCGACGTGGACGGCGACGGCCGTCTCGATCTGCTCGTCGCCTCCGCGTCGGGCGTCAAAGTGTGGCGCAACGACGCCGGCGTTTTCCGGGCGGGCTTCGTCTTCGAAGGCGCGCCCGCTCGCGATGCCCGCGCGCAGGCGGCGGGCAGTCCCGGCGTCATCGCGGGCGACTACGACAACGACGGACGGCCGGATCTCTTCCTCATCGGCCCCGCGGGCTGCACGCTCCTGCACCAGAACGCGAACGGGATGTTCGACGACGTCACCATCGCGGCGAAGATCCCGCGCGATCTGACCGCGCAGACGGCCGCCTTCGTGGACGTCGACCACGACGGCGACCTCGACGTCGTCGTCTCCGCGCCGACCCGGCTGCTGCGCAACAACGGCGATGGCACGTTTACGGAGATTACCAAAGAGGCCGGATTGGATCTTCCGCCTGAAGGCGGAAGCCACGAGAGTCGAGGGCCGGGCGGAAGCCACGAG
>Ga0066709_100003628_pt1 | contig 11945 bp, 10 predicted proteins | sample GraSoiAngelo_158_FD_79665 | JGI IMG/M metagenome (GOLD analysis project Ga0066709, IMG submission 79665) | Grasslands soil microbial communities from the Angelo Coastal Reserve, California, USA - 14_1009_16_30cm | ecosystem: Environmental > Terrestrial > Soil > Grasslands | place: USA... | reverse complement strand
TGGCGGGCGACGACCTGATTGCGGATCTTCTGGTAGGTCGATTTGGGGATGATCTTCTTCTCCCACAGCTCGTCCTTGGCCTTGTAGGGACGGCCCGCGACGATCTTCTTCGCGTAGGCATCGCCGATCCCGGGCAGCGCCCTGAGCTGGTCCTCGCTAGCCGTGTTGATGTCGAGCTTCTCCGCTTTCTTGCCGGCGGCCGAAGCCGTGTTCACCCAGGAAGCTGACGGAGCGCCGAAGAGCAGCGCGACGGCGACGGCGATTGCCTTGAGCAGGTTTCGCATGTGCACCTCCGGTCGGCGGTCTACACCAGCGCTTGCAGGCCCCGAGACATCCGATCGACGCCCGCGCGGATCTGCTCGTCGGAGGTGGCGAAGGACAGCCGCAGGTATCCGGGCTGTCCGAACGCCGAGCCGGGGACCACCGCGACGCCGTGCTCCTCCAGCAACACCTGCGACAGCTTGACGTCGTCCGGCACGCGCCCCAGATACTCCGAGACGTCGCAGAAGACGTAGTACGCGCCCTCCGGACGCGCGCAGCGGACCCGCGGGATTGCGCGCACCAGCTCGACCATCAGGTCGCGCCGCCGCTCGAACTGGGCACGCATGGCCTCCAGCCCCTCCTGCGGTCCGCGCAGCGCGGCGACCGCGGCATACTGCGTGAGCGAGTTGGGATTGGAGGTGCTCGAGTCCTGCACCTTGTTCATCGCCGAGACGATCTCCTGCGGGCCGCACGCCCAGCCCAGCCGCAGCCCGGTCATCGCGTAGGCCTTCGAGCAGCCGTTGATCAGCACCGTCCGATCGCGCAGCTGCGGCGCGACCTCGAGGATGTTGCAGGCGCGCACGCCTCCGTAGACGAGCCGATGATAGATGTCGTCCGAGAGGATGGTGATCCGCGGGTTCTTCTCGAGAACGCGCGCCATGCCCTGCATGGCCTCCTTGGACCAGACGGCGCCGGTCGGGTTGCTGGGGCTTCCCAGCATCACGACTTTGGTCCGCGGCGTAATGGCCCGCGCCAGCGCGTCGGGATGGGGATGCCAGGCATCCTCGGCCCGGGTGACCATGTCGACCGGCGTGGCGCCGGCGAGGCGCACGATGTCCGGGTAGCTCACCCAGTACGGGTTCGGGATGACGGCTTCGTCGCCTTCGTCGAGCAAGGCCTGGCAGGCGTTGTAGAGCGCCTGCTTGGCGCCGGCGGTGCAGATGATCTGCGCCACGGCGTAGCGCTGCCCGACCTCGGCGTGCATCCAGTCGCTGATCGCCTCGCGCAGCTCCGCGATGCCGGAGGAGGTCGTGTACTTGGTGTACCCCTTGCGGAGCGCGTCCTCGATGGCGCGGGCGACGTGCGGAAACACGGGGAAGTCGGGCTCGCCCACGCTCAGCGAGACGATGTCGCGGCCCTCGCGCTTGAGCTGGATGGCGCGCGCCGTGACGGCGAGCGAGGCGGACGGTCTTGCCGCGAGGACCCGGCGCGAGAAGGCGGTCACTTCTGCGCTCCCTGCGGCGGTCCGAACTTCCGGCGCAGCGCCTCGAGCACGTTCGGGGGCACCAGCCCTGCCACGTCTCCTCCTAGCCGAGCCACGTCGCGCACGAAGCGGCTCGAGATGTAGAAGTAGTCCTCTCCGGTCATCATGAACAGCGTCTCGATCCCGCGGTCGAGCTTGCGGTTCATGTTCGCCATCTGGAACTCGTACTCGAAGTCGCTCACCGCGCGAAGGCCGCGCAACACGGTGTTGACGCCTTCCTGCTGGGCGAACTTGACCAAGAGGCCGCTGAAGGTCTTCACCTGCACGCGCTTGTCGCCGCCCAGCGCGCCCTTGAGCAGCTCGACGCGCTCGTCGACCGTGAAGACGGCGTCCTTCGCAGGGTTCTTGAGGACCGCCACCGTCAACCCGTCGAACAGCTTCAGCCCGCGCTGGATGATGCTGAGGTGTCCGTGCGTGGGCGGATCGAAGGACCCGGGGTACAGGGCGATGCGCACGGCCGCATCCTCGTTTGCGGACACGGTCTCCGTCAACGCCGCCCGGCGATCAGCACCACCGTGTCGCCGTACCGCCTCTCGTCGGCCAGCTCGAGCTCGACCGCGAGGGCCGGGCGGGCCTCGCGCCGGTCCCGTTCAAGCACCACCCTTCCTTGCGGCGCGACGAGCCCCAGCCGCAGGAGCGCATCCAGGGTCTCCTGCGCGGCGCGCAGGGCATAGGGCGGGTCGGAAAAGACCAGGTCGAACGGCCCGGCGAGACGGGGGAGCGCCCGCGCCACCTCGTCCCGCACCAGCGTGCAGCGGTCCTCGCAGCCGAGCTCCCTGGCATTGCGCAGGATGATCTGTGCTGCCTTCGCGTCTTGCTCGATGAGCGTCGCGTGGGCCGCCCCGCGCGAGAGCGCCTCCAGCGAGAGCGCGCCGGTCCCCGCGTAAAGATCCAGAACGTGCAGGCCGTCGCAGCGCTGCCCCAGGACGTCGAAGAGGCTTTGCCTCACCCGGTCGGCCGTGGGCCGCGTGGATCGGCCGGGCACCGCCCGCAAGGTCCGTCCGCGAAGATCGCCGCCGACGACCCTCATTCCTTGTGCGCCAGGGTGGCGATCCGCTGCAGCACGGCCGGCGCGGTCTTCGCCGCTCCGACACGCGCATGAAGCTCCAGCGCCTCGAAGCAGCTCAGCGCCTCCAGCTTCTCCTGGTCGGCGGGCGGAAGCTCCCGCAGCATGCGCTGGTGGCGCGCGGCGGCCTGCTCCAGGGTCGCGCCGCGCTCGTCCGCCCAACCCTGCAGCCTCTCGAGCAGCTCCCGCGGCACCGACTGTTGCAGGGCGCGCAGGAACGGCCCCGCCGCGACGAGCTGCCGCACCCCGCGGCGGCCGAGCTGCTCGGCCGCCACTTCGCTCGTCGTGCTGATGGCGACCGGGGCCAGCTCCGATGCCACCGCCGAGACCGCGGTGGCGGGCCTGCGGGTCCAGGCGCCCTCCATCAGTGGACCACGTCGTCGTGCTGGTAGCTCTCGCTCTCGAACTGGATGGTGGTGTGCTCGATGCGGAACTTGTCGCGCAGCACCTGCCGCGCGTCGGTGAGGATCTCGTCGTGGCTGCGGCACTGCGGGCCCTCGCAGCTCACCACGATGTGGCAGGAGAGCGCGATGAGCCCGCTGGTGATGGTCCACACGTGCAGATCGTGCACCGCGGCCACGCCGGGCACTTCCCCGAGGGCCTGGTTCACCTCGGAGAAGTCGAGGTGGGCAGGCACCCCTTCGAGCAGCACGTCCACCGCTTCGCGGCAGAGCCGGATCGCGCTCCACACGATGGTCCCGGCGATGAGAAACGAGATGATCGGATCCGCCTCCAGCCTCCCGGTCCAAGCGATGATCGCCGCCGAGGCGAGCACGCCGACGGAGTTGAGCAGGTCTCCGGCGAGGTGCAGGAACGTGGAGCGCAGGTTCATGCTCGAGTCGCGCGCATGCGTGAGCCACATCCCGGCGGCGTTCAGCGCGATTCCGATCAGCGCCAGCAGCAGCACCACCCGCACGTTCACCGGATGGGGGTTTCGCAGCCGCTGCCACGCCTCGAAGACGATCCCTACCGCGATCGCGATCAGCACCGCTCCGTTGAGCAGCGCGGCGAGGATCTCCAGGCGGTAGTAGCCATAGGTGCGCCGCGCGTCCGCGGGGCGGCCGGCGATGCCGAGCGCGATGAGCGACAGCGCGATCGCGCCCGCGTCGGCCAGCATGTGTCCGGCGTCCGACAGCAGTGCGAGCGAGTGCGCCGCCCAACCACCCACCCCTTCGACGACGGTGGCGAGGAGCGCGAGGACCAGGGTGGCAGACAGCCTCCTTGCTTCCCCTTCGCGCAGCGGCCCCGGAGCGATCGTCCCATGGTGGTGGTGCGCCACGGCGCGATGATCCGGATTCGTGCACGGTCCCGCAAGTCAAACGTCAGAGCCGCCGGTTCTGCGCTACCTTAGGAGCACCATGCCCGAAGAGCTCCCGCCCGACACCGACGAAGGTCACGCGCAAGGAAAGGACGGCACGCGCATCTACTGGTCCGCGACCGGCCAGGGCGCCCCCGCGCTGGTCTGCTGCGACGGCATCGGCTGCGACGGCTTCGCCTGGAAGTACCTGGTGCGCGACTTCGCCGCGAGGCACCGCATCCTCCGCTGGCACTACCGCGGCCACGGCCGCAGCGGGCTCCCGCCCGACCGGTCGCGCGTCACGTTCGACGATCTCTGCGACGACCTGTCCGCGGTGCTCGACCGGACCGGTACCCGCGAGGCCGTCCTGCTCGGCCACTCGATGGGCGTGCAGGTAGCGCTCGAGTACCACCGCCGCAACCCGGAGCGCGTCCTGGGGATGGTGCTGATCTGCGGCAGCCACGGCCTGCCCCTCGACACCTTCCACGATTCCAGGATGCTGAAGAACGTCTTCCCGGCCTTGCTCGGCGCTGCGCAGAAGTGGCCGGAAGCCACGCATCTGCTCTGGCGGCTGGTCGTCGGGGGCGAATGGGCGTACCAGCTCGCCACGCACCTGGAGGTGAACGGGAAGGTGGTGCGGCGCGAGGACTTCGCGCCGTACTTCATGCACCTCTCCGGGATCGATCCAAGGCTCTTCCTCGGAATGCTGAAGCACGCGAGCGAGCACAGCGCGTTCGATCACCTCCCCGAGGTGGACGTCCCGGTGCTCATCGTGGCGGGGACGCACGACACCTTCACCCCGTACTGGCTCTCCGAGGAGATGCACGACCGGATTCCGGGCGCGGAGATGCTCACCGTCCCCGGCGGGACCCACGTCGCGCCCATCGAACAGCCCGAGCTGCTCACGCTGCGCTTGGAGAAATGGCTCGCCGGCATCCAGCCGACGCGCCTGCGCGCCGCAGCTTCCTGATGCGCAAGGCCTGGCTTTGCGCGCTCCTGTGGGCGCCCGCCGCGCTCGGCTTCGACCCGCGCTACCAGTGGCTCACCGTCGACACGCCGCATTTCGAGATCCACTTCCACCAGGGCGAGTACCGCTTCGCCGCGAAGGTGGCGCGCATCGCCGAGGAGGCGCACGCGCGCCTCTCGCCGCTTCTGGATCACCAGCCGTCCGAGCGGACGCAGATCGTCCTCACCGACGACACCGACTTCGCCAACGGGAGCGCCACCCCGCTCTTCTACGACCTGGTGCACGGCTACGCGGCGACTCCCGACCCGCGCTCCACGATCAGCGACTTCGACGACTGGGTCGCGGAGCTCATCAATCACGAGTACACGCACATCCTCCACCTGGACACCGTGCTCGGCGTGCCCGCCGCGGCCAACTCCATCTTCGGGAAGATCTGGATTCCCAACGGCGCCCAGCCTCCCTGGGTCATCGAGGGGATGGCGGTGATGGCGGAGAGCGAGGTCAGCGCGGCGGGTCGCGTGCGCGCTTCGACCGAGGAGATGGCGGCGCGAGCGGAAGCGCTGTCCGGGCGGTTCCCGCGCATCGACCAGCTCTCGAGCCTGACCTTGGAGTGGCCGCGGGCCAGCAACTGGTACACCCTGGGCGGCCGGTTCCTCACCTGGATCGGCGACGAGTACGGGCTGGGAGCGCTGCGCGATCTGTCGCACGACTTCGGCAGCCGCCCCATCCCGCTCGCGATCAACCTCTCATCGGGGCGCGTGCTGGGGAAGAGCTACCTGGAGCTGTACGGCGAGTTCCGCGCCGCCGAGGAGCGGAAGGCAGCCGCAGTGCGCGATTTCGTGCTCGCCACCGGAGAGACGCCGGTCGAGCGGCTCACCAGGTTGGGCGAGCTGACGCACTCGCCTCGCTTCGGCGCGGACTCCGGGACGCTCTACTACTTCAACGCGGGGCCGCACCGCCTGCCGGAATTGCGCGCGCTGCGCCCTGGACCTTGCTGCCGGGCGAGCGCCGACCTCCCCTCGCCGACGCGCCCGGGCGATCGCCACCTGGGGGACAGCTACGGCGAGGGCACGATCGCGGTCGATCCGCGCGGCCGCATCGTCTACGCGCGCACGCAGGTCTACCAGGAGTTCGCCGACGTGCAGGACCTCTACGCGCTCGATCCATCGACCGGGTCGACCGAGCGGCTCACGCGCGGGCTCCGCGCCAGCGAGCCCGACGTCGCGCGCGACGGCGCGCTGGTCTTCACCTGGCGGCGCCCCGGCGGCGGGACGGCCATCGGCCTTCTGGAGCCAGGCGCGGCGGCGCCGCGCGCGCTCTTCGCGGACCCGGAGGGCGAGCCCGTCGCTTCGCCGCGCTTCAGCCCCTCCGGCGAGCAGGTCGCCTTCCTCCACCACCGGGGCGGCGCCTGGGACGTGCGCATCGTCGCCCGCCACGGCGCCGCGCTGACCGATGCGACCGCGGACCGCGCCTTCGATCGCGACCCGGCCTGGTCGCCGGACGGAAAATATCTCATGTTCTCGAGCGATCGCAGCGGCATCTTCGACATCTACGCCTTGCGCCTCGCGGACCGCACGCTCTGGCAGGTGACGAACGTGGTCCTCGGCGCCTTCGAGCCGGAAGTATCTCCGGACGGCACGCAGCTGGCCTTCGTCACCTACGGGCCGGGCGGTTACGACCTGGCGCGCATGCCGTTCGACCCGGCCACTTTCGTGCCCGCGAACCGCGCTCCTTCCGCGGCGGTGCCGCGGCCGCCGCCTTCGCGACTCCCTCCGGAGGAGATCTACCCGGTCCGCCCGTACGACCCGCTGCCCACGCTCCGCCCGCACTGGTGGTTCCCGTACGCGAACACGGATGCGCTCGGCACCACGGTCGGCGTGATCACCTCCGGGTACGATGCCGCCGAGCGCCACGACTACCAGGCCGCGGCCTGGTGGGCGATCGATTCCAGGCAGCCGGGCTGGGACCTCGTCTACACCAACCACACCCTCTACCCCGACATCTCGCTGACCACGTTCCGCGACGTGGAGACCGCCTCGGGCGCCGGGCCGGGATACACGGAGCGGGCCGTGCAGGGGACCGTGTCCGCGTCGTTCCCCTTTTCCCAGGTCGAGCGCAGCCACCGCATCGCGCTCCAATACGAGCTGACGCACTTTGCGATGAACACGGCCGCGCTGAACGGGGACAACCCGCCCGACGGCCTGATCGCCGCCGCTTCGCTCTCCTACGTGTACTCGGACGCGCGGAGGTTCGTGCGCAGCGTCTCGTCCGAGCAAGGGCAGCGCTTCGCGCTCACCGCGCGCGTGGCGGCGAAGCCGCTGGGCTCCAACTTCACCTTCGGCCAGCTGTCCAGCTCGTACGCGCGCTTCTTCCGGCTGCCCTGGCGCAAGGGCGGCGTCCCCCTCCACCACGTCTTCGCCGCCCGGCTCGCTGCCGGGGTCGCACGGGGGGACCTCTCCGAGCGCCACCTCTTCTCGCTGGGCGGGTTCGACGCCAGCGACCCCGTCCGCAGCATCCTGAACCCCGTCAGCGCTCCGGTACGGATCCTGCGCGGCTTCGCCGGCGGCGCCTTCTCCGGCGAGGCGTTCGTGCTCGGCACCTTCGAGTACCGGTTTCCCCTGCTCGACATCGAGACCGGTGCCTGGACCCTGCCGATCTACCTGCGCCGGCTGCACGCTTCGGCGTTCAGCGACGTCGGCGAGGCCTGGATGCCGTTCGACGACGGCCGGTTCCGCGCGGTGAACCACCCGTTCCAGCTGCACGCGGGCGCGGGCGCCGAGCTGCGCGCGGAAGTGGTGCTCGGCTACGTCCTTCCCACCGACGTGCGCGTGGGGTGCGCTCACGGCCTGGAGAAGAGCAGCGTGTCGATCCTGGACTGCTACGCAGCCCTGGGCGGCGTGTTCTAGACCCCGACCCCGCGCTCGACCGACTCTCCTCCATCGCTACAAATCGCGATACCCGCGCACCTCGCGCCACACGCGGAATGCTCGCCGCACGGCGGCCCCTTGCTAGTGTGCACGCAGGCCATGCCAGGCACTCTGGAACGAGCACTGGAGGCCGGATTGCGCATCCGGCCCGGCGAGGAGCGCCGCACCGCGATCATGGCCGCGTACGCGGCGAGCGCGATCGGAGCGGTGGTGGTGGGGCGCTCGGTGCGCGACGCGCTCTACCTCGCGCACGGCACGGCGCGCGGACTGTCGTGGCTCTACATCCTCTCTTCGGCGGCGATCGTCGCGGTCTCCTACGGATACGCGCGCATCGCGGACAAGGTGCCGCGCGGCGCCCTCAACGCAGTGTCGGCGGTGGGCTGCGCGGCGATCTGCGCTTCCTTCTGGGCGCTCGTGCACCGCAGCGCGGGTCGCTGGGTCTATCCGGCGCTCTACGTCTTCGTCGAGGCGATGGGCTCCTTGGTGGTGATCCAGTTCTGGACCATGGCCAACGACGTCTTCCACGCGCGCGAGGCGAAACGGCTCTTCGGCCTGATCGGCGCGGGCGGGACGCTGGCCAACGTCATCTTCGGACTGCTCGTGTCCCGTTACGCCCGCCGCATCGGCGCTCCGAACCTCTTGTGGCTCATGGTCGTGCAGCTCACCACCAGCGCGCTCCTGGCGCGCGCCGGGGCGCGGCTCATCTCCACCGCGCCGCTCATCGGCATGCGCCGGGCGCGGCGGACCGTGCCCGTGCTCTCGCGCGCCGGGATCGCCTTCCTGGGAAACCGTCACCTGATGCTGGTCGCCGCCGTCGCGGCGGTGAGCGCCGCCGCGGTGACCGTGGTCGACTTCCAGTTCAAGCTGGCCGCCGCCTCGGTCCTGCCGCAGAACGAGCTGGCCGGCTACTTCGGCCGCTTCTACGGGATCTGCGGCGGCATCGCGCTCGCCGTGCAGATCTGGATCACCGGGCGACTGCTCGAGCGCCATGGCATCCTCGCCTCGCTTCTTCCACTGCCGGCCGGCCTCGCGCTGGGTTCGGGGTTCTCGGCCGCGCTCCCGAATCCCGGCCTCTTTGTCGCCAGCCTGGCCAAGGGCTCGGACACCATCTTCCGCTACACGATCAACGACGCCTCGATGCAGCTGCTCTACGTCCCCGTGCAGCCCTCGGTCCGGGGTCGCGCCAAGGCATTCATCGACGGCATCTTGAAGCCCACCGCCATCGCGCTCACCGGCGTCGTGCTGCTCTTCTACAAGGAGTCGGGCGGAAAGGGCCGGCCGCTCACCTTCGCGGTGCTCCTCCTCGTCGCGCTCTGGATCCTGTTCCTGGTGCGCGCGCGCAGGGAGTACGTGCGGACCCTGGTCGAGTCGCTCGAGCGCCGCCAGCTCGACCTGACCGCCACTCCGCTGGCCGCGACGAGCGACGCTACCGTTCGCGCGCTCCGGATTGCCCTCAAGGGAGACGCGCCCACCACCCTGCACGCCATCTCCCTGCTGCAGCACGTCCCCGGCGTCGACTTCTCCGCCGAGCTGCGGGACCTGCTCGCGCATCCGGATCCGCGCATCCGGTCCGGCGCCCTCGAGCAGCTCGGCGAGCCGGGCGTCGAAACGGCGCACGGCGCGATGCGGGAGCTGCTCGCGGATCCCGTCCCGCAAGTCCGAGCCGCGGCGCTGGGAGCCGTGTGCGCCATCGAGCGGGAGCAGGCCGTGTCGACGGTGCTCCCGTTCCTGGATGCCACAAACCTCGCGCTCGTCCGGGCGGCCGGCGCCGTCGCGCTGATCCGGCACGCGGGCGTGGACGGCGTGCTCGCCGCCGCTGGTCCGCTCAACGCACTGCTCTGCGCGGCCGACCCGAACGACCGGGCGGCCGCGGCGGAAGCTTTGGGCAATATCGGAGTGCGCGGGTTCTACCGGCCGCTGATCGCCTTCCTGCGGGACCGCGACCCCAGGGTCCGCCGCCGCGCCATCGCTGCAGCCGGGAAGCTGCGGAACCTGGAGCTCCTGCCGCCGCTCATCGAGCAGCTCAAGGATCGCCGTACCGTCCTGGAGGCGGCCTCCGCGCTGACCTCCTTCGGTCCCGAGATCGTACCGACCCTGCGCGAGGTGCTCACCGACGAGGCGGCCGACGCGGGCTGCCGACGGGGTGTGGCGCTGGTCCTGCAGCGTCTGGCGACGCGGGAGGCCGTCGAAGCGCTGGTCCTCGCGGTCTCCGCCGGTTCGCCGCCGGTGCGCAAGGCCGCGGCGCGCAGCCTCTCGCGCATCACGCGCCGTCGCCAAGGGGTCCCGGTGGACGTGCAGCGGGTCGAGGCGGCCGTCCACGCGGAGCTCGCCGCCGCGCGTCTCGCGCTGGCCGGGCTCAAGCGGCTCGACCTGCCTGCGCTCCCCCCGGGTCTGCTGCCTCGCAACGTCGCAGATCTGCTGTCGCTGGCGTTCCTCGAGGAGCGCGACCAGCGCGTGCTGCAGGCCCTGCTGCTGCTCGAGGTGCTTCTGCCGCAGGTGCGCCTGGAAGCCATCGGCGAGCATCTCCGCAGCGACCTGGCCGCATCGAGAGGAAACGCGATCGAGGTGCTCGACCATGCCCTGCCCGATCCGTGGAAGCGCCTGGTGCTCGCCGCGCTGGGCGAGGTGAAGCGGCGTGCTGACGCGGTCCAGCCGGACGCGCGTCCCACGCAGCAGCTCGTCGCGGCGCTCACGCGCGGCGAGTCGGGCGGATGGGTCGCGGCGTGCGCGGTCCGCTGGGCGCGGGACGCCCGCGGAATCGACCGCCGTGCGCTCGCGCCGGCGCTGCGCCTCGCCATCCGGGCGGGACAGCCCGCGCTGCGCGAGGCGGCGGCCTGCGCCCTGTTCAGAGCGCTCCCCCGCGACGAGGCGCGCGGCCTGCTCGCCGGGCTCCTGCAGGATCCCGCCGCATCGGTGCGCCGGACGGCGGCGGGGCTCCTCAAGGCACGAAAAGCCATCGCATGATCACCACCGTCGAAAAGGTCCTGTTCCTCAAATCGGTCGAGCTGTTCCGCGACCTCCCCGGCGAGGAGCTGGCGACGATCGCGGAGATCGCCGAGGAGCAGCCCTTCGCGGCAGGCGAACCCGTCTTCGCCGAGGGGGAACCCGGCGATGCCCTTTACCTGGTGGTCGAGGGCGTGGTGCGCGTGCATCGGGGCGCCAGGCACCTCGCGCAGCTCGGCGTCGGCGACGTGTTTGGCGAGATGGCGGTGCTCGATTCGCAGCCGCGCAGCGCCTCGGTGACGGTCCTCAAGGACGCCGTCCTGCTCAAGATTGGCCGGGACGATTTCCGCGACGTTCTCCAGGAGCGGCCCGAGATCGGCCTGGGCGTCATCCAGGTGCTCTCGCGACGGCTGCGCACGACCGGCCGCCCGTCCGCCCGCTGATTGCGCGGGAGCGGGGCCGTACGCAGCGTTTGCCGCGGAGGTACCGCATGCTCCGCGCACTTCCCCTCTGCCTCGTCGCCGCCGCGGCCGTCCCGCTGACCGAATGGAAGCTGCACCATCCCGAGGCCGCGCAGGCGCTCCGCGTGTGGGCGAGCAAGGACCCCCGGGCAGCGCGGAAGGTGTTCGCCTGGGACGGCTTGCACCCCGAGCAGACCAAGGCGCTGGTCGACTGGGCGATCAAGAACACCGGCGACGACGTCGTCTCGTTCCGCACCAAGCACCAGGACTGGCCGGAGTTCCAGGACCTCCTGGACAAGCACCGTCCCGCGCTGAACGACTTCGCCGGGTGGGCGCGCCAGAACGTAGATGCAGCCAAGGCCTTGATGGAACATCCGCGCGGCCTGGAACAGGCCGGCAAACAGCTGGTACCGGCGAAATCGCGGCAGGCGCGGTCGCGCTGACGGAGCTCCCAACGCCTCAGCGCGCCAGGGCGTTCTCGATCGCTGCACGGAGCGAGGTGACTGCCTCTGGGCCGCAGGCGCCGGCCATCGCGCCGACTGCGCCGTCGCGGTCGACGACGAACAGCGCGGGGAGCTGCGGCCGCGAACCGAGCCAGCGCCGCGCCTGGACCTGACCGCGGTCGCCCAGCACCGGGATGCCCGCCCCTTCGAGCTCTACCAGTGCGCGCGATGCGGCTTGTCGATCATCCGTTCCGACATCGACGACTACTGCGCGCAGCCCCCGCGGCCCGTACTCGCCTGCGAGCTGCCGCACGAC
>Ga0066709_100003627_pt1 | contig 11946 bp, 7 predicted proteins | sample GraSoiAngelo_158_FD_79665 | JGI IMG/M metagenome (GOLD analysis project Ga0066709, IMG submission 79665) | Grasslands soil microbial communities from the Angelo Coastal Reserve, California, USA - 14_1009_16_30cm | ecosystem: Environmental > Terrestrial > Soil > Grasslands | place: USA... | reverse complement strand
TGGTCGCTGAGGCAACTGGTCGCTATGTCTCAAGCAGGCATTTGGAGGCGGCCGGCCCGCTCCTGCTTGAGAAATCTCAGAAGCTTAATGTAATCGCTCATACCGGGATGGGTATAATTCGTGCTGACGCGACCCGCAGTGGAAACCCGGGGTTCCTCACCGGCTTCCAGCCTACGCAGAACTTCCACTACGTGCGGCAGCCCATCCACGTGCGATTTGTGCTGCATGTAAATGTGGCTCTGGGCCAGAGGGTCAATATTCTCGGCTGATCCCTGTGCCAAGACGGCACCGCTATCGATGGCGGTGTCGATTCGCAGCAGAGACCACCCGATCCCCCAAAACTGATTATGCAACATGGCCCAGAAGGCAGAATGCGGCCCCCGGTACTCAGGCGTGACTCCGGGATGGAAAACCAGCATGCCAAGTCGTGGGATGGAGAAGATTTTCTCCTTAATGAGAGGATGAACCGTGAGTACGCACACATCCGGAGCCAGCTTCTTGAGGAGAGCTTCGCTCTCGCTAGAATTAATGTCGTGAATACGATAAACGGGAGGCCTCTTGTAATTCTTTGGAAGAGCCTGCATTAGCGGTTCAAGCAGCTTCCCAATCAAGATGCCGTCGGAGCGGCTCTTAACCAACAGCCAGTACAGCCGGAAAACCAGTTTGTCCATAACTTTTCGAAAGCCGAGCCGTAGAATCCTTTTCCCAAGATATTTCCCCCAGCAAGGGCCAGTTTTGCTGATAACTACGAACCCCTCAATAGGATAATGTGCAGCCAGCCAGTCGGCCTTGGGGTAGTGGGTCCAGACGTCATGAAGCAGGTAAAGAGTCTTCATGTTATGAAGTCTGTGCTTCTGTCTTGGTGCTTGATGCCAGACTTTCGTGAAACCTTGGAACTCACATCCGAACTGCGGTCACTCCACGGCGCTTAATGCTTGAGACTCATCGGCGCCGTTAGACTTTCGTTTGACCAAGTGGCAGCGCACAATCGCGGTCGTGAACTCGCGGGTCAACCGGCTGTGAAAGGGTCGGAGCTTCCGGATGGGTACAAGTTCCAGGGTGGCGAGGTTGAAGGCACTGCCCTCGATCAACTTCTCGAACTTCTTAATAGTCATTTGGTTTAGGCCGCCGGCCACCTCGCTGAATCGCCTTGCCCCATCGGTCTTAAAGGTGGATCTCCAACGGATAAGAGCTTCTTCACTGAATATTAAATGTGCCCACGGGAAAACAGAGAACAGATGTCCACCTAAAGGGTGATACCAAGTTGGGCCGAAGCTGACCATCACCTCTCCCGTTCCTTGCAGAAGCTTGCTCATCGTGCGCAAGCTTCCAGCCGGATCTGCGAAATGCTCGAAGCCGTCAATGGAAACAATAATGTCTGCAAGCTCCTTGGTCGCAGATGCAAACAGACAGGAGCCTTCAACACCTGCGGTGAGCGCCTTCTGTCTCGCTGTTTGCAGAAGGTCCTCACGAATATCAATACCGATAACCCGCTTGGCTCCTCTTTGAGCCATATCAACAGCCGCAGCCCCTTCACCACAACCGAAGTCGATAATGCATTTCCCTGGGATCTTGCTGAGGAATTCATCCCCCAGTAGAACCGCGAGTTTCGACTTACCTTCGTAGACGCTGCCAGTACAGCAATCTGGGCTTCCCAGGCTGATGCTCTTTAAAATTCGATACTGGATGTTGTTCCACATTTTACTTCCGTCCAGCTTGAGGTTGTTTCCGTCCGCAAAACCGCTGTTCGCGCTTTTTTCTCGAGCTTCCACGGTGGTATTTTCCATCACTACGACCCCAAAAGCGATATTCAGCTCTTCTGGAAAATTGCCCGAAGCTAGCGACTTTTGGCTGCTGCTTTCTTTAGTGCCGCATCGAATTCGGAGGCGACGGCTTTCCAGCTATATCTTTCCGCCACCATCTGCCGCGCCGCATGTCCCAGCCGAGCTTGCGCTGCTGGATCCCTGAGTAGCTTCACGACACTGAGAGCGAACTGTTCCGGGTTGTCTTGAATGATGATGTTTTGCCCGCTCGTCACCGGCAGTCCTTCCGCCCCAATCGACGTGGAAACGACGGCCTTCCCCATGGCCATGGCTTCGAAGATCTTGAGGCGTGTTCCCCCACCGACCCGCAAGGGAACGATGTAGACAGCAGACTCACGAACGTAAGGCCGTATGTCCTGAACCCGCCCTGTCACCTCGGCACCCGTCTGCACGGCAAGTGCTTTGACGTTGGCAGACGGATTCCTGCCCACAACCGAGAGCTTGACTTCTGGGATGTGCCGGCGGATGCGAGGCAACAGTTCGTTGAGGAAATAACAAATCCCATCATCATTGGGCAGCCAATCCATCGAGCCGGTAAAAACCAAGCTGTCTGGTTTTTCGCTGCCCGGTGAGGGTTGGAAATAGTCCAGGTCCACTCCCGTCGGTATTACCGTGATCTTGCTAGGATCGAGATATTGCGAGAAGAATTTGCGATCCGGCTCCGAGACGGTTAACAACTGGTCGGCTTTCCGGACGTAAAATCGCTCTGCCCTGGTCATCGCGCGAAACTCGCGCCAGGCCAGAAGTCTCCAAACCGGACTACGGGTCACTTGATAATAGCGTTGCCAGACTTGTGCTTCTACGTTGTGAGCAAACAGAACCTTTGGAAAGGGCAGGTCCCAGGGAATGATTCCGGCAGGGTATATGAAATCACAGAGCCATAGATCATATGTCTCGGAGTCCAGCAGTCGCTTGAAACTACGGAATACCTCCGGCCGATAATACTTGGCCATGGTATACGGCTGAGATGAGAACGCACCGGCGACGTAGTTAGTCAGTTCCCCCAAACTTCGCGGCGCAGGAAGCTGCAAAGGCACGCAAACTACCTTGCTCAGCACCTCGCGAAGCTTGATGTGACCGTCGTCTGGTTGTGCCGGGTAAAAGGTGAATAGGGTTACATCGTGATGGTCGGACAATTCGCGGATGATTTGATAACTGCGGATTCTGCCGCCGACATCCAACGGAACCAGGCCGCCCGCTTTTATCCATAAGATCTTCATCTCTAGTCTCGGCCGGAAATTGCATTGCCTGGCGGCGCGTGCGCACACCCCAACCCATACCATCCGATTTTCCTGGCCCATACATCCGCCATGGCCAGAGAGCCCACAAGCACAACCCACCTCTTCATGTAAGCGCCAGGATGGCGGCCTCCCAATCGGCTCACGGCATCTGGGCTATCGCACCAGGTTGGGACAGCTGCTCCCTTGTAGTGAGGGGCCACGGATTGGTCTGACCACCACGATCGAACTAATCTTAGCAGGACATTGGCCCAGCGCTTACGCTTCACCGTTGGGGTAGGGCTCTTGGCGCGAAAGGTTATGTCTGGATTGGGCGTTAGCTTCGAATGTGAATGCGCTTACTTGAGCTCTACCACAAACACATCGCCGCGGCAATCCTTCCCGATGGTACAACCGTTGGAGCCGGACTCCGAGCCCAAGGTACCGACCCAATCCGAGGAGAACAAGAAGAACCGTCCATCCTGGGAAACACTGCCAATCGCATATCGCGTGCTGAATCGTTGCGAGCGAGCGGTAATGAAGCTGTGGGCGAATCGCCAGACCTTGCCGCTTCCTTCGGTGGCAACGCCGATAATCTCGTTGTACCATGCCGTGGGAAACGGGCTCTTGTCGCTCCATGTGGCGGACAAGAACGGCACACTGTCACCTGCGTCTACGTTATTCCACGATTGATGTTGGTCAAATGGCGCGGTGATATGCGCGGGCAAGTCGCCGATGAGGGAAGAGCGGGCAGTTACATCTGAAAATGGGCGAAATTCATATTGCCCCATTGGAGTCTGGTTGTTGTTCACCCAATGGCTGTAGCCGTCAGTCCAATGCCCGCTACACCGGGTTTCACAGTTACTTACCATAGTTGTGTCAACCTTCCAAAAGACCGGACCTTCGCAGCTCCCGACGTAGCAGTGGGTTCTGGCGACAATCAACCAGCTTCCGTCTTTGGAAAGCTTAACGTTGTGGATACTAAAACGATCGGGGATGTTGATGAAACCCGTCTGTCCCCAATCACCGGTGACCTGTCCCGTCTGGGTGTTCAGCATCCGGCATCCGCTGCCAGGTTTGTAGACAAGGGCATAGACACCCGTGCCCTGGTTCCCGGCATTGGAATAGCTTGCGGAAAACATGGTATCCCCTGCGCTTACACCGCCGATCGACTGCCAAGTGGTCTTAAAGCCGGCAGGCAGACAGTTCCCGCTGCTGGTGAAGTCGTAGAATGGCTGCGCTGTGGGAGGAGTGGCTCGGTCGCTGAAGTCCAATTGCTGAATGGCTGTGCCGCCAAAAGTGTAGAGAATATGAGGGTTGACTCGGCTCCACGAACCGCCGTGACTTAATCGCAAGCCTTTCGATGCAACATAATTGGAAGCGTACATCGTGGTAGCCTGCATGGTCGCCGGGTCAAACTCCATGGGGTAACTCCCATCACCGGTGTCTTGGACGAGGAACAGGGTGGAATCAGTGTTCCAGATGTTCTCATCTGCGCTGCCACTAGCGGTAGTTATGAATGAAATATTTGCGAATTGAGGGTTGGTCTGAGCGTCGGTGAGCCGCACGATGCGGCTTTGAAAGTCGGGATCGGTCACCGCTCTATTTGCTCCCACCAGATTGCCGACGGTTGGGACCGGGTTGGGTATTTGCACTGTATCGACGTCCGTCCGAGAGCAGTTATAGGTCGGCGGGCCGCAGCTATCGCCGGCAGGGGAAATCCGTAGTGTCAGCCTCTGTTGCGCGAGCTGCGCGGCAGCACTGGTCACGCGTATCGTAAAGGAGAAGGTTCCAATCTTTGGGGTAATGCCGGAGATCATGCCCGTAGCTGGATCGAGTCGCAGACCGCGCGGCAGAGATCCAGACCCGATGCTCCACTCGTAGGGGGACTGACCGCCACTGGCGACAACATAGGCCGCATATGGCGCGCCACTCGTTCCGGCGGGGATGCCTCGCGTGGTGATGTTAAGGGCATTTCGAGGCGGAGCTGCGCTTCCCATAACCATGACTGTAACCCGTGCCCGAGCCCAAGGGTGGGCCCTGCTGGTGGCGGTGACGATCACTTTTTCTGTCCCTGAAATATGCGGGGCCGCAAAAAGACCATTGCGGGAGATGCTGCCCGCGCTCGCTGTCCAGGTGACCGCCGGGTTGCGCGTGTTGGTCACGCTGGCGGTGAACTGGAGCTTTCGGCTTGGCGCCAGCGTTGCAGCCGCAGGCGTGATCTCGACGTGAACACGATCGCGAGCGTCGGGATTAGGCCTATCCGCCGAGGATTGATTTGATTGGGACGGGAAATTTAACGCCTGGTTGCATGCGATGGTTGCAAGATCAACAGTGAAGACCAGAACTAAAACCATACTGCGAACAAGAATGCCTTGATGGGAGCAACTGCCGGACAAAAAGGAGAAGCGATTGGGTGACATCTAAAAGCTCCCGCAACGGATTCAGGACACTGATTCTTGCTTGACAAAATCTAAAGAGGAGTGCATCCGCCGGACAGATAACCGAGGGAGTAGTCCTCGGGAGTAGACCTCCGTCGTCGGCGCGGAGGTCCATGTCCGCATGGCCAGGCCCGCGGCGGGAGTATTCGAGCGGAAGGAATAGCGGTTTAGAAGAAGAACACAGCTGTCTAAGGATGCAGGCTACGAGCAAGTCCGCAAAACCGGGGCCAGCGCAAATTCCGTGCAGGGTCAAGCCGGGCCTGGGCTGCAGCAGAAAGCAGCTCGCGCACGGTGTGTGGAGCAGAGACGTTGCTAGGCGAGCTTGTGGCCGCCAGAATCTGCCTGCACCACTCTCTCTCCCGGTTGATCACCAGCGGCAGGATGTGGCAAGGTTGCCGACTGGTATGGCTCCAATAGACTGAACACTATGCCAATGCCGTGAGGTTCGAGGGGGATTTCTTTCAAACAGGCCTTGCACTCCAGGTCGTAAAGCGCGATGTGTGAAGGTTTGTGACGATGAGAATAGCCGTTTTTTATCCACGCCAAGTTCTCGCGAAACTTCGTAGGCCGTACCCGGGTAAAGCCCACCCATATGCGGCGTTCATCCAGCGGAAGCAAGCCTCGGCACCAGCCCAGAACCTGCTGTGACGAGTTGCCCATTTCATTTAAGTCAAAAATCTTCTCGACCTCTAACGTGCTTTGACTTGCGAGTACTACGTGGCCATCCACGGTAGTGAAGTAAATGGAGTGCCCGAACAGGTAGCCGTCGTGGGGCGACTGGACCCCGATGTCAATGCGACCGGGGGCAGTCAGGCAGATCGCGTCTCGTTGCCGGAAACGTGTAACCCAGATCTCGTTCCCGAGTTGGAAAACGTGATTGGGATGAGAGCGATGAGGTTTGGTCGTGGCGACCTGTCGGTAATCGATTGCCCGGGAAAACCGATCCCAAGGATCCTCGCCGAGCACGTTCCACTCCCGCAGAACCTTCCCCTCAGGGGTAATTTCCACCACCATGTCGAGTCCAGTCACAGCGATCAAGAGTGTGCCTTGCTTGGATGGGCAAACATGATGAACGTCATTGAAGCAGGGCAGCGAGACATAGCTCACGAGACGAAACGTCGGCAGCTCATAAATCAACACCTCGGTCGAGGTACAGGTGTAAAGCCTGTTGCCATGCAAGGAAGCCGACTTGAATAGGATTGCTGGTGAATCCTCGGCACATACCTCAGGCGGCGAGACATACTCGAGACAACGACGTGAGCGCTTTTGGTCGGGATCCAATTGGATCACTAGGCCCTTTTTGGAAGATTGCCATTCCTCCATTTTTCGGAATAGATTCCTTCTGAGTTGGCCACCCACAACGTAGATTTCATTCATGCGGAGAATCCACGATTTGGAAGATCCAAATCCTTGGTCGCTGATCAGGCGTGGCTTTCATTGTTAACTCTAGTTTCTTAGCGATTATCGGGAGCAACCTCTCCGCGCTAGCAGTGGCCGCCGTTTCGCCGCTCAAACCCACGCGCTGTCAGTGGCTTGGCATTCCTGAACAGTGGCTGCACCAGCTTCCCAACAACCGGTGACCGTTAAGCATTCCGAGGAATCTGAGTGAGGCGGTTAAAGCCCATCTTGGGTCGCTCCGAAAGCTGCGGTTTCCTTGTCAGAATAGCAAAAGCTCGCGGCGGTCGGCATCCGTGTGTCTAACTCGCCAGGGTCCGGTCGGGAACCCCGTTACGGACAACTCGTGCCCCAAGGTCACGGATTTCTAATGGGAACAGTTCTACCCCCTTGCCGCGGAGCCGTATGCGTATTTCAGCGACTCCGCGCTCTGCTATACTGGTTTTCGCCTCGTGAAAGAACAAACGAGCCCGGCATCTAGCGACTGGGGCACAGATAAAGTTCGGCGCGATTGGTTCGCCAAAACGGCAAATTCTGCACACTTAGTCGACTTTTGCGGAGCACCGGGAGGAAAGAAGACTAGCCCGACGTGGAGAGGGATAAGCGACAGCTGCCAGCCGGTGCTGGAATGGTGTCAAACCGGAAGCATCTATTGCGCAAACTGCCTGGGGCGTCGTAGGACCAGCTTCGGAAGGAAGTTCTCGTACGGCTTTCGCGTAGGCGGAAGCTATGTCTGGCAGCGCCTCCTGCGCCGCACGCCGAGCAGCCCAGTCGAGCTGATTATTGCGGTTGCCGATCACTTCGAGCCCGCCTTTATGGCGCACGGATTAGCACGCGCTGCCGCGGACGAGCAGCAGCGTCGCATTGAGTCTTGGTGTCGGGAGTATCCTCACGCTACATCCGATTGGCGGGACCGCGATGGTCATCCCTTTGTACATACCTACTTCTATCCTGCGGAACAATACGATCGTGGTCTGCTGGCGCGGTTGGCTGAGCACTGTCAGACGGGGTGGGGGGAAATTGAAATTCACCTGCATCACGGTGTGCAGACGCCGGATACCGCGGAAAACACCCGCCGCCAACTAATCGAATTCCGGGACATTCTGGCCACAGAACATGGCTGCCTTTGCTATCTGGACGGTTCGGGGCCGCCGAAGTATGCTTTTGTTCACGGCAATTTCACGCTGGCGAATTCAGCGGGTGGGGCCGCCTGCGGAGTCGATTCCGAGATGCAGGTGCTCGCCGATACCGGATGCTTTGCCGATATGACATTCCCCGCTGCTGCGTTTCATCCATCGCAGACTGCCAAGATCAATTCGCTCTATGAATGTACGCTCCCTTTGGACCAGCGAGCCCCTCAGCGACGAGGTCGTGATTTGCAGGCGGGCCGCCCCCCCGGAATCTTTCCACTCATTGTTCAGGGGCCACTGATGCTTCGATTCTCTCCTTCCTTTCCAGTGCCGCTGAGCCTTGAAAATGGTGCCATTACCGGACCGAATCCGCTCAGCCTCCAACGGCTGCAGCTGTGGAGGAAAGCGGCGATCTCGGTGCAAGGGAGACCCGATTGGCTGTTCATCAAGTTACATTGCCACAGCATGGATCCGAGGCAGCGGGAAGCAGTTCTGGGTGCACCGCTGCGCCAATTCTTGCGTGATCTTGTAGAAGGGGCTCCACAACGAGGCGAGACCCTCCACTTCGTTACCGCGCGGGAGATGGTGAACATCATTCTGGCGGCTTGCGACGGACGAGAAGGCAACCCGGGTGAATACCGGGATTATCGGCTGAAGCGTGTTCTGGCGAGATCTCCCGAGTCTCGGTATGGCGATACCACCGTAATCTTCAAAGGATAATCCATGTGCGGAATTGCCGGCATCGTCACTGCTGCCGCCGGAGGGATCGAAGCGGCTACCATCCACCGCATGTGTCAAACTATCGTGCACCGTGGCCCCGACGAGGAGGGGATCTTTGTCAGTGGCGGTGGCGGTTGCGGTTTCGGCATGCGCCGGCTCAGCATTATTGATCTAGTGGGTGGACATCAACCTGTTTTCAACGAGGATCGATCATCTTGGATCGTTTTTAATGGCGAGATTTTCAATTTCTCGGAGCTTCGCCGGGAGCTTGAGACTCGAGGCCACCACTTTTCCACACGCACTGACACCGAGGTTATCCTCCACCTCTATGAGGAGCTAGGGGCTGATTGTGTTCGCAAGCTGCGCGGGATGTTTGCCTTCGCCATCTATGACGAGCGACGCCGGTCCCTGCTCATGGCTCGGGATCGACTCGGTATCAAACCCTTACATTACGCGTTTGTTGACGGGCGTCTTCTGTTCGGGTCAGAAATCAGCGCCATCCTTGCTGCCGCGCCAGAATTGGCAACCTTGAGCCACGAGAGCTTACGCCATTACATGTATTTCGGTTACATTCCTGATCCCGCGACAGCGTTTGTGTCTATTCGGAAGTTGCCCCCGGGCCACCTGCTTGAGTTTGAACGCGGGGCAGTTCAGGTCAGGAAGTATTGGGACCTGCCGCCCTACGGCACCAATCCTCCCGCCAGTGAGGAAGAGTGCCTGGAAGAGATGGAGTCCCGACTCGCAGAAGCGGTGCGGATAGCGTTGGTTGCTGACGTGCCGCTTGGAGCTTTGTTAAGCGGAGGAACCGATTCCTCCACCGTTGTGGCCTTGATGGCACGCGCCAGTTCCCGGCCGGTCAAGACCTTCTCGATCGGTTTTCGCCACGCCGATTTCGACGAATCCCGCTATGCGCGATTGGTGGCCGAAAAGTTCGCCACGGAGCATTACGAACTGGTCGTAGAGCCGGATTTGGTGGCGACGGTAGAGAGCCTGACGCGTTCTCTGGAGGAACCTTTCGGCGACTCATCCATGCTGCCGACATACTACATTTCCCGCCTGGCGCGGCAGCATGTGACGGTTGTACTATCGGGCGACGGCGGCGATGAGCTCTTTGCTGGATATGAGCGCTATCCACTGCGCCTCCGTTCCCGAGCGTTTGACAGCCTGCCTGCCTGGGCGGGGGGCTTTTATCGCGAACACATTCACCGCAAGGTGCCGTATGGTTTCCCTGGGCGAAATCGCGTCTACAATGCATTGCTTCCTCCAGAGGAGCGCTACCTGGAAGGAATTTCACTGCGTGGATTTGAAAGAGAGATATCTCTGCTTGGGGATGACTTTCGCGTTTCGGCGAATGGCCACTCCGACCCGCTAAATCTCTTCCGAAAGTATCTGGCGGAAGCTCCCGCCCAGGATCTGCTGAGTCGTGTCCTTTATCTGGACACAAAAACTTACCTGCCTGGCGACATCCTGGCCAAGGTGGACCGGATGAGCATGGTGAATTCTCTGGAAGCCCGGGTTCCTCTTCTTGATCACGCCTTTGTTGAGTGGGTCACCGGGCTCCCGCCGCAATGGAAGATGCGCGCACGGTCGCAAAAATATATCTTTCGCAAACTGGCGGAGCGGGTAGGGGTTCCCATAGAAGTGCTGGATCGCCGGAAACAAGGATTTGCATTGCCGGTAGTGCATTGGATGCGACACGAATTGAAGCACATGGTGCTCACGGTGCTGCTGGAACCACGAACTCTGCAGCGCGGGTATTTCAACCCGCAGGGCATCCGGCGACTCATGGACGAACACTTCCAAAGGCGCCGAGACCATTCCGCCCGGATCTGGCGCTTCCTAATGTTCGAACTGTGGCATCGAAACTTCGTTGAGAAGCTCGGTGCCAATGATTCAAAACAACCTGCGGACGATTACGCTTCCCTAGGCGGGGGAGCGGGATGATTGCCGGCGAAAAGGAAACCGAAGCCGGGCCGAGCCGGGGACAAGGCGCCCAGACCTACCCATCCACTGCAGTATTTTTGATGATTGACAGCCTGAAAACAGGAGGCAGTGAGCGGCAGTTCTCTGCCTTGGCGCGGTGTCTGGATCCCCAGTTGTTTGGAGTTCATTTGGGGTGCATCCAAAAATGCGGCGCGTTCTTAGAGGGTTTGGGCGACATCCCGGAATTTGCTCTCGGCAACAGCCTTTATGGCCTGCAGTCCTGGCGCACCCGCTACCGGCTGAGCAGGCATTTGCGGCAGTTAAAGATCGCGGTCGCGCACGCGTTTGATTTCTATACAAACCTGATCCTTATTCCGTCAGCGCGAATGGCAGGAGTGCCGGTCGTGATTGGCAGTCAGCGGCAGCTCGGCGACCTGCTTACACGGGCAAAGGCACGCGCACAAGTAGAGGCCTTGCGCTGGTGCGATGTTGTTATTTGTAATTCACAGGCGGCTGCCGAAGGCCTGCTAGCGCGAGGGCTTCCCGCAACTCGTGTGGTCGTAATCCCGAATGGCCTTCCACCGGCTGCGTTTGCAGAAACTCCTGCCGCCCTGCCACGACCGCCCGAGCTTCTGCGGGTTGGAATGATTGCTCGAATGAACACGCCAGCAAAGAATCATCGACTCCTCATTCGCGCTGCGGCGAAGCTTCGGGGTACATTTTCCGCCTTGGAGTGGGTCTTGGTAGGGGACGGACCTCTGCGTTCGGAACTGGAGCGTGAGGCCGAGAACCTGGGCCTGGGTGATGTGGTAAGGTTTCTGGGCGATCGGCGGGACATTCCTGCGATCTTGGCGTCGCTGGACTTATCTGTGCTTCCCTCTACTTCGGAGAGTTTGTCGAATGCGATCCTCGAGTCCATGGCTGCGGGATTGCCCGTGGTGGCGAGTCGTGTGGGAGGGAATCCCGAGCTGATTACGGCACAAAGAGGGATTCTGGTTCCGGTCAGTGACGAACGGGCTCTTGTCTCTGCCATTGAGCGTCTCCTCACCGATGCCGAGCTGCGCCTAGAACTAGGCAGGAACGCCAAGCAATTCGCGTTGGAAAACTTCACCATAGAGCGCATGCGAAAGCGACATGAGGAACTCTACACCGAACTGCTGAAAAACAAGGCCAGGTTTCGCGGGCAGGGTCGGGCAGCAGGCTCGAGCTCACAGCGGACTGGTGGGCGTGTGCGCGTGGCGTTGGTGGCAGCTTCCTTAAGATATGTCGGCGGCCAATCGGTACAAGCGGATTTGCT
>Ga0066709_100003626_pt1 | contig 11950 bp, 8 predicted proteins | sample GraSoiAngelo_158_FD_79665 | JGI IMG/M metagenome (GOLD analysis project Ga0066709, IMG submission 79665) | Grasslands soil microbial communities from the Angelo Coastal Reserve, California, USA - 14_1009_16_30cm | ecosystem: Environmental > Terrestrial > Soil > Grasslands | place: USA... | reverse complement strand
GCCTTGGCCTTTTGCGTGCCAAGGCCCGAGTAACGGATCGCGGGGTTGCGGCAGTTCGCGTCCGGACAAATCGTTGGCGCCGCGGTGTTGTGGCCGCAGACATGACACATGAGCTTCTGAACGGTGCGATGATAGGTGAGCGACACGCTGCAGTTCGGACACTGCGCGACAAATCCGCATTTAGGGCATTGCAGCGACGTCGAATACCCGCGGCGGTTCAGGAACAGAATCGTCTGTTCGCTCTTGTCCAAGCGACGCGCGATTGCTTCTTTCAGCGGCGTTGAGAAAATCGGCACGCCACGCTGCTTTCGCATCTCCATGCGCATATCGACGATTCGCACCAGAGGCATTTTCTTGTCGTCGGCGCGGGTGGGCATGGACAGCAAGGTGTATTTCGCCTTTTGGGCATTGTAGAAGCTTTCGAGCGATGGTGTTGCCGAGCCGAGCACAACCACCGCGCCATCCATTTGGCCGCGGACGACGGCGACATCACGCGCATTATAACGAGGGGCTTCCTCCTGCTTATAGGAATGCTCGTGCTCCTCGTCGACGATGATCAGGCCCAGCGGCTCGACGGGCGCGAAGATCGCAGAGTGCGCACCGATGACGATTCGCGCCCGGCCATCTCGGATCTTGTGCCATTCATCGTGCCGCTCGCCTGCGGAAAGATGGCTGTGGAGGACGGCGACGAGCGTTTGCAACGGGCCTGAATTGAACCGAGCCTTGAAGCGCTCGACCGTTTGCGGGGTTAATGAAATCTCGGGTACCAGCACAATCGCGCCTTTGCCCTGCTGCAGGGAATGCGCAATGGCTTGCAGATACACTTCGGTCTTGCCGCTGCCAGTCACGCCGTGCAGGAGAAAAACGCGGTGATCCTGCGCGCCGAGGATCTCCTTAAGGGCCGCGGCCTGCTCCGCATTCAGCGGCAGAGGCTGCGTCGGGAGGATGTGCTCGTTCGCATAAGGGTCGCGCTCCGAAATCTCCTCACTGATAACCACCAGCCCCTTATCTTCGAGGCGCCGCACCGTCTCCGCAGTTGTGCCGGTCAGCTTCAGCAACTCCTGGAGCGGCATCTCCCGCCATTCTTCGATGATGTTCCAGACCTCTTTCTGTCGTTTCGAGAGTTTCGGCATCTCGCCCGGTGTCGTGACTGCTCGCACGAACAACCGCTCGCGCCAGCCTTCTTTCTCGCGGCGGATCGCGTCCGGCAACACGCTCTTGAGCGCAATCTCGACGGGGCAGCAATAGTAACCGGCGATCCAGCGCGCCAATTGGAGCACCCTCGGCGTGACCAGGCTCTGCTTGCCGACCACGCTCAGCACGGGCCGCAAGTTGGTGTGCGTGGACGATTCCACCATGGCGGTCACGCAACCCATCACTTGGCGCGGCCCGAATGGAACTTTCACGCGGCTGCCGACCTGAACCTGAGCGGCCAATTCCGGCGGCACCGCGTAGTCAAACTCCTTGCGCAGAGCGATCTCGAGTGTGACGCGAGCGACCATCGTCCGAAGTTTACGCGGAGAACCTCCGACTGCCAATCCGATTGGAGCGCGGACAGCTTGTCCGCCAGGTCCAATGGTTCCCTTGACGCTCGACAACCCGATTGCTACGGTGCGCAGCGATTTCGGGCAAACATGGACTTGGCGTTTTGGATCACTGCGGGGTGGACGGTAGCGGCCGCGGGAGCTGCATTGAGCTTCCGGAATCCCGTTCATTGCGCGCTCTGTCTCGCGCTTGCGTTTGCTGGACTGGCCGCTTTCTATCTTGAGCTCGGCGCTGAGTTCGTCGGCTTCGCGCAGATCCTGGTCTACATCGGAGCGGTCGCGATCCTGATCGTGTTCGCGATCTTGCTTACGCGCGCCAGCGAGGTGGATGAAGAACCGCGCGCTTTTCCGTGGGCCGGCGTGGCCGTCGCGGCGATTGTATTTATCACGTTCGCCGGCGCGATCCGCTCGTCGGCGCTCGCAGACCGAATGCCGGCGCGCGAAGTGAAGCCTGTCGTGAAGCAGCTTGGGATGCAGATGTTCCAAGGCTCATATCTGCTCGCCCTCGAAGTCGCTGGCTTGCTGCTTACGGCGGCGCTGATCGGAGCGGCGGTGATCGCGCTGCAGGAATATCCGAAACGGCAAGACTGATGTCCCTGCAACATTACCTCATCGTCTCCGCGCTATTGTTTGCTGTTGGTCTGGGTGGGGCGCTCACGCGGCGCAACGCGATCCTCGTTTTGATCGGCGTCGAGTTGATGCTGAACGCAGCGAATCTCAATTTCATCGCCTTCTGGCGCTACGGCCCCAATCCGGAACTGTTCACCGGGATCATTTTCGTCATCTTTTCGATTGCCATCGCTGCCGCTGAAGCCGCTGTCGGGCTTGCGCTGATCATCGCAGTCTATCGCCATTATCGAACTGTCCGGCTGGACCGCATCGATTCGCTTAAAGGATGATGAGCTGGGCGGCGGCAAATCTCTGGCTCATCCCGGCGCTGCCACTCGCGGCGGCTGCGATTCTCGCGTTCACGCGGCGGCCACACCGCCAACTCGCCGCTATTCTCAGCATCGGCGCGATGAGCGTCGCGTTCGTGTTCGCGCTGATTGCATTCATCAGCACTTTAGGTACTCGCGCCGAACGGAGTGTCTACAATTTCGACTGGCTGGCGCTTGGCAGTACGTCCGTAAAGTTGGGTTGGGTTCTCGACCCGCTTTCGGCGGTGATGCTCCTGATGGTCACGTTCGTCGGCACGCTTATTTTTATCTTCAGCGTCGGGTACATGGCGAACGACCCAAACTTCACGCGGTTCTTCTGTTTCCTGTCCCTGTTCGCCGCCGCAATGCTCGGGCTGGTGATGAGCAACAGCTTGCTTGGCTTGTTCATCTGCTGGGAACTGGTCGGTCTCGCGTCATACCTGTTGATCGGCTTTTGGTTCCAGAAGCCGAGCGCGGCCGCCGCTGCAAAAAAAGCCTTCATCGTCACAAGGATCGGCGATCTCGGCCTTTTTCTTGGCATGGTCTGGCTGTATGCGCAGACCGGCACGTTGCTGTTTTACGACAACGGCAACGGCTGTCTGGAAGCTTCTGCACTTTCAAAGCTCGTTGCCCAGGCGACTCTGAACAGCATGGCGGTTTCCACTGCCATTTCGCTTTTGATCTTTTGCGGCGCGGTCGGCAAATCCGGCCAGGTGCCCCTGCACGTCTGGCTCCCGGATGCCATGGAAGGTCCTACTCCGGTCAGCGCCCTCATTCACGCCGCAACGATGGTTGCGGCGGGTGTGTTTCTCGTCGCGCGCGTGTATCCGTTAATGGATGCCGATCCTGCAAACGTTCCTGGCGCTTCGACGGCCCTCACCGTTGTCACCTGGGTCGGCGCGATCACCGCCATTTTTGCTGCGCTGATCGCCGTCGCGCAGAACGACATTAAACGCATCCTCGCCTACTCCACCGTCTCGCAACTCGGCTACATGATGGTCGGCATCGGGGTGGGTGGTTATGCGGTAGGAATGTTTCACTTGATCACCCACGCTTTCTTCAAAGCGCTTCTGTTCCTCGGCGCCGGCTCAGTCATCCACGGCACGCACGAACGCCAGGACATCCGCGACCTGGGCGGGCTGCGCAAGTACATGCCGCTGACCTTCGTGACCTACGCCATCGGCATGATGGCGCTTGCCGGTGTGCCGTTGTTCTTTTCGGGTTTCTGGAGCAAAGACGAAATTCTTTTCAGCGCCTGGGCTTGGAAAGGCGGACGCGGACCGTTTTACATCGCCCTCTGCGGCGCGCTGCTCACCGCGTTCTACATGACGCGACAGGTCGTCTACGTCTTTTTTGGGAGTTATCGCTCGCATTCGGAGACTCAGCACGTCCACGAAAGTCCGCGGGTCATGCTCGCGCCGCTGATCGTTCTCGCGGCATTTTCGATCCTCCTCAGCGTGGTTGGCACGCCCTTCTGGCCGGTGTTCCACGAATATCTTACCGGTCATCACGGCGAAATGGGCAGCGGTGTAATCACTGTCATGCTGATCTCGACGGCCGTGGTTGCGGTTGGACTCCTCGCCGGCTGGTGGATTTACACGCGCAAGCCGCTGACCAGCGCCGACCCGCTGGAATCGGACATTTACTACGTCCTGAAAAACAAATTCTTCGTGGATGAGATTTACGACGTGACTGTGGTGAAGTTGAACGCGTGGACTGCGCGGGCGACCCGGTGGCTGGATGACTTCGTATGGCAAGGCGCCGTGATAGCGGTCTCGTATCTGGTGCTCGGCCTCGCATGGATCAACCGGCTCATTGACGAATTCGTCGTCAACCCCGGTTTTGACCAGGGTTGCGGCGGATTTCGCCTCAGCGCGCGCGCGCTTTCATTCTGGCAAAACGGTCAGGTGCAGCGCTACCTGCGGTTTATTGGTCTGGCAGCCGCGGGCCTTGCCGCGCTGCTGATTTGGGGGTGGCGCAAATGATTACCGTCCTCACGCTGCTGCCGCTCATCGGCGCGATCATCGTCGCATACGTTAGACGCGAGCGTGCCGCCCGAGCGCTTGGGCTGACGGTCAGTCTGGTTGTGCTCGCAATCGCGCTGAGCATGTTGGCTCGCTTCAACGCAGGTTCTCCGCAACTTCAGTTTGTGGAACGCCATGTCTGGGCGCCAAGCATCGGCGCAGAGTATTTTGTTGGCCTGGATGGCCTCAGCTTGTTGCTGGTCATCCTGACGTGCCTCGTGATTCCTTTTGCAATGCTCGCGGCCTGGAAGTTCGAACGGCCCAGCAACGCTTACGTCGCCTTAATGCTTGGTCTGGAATCGGGCCTGATCGGCACGTTCACGGCCCTGAACTTCGTTCACTGGTTCCTTTTTTGGGAACTCAGCCTCGTGCCCGCCTATTTCCTGATTAAACTGTGGGGCGGACCAGCGCGTTCGCAAGCGGCCAATCAGTTCTTTATTTATACATTGGTCGGCAGCGTTACGCTCCTGCTGTCCTTTCTGGTCCTTTACTGGGTCACCCGTACCTTCGATCTCATTCAACTCGCCGACCTCGGCCGCTCCGGTGAGTTAGTTGCTCGCTTGCGACCGCAGCCGTGGTGGCCTACGCTGCCGGCCGAAACGCTGGCTGCCCTTGTGTTTGCCGGTGCATTGTTTGGGTTCGCGGTCAAAGTACCGTTATTCCCATTCCATACCTGGCTACCCGCGACCTACAGCGAAGCGCCTTCCGCGGTTTCAATGGTGTTGACGGGCGTGCTCTCGAAGATGGGCGTGTATGGTTTTCTCCGGATTCTCATGCCGATTTTCCCGGAGCAAATGCGAGCCGCACTCACGCCGCTATTGTGGCTAAGCGTGGCGACAATCGTGTTCTCCGCATTCGCAGCGTTCGCGCAGCGCGATCTCAAGCGCATGCTTGGTTACTCCTCCATCAACCATCTCGGGTATTGCATGCTCGGTATTTTCGCCGCTGCAAAATACACCGGAACCGATCCGTCGTGGACGCTGCAAAAAGCCGCGGCACTCAACGGCGTTCTGCTGCAAGTATTCAATCATGGCATCACCGCCTCGGCGCTCTTCTGTTTTGTGGGCGTGCTCGAACATCGCAGCGCCGGCCTCAAATATATCGATTCCTTCGGCGGTTTGCGTCAGGCCGCGCCGGTGTTCTGTGGATTGATGGGGATCGCGACGTTCGCGTCGCTCGGCCTGCCGGGCCTAAATGGCTTTGTCGGCGAATTCCTGATCTTCAAAGGCGCGTTCCCGCTCGCGCCGTGGGCCGCTGCACTTGCCCTGCTTGGCCTGTTCGCCACGGCCGTCTTTCTCATCAGTATGATGCAGCGCGTGTTTCACGGTCCCGTGACCGAACGTTGGGCGGCGTTCCCTGACCTGCGTCGCAGCGAATGGATGATCGTCGCGCCTGCCATCGGCTTGATGTTTGCGCTTGGAATATGGCCCAATCTCCTCCTGAGGCTCACAAACACGACGGTTGCAAACTTTGCCGCGCAGCTCGCCAACTGACATGCTTGACTGGACCATTTACATCAGCTTCGCGGGCATGCTGCTAATGGTGTTCATTCCGAAGCGCAATCTCTCGGTGGTTCGGGGCCTGGCGCTGCTGATCACCCTAGCCGGCCTTGCGATCGCCTTGAACGCGTTCCTCCATTTTGATCCCGCCGCCGGAGTTGTGCCTATCCGCAAAGTCGCTTGGATCCCAACCCTCGGCGCAAATTTTTTTATCGCCGTGGACGGGATCAGCATCACCCTTGTGCTGCTCACCGGTATCGCCGCGGTAGCCGGAGTGTTGTTTTCGTGGAACATCGAACATCGTGCCAAGGAATATTTCGCGTTCTACCTCGCGCTGATCGGCGGTGTCTATGGTGTGTTCCTCAGCTTCGATGTTTTTCTTCTCTTCGTCTTTTACGAACTGCCAATCATCCCACAATATTTCCTGATCGCGATCTGGGGTTCCACGCGCAAGGAATACGGCGCGATGAAGCTGGCGATCTACTCTTTCGTCGGCAGCGCGATGGTGCTGATCGGTCTCATCGCCGCGTACGTGATCGCCGGTGGAAAGACCTTTGACCTGTTTCAACTGGCCCAATTCCCGTTTTCCGAACGATTCCAGTATTGGGCGTTCCCCCTCGTGTTCGTCGGCTTCGGAATTCTCGCTGGTCTATGGCCTTTCCATACATGGGCACCAACAGGTCACGTTGCGGCCCCGACCGCTGCCTCGATGCTGCTCGCCGGTGTAGTCATGAAACTCGGCGCTTACGGCGCCTTGCGTGTGGCCATGACCCTATTTCCTTTGGGGTTGCAGGCCTGGCGCCATGAGATCGCTGTGCTTGCAACCATCGGCGTGGTTTATGGCGGTCTCGTTGCGCTGGTGCAACGAGATTTCAAATTCGTGATTGGCTACTCCAGCGTCAGCCACATGGGTTTTGTGCTTCTGGGCCTTATGACACTTACAACCATCGGTCTGAGTGGCGCCGTCCTGCAAATGTTCTCGCACGGTGTCCTCGCGGGTCTGCTGTTCGGCGTCGTAGGACGCATGGTCTATGACCGAACGCACACGCGCGACCTGTCGCAACTGGAAGCCATGAACCTCGGACAGGCGCTGCCTTTTGCCGCGTTAATCTTCGTTCTTGCTGGCCTCGCCTCCATGGGCATGCCGGGCTTCAGCGGGTTTGTTGCCGAGTTTCAGGTGCTCATTGGCGCATGGCGCATGTACCCGACGCTGGCCGTCATTTGCGGCGCTGGCATCATCATCGCGGTCGCATACACACTGCGCGCGATTCATCGTTCCTTTTTTTCAAACGAGCCGCCGGCCGCGAATGTGCACGCATTGCCGCCGATCACAATTCCGGAACGCGTCGGTTCGATCATGTTGATCGCTTGCTCGCTAATCGTTGGCCTGTATCCGCGTCTGTTGCTGGACATCATCAACCCTAGTTGGGACTCGACGCTGATGAGCCGGCTCCTCATACGATGAACTACCGCGACCTGTTCATCCTCACCGTTCCTGAGGTGATATTGACCGCCGGGGCGTTGATCATACTTGCTCTCGATCTGAGCCTCCGGCGGACCCGCACGAACCGCGGCCGCATGATGACAGGCGCGATACTCACCACATTGACGTGTCTCGCGGCCGGGCTATGGATCATTGGCGCGAACGTCTCCGGAAGCTTTTACGATGGCATGCTTGTGCTGAATTCGCTGACGACGCTAGTGAAACCCATGCTATTGCTGATGACCATTTTCACCGCTTTGATTTCGGTCGACACGCATTTCACCGATCACGTCGGCGAATTCTTTGCGCTGCTACTGCTGGGCACGATTGGCATGCTGCTCCTCGTGAGCACCGAAAATGTGCTCATGATTTTCATCTCGCTCGAACTCCTGAGCCTGTCGCTTTACATCCTGACCGCCTTCAACAAACAGAACTTCCAATCGGCGGAAGGCGCGCTGAAATACTTCCTGATCGGCGGCATGTCCGCCGCCTTCATGCTGTTTGGCTTGAGCCTGCTTTACGGGCTTACCGGCGAGATCGAACTGCGCAAGATCGCGGCGAAGATCACCTATGATCCCTTGTTGCTGGTGGCTTTGATCATGGTGCTGGCGGGGTTCGGCTTCAAAGTTGCCGCCGTGCCTTTTCATTTGTGGGCGCCGGATACGTATCAAGGGGCACCGGTTGCAAGCGCAGCCTTCATTGCGTCGGGCTCGAAACTGGCGAGCTTCTTCATTCTCGCGAAAGTCATGATGTTAGGTTTCAAAGGCAGCGGCTGGCTGCCGGCCGTAGCGATTCTCGCTGCGCTTTCCATTCTCGTCGGCAACGTTGCGGCAATCGCCCAAAGTAGCGTTCGCAGGTTGCTCGCGTATTCGGCGGTGGCACAAGCCGGTTACATGCTCACTGGACTAATCGCCGGTAATCAGCAGGGTTTCGGTTCGTTGATATATTACGCCGCCACATACGCGCTCACGGCGCTCGGCGCATTCGCGGTTGTCGCGATTGTGCAGGAACGAGCCGGTGGTGAACGGTTCTCGGCGTTTGCAGGCCTCTCGAAGCGCGCACCTGGTTTGTCTTTTTGCATGCTGATCTTCCTGCTGTCACTCGCTGGGATCCCGCCGCTTGCAGGATTCTTCGGGAAGTTCTATCTGTTCTCGGCCGCGATGGGTGCGGGTGTGCTGTGGCTGGTCATCTTCGCCATCGCGATGAGTGCCGTCTCGCTCTATTATTATCTGCAGGTGCTTAAACAAATTTACGTCGTGGAAACCGAAGGAGCGCGCCTGACCGCGTGCGGGCTGGGATGTTCGATTGCTGGAGTCCTGGCCGTCCTTGTAATAGTGCTCGGCTGCGCGCCCGACCTGTTGGTGAAGCCGCTGTTGCGCGCGATCCAAACCGCCGGGATCTGATGGCTCCGTTGCCGCGCTCGTTCTATGAGCCTACGGCGGACAAAGTCGCGCCAAAACTCCTCGGCCATTTGCTGCTTCGGAATACGCCACAAGGCTTGGTTGGGGGCCCGATAGTTGAAGCAGAAGCCTATCTGTTCGAAGACCCTGCCTCACACTCTTTCGGCGGCGAGACGGCCCGCAACCGTAGTATGTACGGTCCGCCCGGACACGCGTACGTCTATTTTATTTACGGCGTGCACTGGTGCGTGAATGCCGTTTGCTGCCCGAAAGGGGTCGGCGAAGCGATCCTCATCCGCGCCGTCGAACCGGCAATCGGTAACATTCCGCGATCCACCAATGGCCCCGGAAAACTCTGCTCCGCCCTCGGTATCGATCGCTCCTTGGACGGTGTGGACCTCTGCGATACCGCCTCTGGTCTGTTCATCGCCGAAAATCCCGATTTGAAATCATTCCTAAAGGAGCGTGGACCGCTGGTCCGCGCTTCTCGTATTGGGATCACCAAATCGGCCAAACTTCCCCTGCGCTTTTGCCTCCAGAACAGTCCAGCTCTTTCGCGCAAAGCTCGCTAAACTCCCACTATTCTTCTGTTTCGAGGCCGGCGATTTTGTTGTCGGCGGTTAGCGAGAAGGTGTAATAGCGGGCGCCCTTGGTCGTGGCGAGGCGGTACGAAGCAAGGCGAGTGACGTTCGTATTGCCTCCAGGCGGCTTTTCACTAACGACAAAGGTGAAGGATTTTTTGTCCTTCAGGTCCTGGACCAGGTTGCCATGGCGGCGGCGCGAACGGCTGAAATTCTTGCGGAATTCGTCAGTGAGAAGTTCAGAATCCTTGGTTTCAGCCAGCTCCGAGAGGGATTGATCGAGGCGCTTCGTGAACGCCGGGTTCGGGTCGGGCTTCGGCTCAATGCTGGCCAGCGTGAGACCGTCGATGTATCGGCCCGCCACACCGCGAGCGAGAGTCTCGGGACTGAAGTCGGAATTCACGAGCACGATGACCGTGAGTTTATCGTCCAGCAGGCGCAAGATGAAAGAGCTGAAACCGTGAATGCCGCCGCCATGGCCGATGTAACGGTGCCCGTGAATGTCGCCGACCCCCCAGCCGTAGCCATAATAGGACGTTTCACCGCTGTTGAGCTTTGTGGGCGTCCACATTTCCTCGTGCACGGACGTGGGGAGGAGTTTGTCGGTGTACAGCGCCGCATCCCATTTCGCAAGATCCAGAACGGTGCCGACGATTGCGCCTGCCGAGAACGGCTGCGTAGGACTTACGAATTCAGAGCGCGCGATGCTGTTGCTGCGGATATCGTATCCAGTCGCACGATTCGTGATGAGCGCGAACTGATCGTTGATGCGCGCGGTCATCATCTGCAGCGGTCCGAAAATGCGCGCGGCCAGGAAATCGCCATAGGATTTGCCGGAGACCTTTTCGATGACCAACCCGAGCAGATAATAGCCGCTATTGTTGTAGCTCCATTTTTCGCCCGGCTCGAACTCCAGCGGCAGATCGCGGACGAGGCCGATGAGTTCATCCGGTTTGTAGTCTTTGCGAATGGTGGCAAAGAAGTTTGGAATGCTGGTGTAGCTCTTGATTCCAGACGTGTGGTTGAGCAGATGGCGGATGGTGACCTTGCTCCAGGTATCCGGAGCGCTCGGGTAATGTTTAGAGACAGGGTCATCAAGGCGCAACTTGCCATCCTGCACGAGCATCATGATGCATTCGGCAGTGAACTGTTTGCTGACGGACGCCCATTGATAAACGGTGCGCTCGGTGGCGGCGACGTTGTTCTCGAGGTCCGCGAAGCCGTAGCCCGCGGCTTTCTCAAGCTTGCCGTTGCGGACGACGGCGAGCGAAACGCCCGGGATCTGGCGTTGTTTGAGCTGGCTGTCGAGGTAGCGATCGACCGCATCGATGCTGGCGAAGGCGTTGGCGACGAGCAGGAAGGCTAGCGCTAAGAGATGCGACATTTTCATAGTTAGCAGGACACGAGTGTAGAACGTTTTGTTGCGGCGGGAAGATCGAAATTTCTTCGCCCTTTTCAAATGGGGCGTAGTGGTTCACAATGTCCATGTTGGACTCGGCGCGAACAGGCGAACACATTTTTCGCGGCATCCCGGTGTCTCCCGGGGTCCGCCGCGGGAAAATCCTTGTGCTGACGAAAATCGAAGACCGCGTGCCCGAGCAGCATTTGGCCGAGACGGACGTGCCGAATGAAATCCGGCGCTTCGAGCAGGCCTTGATCGATACCCGCCACCAGATTTTGGAGATGCAGGAGGAGATCAGCGATCGCCTCGGCGCACAGGAAGGAGCGATTTTCGACGCGCACCTGCTGGTCCTCGAAGACCCGGTGTTCATCGAGGAAGTGACCCGCCGCATCCAGAACGAGCGGCTTACTGCCGAGTACGCCTTCCAGCAGGTCGCCGACCGTTTTATCCAGGGCCTGAGTGCGATCAACGACGAATATCTGCGCGAACGCGCGGCTGACATGCGGGACGTGACTTCACGAATATTAAATAATTTGCTGGGCAACCCGGAAGACACGGATTTGTACCGCCTCACCGAGCCTTGCATCGTCATCAGCCACGACCTGACGCCATCGCAGACGGCGCGGCTGGACAAGCGTTATGTGCTTGGGTTTGCGACCGACGTTGGCAGCAAGACCTCGCACACCGCGATCATGGCGCGTTCGATGCGGATACCAGCGGTCGTCGCGTTACAAAAGGCGAGCAAGGTAATGACCAATGGCCAATACGCGTTGCTGGATGGCTTCAACGGGCTGGTGATCGTCAACCCAACGGACCAGACGCTTTTCGAATACGGACAGCTTGCGCGGCGGCAACTCACGCTCGAGCAAAAATTGGAGGAGACGCGCGATCAGCCGGCAGTGACCCTCGATGGGACCCGCGTCATTCTTTCGGCGAATATCGAGCAGCCCGGTGACGCGGAGGCGGTGATCCAAAGTGGAGCGGAAGGAGTGGGTTTGTTTCGCACCGAGTATTTATTCATCAATCGCGAGACGCTGCCTTCAGAGGAAGAGCAATATCAGGCGTACCGGCAAGTCGCGGCGGCGCTGAAGCCGCATCCG
>Ga0066709_100003624_pt1 | contig 11953 bp, 9 predicted proteins | sample GraSoiAngelo_158_FD_79665 | JGI IMG/M metagenome (GOLD analysis project Ga0066709, IMG submission 79665) | Grasslands soil microbial communities from the Angelo Coastal Reserve, California, USA - 14_1009_16_30cm | ecosystem: Environmental > Terrestrial > Soil > Grasslands | place: USA... | reverse complement strand
TCGTCCTCGTCGCCGCCGGCGTCATCCCGGCCGACGAGCGCTCGTTCGGGGCGCCCCGCTGGGTGGTGGGTGGAGCGGGGGTGGCCTTCGTTCTCGCCGGCCTCGCCATCGTCACGATGCCGATCGGCCCGCCGGGAGCGCCTGTCGATCGAGCCACCCCCTGGAGCTTGCTGCTCGGCGGCTCCATCGTCGGACTCCTCGCGCTCATCTTCAACTGGATCGCCTTCGGTCCCGGAGAGCGCCGCTTCAGCGGCGGCATGGCCCTGCCCTTTTTCTTGGTGTCATCCTCCAGGATCGGCGAGTGGACGGGGCGCCTGGTCTTCGGCGGCGGCGCCATCCTCATCGATCTCTTCTTCGTCTGGGTGATGGTACGCGGAGTCAGGCAGCTGTTGCGTTCGCGCCGCGAGCGCGCGGGGAACTGAGGAGGGGGACTGAGGAGGGGAGCTGAGGAGGGGAGCTGAGGAGGGGGACTGAGGAGGAGGGGAGCTGAAGACCGGCCCTGCCTCCGTCCCGTCAAAAGCGCACGCGCCTCATGACGGCCCGCGGAAGCGCCCGGATGGCGAGCATGATGAAGCGCCAGATCGGCGGGGCGTAGACAACCGGCGTCCCCCGGTCGATCGCGCGCAGGACGTGGAGAGCGACCGCCTCGGGCTCGCCCGCGAAGGGCGGGACGGGCAGGCCCGCCGTCATCGCCGTCTTCACGAAGCCCGGCCGAACGCAGACCACGCGCACGCCCCGATCCGCGTACGCGAGGTGGAGGCCCTCGAGGAAGGCCGAGAGTCCAGCCTTGGACGCGCCGTAGAGGTAGTTGCTCCGCCGCGCCCTGTCCCCGGCCACCGAGCTGAAGGCGCAGATGGTGCCGCCGCCACGTTCGGCCAGGCGCTCCGCCGCCTGCTGGCACAACACCGCCGTCGCCGTGAAGTTGAGGTCCAGCAGCCGCTCGAGTCGCGCTGGATCACGCTCGAGCGCCTCCTGCGCCGTGAAGTCGCCCGCGGTCACGACGAGCGCGTCAAAGCCACCAAGGGCCCGATCGGCCGCATCGAGCGCCGGGGAGAATCCCGCGGGCTCGCCCAGGTCGAAGCGCTCGATCGCCACCGGCCCCCGTGCGCCGCGAGCGAGAAGATCGCGGGCCGAGGTCTCGAGCTCGCCCGCGTCTCTTCCCAAGAGGCAGAGCGCGTCGCCACGCTCGGCCATGAGCCGGGCCAATGCGCGCCCCATTCCCCGCGTGGCGCCGATCACGACGGCCCTCACGGCGTGTCTCCCAACACCCGCACCGACTGGGCCGAGCGGAAGCGGTGCTCGGGATCCCACTTCTCCCGGACACGCCGCCACTGGGGAAGACGCGGCACCATGCGGGCGAAATCCTCGGCGCGGGTGACGGCGTCCTTGGCGAGGTAGACGCGGCCTCCCGCCGCGATCACCGTCGCGTTCAGCTCGTGGACGAGGGTCTCGGTGCGCGGGCCGCGGTACGGCAGGTCGAGAGCCAGCGTCGTGCCCTCGAGGGGGAAGGACAGATAGGCGTCGGACTCCGGCCCGCAGTCCTTGATCACCGCGAGAAAGGAGGCCGCTCCCGACGCGGAGAGACGCTCCAGCAGCTCTGCGACGGCCGGCGCGCCGGCGGCGCGCGGCACCACGCACTGATACTGGAGGAAGCCGCGCCGGCCGTAGAGGCGATTCCAGCCGTCGATCGCGTCGAGCGGGTAGAAGAAGCCGTGATACGGCACGGGCCGCGTCGTCCCGCGGGCAGGCCACGCGAGCTTCATGTAGTACGCGGCGTTGAAGCCGCGCATCAGGACGGGGCTCAACAGCCATTCGGGAGCGTCGAGCGGCACCCCGATGCGGCGCGGCTCGGGCGGCGGTCCGGCGGGCGCCTCGCCCCGGGTGGCGTGGCGGCCGCGGATCAGGATTCCCCGTCCAAGCCCAGAGCCCCGCGCGAGGCAGTCGATCCAGCCGACGGTGTACGGCCAGTCCTTGGCGGCCTCACGCAAGCCGTCGAGCATGGCCCCGAGTCCCGGGACGGGCTCGGCCTCCGGGACCATCCACGCGCTCTCCACCGGCTGAAGCCGGAGCGTCACCTCGGTGATGAGCCCGGTCAGCCCCATTCCGCCGACCGTGGCGAGGAAGAGCTCGCGCTCGCGCGCGGGGCCGCACTCGACGAGGCTCCCGTCGGCGACCTGGAGTACCAGCCGATCGACGAAGGCGCCAAAGGAGCTGTCGCGGTGGTGGTTCTTGCCGTGCACGTCGCAGGCCACGCAGCCGCCGACGGTGACGAACCGCGTCCCCGGCGTCACCGGCGGAAACCACTGACGCGGCAGGAACACGCGCAGGATCTCGGCGAGCGAGAGCCCCGCCTCGCAGGTGAGGGTGCCCCGTTCGCTGTCGAAGGCCAGCACGCGGTCGGCCCGCGCCGTTTCGAGCACGAGCGCGCCCCGAGTGGCCGGCACGGCCGCATCGCCGTAGGATCGACCGAGCCCCCGCAGAAGTACGGGGCGCCCACCCGGCGGCAGAAGGAGCCGCTCCGGCCGCACGACGGCTCCTTGCTCGACGGGGCGCCGCCCCCAGCCCGCGACGGGCTCGAGGCTCACGCCAGGCGTCTTCAGAACGTCCATCTGGGACCGTAGATGATGACCAGCGTCGCGAGCATCCACAGGAGGGCGTCGAGCAGCAGCCCCGGGTCGGTGACCAGGAGGTCCGAGGGGTTGCCGCCCAGGTCACGGCGGTACAGGAGATACAGGTAGCGAAAGATGCCGTAGAGCACGAATGGCAGAGTCAGCGGCAAGAGGCGCGTATGGAACTTGGCCACGGTCTCGGGCGACATGGTGTAGAGCGCGTAGGTGGTCACCGTGGAGGCCGTGACCACGGAGATCATCTGGTCGAGAAATCCTTCGCTGTAGTCGGCCAGTATGGGCCGGTGGGCGACGGCGTCACCGGTGAGCGACCGGTACTCGTGCCGGCGCTTGCCGAGGCCCAGGAAGAGGGCGATCAGGATGGTGCAGATGAGGAGCCACCCGGAAATCTCGGCGTCCACGGCCACGGCGCCCGCCACTGCGCGCAGCACGAAGCCCGCGGCCACCGTCAAGACGTCGACGATGACCACGTGCTTGAGCCAGACGGAATAGGACGTGAGGAGCGCGCCGTAGCAGAGCGCCACGAGCCCGAAGGCCGGCGACAGCATGAAAGCGGCGGCCAGGCATCCGCCGAGCAGCAGGATGCCGAAGCCGACCGCCACCCCGAGGGGCAGCGCGCCCGACGCGACGGGGCGCCGGCGCTTGGACGGGTGAAGGCGGTCCTTGTCCGCGTCCGCAACATCGTTGAAGAGGTAGATGGCCCCGCTGAGGCCGCAGAAGATGGCGAAGGCGGCGAGCGCCGTCCAGATCCGAGGGGTCAGCAGCTGCTGGGAAAAGATGACTCCGGCGAAGACGAAGAGGTTCTTGACCCACTGGCGGGGGCGGAGCGAGACGAGGAGGGCAAGGGACAGGCGCACGCGGGCGCCTCTACAACCGGATCACATGCGGCTGGGCGCCCAAGGGGCCGGTCAGGTTGCGGGTGTCGATGATGAGGCGGGCCTCGCGGCAGAGGCGGGCCGCGTCGAACTCTCGGTGAGCCGTGAGCACCGCCACCAGATCGTAGGGCGCGAGGTCGGCGGTCGTCCAGTCCACGCCCTCGAGCCGCCGGTTGCCCACCGTGAGCGCAGGGACGTGGGGGTCCGAGTAATCCACGCGCGCGCCGCGCAGCAGGAGCGCGTCGATGATCTCGATGGCGGGCGAGTCCCGCACGTCCCCCACCCCGGGCTTGTAGGCGACGCCCAGCGCCAGGACGCGCGAGCCCTTCAAGGGCTTGCCCTGGTCGTTGAGGGCGTCGGCCGCCAGCTGCACGGTGTAGGCAGGCATGCCGCTGTTGATCTCGTCCGCGAAGGCGATGAAGCGTGCCTCGTAGCCCAACATGCGCGCGCGCCACGAGAGGTAGTACGGATCGCTCGGCAGGCAGTGGCCCCCGATGCCCGGCCCCGGGTAGAACGGCATGAAGCCGAAGGGCTTGGTCGCGGCCGCGTCGATGATCTCCCAGACGGACAGCCCCAGCCGCCGGCACATGATGGCGAGCTCGTTGACGAGCGCGATGTTGACGCTGCGGAAGATGTTCTCGAAGAGCTTGACCATCTCCGCCGCCTCCGGCGACGAGACCGGCACCACGCGCTCGACGATCTGGCCGTAGAGGGCGCAGGCGAGCTCGCGGCAGGCAGGCGTCACCCCGCCCACGACCTTGGGGATGTTGGCGAGTCCGTACGCGCGGTTTCCCGGGTCGATGCGCTCGGGCGAGAAGGCGAGGAAGAACTGCTCCCCGACGGCGAGCCCCGAGGGCGTGAAGCGGGGCAGCAGCACTTCTGCCGTCGTGCCCGGGTAGGTCGTCGATTCGAGGACCACGAGCTGACCCGGTCGAAGGATCCTCGCCACCTCGTCGGCCGCCGCCACGATGTGCGAGATGTCGGGCTCCTTGGATTTGCCCAGGGGTGTCGGTACGCAGATGATTATGGCGTCGGCCCCACCCAGGGCCCGCACGCCCTCGGCCACCGTCAGCCTGCCCGTCCTGACCAGCGGTGCCAGCTCGTCGCTCGGGACGTCCTCGATGGGGCTCTGACCGCGCGTGATCAGTGAAGCGCGCCCCGCATCGGCGTCCACCCCGATCACGGGCATGCCCGCCTTGGCAAAAGCCACGGCCAGCGGAAGCCCGACGTAGCCGAGCCCGATGACCCCGATCGTCGCGTCGCGGCGCTCGAGTCGCTGCTTGAGTTCCGCCGCCACACCGCTGCCGGCGCCGGCCCCGCGTTCGCCCTCGCCACGAGCCGACTCCGCCGCCGTCATGCGAGCCTCTGGATGGCGGCCCGCACCGCGTCTGCAACGTCCCGGACCTCTCCGTCGAGCAGCTCGGGGAAGCACGGCAGCGACAAAACCTCGGAAGCCGCCCGCGCGGCGTTGGGAAAGGCACGATCGACGTCGGGAACAGCGAACAGGGGCTGGGCGGGAACAGGGATCGGGTAGTGCACGGCCGTGCCGACACCGGCGTCGGCGAGCGCGGCCACGAGGGCGTCCCGCTTCGGCGTGCGAACCGTGAACTGGTGATAGATGTGGTGGGCCGGCGCCCGCTCCTGGGCGAGCGCCAGGGGCGCGCCCTCCAGGAGCTCGCGATAGCGCGCGCCGATGTCCCGGCGCCTGTCGTTCCAGACCCGCAGGTGCCGGAGCTTGACGCGGAGGAATGCGGCCTGAAGCTCGTCGAGCCGGCTCGAGTAGCCGAGCTCGACGTGCTCGTACTTCCGCGACGAGCCGTGATCGCGAAGGCGCCGGACCGCCTCGGCAACATCGTCACGGGCCGTCAACACCATGCCGCCGTCGCCGCAGGCGGCGAGGTTCTTGGTCGGATAGAAGGAGAGGCAGGCGGCGTCGCCCCAGCTTCCGGCGGGCCGGCCGGCGTAGGCGGCGCCCACGGCCTGCGCCGCGTCCTCGATGACGGCGAGCCCCCGCGCCCGGGCAAGATCGGTGATGGCGTCCATGGCGGCGGGCTGCCCGTAGAGATGCACGGCCACGATGGCGCGCGTCCGGGTGGTCACGGCCCGCGCCACCAGCGCGGGGTCGAGGTTGTAGGTGATCGGATCGATATCGACGAAGACCGGCAGGGCATGCACCATCACGACGGCGCTGGCCGACGCGACGAACGAGAACGCCGGGGTGATCACCTCATCGCCGGGCCCGACGCCCACCGCCTTGAGCGCGAGCACGAGCGCGTCGGTGCCGGAGTTCACGCCGATGCCGTGACGGGTGCCGCAGAGCGCCGCCAGCTCCGACTCCAGCGACGCCACCTCGGGCCCGAGGATGAACCGGCAGGAAGTCAGCACCCGCTCGGCGGCCGAGATCAGCTCGGCCCGGAGCGCGCCGTGCTGCCGCACGAGATCGACCTGCGGGATCAGAAGCCCGCCCCCTTCGCGCCGGTACTCGCCTGACCCACGCCCAAGAGATTGACCGAGATCCGGAACTCGCTGTCCTGGCCGTAGCGGTAGATGTATTCCGTCTTGATCGCCCAGCAATCGAAGTGGATGTCGAGCCCCCCGCGGGCCTCCGTCGCCCGGCCGCTGGTGACGTCCCACGCCGTGCTCACCTTGGCGTCAACGAACCGCGATAGCCGCGCCGATGCGTCGGCCTGCAGGAAGCGGAAGCCTTGCTGCTCGTTGAAGCGCGGCCCCAGGCTCGCCGAGAAGTCCCGAAAGATGGCGCTGATATCCGCGTTGGCGTCCCGGAGCCCCAGGTTGTAGACATTGTACCGGGCATCGGTGCGAAAGCGGAGGTGCTCGTTCGGCTGGAACATGGCCTCGGCCACCAGGTCCTTGAAGGGCTCCGAGACCGGCAGGAAGTTGAAGGTCTGGCTCAGCGTCAGCCGCGCAATCTCCCAGCGGACCGGCTGCTCATTGGGCCCGGACGTGGTCCGCGCGTTGAGACGATTCGTCACCTGGTACGTCACCTCGTTGGCCTTGTTGACCGCGTCGATGCCGGTGCGCGCCTCGTAGCCCGGGTCAATGCGGGTCGTCGGACCTCCACCCGGCTCCCACTGGGGATTGGCCTTCTGGTTGATGCCCCGGATCTCGATGAAGTTGGCGCGCGGCTCGATCACATGCTGGAGCGCGGCGATGCTGCCGGTGCCGTCGAGCGTGTAGACTCGCGCTGCCTGCGTCTCGAGGAGCACGCCTCCCTCCACCTGCTGCCGGAGGCGGTTGGTATCCTTCGTCAGCTCGATCTGGACCAGCTCCTCCGCGCGGGGCCCATTGGAGATCCTCTGTCCGACCGCCTCCCGGTTGTAGAAGGTCAGGCGGCCGCCGCCGTAGGGGGTCATCGTGAAGAGCCCCGCCACCGAAAAGGGCATGTAGAGCCGCGGGTGAAAGTCCGCACGGATTCCCGAGGAGCCGACATCGCGGACGAAGTTGACGAAGGACGCCTGCCCCTCGTAGAGCAGGCCGGGCACCCCGGGCACGGCCTGGCGCAAGGTCGTGAACTTGATCTCGGGAGCCCGCTGGAGCTCGACCGCCCGTTTCTGGGTCAGGTCCTGGTACCAGTACACGCGACCGACGAGGGTGAACGCATCCCAGCGCTGGGTGACGAAGGCATTCGTCTCGGCGCGCTGCGTGACCCGGTCCGCGGTCGTGAAGGCGTACGTCTTGTAGATCGTGTCGTCCGACGTGACGTTCGAGTCGATCTTGAAGGACAGGCTCGGCGTCGCCTGCCAGACGTGCTGGAACTTGAAGAAGCCGCGGTTCTCGGGCAGCCCCTGGGTGGTCCGAGAATCGGCGAGGCTCTCGTTGATGCCGAAGGCATTCAGCTGGCCGCGGGTCTCCGCGGAGAACATGTATCGGTACTCGATGTCGGCGCCTACCCCGCGCTTGGTGTAGACATCCAGGGCCACGGTCATGTCCTGGCTGTCGCCGATGGCCCAGTAGTACGGTGTCCGCGTCAGCAAGCCGTAGCGGGAGTTGGACCCGAATTCCGGGAAGAGGAAGCCCGATTGCCGCTCGCGACGGATGGACGCCGCGAAGAACGGCACCCAGGGGATGACCGGCACGCCCTTGACCAGAAAGGCGGTGTTGGTGCCCGTGATGACGTTATCCAGGTCGGCTTCAGCCGAGCCCAGGCGGAAGGACCAGGCCGGGTCGTCACCCTCGCAGGTGGTGAAGATGCCCTGCCGGATGCTGTAGACGCTCTCGCCGAGACGGTCCATGCGGTCCGCGGAGAGCCGGTAGTACGGCGGTACGAAGGTGGACCCCTTGTAGACCACGCCCGTGCCCGTCCTGAGGTTGAAATCAACTCGCTCCCCCACGAGGCGGTCTTGACCGTCGAAGAACACCACCTTGCCCTGGGCGACGGCCTCGCCGGTGGCGCGGTTGATCTCGACACGGTCGGCCATGAGCCTGGTGCCGCCGCGGGTGATCTCGACATTGCCCGTGGCCAGCAAGAGGTCGGCGTCGCCCCCGATCTGCTGCATGCGATCCGCGACGATATTGGTCTCCCCGCCGGGATCGCTCAGGGTCACGGGGGCCTGCTGCGCCGAAGCCGCCGAGGGCGAGAGGAGACCCCAGAGGGCTAGAGCAACAAGAGCGGAGCGAACCCAGAGGGTCAGCGGACCGCGCAGACAGACACCGGGCACCGAATGTAGGGACACAGACGACTATGGTATCAGCCGGTTGCGGCGCTCTGGCTAAAAATATCTGTGTTTTCAGTGGCTTGGGCGAAGATTTCGCCGATCATGAAGAGCGAGCCGGCTACACAAACCATAGGGGTGTCCGGCTCCGCGAGGGCCAGCCGTAGGGCCTCCACGGGGGAGCGTGCCGTCTCGACGCGAACCGTGCTGTCACCGGCCGCCAGGCGCGCAAGCTCGGCGAGGGTCTCGGGCGGGGTGGCGCGCGCGTTGTCCGCGGCAGTACAGATCACCCGCTGCGCCAACGGCACGAGGGCGCCCAGGATCCCCGCCTTGTCCTTGTCGGCCGAGATCCCGACGACGAAAGTGCCGCGCCGGCCGGGGAAATAGGCCGCGAGCGAGGCCGCGAGAGCGTGCGCTCCGGCCGGATTGTGCGCCCCGTCCACGATCACGGGTGGAGCGCGGCGGATCAGCTGGAAGCGACCGGGCCAACGCACGCTGCCGAGCCCGTCGCGGATCGCGACATCCTGGACACCGAGCGCGCGCGCAGCCGCCGCCGCCAGCAGCGCGTTACCGGGCTGGAACACCCCGAGGAGGGCGCACCGGATATCGTCGAGGCGCCAGCCCGGTCCCTCGAGGTCGAGCCACTGGCCGTCCAGGCTCGCGCGGCGGACACGCACGTGAAGGTCGCGGCCTTCGACGAGGAGCGGCACGCCCGCTGCCCCCGCGTGCCGCGAGAGCTCAGCCTCGACGGCCGGCTCCTGGCGGGCCGAGAGCGCGATCCCGCTCCTGATGATCGCGGCCTTCTCCCGGGCGATCGCATCGAGGGTGGCGCCCAGGTAAGCCTCGTGGTCGAGGTCGATGCGCGTGACGACCTCCACGTCGGGCCGCCCCACGGTGGTCGAGTCGAGCCGGCCGCCGAGACCCGCCTCGAGCACCGCCACGTCGACGCCTTCCCGCACGAAGTGGTCAAGGGCAAGGGCCGTCAAGGCCTCGAACATGGTCGCATCCAGCCTCACGACCTGGGTGCCGAGCGCCTCCATCCCGTCCGCGAGATCGGCCTCGGGAATCGGCAGCCCGCCGACACGGATCCGCTCGCGAAGATCGACCAGGTGGGGCGAGGTGTAGAGGCCGACCCGGCGCCCGCTTGACTGCAGCATGGCCGCCAGCATGGCGGAGACGGAGCCTTTGCCGTTGGTGCCGGCCACGTGCACCAGGGTCATCGCGCGCTCCGGGTTGCCGACGGCTTCGAGCAGCGTCTCGATGCGCTCCAGGCCGGGACGCATGCCCGCCATCTCTCCGCCTCGCAGCCCGGTGATGCGGGCCACGGCCTCGCGGTAGGTCATGGCACGGGCAGCGACCGCCCCGCGAAGAAGCCGACGATGCGGCGGAGGGTCTCGCGCATCTCGCGCCGCTCCACCACGAGGTCGAGCTGGCCGTGCTCGAGCAGGAACTCCGAGCGCTGGAATCCCTCGGGTAGCGGCTGGCGAATGGTCTCGGCGATCACCCGCGGCCCGGCAAAGCCGATGAGGGCCCGCGGCTCGGCGAGAATGAGGTCGCCGAGCATGGCGAAGCTGGCCGTCACCCCACCCGTGGTGGGGTCGGTCAGGAGCGAGATGTAGGGCAGGCGCTCGTCGGCGAGCCGCTTGAGCGCGGCGGCGGTCTTGGCCATCTGCATGAGCGAGAGGATGCCCTCCTGCATGCGCGCCCCGCCCGACGCCGACACGATGAGGAGCGGCAGCCGCTTCTGGATCGCGAGCTCGATGGCGCGCGTAAGCTTTTCGCCTACCACCGAGGCCATGCTGCCGCCGAGGAAGCCGAACTCGAACACGGCGAGGACGACGGAGTGTCCCCCGATGCGTGCGGTGCCGGTGAGCACGGCCTCCTCGAGACCGGTCTTGCTGCGGGCGGACTTGACGCGGTCGGTGTACCGCTTGGTGTCCTTGAACCCGAGTGGGTCCTTGGACCGCAGGCCGGCCTCGCGCTCCTCGAAGGAGCCTTCATCCGCGATGGAGGCGATGCGCTCGCGCGCGCTGATGCGGAACGGATAGCGGCACTTGGGGCAGACGCGTCCCGCCCGGTCGACCTCCGCGCGGTAGACGGTCTCCTTGCACGAGTCGCACTTGACCCAGAGGCCCTCGGCGATGTTGACCTTCTTGGGCCGGTCCTCGCTTGCCCCCTTCCCCTTCCAGAACCAGGCGGCCATGCTCAGGCCCGGCCGGCCGCCGAGAAGGGCCCATCTGCTTCGTTTGGCGAGAGGCGCATTGGGGCGAGCTTGCGGCACCCCTCAACGTACAGGAGTACGCCTTGGGGTGCCGCGGCGCTCGCCGCCTCGCGGCTGGACCCTTCTCGACGGCCTGCATGATTGGGCCCGCGCCGCCTCGCATCTGGACCTTTTTGAGCAGCCTGCGAGTTTTTCAGCATCGTGCTAGGGCGCCGTCGGGGCGGGTCGGAGCGGCTCCTTGAGCGAGGCGATGAAGTCGCCGATCTTCGTCACGAGGTCGGGGTTGCCCGCATGCTTCTCGACGAGCTGGACGATGGCCGAGCCCACGATGACGCCGTCCGCCGCCCGCCCCACCGTCGCGGCCTGGTCGGGGGTAGCGATGCCGAAGCCGACACAGATCGGCTTCGTGGTGATGCCGCGAAGCGTGCGCAGATGTTGCGCCAGCTCGGCCGGCAAGTGGGCGCGGGCACCCGTCACGCCGGTGAGGGAGACCATGTAGAGAAAGCCGCTGCTCGCGCGCGCGATCTTTCGCATCCGCTCGGGAGTGGACGTCGGTGCGACGAGGTGGATGAGGTCGAGTCCCGAGGCGTGCGCCTCCACGCGCAGAGGGCCGGACTCCTCGGGAGGCAGGTCCGCGACGATGACGCCGTCCACTCCGCATTCCACGGCCGTCCCGCAGAAGGCATTGAGCCCGAAGGCGAGCATCGGATTGTAGTACGTGAGGAAGACCACCGGCAGCGAGGTATCGCCGCGCAGCTCGCGGGCGAGCTCGAGCACGCGGGGCAGCGTGACGCCGGCGTGGAGGGCCCGCTGGGTCGCCCGCTGGATGACGGGGCCGTCGGCCAGCGGATCAGAGAACGGCACCCCCAGCTCGACGATGTCCGCGCCCCGCCGCGCGGCTTCGATGACCAGCCGGCGCGTGAGCGCCAGCGACGGATCGCCCACGGTGAAATAGGGAATCAGCGCCCGCTCTCCGCGCTGCCGAAGCGCCGTGAACGTCGCGTCCAGGCGCCCGACCGTCGTCACCGCCGGCTTCCGACGGCGGCGGCCGCCGCGCCCCGACCGTCGGACTCCGCGAGCGCCGTCTCCACCGTGTGGACATCCTTGTCGCCCCGGCCGGACAGGCCGACCACGACAATCTCGCTCTTCTTCATGGCGCCGGCCGCGCGCATCGCCCAGGCGACCGCGTGCGCCGACTCGAGCGCAGGCATGATGCCCTCGAGTCGCGTCAGGGTCCCGAACGCGTCCAGGGCCTCGGCATCGGTCGCCGACTCGTACTGGAAGCGTCCGAGCTCCTTGTAGTAGGCGTGCTCAGGCCCCGAGCCCGGGTAGTCGAGGCCGGCGGAGATGGAGTGCGCTTCGGCGATCTGTCCATCGTCGTTCTGGAGCACGTAGCTCATGCTCCCGTGGAGCACGCCGACCGCCCCCGCGCCGAGGGAGGCGCCGTGCCGTCCCGTGGAGACGCCGTGGCCCCCGGGCTCGACGCCCACGATCCTCACGCGCGCATCCTTGATAAAGGGCCAGAAGAGGCCGATGGCGTTCGAGCCGCCGCCGACG
>Ga0066709_100003622_pt1 | contig 11954 bp, 12 predicted proteins | sample GraSoiAngelo_158_FD_79665 | JGI IMG/M metagenome (GOLD analysis project Ga0066709, IMG submission 79665) | Grasslands soil microbial communities from the Angelo Coastal Reserve, California, USA - 14_1009_16_30cm | ecosystem: Environmental > Terrestrial > Soil > Grasslands | place: USA... | reverse complement strand
GGTGCATATTCCTCAGGGACCGCTGCACGTAGTCGCTCATCCCATTTATCAGGGAAGCGACCAGATCGGCTCTCTGGTGCTCGTTCATGACATGAGCTTCGTCGAACGCAGAAGTGCAGATACCCGACGCTATCTGATTGGGTTGTTCGTGGTGCTTGGGGTGATCATCTCGCTGGTAACGGTGTTCATAGCGCATCTTTCCTGGCGCGGCTGGATTGCCGGCGCGCGTTCGCTTTTGCGCGGCGAAGGCATTCTGCAGCGGTTCGGACAGCGCGAGTCGTCCGAGGACGTGCATCCGTTGGCGAGCGACCTGCGCGCATTGCTGCGCGACCTGGACATGAGCCGGCGAATTCCGGAGGACGGTGCGACGTGGAGCCCGGAGATGCTGCGCGGTGTGCTGCGCGACAAGCTGCTCGGCGATGAAATCCTGGTAGTCTCCAATCGCGAGCCGTTCATCCATGTGCACCGTGGAGAAGCGATCGCCGTGCAGCGGCCCGCGAGCGGCCTCGTCACCGCGCTGGAGCCGGTGATGCGGGCATGTTCCGGAACCTGGATCGCGCACGGCAGTGGCGACGCCGATCACGATACGGTCGATGCCAAAGACCGGGTGCGCGTGCCGCCCGACAAGCCGAGCTATACGTTGCGACGCGTCTGGCTTACCGAGGAGGAAGAGCGCGGTTACTACGAAGGCTTTGCCAACGAAGGGCTGTGGCCGCTATGCCATATCGCCCACGTGCGGCCTGTCTTCCGGTCGCGGGACTGGGAGGAATACGTAAGCGTCAACCGTCGTTTCGCCGAAGCCGTGCGAGCAGAGGCACGAACCGAGGATCCGGTGGTCCTGGCGCAGGATTATCACCTTGCGCTGCTGCCGCGACTCATTCGGGAACGCCTTCCCAAAGCGACGATCATCACGTTCTGGCACATTCCCTGGCCCAATTCGGAATCATTCGGCATCTGTCCCTGGCGCGAAGCGCTGCTCGACGGATTGCTCGGAAGCACCATCCTCGGATTCCACACGCGCTTCCATTGCCAGAATTTCGTAGAGACGGTCGACCGTTATCTGGAGGCGCGCATCGAGCGTGAATCGTCGACGATTTCCTATGGGGGACGGCTTACTCGCGTCGAGCACTATCCGATCTCGATCCAGTGGCCGCCGGAATGGGTCGATACGCAGCTACCTGTGCCGTTGTGCCGCGCCAAGGTGTTGCGGGTCGAAAAGCTGGCGGACGACGTTCTGCTCGGCGTCGGCGTCGACCGCTGCGACTACACCAAGGGAATCCTCGAACGGTTGTCCGCCATCGAGCGCATGCTCGAGCTGCATTCAGAGCTCATCGGCCGGTTCGTGTTCGTTCAGATCGCCGCGCCTTCGCGCTCGTCACTCGAGGAATATCAGAACTTCGAAGGACGCCTCAGGTCACTGGCGGCGCGCATCAACGCACGCTTTGGCCGTGAAGGCTGGGAGCCGATCCGGCTCAAGGTCGAGCATCATCCGTCGCATATCGTCAATGAATATTATCGCGCCGCCGACATGTGCGTGGTGACCAGTCTGCACGACGGAATGAATCTGGTGGCCAAGGAGTTCATCGCCTCGCGTGATGACGAGCGCGGCGTCCTGGTCCTGTCGCAGTTCACAGGCGCGGCCCGCGAACTTCACGATGCATTGCTGGTCAATCCTTATCACAGTGAACAGTGCGCACATGCGATCTATCGGGCTTTGACCATGCCAGCAGATGAACAGCGCCTACGTATGCGCAGCATGCGCAGGCTGGTGCAGGAATTCAACGTGTATCGCTGGGCAGGAGCCATGCTGCTGGACGCCGCGCGGCTCAGACAGCGACAACGAGTATCCGAAAGAATCAAGGAGCACGGGCGCACCACCGATGCGGTCAAGGCATGAAGTACGCCTTCTCCGCCGCCAGCATGGGGCGTTTGCAGGAATGGATGACGAGCCGCCCTTTGCTCGCGTTCGATATCGACGGCACCTTGGCGCCGATCGTCGCTCGGCCGTGGGATGCGCGGGTTCCCGGCGCTGTGCAAAGGGATCTCGCCAACCTTGCCGAATGGACCCCCGTCGCAATCGTTACCGGTCGGGCTATCGCAGATGCGCGGCCAATGCTCGGCTTCTCCCCGAAGTATCTCATCGGTAACAACGGCGCCGAAGGTGTGCCCGGCTTTGAGGCCGCGGCGCTGGAATTTGCGCGCATTTGCCGTGGCTGGCTCGAACAGTTGTGCGGGCCCGGAGAGGAATGGCGCTCAACCCCCGATTTGAGTCTCGAAGACAAGACCTGCACGCTCGCTTTCCACTATCGCCACGCAGCGCACAAGGATGTCATTGCACGTTTGATCGAGCAAAGAGTCGAACGCCTGGTCCCGCAACCGGCGCTGCTCGAGGGCAAGTTCGTTCTCAATCTGCTGCCGCCTGGCGCACCGCAAAAAGGGGAAGCGATGCCGGTGCTGCTGAAGCGCTCCGGTTGCGAGCGTGGGTTGTATGTGGGTGACGATGTGTCGGATGAAGCCGTGTTTCGCCTGCGCTTACCGGAGTTGCTAACGGTACGCATCGATCGAGTTCGCGGCAGCGCCGCGGAACTCTATCTCAAGGATCAGGCCGAAGTACCTCGCTTCATGAGCGAGCTCGCCAGGATGGCGCGCGCCGAGCGCGAGGAGTCGGTGCAGAGCGCCGGCGGGGGGTGAGCGGACAGCCTTATCTCGGCGCCATGCGTTCGACGCAGGCGCGGAGAAAAGCGCTGCGGTGTGCGTCCGGAGCCTCGGGGTGCTCGAATACCTCGCGCGCAGAGCGCAGCAAAAACGATTCATCTTCTGCATCGTGTACGAACCAGCGGAGCTCATTGGGAAACGCGCGGATGGCGATGAAATCGTCTTCCATGCGGCCCAGAAAAGCACCGGAAGCAATGCCCGCGTCGCGCGAAAGTGCCGCGTTTCCGATGAAATCCGAACCTTCAAAGCACTCTTCCATCGTGGGGCGGCTGGCAAAACTTGCGAGCGCAAAAAACCACGCTGCAACGCCGACACTCATTGCGATACAGCGAACTTCGCGTGTCACAGGCAACCTCCAGGAGTGCGGGGCGACCTTGGCTGGGATGCGTTCGTCGCCGCCGATGTCTTCATCGTAGACGAAACACAAGCACGATTCAGGCCTGGGCAGCGGGTCGCGTACAATGCCGCGAAGCTAAAGGGAGCTCCATGGCGCTCAAACGTCCTCAGGGACCGGCTGGCAGGCTGGTCGTGCTCGAACACGACTCCAGAGTGCTGCGCAACAACCCGTTAGGCGATCCGCACCTGCGCAAGCTCGGTGTGTGGTTGCCCCCTCAGTACGATGAAGCCGCGGGACGCGGTCGTGGGCGTCGGTTCCCGGTCCTCTACGATATGGTCGGGTTCACCGGCTCAGGGCTTGCCCATACCAACTGGCGCCCTTTCGCGGACAACGTTCCCGATCGCGCGGCGAGGCTCATCCACGATAGAAAAATGGGACCCGTCATCGTGGTGTTTCCCGACTGTTTCACTGCACTGGGCGGTAACCAGTACATCAATTCATCGGCAATCGGTAATTACGCCGACTACCTGACGCGGGAACTCATTCCCTTCGTCGACCGCGAGTTTCGCACGCTTGCCTCGCGCGATCATCGCGGGTGTTTCGGAAAGTCCTCGGGAGGCTACGGAGCCATCATCCACGGCATGAAATATCCGCAGCACTGGGGCGCTATCGCCGATCATTCCGGCGATTCGTACTTCGACTTCGTCTACTGGCACGACTGGCCGAACACGCTCAATGAGCTTTCCAAATATCGCTCGAGAAAACGCAGGCCCGGACGCTATGACGCCCTGCGAGAGAGCGAACGCGAGGGACTTGCCCAGGGATTCGACGACGGGCGAGTGAGACGCTTTCTCGATCATGTGTGGCACAAGGAAAAACTCTCGCTGGCCGAGAGCCACGCCATCATGAACTTGTGCATGGCGGCGAGCTACGACCCGGATAAGCGCGCGCCGCTGGGTTTCCGGCTTCCCTTCAATGCCGAGACCGGCGAGCCGATCGCTGCCCGTTGGGAAAACTGGCGCAAGCATGACCCGATTAATCTTGTGCAAAGCTATCGTTCCAATCTCAAATCGTTGAAAGGCGTCTACATTGACTGTGGCTGGCGCGACCAGTACCACATCCACTACGGCACACGCATTCTTTCAAGACGCCTTTCGCAGGCGGGCGTCCGCCATACCTATGAGGAATTCGACGACAATCATTCGGACGTCGACTATCGCATGGATGTGAGCCTTCCATTTCTGTATCGCGCGCTGAAGCCATGAGCGCTGGATCGAAAGTGCCCGACGACCGGAACGTTCTGGGCGGCAGGCTCGAGCCCTGCTCGGACTCCCCGCGCACAGGCTTCTACCGCGACGGCTGCTGCAACACGGGTCCCGAGGATTTCGGGCTGCACGTCGTCTGCGCGCAGATGACCGAGCAGTTTCTCGATTTTTCTCGCGAGCAGGGCAACGATCTGTCGATGCCGGCGCCCGAGGCCGGTTTTCCGGGACTCGAGCCCGGCGACCGCTGGTGCGTGTGCGCCGGACGCTGGCGCGAAGCCTTCGAAGCGGGCGTCGCGCCGCCGGTTGTCTTAAGCGCGACTCACGAGGAGGCGCTCGCGGTCGTCCCGCTTGACGCGCTCAAGCGCCACGCGCTCGACATCCAATAGTTGTCGAGAGCTAAATGACGATCGCGCCGCGAGGCGCGGAACTGGTCCTTCGCTCCAGCGCTCGCGCGGCGCTTTGAATTTCTAGCGCCTCAGATCCTCGTCCCGCTCGGCGTCGCCTGCAGGAACACGATAAGCAGACCCGGCTTGCGCTCAGCGTAAAATGGTCCCGTCCGAGGAACAGGAGGGAACCATGGATCAGCTATGCGCCCGTCGATCAGTGTCATTGCTCGCGCTTTGCGTCGTGCTTTCGTTAGGTGTCGCGCGCGCTGCGGGTCCTGACAGCGTTGTCAGCGACCGCGTCAAGCAACTCACCCGCGCCACGCCGTGGCGCCAGAGCGCGGCGATTCCGGTCAACTTCAATACGCATCACCCCCAGGGAATGGTCAAGATCGGTGACGTGTACTACGCGTCATCGGTCGAGATCAAAACACCGACCAAGCGCTTTGCCCAGCCGCAAGGCGGTTACGATCGCGATACTGGAGAGGGCGTCGGGCATCTGTTCAAGTTCGACGCGAAGGGCAGCCTCATCGCTGACATCACGCTCGGTGAGGGTTCCGTCTATCACCCTGGTGGCATCGACTACGACGGCCGCTACATCTGGGTGCCGGTGTCCGAGTACCGCCCGAACAGCCGCGCGATTATCTATCGGGTCGATCCGGAAACGATGAAGGCCGTCGAAGTGTTCCGCTATGGTGATCACATCGGTGGCATCGTGCACAACACCGACGACAACACTCTGCATGGAGTCACCTGGGGCTCGCGCCGCTTCTATCGCTGGACGCTCGACAGCCAGGGTGGCGTCAGCAACGCCGGCACGCCGCCCGAACAACTGCGCGTGACCAACCGCGCGCTCTACATCGATTACCAGGACTGCAAGTATCTCGGTCGCCGCGAGATGCTCTGCTCCGGTCTCAACAACTATCAACCCAAGAAGGATGGTCCGAGGTTTAGCCTCGGTGGCTTCGAAATCGTCGACCTTGCAACCAACCTTGCGGTCTATCAGGTACCGGTTGAACTGTGGACGGAGTCCGGACTGCCGATGACGTACAACCCGATGTGGATCGAACCTACCGCCACCGGCCTGCGCGCCTACTTCATGCCGGAAGACGAGAAGTCAACGCTCTACGTCTATGACATCGACGTGAAATAAGAGCTCTGAATCGCGGGAGCGCAACCGCTACTCCATCATCGCCGGCAGCGCAGTCGCCAGATCGGGAAAGCGCCATAGTAAAGCTATGGTGAGGAGTTGAATCACGATGAACGGCAGCGCCCCCTTGTAGATGTCACGCGTCGTGACGTCGCGCGGTGCGATCGAGCGCAGGAAGAACAAGGCGAAACCCGACGGCGGCATCAGGAAGCTCGTTTGCACCGTCAGCGCCATCAATGCCGTGATCCAGATCGGGTGCGCTCCGAGCGCGAGCAGCGGCGGTATGGCAATCGGCACGACCAGCAAGACGATCTCGAGGGCATCGAGAAAAAAGCCGAAGCAGAAAGTGACGGCGAAAACCGCGATCACTGCGGCCGTGAGCCCTCCCGGCAGAAGGCTCAGCAGCGCGTGCACGGTCTGCACGCCGTTGAGCCCGCGAAAGACCAGGGTGAATGTTGACGCACCGGCGAGCAACAGGAACATCATGCCGGTGAGGCGCATGACCATGCGCACCGTCTCCGCCCAGCGCGCCCACGTCAGCTCGCCGCGAACCCAGGCGTAGATCGTGGCGACAATGGCGCCGAGGGCGGCCGCCTCGACGGTATAGACGCGCCCGGTGACGATCGAGCCCAGGAGCAGCGCAATAAAAGCCAGGGGCCCGATCACGACGATGAGCACGCGCGACCAGGGAAGTCGTTTGCGCCGCGCTTCCGGCAAGGGAGGACAATGCGCCGGACGCACCAGAGCCACTGCGATCACGTAGACGAGATAGAGAAGCAGCAGCATTCCCACCGGCGCCAGCATCCCTGCGTAAATATCCTTGATGATGAGTGCGCCGTGCACGTCTTCGCCGCGCATGATCTGCGCCTCGGCGTTGGCGCCGCGCATGAGATCCGCCAGCACGATCAGAATGATCGATGGCGGCAGCACGGTCCCGAGCGTTCCCGCGCTGCATACCACGCCGCTGGCCAGGCTCTTTTTGTAGCCCGCAGACAACATCGCCGGCAACGCGAGCAATCCCAAGGTCAAGACCGACGCTCCGACAGCGCCTGTCGTCGGCGCCAGCAGCGCGCCCAGAATTACCGTCGAGATCGACAAACCGCCGGCGCGAGATCCGAACAAACCGCTCATCGCTTCCAGCAATTCGGCGGCGAGCGTCGTGCGCTGCATGATCACTCCCAGATAAACGAACAGGGGAGTCGCCTGCAGCAAGTCGTTTTCCATCAGTCCGATCAGCCGTTGCGGCAGCGCGGTAAGCAGCGGCAGATCGAACGCACCAAGAAAGTGGCCGATCACGGAGAACAACAGGGCGGTGCCGATCAAGGTGAAGCCGACCGGAAAGCCGAAAGGCAACAGCAGGAACACGGTCGCGAACATGATGAGACCGAGCCCGGGGATGAGCCAGCTCACGTTCGCTCTTCGGCTGCTGCGGGTCTTGATTCGTCCGGGTGGGCGTGGGGATCGGCGAGCTGCGCGATGTCACGCGCGATGTGACCAGCCGCCTGCAACAGCACCAGCGCGCTGAAGGCGATGAGCAGCACTTTGAACAGCCAATACCCCGGGGACCAGGTATCGGAAAATTTCTCGAATACTGCCACCGAGCGGACCATGGTGGGCCAGCTGAACCAGAGCAGCATGCCCGCCCACGGCACGATGATGCACAGCGTTCCGATCAAGTCGACCAGCGCTTTGGTCCGCACCGACATGCGGTGATAGAACACGTCGAGCCGCACATGGCCATCCCAGCGCAGCGCGTAGGCAATGCCGATCGCGAACACTGCTGCGTGCGCGATCTGTCCGAAGTCGTTGGCGAGAATATGCCCGGTGCCGAGCAACTCGCGCAGCGGCCATTGGCCGAACAGCGTTGCGACCACGAATAGAACCAGCCACGCAAAGCTCTGCCCCACGACGTCGACGACGGCATCGGCTGCGCGGGCGAACGCGCGCAGAGCGCTTGGAAGGGATCGCATGGCGACGCGAGAGCATAGCGCCGCACGCCGCAGCCTGCCAGCGGCGTTACAATAACGTTGTCATGGTCCGATGCTCATGGCGCGCTTCCTCATAACATTGGGCGTCATCTTCGTGGTCGCCGGCCTCGCTTGGCCGCTGCTCAGCAAGCTGGGACTGGGTCGGCTGCCCGGCGACATTCACATCGAGCGCGAGGGCTTTTCCTTTTTCTTTCCGATCACGACCGGACTGATCATCTCCGCGGTCGTCAGTCTCATCTTCTGGCTGCTGCGCAAGTAGTCCCGCACGCCGCAGGCGCGGTGCAGTACACTCGCGTGACTTCGAGCGGCTCGGCTTAGCGTCGCGTACCGCTCACCCGCCAGAGAGGTCGCATTCATGATCGTCGATCTGCGTACATACACCATGGTTCCCGGCCGATTGAAGGCATTTCTCGAGCTCTACGAAGCCGAGGGCTTGCCGGTCCAGAAACGACACCAGCCGAATCTGATCGGCTACTTCGTCACCGAGATCGGCACGCAAAATCAGGTTGTGCATCTCTGGGGCTACGAAAGCCTCGCCGATCGCGAAAAGCGACGCGCCGCGCTGGACGCCGATCCCGAATGGATCGCCTACCGTAAGAAGAGTGCGGCGCAAGGCAACGTGCAGCATCAGGAGAACAAGATACTACGGTCGGTATCTTTTTCGCCCCTGTGACTGCATGCGAAGAAAACCATCGCAGGAGGAAACCATGCCGAAGAGTCTGATTCGAATCGTCTCGTCATGCATCGCCCTCGCCGCGCTCGCGGTGGCGATCACCGCCCAGGCTCAGGTCAACTTGCGTCTCGGTCATTACGTCACCGAAACGCACCCGATGGGCGCAGCCGCGAAGCAGTTTGCCGACAAAGTCGCCGCGCGCACCAACGGCGCGGTCAAGGTGCAGATCTTTCCCGCCAATGCGCTCGGAAATCCCGACGAGGTGCTCGAGCAAACCCGCAACGGGGTGATCGACATGGCATTGCCGACAACCGGCCAGCTCGGCAAATACGACAAGGCGTTCGCCGCGGTGTCGCTGCCGTTCCTCTACGACAATCTCGACCAGGCGCGCAAGGCGATCGACGGGCCGATGCAGGAATGGCTTTCGGGGCTCGCAGCCAACTCGGGCTTCATGCTGCTCGGCGCCTGGGAGTACGGTTTCCGCAACATGACCAATAACGTGCGTCCGATCAACAGTCCGGACGACGTCAAAGGCCTCAAAATTCGCACTCCGCCGGAGATCGAGATCGAGTCGGCGATGCAGGCGCTGGGCGCCAACGTGCAGAAGATCAACTTCAGCGAACTCTATCTCGCATTGTCGCAGGGCGTTGTCGACGGCGAGGAGAATCCGATCGCGACGATCATCAGCATCAAGCTGCAGGAGGTCCAGAAGTACCTCGCGATGACCCGGCATGTCTACCAGGCGATCTTCCCGGTGATCAATCCGAAGTCGTGGGCCAAGCTATCCCCCGAGCAGCAGAGAATCGTCAAGGAAGAGATCGCCGCCGCCGGGGCGAGCGAGCGCGCGATGCTGCAGGCGCAGGAAGATGAGGCCATCGCCAAACTGGAGGCCGCGGGGATGAAAGTCACTCGGCCGAATCTCGCGCCGTTCCGCGCTCAGATGGCTCCTGCTTACGCCAAGATCTCGGCCTACGCAGGCGAAGCCAACGTCAGGAAAGTGCAGCAATACGTCGAGCAGGCGCGCGGCAAGTAGCGCAAGGTCGGGCCGCGTCATGCTGGTGCTGGCGATCTTCGGCGTCCTCGTCCTGCTGATCCTGCTGGGCATGCCGATCGCCGTGGCCATGGGGCTCACCGCGATCGGCTTCTTCGTCGGCCTCGACGAGGCTCAGATGCTCGGCGCGACCGCGCAACGGATGTACGCGGCGGTGACATCGTTCCCGCTGCTGGCGATTCCCTTCTTCCTGCTTGCCGGTAATCTGATGAATACCGGCGGCATGACGACGCGCCTGTTCGCGTTTGCGCGCGCGTTGCTGGGCCACATCCGCGGCGGGTTGGCGCATGTCAGCGTGCTGGCGTCGATGATCTTCGCCGGCGTCACCGGCGCGGCTCTGGCTGAGGCGATGGGTTTGGGGAAGATCGAGATCAAGGCGATGGAGGACGGCGGTTTCGATCCAGGATTTGCCGCCGCCGTAACGGCCGCGTCTTCGACCATCGGGCCGGTAATCCCGCCTTCGATACCACTGGTCATCTATGGCGCGTTAGCCGAGACATCGGTCGGTGCGCTGTTCCTTGGCGGCTTCATACCCGGCGTGATGATGGGTATCGCGATCATGATCATCATTTATGTCATCGCCACCCGCCGTGTCTATCCACGCGAGGCGCGCGCGTCGCTCGCGGTGGTCGGACGCACCTTTGTCGACGGTTTCGCAGGCCTGCTCGCACCGGTAATCATCATGGGCGGCATCCTCGGCGGTATTTTCACGCCGACCGAGGCCGGCGTTGCGGGATCGCTGTACGCGTTGCTGGTCGGGGCGTTCGTCTATCGAGAGCTGAATTGGCGGCAGTTACGGCAAATCCTTTGGGAAACCATCGATCAGACGGTTCGCGTGATGTTCATCATCGCTGCCGCCGGGCTCTTCGGCTGGCTGCTCATTTACCTGCGCGCTCCGGACACCGTCGTCTATGCGATGACCGGACTCGCCTCGGAGCCTTGGCAGGTGCTGCTCATTCTCAACGTCATCCTGCTGGTCCTCGGCTGCTTCATGGAAGGCATCGCGATCATGCTGCTCACCGTGCCGATGTTCCTGCCACTGCTCGCCAAGTTCGGTATCAGTCCCCTCCACTTCGGCGTCGTGATGACGTTGAACCTGATGATCGGCCTTCTGACACCCCCCGTAGGGATGGTGCTCTACGCCATGGCGACCATTTCCGGAGTGTCCATAGGCCGCCTCGTTCGCGAGCTGGTGCCATTCATCATTGCTCTCGCCGTCGTGCTGTTCCTGATCACCTATGTCCCGTCTCTCGTGACCTGGTTGCCGTCCAGGTTTTTCCCGGGTGTACGATGAGGCGGGTAAGCGAACGCACTGGAACATTGCTTCGCGCATTATGCATGGCGACCTTCGGCACGATCTGCGTTCTGATGACCGTCGGCGTGGCCAACCGATTTTTGCCGCTGGGCAGCTTCGGCTGGTCGGACGAGATCGTCGAGCTCATGCAGGTGTGGACCGTGTTCATCGGCGCAGCGGAGCTGTGGCGCTGCGGCTTGCACTTTCGCGTCGACATCGTGCCGCAGCAGCTCGCCGGAACGTTGACCGGCAAGGCGCTCGATATTCTGCTGCTGGCGTGCTCGCTCGTTTTTCTCATCGTCTTCACCTGGCAGGCGTTCACTCTGACGCGCAATGCAATTAACGTCTCGCCGATCTTCGCGTTGTCGCGCCGCCTCTGGTACGCGCCGATGCCGCTATCCGGTGCGTTAATGATCGTCTTTACACTGTCGAGCCTCGCCGCGGCGATTCGCGCCCCGGCGCGGCGCAAGGAGACCCATGAACCCGCAAAGTACCTTTGATTACCGCGCATTGTTCGATCTCTCGGCCAAAGTCGCGCTCGTGGTCGGCGGCGGCTCGGGCATCGGCCAGGCCGGCGCCGAAGGCATGGCCGCCCATGGCGCGCAGCTTGTCGTCGCCGACGTCAATGCGAAGGACGCCGCTGGCGTCGCTGAGCGCATCCATAAGGCGGGGGGCAAGGCGACCTCACTGCAGATAGACGTGCGAGACACCGCTGCAGTCGATACCATGATCGAGCGCGTCGTACGCGAGCACGGCAGGATCGACGTGCTGCTGACCACGCCGGCGGTCAATCTTCGCAAGCGCTTCCTCGATTACACCGACGAGGAATTCGACCGTGTGATCGAGTTGAACCTCAAGGGTACGTTCCGTGTCGCTCGTGCCTGCGGCCGCCACATGGTCGAGAAAAAACGCGGCAGCTTGATCCTCATGGCGTCGATACGTGCGCTCAACGTCGAGCCGGGACAGAGCATCTACGCTTCAACCAAGGCCGGCATCGTGCAGATGACCCGCGGACTCGCTGTCGAACTGGGGCCGCACGGGGTGCGCGCCAATGCGCTCGCGCCCGGCATCGTGGCCACGCCACTAACCCAGCCGATC
>Ga0066709_100003620_pt1 | contig 11955 bp, 10 predicted proteins | sample GraSoiAngelo_158_FD_79665 | JGI IMG/M metagenome (GOLD analysis project Ga0066709, IMG submission 79665) | Grasslands soil microbial communities from the Angelo Coastal Reserve, California, USA - 14_1009_16_30cm | ecosystem: Environmental > Terrestrial > Soil > Grasslands | place: USA... | reverse complement strand
CGCGGCGAATTGCCCTGCCGCAAGGCCTATGAGGACGAGCACGTCCTCGCCTTTCACGACATCCAGCCGCAGGCGCCGACTCATATCGTCGTGATCCCGAAAGGCGAATACGCCTCGCTCGACGATTTCTCGCAAAAGGCATCGGAGGCCGAGCTCGTCGCTTTTCTGCGGGCGATCTCGCGGATCGCGCGAGAGCAGGGCGTCACCGATGGCGGCTACCGCATCCTGGCCAATCACGGCGCCGCGGCGCACCAGGAAGTGCCGCATTTCCATCTGCACCTGTTCGGCGGCCGCGATCTCGGCCCGATGCTGCGCCGCCCGCCTGCCGCATAAAAGCAACGGGCCGGGGAAGCCGCCGGCCCGTTATCCGCGAATGCCAGCCCGTCAGGGCTGGTCCGGAACCAAGGGCGGAGCGCCGCCGCCGACCTCGTCCCAGATCTTGACCTCGTGATAGCGCTCGCGCAGGAAGCCGAGGCTGACGACGATGCCGATGGCCGACACCACCATCGGATAAATCAACCCACCCAGCGCGATGCCGGTGAAATCCCGGATCGCGGTGCCGATGAACGGGACGCCGCCGCCGAACCAGCCATTGCCGATGTGATAAGGCATCGACATCGAGCTGTAGCGTATGCGCGCCGGGAACAGTTCGACCAGGAAGGCGGCGATGGGCCCGTACACCATCGTGACGAGGATCACCAGCCAGAGCACCAGAAGGGTCAGGATAACCGGGCTGTCCTTGAACGTCTCGAACCAGGTGAAGACTGGCCAATAGGTGACGATCGCGAGAGCGAATCCAGCGGTCATGATGTTGCGCCGGCCGATCCGATCCGACAGCCAGCCGAAGAAGATAAAGCCGAGCGAGCCGATCGTCAGGGCCACCATCATGATGACGTAGACGGTGACGTAATTGAGCTTCAGCACCGTCAACAGATAGATCAATGCGTAGAACTGGCCCGTGTACCACACAACCCCCTCGGGGGCTGTGGCGCCAAACAGCGCAAACGCCATCAAGCCCCAGTTGCGCCGGCTGGAATAGGTTTCTCTAACCGGGTTGTGCGAGGCCTTGCCCTGCTCCTTGAGCCGCGCGTAAAGCGGCGATTCCTCGAGCTTCAGCCGGATGTAGACCGACAGCGCGACCAGAACGGCGGAAATCAGGAACGGGATACGCCAGCCCCAACTTTCGAATGCCGCGGCGTCCATCGTCTGGCGGCAAATCAAGATCACCAGCAACGCCAGGACGATGCCCATCGTCGCGGTCGTCTGGATCCAGCTGGTGTAAAGCCCGCGTTTGCCGTCCGGCGCATGCTCGGCGATGTAGGTCGCTGCGCCGCCATATTCGCCACCGAGCGCCAGACCCTGCAGCGCCCGCATCACCAGGATCAGCGCTGGCGCCAGCAGACCGATCGTGTCGTAGCCTGGTATCAGGCCAACAACAAAGGTCGCTGCGCCCATCAATAGCAGGGTCAGCATGAAGGTGAATTTGCGGCCGATCAGGTCGCCAAGATGTCCGAAAAAGATCGCGCCGAAGGGACGCAGGAGGAAGCCGAACCAGAACACCGCAAGGCTGGCCAACAATGCCAGGTTCTCGTTGCCCGGCGGGAAGAAGTGCCGAGCGAAAAACGCGGCAAGCACGCCGTAGAGATAGAAATCGTACCACTCGATCAGCGTGCCGACCGAGGACGCGCCGATGATGAATGGCAGATTGAGACGCGGCTGGGTCGTGGAATATTGCGCCGGCGCGATCGACGTCATCCCGCTCGTTCCTCCCCTGAACGCGAGCCGTGAGCCGGCTCGCAATCACCGCAACGTTATCGTAACAGGGAATAAAAAGGAACGCCGCACCGGGCAATGAAAAACTTGCGTGGCGCTTTGGCCACAATGAAAAGGCCCGGCAAAACGCCGGGCCATTGCTGGAATGGGATGGCAGCTCAGGGTTTCAGCAAGGCCCGCAGCCGCTCGGGAACCGGCTCATCCAGCACATGATCGTAGATCGCGTGCAGCAGGTCTTCGCCATGGCTGTCGCCGGCGAGGAACGCCCGGATCTGATTATCGACCGAGTGCGGCGGAGAAGTGGATTCGACGAAGCTGCATTTGACGGCGAGGTTCATGGCAAGCGGGTTCTCCTGAAGCGGGCGGTATTTCCCTGGTGCATTTCGCGTCACAATTGACACCGTCATGTCCGAACTGGTCACGTCCGATGTCTCTCTGATGACAGTTCTCTAACAATCTGTAACACGAGTTTATCCCGCTTATCAGCGCAATCGAGCTATGCAAATAGTGCATGGAACGCGGATTCAGCGGTACGCCTCGTTAACCTTAAGGAAATTTAGTTCGGCTTGCCTCGCCTCGGCTGCGCCTAGTGGCGGGCCCGCTGTTACAATGTAACGAGACTTGGGAGGCAAAGCGTTGCTTAGCTGCTCGTGCCCTCGAGCAGTTGGCGGATCCTGCCGGCAAGCGCCGCGCTGGTAAATGGCTTAACGATCAGCTCGACCCCGGGATCGAGCCGGCCCTGATGCACGATGGCGTTGCGCGCGTAGCCGGTCGTGTAGAGGACCTTTAGCCCGGGATGGCGGCGCACCGCCTCGTCGGCGAGCTGGCGGCCAGTCATCCCGCCGGGTAACGCGACATCGGTGAACAGCAACCGAATTTCGGGATGCCGATCGAGCAACGGCAGCGCCTCGGGTCCGCTGGCGGCCGCGAGCACGCGGTAGCCAAGCTCGCGCAGCAGATCGACCGCGAAGGCGCGCACGTCGTCGTCGTCTTCTACGAGCAGGATGGTTTCGCCCGCGCTGGCGCTGGCGACTGACAGCGGGGCCGCAATGATGGGTTCCGCGCCGCCGATATGGCGCGGCAGATAAAGCTTCACCGTCGTCCCTTGGCCTGGCTCGCTGTAGATCGTGCAGTGCCCGCCGGACTGCTTGATGAAGCCGTAGACCTGCGACAAGCCAAGCCCGGTCCCGTGCCCGCTGTCCTTGGTCGTGAAGAACGGCTCGAACGCCCTCTCCCGCACCTCCCGGGGCATTCCGCTGCCGGTATCGGTGACCGAGATCATGACGTATTGCCCGGACGCCACCTCCTCATGCGCGCCGGCGTACGGTTCGTCGAGAAACGCGTTGGCGGTCTCGATCGTCAGCTTGCCGGGTCCGCCCATGGCATCGCGCGCATTGATCGCGAGGTTCAGCAGCGAGTGCTCAAGCTGGTTGGCGTCGGCCAGGACCGTCCACGGGCCGCCGGCCAGCACGGCCTCGAGTTCGATCTCTTCGCCTAGGGTGCGGCGCAGCAAATCCGAGATGCCGGCGATCAGCCGGTTGATATCGAGCGGCTTCGGATCGAGCGGCTGGCGTCGGGAAAAGGCCAGCAGCCGCTGGGTCAATGTTGCGGCCCGGTCGACCCCCCGCATCGCCGCTTCGGCGAACCGCTCCAAATCGTGATCGCGCCCGCGCACGCGGCCCGCCAACAGCTCGACATTGCCGGAAATCGCGGTCAGCAAATTATTGAAATCATGCGCGACGCCGGAGGTCAGCTGCCCGATCGCCTCCATCTTCTGCGCCTGGCGCAGCTGCGCCTCGGCGGCTTCGCGCTGCGCCATCGCTTCGCGCGCCTGGGCGATTGCCGCGGCCTCCCGCCGGGTGCGGCGCAGGGCGAGCAGGCAGAGCAGCACCAGACCGGCGGTCGCCGGCACCCCGAAATACAGATGGGTCAGCAAGATGCTGCCCCATTCGCGCTCGATCGAGGCGCGGGTACGGCCGATCGTCACGTAGATCGGATAGCGCTCGAGCCGCTTGTACGCGATCATCTTGACGACGCCGTCGAACGCCGAAGGCTGCAGGAAGATGCCGCTTTGCGGGTTTTGCGCCGCTGCCCTGATCAGCTGCCCGGGCGGCGCAGGTCCCGAATCCCGCCACACGATCTCCGGATACCGAGCGAGGGTGGCGCCGTCGGCGCGAAACACGCCGGCGGCGTAGTCCTGCGCGTCCGGCAGCAGCTTGGCATAGAAAGTGCGAAAGAAATCAGGCGAAACGGCAACAACGACGACCCCGTTGAACTCGCCGGCGGGGCCGATCCGGCGGCGCGCCACTGTGAAAAACGGCTTGTTGTCGAAGCGCGACTGAAGGCCGCTGATATAGGCATCGGGGCCGGGATTGCGCAGCGCGTTGAAGTAGTCGCGATCGGACAGATCCCGGCCGCCGCCCGGAAAGTTGCGGGCGCCGACCAGCAGATGGCCGGTATGGTCGGCCGCCCAGGCGGTCTCGACCTGCGGCAAATCGGCGATCTGTTGTCTGATGCGGTCGTGAAATTCTTTTTCCCGCGCGCGGATCTCGTCATCGCTCAGCCCGGCGAGCAGATCGCCGACCCGGGCGGCGACGAGTTCATGGGTGTCGAGCACTTTGATCAGGTTTTCCTCGGCGACCGCCGTATCCTGAGCGAGGTCCGCCCGGGCCCCCTCGAAGACCCGCTGATAGGCGAGATAGCCGCCGCCGACCAATACGAGCAGCGGGGCCAGGATTGCGCCGATCAGCAGAAGATGCAGCGTACGGACGGCGTCATCTTCCGGCCGACGCAACGCAAACCAGCGACGCCGCGCCGGTGACCGCACCGGAGCAATCGCCTCGTCAAGACCGGAGCCCGGGATTGGGACGGCGGGGTCCGACGGCATCACAAGCCCCTTCGGATGCTGCCGCCATTATATCCCTGCCGCGACACGCGGATAGGCCGAGACTGGGCGGGATTGCGCAAAAGCCATGCATCTTCGCCCGCCGCTGCGTTACCATTCGCAACAACCGGCCCTCGGTCCGGGGTGCAGCTGGAAGCATGGGATGAGCGACGCGCTCGACACGACGGAATTTCTCGACACCTTTCGCGCCCGCGGCGCGGCCATCGCCGATGCCTGCACGCGCTGTGGCGATTGCTTCCGCGCCTGCCCGATGCTCGAGCCAGCCGGCCTCGCCGACGCTGATCCCGGCGAGACGGCGGGCGCCATCGTCGATCTGATCACCGGCGGCGAGGGCAATCCGGAGGCGGTGCGCTGGGCCGATGTGTGCAGCGGCAGCGGCAATTGCATCCCGGCCTGCCAGCACGGCATCAACCCCCGCTTCATGGTGCAGCTGGCGCGTGGCTTCGCGCGGCGCAATGCCGGGTCGGGGCCGTTGCCGACCCGCTGGCGGCAAGGCTTCCAAACGATGAGCCGCGGCGTGCGGGTGCTGTCGAAGCTGCAATTACCACCCGAGACCTTGGCGCGCTTCTCCCCGTCGCGCGAGCCGCGCACCAGCCCGCCCGATGTCGTCTTCTATACCGGCTGCAATGTCCTGAAGACGCCGCACATCGCGCTGCTGTGCCTCGACATCCTCGACCTATTGGAGGTCGATTACGAGGTCATGGGCGGGGTCGGGCAGTGCTGCGGCGTCTACCAGTACCGGGCCGGCGATTTCGAGAACAACAGCAAGGTCGCCTACGCGACAATCGACGGGCTGGCCTCGGCCGGCGCCTCGACCGTGCTGTCGTGGTGCCCGAGCTGTCAGATCTCGATCGGCGAGGTGTCATTGCCGAATTACGAGCTGCAATTCGGCGCGAAGCCGTTCGATCTGAACCCGTTCCTGATCTTTCTCGCCGACCGCGCCGACCAGCTCGCGGCGCTGATGCAGCGGCGGGTCGAGAAGCGCATCGCGCTGCACGAGCGGCCGGTTTTCCCCGGCGTCATCGCGGCGGTCAAAAAGCTGTTGTCGATCATCCCCGGCGCGGCGCTCGTCGACATCGATGTGCCGCGGGTCGGGACCCAGGCCAACAGCCTGGCGCAACTGCCCAAGTTCAAGCGCGAGCTGGTCGAGCGCGAGCTGCGGGCGGTGGCCGATGCCGGGGTGACGACCCTGGCGACGATCTACCATGCCTGCCACCGCGAGATCTGCGATGTCGGCGAGGGGCGCAGCTTCGAAATCGTCAACTTCATGGAATTGCTCGGCGAGGGGCTCGGCCTCGACAGCGAGGATCTCTACAAGCGCCTGAAGCTGGTGCGCGACATCGACGAGATCATCGTCGAGACGGCGCCGCTGATCGCCGCGAACCGCCTCGATCTCGACACCGTGCGCGACGCCCTCGCCTTCGAATTCGGCGGCAAGGCCTGATCAGTAAATCGTCGTCCCGGCGCAGGCCGGGACCCATTCGTCAGCGCACCAGAGTGTGGAGGAATGGGTCCCGGCCTGCGCCGGGACCTAGTTAATGCCATTGACGGACATGGCGAGCATCCGTACCGTCCGCCCCATGATGCCGACCGGCCTTCCCCTGGAGCGACGCCGACGCCGCATTGACGGCGGGGCTCGGGCATGTTGCGCGAGGGCTGCCGGTCGCATGGGCTTACCCGAGCCGCGCTGACCTGCAACCCGATTGGCAAAGACCGAACCCCGCCGAGCGAATGACGGGGTTTTTGTTATGAGCGAAGGAGCGACACATGCCGACCAACAAGCCCAGCGTCTTCATCGACGGCGAGGCCGGCACCACCGGGCTTGGCATCCGGGCGCGGCTCGATGCGCTGGAGACCGTTGCGGTGAAGAGCCTGCCATCGGCCCACCGCAAGGATCGGACGGCGCGCCGCGACATCATGGCCGGGGTCGATCTGGTCGTGCTGTGCCTGCCCGACGAGGCGGCGCGAGAGGCGGCGGCATTGGCGGACGAGCTTGGGGACAACGCGCCGAAACTGCTCGACGGCAGCACGGCGCACCGGGTCGATCCGGCGTGGGCCTACGGCTTTCCGGAAATGGCGGAGGGCCAGGCCGAGCGCATCGCCGGCGCGCGCAAGGTGTCCAACCCCGGCTGCTATCCGACGGGGGCGATCGGGCTGATCCGCCCGCTGGTCGCGGCCGGGCTGATGCCATCCGATTACCCCGTGACGATCAACGCGGTCAGCGGCTATTCGGGGGGTGGCCGCCAGATGATCGAGGCGCACGACCACGAGGGCGGACCCGCCTTCGAGCTCTACGCGCTCGGCCTCGAGCACAAGCATGTGCCGGAGACGCAGCTTTACGCCGGGTTGACCCGGCGGCCGATCTTCGTGCCCTCGGTCGGGCATTTCCGGCAGGGAATGCTGGTATCGGTGCCGTTGCACCTCGACACGTTGCCGGGCAAGCCGACCGGCGGCGAGCTGCACGCGGTTTTGGCCGAGGCCTATCGCGGCTGCGATTACGTCCGGGTCGTCGAGCCGGCCGCCGGCGGCAAGCTCGAACCCGAGGCGCTCAACGACACCAACAAGCTTGAACTCTGCGTGTACGCCAATGAGGCGCGGCGACAGGCGGTGCTGGTGGCGCGGCTCGACAATCTCGGCAAAGGCGCTTCAGGTGCCGCGGTGCAGAACCTGCAGCTGATGCTCGGGCTCGAGAACGGCAGCGCCAACGCCGGGTAAGGCTGTCATTGCGAGAAGCGCAGCGACGAAGCAATCCCGCTGAAAGTGCGTTCGTTGCACGAGATTGCTTCGCTGTGCTGGCAATGGCAGCCAAATTGAAGGCATCGCGGCGGCTTCTTTTGCGCGGTCTGGCTGCCGCGGGACTGCTGCCGCTACTCGCAAGGATGAACGCCATGGCCGCTGCGGCGATGATCACCCGGCCGATTCCATCTTCCGGCGAGGCGATGCCGGTCATCGGGCTCGGCACCTGGAGCGTGTTCGACGTCCGCGAGGATGCCGGTGCGCGGGCCCCGCTCAAGGAAGTGGTGCGGCGGCTGATCGAGACCGGCGGGCGGATGATCGACACCTCGCCGATGTATGGCCGGGCCGAAGCGGTGACCGGCGATCTCGTCGCCGAGCTGGGGGTGCGGCCGCGCGTCTTTCTCGCGACCAAGGTGTGGACCAGCGGAAAGGAGCAAGGGATCGCGCAGATGCGCCGCTCGGCCGAGCGGTTGCGCACCGAGGTGATCGACCTGATCCAGATCCACAATCTGCTCGATTGGCGCACCCATCTCGCCACCTTGCGGCAGATGAAGGCGAAGGGGCAGGTCCGCTATATCGGCATCACCCATTACACGACGAGCTCATTGCCGGAACTCGCGCGCATACTCGAAAGCGAGCCCGGCATCGATTTCGTGCAGTTCGGCTATTCGCTCGCCACTCGCGATGCCGAGACCAAGCTGTTGCCGGTCGCCGTGTCGCGCGGCGTCGCGGCGATCGTCAACCAGCCCTTCGAGACCGGCGACATGTTCCGCCGGGTGCGCGGCAAGCCGGTGCCGGAATGGGCCGCCGAATTCGATTGCGCCAGCTGGGCGCAATTGTTCCTGAAATACATCGTGGCCGAGCCGGCGGTGACCGCGGTCATTCCCGCGACCGCCAATCCCGAGCATATGGCGGATGATCTCAAAGCCGGCTTCGGCCGCCTGCCCGATGCCAAGCAGCGGGATCAGATCAGGCGTCTCTGGGACTCGCTCTAGGCCGCGACCTTTACGCCCGGCATCAATGGCGCAGGCCGGGGATGCTCATCGGCTGCGGCACATGCGACAGCGGGGCGCGGTTCTGCTGATCGATCTGCCGCGCCATGCTCTCGATCGCCAGGCGCTCGTATTTCTTGGTGTCGATCGTCACCGGCGGATTGATTGCCAGGCGCAGTTTCGCGGGATCGATCTCCATCGTCGGGAATGCCGGGGCCGGCGCTGTTAACTGTAATCCCGAATTGTCGGCGATCTGCCCCATCATCGCGCCGAGCCAATAATGCTGGGCCGCGTAAAGCCCGCCCCAGACGACGCAGAAGGCGAAGATAGTCTTGAGAATGAAGCCCATGGCACCGGTCCTGCGGCGGGTTTCGGCCGGTCAAGGCTAGGGCCCAGAGGTAAGGATTTCATTGCCTCGCGGGGCGTTGGGGCCGATTGCGGCGATCACCGCGAACAGCTGCTCCACCTGCGCCTTCGCGAGATTGCGGGTGATGAAGACGAGGCGGGAGCGGCGGTCGCCGTCGGGCCAGTCCTCCAGCTCGACCGGGCGGTGCGCGACATGCTGCACGGCGTGCACCACGACGGGGCCGCGGCAGCCCGCCACCGCGACGAGGCCCTTGACCCGCAGCAGATCGGCGCCGCGCAATCCGGTCAGCACCGCCATCGCCTGCTCAAACACAGCCCAGGGCACTGGGCCCTCGAAAAACACCGCGAAGCTGTCGATGCCATGGGAATGGGCATGCGCGTGATCGTGTTCGTGCGCCGCGACCCGCGCCGACAAATCGAGGCTCTCTTCCAGCAGAAAAGCCGGATCGATCGCGCCGTCGATCGCGGTCGCGACCGGCGCCGCGCTCAACGCGCCCAGGCGATTGGTCAATGCGGCGGCCGCAGCGCTGTCGGCAAGGTCGGTCTTGGTCAAGACGATGCGGTCGGCGAGCGCCACCTGCTGGCGCGCCTCGGGGGCCTGGTCGAGGTTGCCGGCGCCGCCGGGGGCATCGACTACCGCGACCAGCCCCTGCAGGTGGAAGACGTCGCCGAGCGCCCGGTCACTGGCGATCGTCTGCAATACCGGTCCGGGATCGGCGAGGCCGCTGGTCTCGATGATCACCCGTTCGAAGCTCGGCACCGCGCCGCGGCCGCGCTCGGCGAACAAGGTGCGCAAGCTTTCCTGCAGATCGGTGCGCACCGCGCAGCAGATGCAGCCATTGCCGAGCAGCACGGTCGTATCGCTGCTCGAGCGCAAGAGGGCATGATCGATGCCGATCTCGCCGAATTCGTTGACCACGACCGCCGTATTGGCGCCCTCCGGCCGGGTCAGCAATTCGCGGATCAATGTCGTCTTGCCGGCGCCGAGAAAGCCGGTGACGACGGTCACCGGGATGCGCGCGCCGCGCGGCCGGCGCTGCCGCCGCCCAAACGGGCTCGCATCATTGCCGGCAAACGGATCGGACATGCGGCCTTGTCTTAGAGTTAAACTAAAAAATCTAACGCAAAGGGACGCGGAGGATACGCAAAGGACGCGAAGCCACAACAGTCCCATCGCGACCATCGCGTGTCCTTTGCGTCCTTCGCGTTACCCGTTTTTACGATGGGCTTCGCTCCGCTCAGCCCATCCTACGGTTTTGCAGTGTCTCAGAAATCCATTTCGAGCGTGTAGAGGCCGCCGGCGTGGCGGTCGACGGCATAGACGATCTGGCGGTCGTCGATGAACACGTCGTTGATCTGGCAGGCGCCGGTCGGGGCGTTCGCCACCTCCGGCACAAAATAGGCCACCTCCTTCGGCTGGTACGGGTTGGCGATGTCGAAGGCGCGCAGCCCGCCGTTGAAGAAGGTGCCGAACACGATCTGGTCCGACTTCCAGCAATTCGCCTTCGGCAAATTCTCCCACAGATTATGCGCGCCGAACCGGCCGCCGCGCCGCGCGAAGCTTTCGACCGGCGGCATCGGGCAGGTCGCGATCGGCACCGGGTTCTCCTCGGCGCGGTTGTCGACGATCCAGACCAGCTTCGGCCAGTCGACGCCGTCATTGCGGGTGCATTCGTCGCTGACGATCAGCAGGTCGCGCTCGAACAGCGGCACGACGGTGTGGGTGAAGCCGTAATTCGGCGGGTGGTAGTCCCAGCGCGAGACCATCTTCGGGTGCGCCTTGTCGGCGATGTCGAGGATGATCATGCCGCCGTCGATATAGCCCATGTACACGCGGTCCGGCCGCTCGGGATAGACATTGGTGTTGTGCGGCCGGAAGCCGGTGTCCTTGTCGCCCTCATGGCGCTTCGGCGGCGCGACGTTGTCGCCCGCGGAGGTGCCCGGCAGCCACCAGCGGCCGACCTCTACCGGTTTCGAGGGGTTGCGCACGTCGATGCACTGGTAGAACTGGTCGTCCTTCGGGTGGGTCGGGCGGAAATCGGCCGAGCCCGAGCTCATATGGATGTATTCGCCATCGGCGAACCACAGCTGGTGCACACCGCGCGAATGCGGGCCGGAGCGGTCGAAGAAGGCGATCCGGCGCGGGTTCTCCGGTACCGAGATGTCGAACAGCTCGAAGCCGGCCTGCGGGTCGCCGGTCTGCTGCGTCTGATAGGCGATCGCCAAGATGTCGCCGACCGTCTCCAGCGAGTTCGAGCGCATCTTGGCGTGCGGCAGGTCGGCGCGGGCGACGATCTTCGGCTGACGCGGATCGCTGACATCGACTGCGGTGAAGTTCTTCGGCGCGCTTTCATGCGCCATCCACAGGATGCGGCGGCCGTCCTTCGCCAGCTGCATCGACATGCCTTCGCCCATGCCGCCGAACCCGTCGAGCGCGTTGTGCCCGAGCGGTTTGAAATTCCAGATCAGCGAGCCGCCATTCGTCTTGCCGCTCTCGGCCATACCCACTCTCCCCATCGCGGTGCGTTGGCGAAATCGTAGCCGGGCCAGGGCAGAGAAGTCCATGCCATGCGCAATCCGATGGGCGTGCTGCCGCCTATCTCCGTTTAAGATCCCGGCGCAGGCCGGGATCCATTCCTCAGCGTGCTCGTCAGCTGCCCGATGGGTCCCGGCCTTCGCCGGGAACCCGAATGCCCGCTACTTCGGAGCTTGGCGCCGAGCGCTATCCGACCGCGATTGGTCCGAGGACTGCTTGGGCGGCGCGGTAGGCACCTCGGGCGCAGGCAGGCTCGCCGGCGGGATCGGCCGGATCGGGGCCGGCGGGCCGGTAATCACATCGAAATCGCTGCGAGGCATGGGTTTGACCTCCTGTGGGGAGGCGGCTCCACTCCAGGGCGACATTCGATGACGAGGATCGAAAATGCGAAAGCCGCCTCTTGGTAGGGCGGCTTTGGGTTGCGTGAGGCGGATGCGCGAACCTAGGCCGCCGGCTTGTACCGGCGGTACCAAAATCGCCCAAGGTTCTGGGCGGCGATGTGGCCGGAAATCGGCCTCTGCTCGATCATCACGCTAAACCTAGGCGCGACAGGCGGTTTGCGCAAGCGGCTCGAATGCAGCAGCCGCCATCGTCCGGTGCGAGCCCTCAGCTGTTCAGATGGGCGTCGCGGCTGCGATTGAGCTCCT
>Ga0066709_100003619_pt1 | contig 11959 bp, 11 predicted proteins | sample GraSoiAngelo_158_FD_79665 | JGI IMG/M metagenome (GOLD analysis project Ga0066709, IMG submission 79665) | Grasslands soil microbial communities from the Angelo Coastal Reserve, California, USA - 14_1009_16_30cm | ecosystem: Environmental > Terrestrial > Soil > Grasslands | place: USA... | reverse complement strand
CTCTTTAAATGCCCTGGCCTTTCGCTTGCTTTGAGTACCCCTATTGTAAGCACTGTACGTGCCCGATTTATGGGGCGATACCCTATGACTCAAAAGAGGAAGGAGAGAGCATGCGGATGGTAACAGATGGGCTTCAGCTTCTTGCATTTCTACTTCTTTCGTTGGGGGTAGTCTTGGCGCTGATTACGATCGCCGTTGGCATCGCCTCGCTACTCTATGCATCGAAAAGAAAGACTGTCCTGAAGGGATACCAGACCCATGCGATGCAACACGTCGCATCGACGGAGGCTCAATCATGAGAGGATGTTCGAGCGTGCAAGAAACCAGTGGGGAGTGAGAGGCGTGGCAGTCCGAGACTATATCCGATATCCCGTATAGATATTGCGATCTCGGGCAAAAATGAAACGTACCGGGGAAGCCTTGCGAATGTCAGCCGTAAGGGCGTTGCCTTGCACATTCGTCAGCATCTGCGGCTTTACAGTCACGTGACGATTCGCTTCCGATTTCTCGAAGAGGACGGGCGGCGGGAAGTCAACGAGATGTTGCCGGCCAAGGTCGTCTGGCAGTCGGGAGATTACGCCGGACTGGAATTTGCGGCGCCCATAAAGCTGGGGCGTTAGCGTGCTCGCGCGGCGTCGCTGCTAGAGGCGAACCTCAATATAGCTTCTGTCCCGCAGGTCTTTGATCCATTCCTGGTAGGCCTCTTCCGATTTCAGTTGGAAGACCGCATTTCGGATGTCCTCCTTCACCTCCTCGAAGGGACGATACTGAGTCGGTTTTTGTTCATCTACGCGGATGATATGCATGCCGAGTGGAGAGGCGATGGGCTCGGTGACCGCCCCCTGGCCCAGGCGTTCGATCGCTTTCTGAATCTGCGGCAACATGTCTCCGAGCCGGACGAATCCTAAGCTGCCGCCCCGTCGGCCTTCTCGGCCTTCGGAATATCGCGCGGCCAATTCCTCGAAACGTTCGCCTTTCTTCAACAGCGCATAGACTTCTTGGGCTTTCTCCCGCACCTGCAGCATTTCGCTGGCAGGACTTAGTGCGATGAGGATTTGGCTGATCCGCACCTCGGGTGGAAGCAGGAATCGCTCCCGGTGTTGCTCGTAGAACCGAAGCATTTCTGCATCCGAGACCAAGAGCCCGGACCGTACCTGCTGGTTGATGATTCGAAGGGCAGTCAGTTGATCTTTGATGCTGGCCATTTCCTTGGGGTCATTTTCATTCGGCGCTTCCCCCATCCGGCGGAGCCGCGCAACGGCGTCCTTGACATCGTCGTCAGTGACTTTGATCCCCCGACGTTTCGCCACCTGAATCTGAAGCTTGCGCTCGATCATCCGGTTCAGGCCCATGTAGTTAATCTGCCGGAGTCGGCGTTCGAGCTCGGCGCCTTGGAACCTCACCCCAGCCTCGCGCTTTAATTCGGCGACTTCCTCCTCCAGCTCAGATTGTGTAATGACCTCCGTATTGACGACACCGACGATCCGATCACGCACGGCGCCTTCGCTGCGCGGAGCAATCATCCACAGACCGAACGCAAACGCCAGCCAGGCTGTTAATAAGAGAGACCGTGACATAGACAAACGGATGGTATCAGGGCGCATTGGCCGCTGGCTTTGCGGCGGGGGCTTCCTGGGCGGGCGCCGGAATGTCGGCCACCCGCAATTGGGCTTTTGATCGCAAGGAGGCAGTCAGTTCGTGGAAACGCTTCAGTTTCTTCTCCGCGAGGAGTTGCTCCCGCGCTTGATCCTTCGCCTCCTCAAACGAAAGAGGTTTCCCTGCCGCCCGCTCCGTTAACTTGATGAGGTGGCAGCCGAACTGCGTCTGGACGGGATCGCTGACCTCGCCGACCTTGAGGTTCAGGAGCGCCTTTTCAAATTCCGGAACGGTCTGACCTCTCCTAAGAACTCCGAGGTCGCCGCCCCGGCTTTTCGTGGAGGTGTCGATCGAGGCCTTGCGGGCGAGTGCCGCGAAATCTTCTCCCTGCTTGAGGCGCTTTTTCAGATCCCGGGCTTCAGCCTCCGTTTTCACAAGGATGTGGCTGGCCCGGATCTCATCGCCGCCGGTAAAGTTGTCTCGATGGCTCTCATAATAAGATTTGATCTCCTCCGATGAAGCCGTGACGCGGGCATCCACCTCTTCCTTCATGAGGGCGTCCAATACCGTCCGTTCTTTGAACCGTTCGACGCGTTCAAGAAGCAGGCGGTCACGGTCTATGCCGCGCTTCCTCGCTTCCTGGAGCAACAGCTCCCGCTCGATCAACTCTTCCAGGAATTTCTTTCGTCCTTCTGCACCCGCGTATTTTTTCCGGACGAATTCAGGGATTTGCGACCACCGCAGGTCGAATTCGCTGGTGGTGATCTCTTTTCCATTGATGACGGCGAGGGCTTTGCTCGATGGGTTGGATTTTTCGGTGCACGCTGCCGCGGCGAGCGCAAGGAAAAGGAGACAGAGGATGTTAGTGATGGATCGCAATAAGCACCAAAATGTTAAGGTTTTTTATCATGTACAGCAAGCACTTGCAATATTCTTTTTAGTTCTTGGAAGACGTTCTTCCATTCCCCAGTTGGGCCAGAAACTTGGAAGGCATGAGGAGCCGTGAAGCGCAGACGCGATCGGTACAGATCGATGAGTGAGCGCGCAGAGGACTGTGGCCGGTCGGTGTTGACATCAAATGTCACCGCGATGACGCCAGGATTGACTTGGATGGCCGCGGCGCGCGCCGCCTTCGCCAGCATCCGGATTTCCATGACTTCAAAGAGTCGTTCGACGGCTTCCGGCGCCGCTCCATACCGGTCCACTAGTTCGCCATGCAATTCAGCGATGTCGCCCGTCTGAGCGGATGATGACAGCCGTTTGTAGAGAGACAGACGTTCGGCGGCCTCGGTGACGTAGTCATCGGGAATGAACGCCGAGATGCGGAGTTGCAATGCCGGTTCCACTTCTGCGGCCACAGGCTGGCCTTTCAGCTCCCCCACCGCCTGATCCAGCATTTGCATGTAGAGCTCGAAGCCGATTGCAGCGATGTGTCCCGACTGTTCCTTTCCCAGAAGGTTTCCACCGCCACGAATCTCCAGATCGGCGGCGGCAACGCGGAACCCTGAGCCCAATGCCGTAAACTCCTGAATGGCCTGGAGACGTTGCTGGGCCTCTTCGGTAAGCGTGTCGTTCTCAGCCACCAGGAAATACGCATACGCCTGATGCTTGCCTCGTCCGACGCGCCCCCGAAGCTGGTAGAGCTGGGCCAGGCCGAAGGTATCGGCACGGTCTACGAAGATTGTGTTGGCGTTTGGGATGTCGAGTCCGGATTCGATGATGGATGTGGACAGCAACAGATCGGCCTCGTGGCGGTGAAACCGTAACATGACGGATTCGACAAGGCGCGAATCCATCTGCCCGTGGGCCGCCACAGTCCTAGCTTCGGGAACCAGTTCTCGGAGGAATGCTCCCATGCGTTCGATTGTCTGGACGCGGTTGTGCACAAAAAAGATCTGTCCGCCGCGGGCGAGTTCGCGGAGGATCGCTTCACGAATGATGACTTTTCCGAACCGCATCACCTGGGTGCGAATCGCCAGTCGGTCGGCCGGCGGGGTCTCGATGACCGACAACTCACGAAGACCGGACATGGCCATTTGAAGCGTGCGGGGAATCGGCGTCGCAGTCAGCGTTAGGATATCCACTTCAGCTCGCAGCTGCTTGAGCCGTTCCTTGTTTTTGACGCCGAACCACTGTTCTTCGTCGATCACGACCAATCCGAGATTCCTGAACTGCACGTCTTTCTGCAGCAGTCGATGGGTGCCGATCACAATGTCGACCGTGCCGTCGGCCGCTCCGCGCAGGGTCAACTTTTGATCTTTCGGCGATTGAAAACGGCTCAGCACGGCGACTTTGACTGGGAACGGTGCGAAACGGTCGGAAAAATTTTCGAAATGCTGCTGGGCCAGTAATGTCGTCGGCACCAACACAGCCGCTTGTTTGTTATCGAGCACGGCTTTGAACACGGCTCGCATCGCGACTTCCGTCTTGCCGTACCCGACATCGCCGCACACCAGACGGTCCATGGGCTTTTCGGATTCCATGTCCCGTTTGACGTCTTCGATCGCGCGCAGCTGGTCCGCCGTTTCCTCGTATTCAAAGGCCGCGTCAAATTCGTGCGAGAGAACCGTATCCGTCGAGAAGGGCATGCGCCCTCGCACCTCGCGGGCCGCCTGGACTGCGATCAGATCTTTGGCCATCTCCTCGATGCTTTTGCGCGCCCGGCTCTTGGTCCGCTCCCAGGTCTTTCCGCCGAGGTGATCCAATTTCGGCGCGCGGCCTTCTGAGGAGGCATAGCGCTGCACGTGATGCAGACGGTCCAAGGGAACGTACACTTTGTCCCCGCCGGCGTATTCGATGATCAAATAATCGCTGTCGAAGCCCTGCACCGGCAGGCGCTGCATCCCGATGTACCGGCCGATGCCGTGCTGAAGGTGGACGACGCAGTCGCCGATCTTCAGCTCCTCGATGGACCTGAGGAACGCCGCGCCCTTTGTCGTCGAATGGGTTTTGTGCCGGCCGCCCTTGGCGAACAGCTCGTCTTCTGTGACAACAGAGAACCATGCGCCGGGCCGTCCCTCCCACTGCCCCTCCAATTTCACGAAGCCTCCGGACACTTCTCCTTCGGTGATGGCGTACGGTGAGCGCGAACCGCGTTCCGGCAGCGAGAGGGTGGTAGAGGGTTCGGCGGGAAGGTCATGCTCCTGGAACAAGGCCTGCAGCCGTTCCACCTGGCCTCGACTGCGCGCCACAATGACCACGGGACCGTGAGCGCGCAATAGTTCAAGGTGAGGGATGGTTTCTGAGAAGGGCCGCCCTTTGACGCCGATGCCGATTCCCTGAGGACGTTGAGTTTCAAAGTTCAACATGTGAGGGGCGGCGCTTTCATGGATGCCCGACGCGATGGCTTCCAGCGCGAAAAGACATCGGGCGCCACCGGCCTCCAAAAGTTCCGGAAGCGGCAGAAAAAGTTCTCCGGGCGGCGGGAGCGATTGTCGGGCGCCTTCATTCTGGTCGAAGGCGTCCTTGGCCTCGGACAGAAATTCGTCAGACTGCTTTCTGAGCTCCAGAACATTGTCAGTGATCACCACCGGCGAGCTTGGAAAATAATCAATCAGGGTCTCCATCGAAGGATAGATGGCGGGACCACGCCATTCGGCGTCCGGCGGAATGGCCTCCGGCGCGGCCCTGCGTTCCAGGAGATACTCCCGCGCGGGCAGCACGCGCACAGCGGTCGTCCGTCCGGATGATTTCTGCGTGGAAGGGTCGAAACGGCGCATCGTTTCGACGGCATCGCCGAGAAACTCGATCCGATGAGGCGCGTCATACACCGTCGAAAACAGATCGGTGATGCCCCCGCGTATCGAAAACTGTCCCGGGTCCTGCACGGCTGAGACTTGCCGATAACCGAGACGCAGGAGGCGGCCGACAAACTCGGCTCGCTCGATTGTTTGCGCCGGGGTCAGCGTGAAGGACGCCTCCGCCAGCCGCTCCGAGGGCAGGAGCCGTTGCAGAAAGGCCTGAACAGGGGCGATGACCATGTTGCTCTCGCCGCGTTGAATGAGATCGAGAACCTGCATACGTTTTCCGATGACTTCGACGGGCGGCGGCGTAGGAGCATAGGGGAGGATGCCCCAGTCCGGAAATAGTGATGGTGGATTCTTCCGGTGACCAAGGAGCCCTTGAAAAAACAGGACGTCCCCGTACAGTTCGTCGGCCAGATCCTGGTTCGGCACGACGACGAGTAAGGGAGGGCCGGCCGCCGCGCGGCTTGAGGCGAGGGCGGCGAGCACCAAGCCTTTGGCGGGGCCGTATAAGCCGGCGAGGGTCAGGTTTCGGCGCTCATCAATGGCGGTTAAGAGTGGTTCGCAGAGGGCCGACCAACTCCGGGGAAGCACCGTGAGGGACATCAGGGCAATTTCTTTATCCGTTCAACGAGCGTCGTTGTCGAGACGCCGGGAACAAGGGGGAGCGTGAGAACCCGGCCGCCCCGGGCCTCCACCACATCACGGCCGATGATTTGATCGATCGGCCAGTCTCCGCCCTTGACGAGGACATCTGGTCGAATCAATTCAATCAAATGATGGGGATCAAGGTCCGCGAAGATGCTGACATAATCCACGCAGGCGAGGGCAGCAAGCACTTCGGCTCGTTCGGATTGCGGCACGATCGGCCGGCCGTTGGGCTTGATCCCGCGCACGGAGTCGTCGCTGTTGAGCCCCACGACGAGACAATCTCCCAGCGTTCTCGCACGCTGCAGATAGCGAATGTGGCCGACATGCAAGAGATCAAAACAGCCGTTGGTGAAGACCACCCGCTCGCTGCGGGCGCGCCTCGCGTCGAGAGCGGCGGTAAGAGCCGCCGGGGACAGTATTTTTTCAGGCATCATCCATATCATAGCATTCCTGCCGTTCATTCCTATACAGTCCTTGTCTCTTAGTGGCTGGTTCCGTACAATACTCTCCCCGGCGTGCTGACTGTCGTGAAAGGAGACCCAGTGGACGGCGTTCGTTTTGAACGATTGAAAGGTAACGGACACCATTATCCGGTGCTTTTTCACATCGGGAGCAGTTATGTCCCTGTGACGGAAAGTACAGTCAGCGAGTTGAAAGCTCACGCGCTTGTTCCGGGCGAGCGCTTTCTGGACATTCTGATCGAAAAAGTCGGCTACTCAGATTACTTGAAGGAACGGATTCGCGCAGAAATGAAGAAGACAGGCGATCCCGTCACGCAGGCAACCGTCCTGCAAGGGCTCATAAGGAGTTTGTAGGAGGAGGAATATTACTCAGTATGGGAGGGCGCGCAATCTTACTAGGGTACCGTGGATGAGATGTCTCTTGTCTTCTCGATCTTCCAGCCGGTACGCCTGCTGCAAGTACCGAATCGCATCCTCTTTGGCGCCCAACGCCAGTTTCGTGAGTCCCAAGCCGTGCAATGAGTGGCTGTCCTTTTCATTGTACTGCACCGCTTTCCCGAACGCTTCCGCCGCAAGCCCTGCCTTGTTCTGGTTGTAATACACCCATCCAAGGCTGCGGTACCCGAGTGCAAACGATGGCGCTAATTCGGTCGCTGCCTGATATTCGGCGATCGCTTCCCCCAATCGGCCTCGCTTCTCCTGCGCCACGCCAAGCTGGTAATGCACCATGGGATCCTTGGGGTTCAATCGAGCTGATTCCTTGTACGCTCCGATGGCCATCTCCAACCGGCCCTGGTCCACGAGTGCCACGCCAAGGTTGTAGTGAGCAACGGGATCGGACGGATTCAATTTGACTGCCTCGCGGAATTGCGGAATCGCCGATTCGAGATTGCCTTGATGCTGATACGCAGACCCCAAATTCAACCGCATGTGCGGTTCATGCGGCGCGAGCCGAACGGCTTCTCGGTACTCGCGTATAGCTAGGTCAAGGCGGTCCGACGCCTGGTAGGCCTGCCCTTGATAATAGTGCGGGTAAGGATCTTCCGGCGCGAGTTTTGCCCCTTCCTTATATTCCCGAAGCGCGCTTTCGAGCTCACCCATTTGAGCGAGCATCAGCCCATAAAATAAGCGCGGACCCGCCTCCGTTGGATACTTTCCGACGAAAAGCTCCACGGTTTGAATGACGCGTTTCGTGTTCTCCGCGCTACCCGCCAGTTCGGAGATAAGGGCGTTGTGGTGCTCATACGCTTCTGCATAATTCCAATTGAGCAGCAAGCCGATGATCAGGCTGAGACGAGCGAGGGGTTCCGAAGGCTGAGATTCGGTCCAATGCCGAGCTGTATCTGGCAGCAATGTCCAGGCACCTGTCACGATCGAGTCGGCGACTGCGCGGGGAAAGATCTCAAGAGTCATTGGTTCGTAACATAGACAGCAGTCGCAAGGGATGTCAAACAAGCTGAGGCTCTACTCTCGCGTTCTTTCGGTAGCAGATCTTTCGGTAGCAGAACACGAAATGCATCTCAAAAAGAACGATGAGCCCCCTCTTTTTTTATATCGTTCCGTTCACAGTAGACGATTTGAGCCCCCGAGTTATATACTTCAGCAACTCATCAACAAAACCATCAACGATACGACGGAGTGATGACGCACCACATTGCGATGGCATTCGCCATCGCGACAAAATCCAATGCGTGAAAATTCTCTCCACGCGGGCCTGGACCAGGTCATCGTGCACCATTTCCGCAATCGGCTGCGCGAGGCGGTTGACAAGGACCGCGAGGGATGGATCGCCTCGCGTCGCCTGGTGACGCCCGAGGCCGCTCCGGAGACGATCCGTCGGCTTCGCGGCGTGGTGGCTGAATCGTCTCTGGACCCCGTCGTGCGGAAGACGCTTCTCGATGGCCTTCTTCCCGGCGAAACCGGCGGCCTCAGAGCTGTCATAGGTGAGACCTTGCGGACTGTGACGGGGTTAAATCCCACCAAGGCGATCAGGAATCTCTGTCTCTTGCTTGATGTCGGGAACCTGAAACGACGCGAAGCGGTATCAACGATGGGACAAGACGAGATCGAGACGGCGATCAGAGGGATGGACAATCCATACGATCTTCTCACTGCCGCCGATGTCGCCTCGGTCGTCGATTTTGGCGCGGGAGACCTGACCTTCGAAGAGGAACTCGTCGGCCGGTATCTGCCGTTGCTCGAAAAGGCAGGACGGGACTTCACGCTGCATTGCCTCGATCGGCTCAATCCTGAGGAGGAATTCAGTCCTCTCGTGCAGTTGGGACGCGAACGGTTCGAGAAGCTTTCCCATCATCCTTCTCTGCATTTCCGGTTCCGTTTTTTCGGGAACCAAGATATGTTGGACCTGAAGGGCGTTCAGACGGAATGTCCCCGGTATACCATCTCGGTCTGCCACAGCCCCGCATCGCCGACGTTTGCCTATGAGCCTTCCCGCATTGAAGCCGCCGTGACGCAACAGCATCTGCGGGAGACGAAGGGGACATTTCGGCGCATGCGCGCGAAGGGACGCGAGGTGTTGGAAGTCATCCATGGAAGCGAGCGCCTGACATTCCCGCCGTGGAAGTTCGATATCTATGGCCCGCTCGCGCTGCTGGATCTGCTCAGCCGCACGGGGAAACTCTGTATTATGGGGGCCGTGGACACCGAAGTCTTTTGGGAAATCCTCTCTCAGCTTCTGCCCGAAGAGCGGGCCCGTCCCCATAACGTCTTTTTTACCGCCGAAAATGTGCGCGATTATCTGGGGGCGGCGTATGAAGACTTGGCGCGACTGCCCGTCGGCGCGGGGACTGTCCTGAGAGATGTGCGTCAGGACATCCCGCGGGTCTTGAACGCGGCGTCTGAAGATGACCGCTATGGCTTTCGGCTCGTTCACATCCGCCGAGGAGCGCTCTTCCCTGGGCTCCCAGCGGGGAAGACCGCCCATGTCTTCGATCAGATGAGCCAGGAGTCGCCTCCCTGGTTTCTCTCGCTGGTGCCTGCTACATGAAAGTTATTCGCGATGCTATTCCGAAAGCCTCCGGGCCGGTCTTTACTGAGGACGGTCGCGCTAACGCGCTGTACCTTAACGAGCTGTTCGAGGCGGTGGCCAAGGAGACCTCGGCGCGGCTGCATCGCCGCTTTCGAGCCGACATCCCGCTGACGGGCGGGCTGTGGGGCGGGTCCTGGTATTTCGCGGACGCCTGTGGGTACACCCGCGCGCGATTCCGCCGCCTCTACAGTTTGGTGTGTGTCCCGCAGAATCGCGGCCTTGAGGATCCCAATAACCTCAAGCTGATGTTCCGGGTCTATGCCAACGTCCTCGCCGCCGCCTTCGAGCCGTACGGTATTGCGTTGGGAGAGGCGAACGGGGGCGATATCATCGGCTACAGCAATCGCAAGCGGCCGACCCTCGATTTCCAGATGTGGGATGCGAATAAAAAGATCGATTACATCCGATGCTTCTTCAGCTACAACTCCGCAACCTGGGAGGAGGCGTACCTGTACGAGACTGTCCGCCTGATCAAGCAGACGAAGGAGACGCTGGACAAGCAAGTTCTGACCGAGCCACCGCGCCTGGACGGCATGGCCATCCGCTTTCAGCTACAGGACCTCGTCATTCTGTACCACACGCTGGAGCCTGCCCTGCCCGAGGAGGCCAAGGCCGCAGGGGGGCCGCTGGTCGAGCGCATCATGACTCGATTCGCGCAAGGGATGAACGACGAAGACGAAATGAACACCCTGAACGCCCAGGCTTTTGCGTGCGAGTTGATTTACGCGTACGAGGATGCGATCCGGGAGGATTTCGCGAAAGAGGGACTCGACATTGCGACGGTCGAGGAGTGGCCCGTGGACCGCATCAACCGAGTGCCAGCGAGCCTCAAGACGAAACTCCTCCCCCATCTCCAAGCGATCTTCCAGCGGTACCGCGAGAACCTGAAGGCATCCGAAGATCAATTGAGTAAGAAGCGGCGTTAAGAGTAGAATATGTGCAACGGGAGCCATACCATGCCGATGTGGCTTGATGACATGACGGGGGCCGGTGAACCGGTCATTCCGGAGAACCTGAAAAACGCCGTGTGGGAGCGGGAAGAAGGTCAGTGCCAGAAATGCGGGGCGACCGAAGACCTTCAAGTCTATTGCGTCGTGCCGTACGCGATGCCGAAAGAATCCAACAGTAAGCTGCTGTGCAAGGCCTGCCGCAAGGAGTTCTAGTTACAACGTCCCCGCGTCTTTAAACGAGTACGACTGGCGGTTCACGACTGGGTATACCGAAAAAATCGGCGTGTTGAACGGGACCACGGCTGTATCGAAGCCCGGGAGCAGCCCCAGGTGCATGTTGATGTAGTTGAAGCTCAACCCTTCCTGCCACGGCTTGTTGCCCGCGCCCGCATAGGCACCCACCTTCTCGGTGCCGTAGGTCCTCACGACTAAGCCTAACGCGCCGATCAACCCATACTCATACAGGTCTGGAGCGCCTTGGAGCAGCAAGGCGACATTCGCTGCATCAAACCAGACTTTCACGTTGCAGATGATCTGGACATACGGCCCCAGCGTATTCGATCCTTCCAGCATCGCTCGCGGCAGCGCGAGCTCGGGAGGGGCGTCGGATGGCAGCGCTCGTTCGACTCTCCCCAATTCCGGTTCCTTCACTTCAGAGACGGAGACGAACACCAGGTTCGGGTCGTCCAGGGCGATGTCCAGCACGTCATTCCCGTAATAGCCGCAGAGCTTTCCCCATTCATACCTCAGCGGGTAGGAATAGCCCATCTTTGCGTACCAAATACGGACGCCTCCTGGCAGCGGATCGTCCGGCTTCCGGCTGATCTTCAAATCGAACGGCAACATCAAGTGGAACGCGTTCGTCCGCGCATTCATGAACGGCGCGCAGGCGCCCGGGAATTCCTTCTGGACCAGTGCATTCTCCGGCTGGAATTTCCGCTCTGTACCGGGGTTTTTGAACTGCTGCGCGGTGTGGGCCTCAGGGGTGAGTTTAAATTTCCGCTGGTAATAGGCGGTCGCCCGCTTCTGGGCGATGTTCAGGAAATAATCGGGGAGGTCCGTCTCTACGATGATCTGGTACTTGTCCGGCGACGAGGGTCGCTGCGTACGGTAGGCTTCGTTGTAAATGTTCAGGCCGGCTTCCGTCTTCTGAATCTCCCGGCGAAGCTCGCGCAATAGGGCCTGATCGGCATAGGGAGTTTTATGAAGGACTTCAACCGCCTTGTCAAGTGCCTCCAGTCTGAGTTTGAACCGCTTCGGCTCGTCGGCAAAGGATTCGGAGAGAGCCATCCAGAGGTTAAACTGCTCCTCCGGTAGCAATTGAAGTTGATCCAAATCGTTTTCACGCGCGAAGTTGAACGCCAAAGGCCCAAACGACTCGTCTTTGCGAAGGCACAGGGATAGCAAGTAGTTGAGATGTTCCCGCGCTTCTTGCGGCGTCACTGTGCGGCCTTGATCGAAACGGGCAGAGGCACCAAGATGCTCCGGAAATTTCCCGTGATTCTGAGG
>Ga0066709_100003617_pt1 | contig 11960 bp, 12 predicted proteins | sample GraSoiAngelo_158_FD_79665 | JGI IMG/M metagenome (GOLD analysis project Ga0066709, IMG submission 79665) | Grasslands soil microbial communities from the Angelo Coastal Reserve, California, USA - 14_1009_16_30cm | ecosystem: Environmental > Terrestrial > Soil > Grasslands | place: USA... | reverse complement strand
TCGGGAATTTCTTCATCGTCATCGCCATCGTCGTTCGCGTCCTCGGTATCGGCGTCATTCCCGTTGTCCTCAGATCGCGGCGCGACTGTTCGCAACTCGCTTTGCCGTAACTTCTGGTATCGCTCACGCACATCGGCGGGCATCTTATCGAGGTCTTCCTTTGTTTCGACTGGACCACTGAAGAGCAGTTTGCCCTGGGGATCCTTGGCGGTTAGCAATTTTTTTCCGTCCACGTTTTCCAATTTCAACTCGCCCTTCTCGTCGGAGAAAACGATTTGCGCTTTGCCAAGATCGATCCTGCTGGCCTTTACCGCGCCATTGTCTTGGACAAAGATGCGAAGCTCGTCCGCTGCGCGACGGGCATCGTCGCGCGCGCGCCTGGCCGCTTCGTGAGCTTGCACAACCGCTCCACGGATCATGCCGCGTTGCGCATCGCCGAGTTGCTCTTTGAGTTGTTCTTTTAAATCCTGCATTTGCTCGCCCAAATCGCCTGTCTCATCAAAATCCCAATGCCAGTCGTGGTTGCCTCCGGGAAAGAGACTGTGTCGCTGCGGCACTTCCTTTTTGGCGAGTTTGACAGTCAGCTTTTGTTCCTGCCCCTTGCGCAAGATGGTAAGCGTCACGTCCGCGCCTTCGGAAAAAGTCTGTAGAAGCTTTCGCAATTGACTCGGCTCAATCAGAATCTGGTCGTTCAGCATCTTCAGAATGTCGTTCTGTTGAACGCCAGCCGTAGCGGCTGGGCTATTCGGCTCCACGTAATCGACAACTAACCCCAAGCCTTTGGCCAAGCCAAGCTGATCACTGAGAACAGTTGGAACCTGCGATGTCTCGACACCAAGATACGTGACCGGAACCTTCGGCGCATTCTCGTGATGACCTGGCATTCCCGGCGGATGCGGCGGACGAGGCAGTTGTGGCGGTTGCGGCGGGGCAGGCGGTGTTTGTGCGAGTGCGGCCAGCGGCAGCAACGCGGTGACTATGATTGCGAATACGGATTTCATTTTCATAATTTTGGTTTTCGTACGCTTTGTCTTACTCGTGCTGGCGATCGTAATCGTAAGCGGTCGATTCGTTCTTGAGCATGAGCACGAGGACGAAGAAGGGTAAAAGATTGTCATTGACCTGAAACTGGGATCAGCATGATTTCCTCGCTGGGATACGACACGCGAAGCGATGCACCCGTCTCCGGGTTACGCCACCGCCAGGTTTGTTCGGTCTGATACCGCACGCGCCGTACGGGTCGCTCAGAACCGTTAGCAAAGTGCAGCCCTTCGTCGCGCGCGTTGTATACGACGTGCGCGCCACCGGCAGAAACGAATCTGCCGGGCGACGTGGATTGCTCCATTCCGCGCGGGAGCGTTCTTGTTTCGGGTTGCGGAGCCGAACTCGCCGCGATTGCTTCTCGTCGCTCGTGCGTCGATTGGAAATTGATTACTGCGAAAACGACCAAAATTGCAGCAGCGGCGAGTCCGAAGCCTAACGACCACCAGGTGTAAAGCAACCGTCCCGGTTGACCGGCAGGCGAAGCGCCTGCCCTGTAATTTTCGAGAGCTTCCCCGATCCGCTGAAAAAGAACCGGCGACGGCCGTGCTGGTCGCAGTTTTCTGAGTTCATTCTCAAGCTCGGAAAAATCGTTCATTGCGGTTGTAAGCTCTTTTTTAAATTGCTCAGAGCATAACGGTACCGTGAAGCTGCGGTGTTTTGAGAAATTCCGAGTGTGCCGGCAATTTCGCTAAACGTAAGATCATTCCAGATTTTCAATACCAACACCTCCCGCTGGTCGCACGGCAAACAATCCACGGCCGCCGCCAGCGCCGATTGCGTGTCATCTTCCAATTCAAAGTGCGGCTCAATTGCCGGCTCAACTTCGCTAAAAACAGTCGTCTCGCGTCGCGCTCGGCGGATGTCGCGACGGACAAAATCGAGCGCGATAGAACGAACGGCAGAGTAGAGCAGCGCGCGATTATCAATGTTGTGATTGCGCCGCCAGAACTTGACGAACGCTTCCTGCACAACGTCTTCCGCGTCGGCCGCTGAGTGCACCCATTGACGGGCAAACAGAAGTAATCCGGGCGCAACTTCAGAAAAGCAGTTCTTCCAATTCTCATGGCTGGCAATGGGCTCCATGACCTTTTCACGGTCTTTATTTTCAAGACGCCGCCAAGTGCAGATTTTGTCTGCGGCACCAAAGAAAATGTGCGGGGTAGCCGAGCCCCCGTGGCGCTCGCGGCGGTCGCACCCTGCCACGTCACTTTTTTGGAATTGCCCGCAGGACCAGATCGCCGAGCCAGTCTGGATGCGCCATTCCCTGGCGATACGCTCGCAGCGATTCCACAGAAGAATTCACGCGGAGATTGCTGTAAGAGCCGTCGGGGTTTTGCCAGCGCTCATGCCAGTAAAGCGCCGCTTTGATCCGGGGATACCGGGTCCGGAAAAGTTCCAAACCTTGCTTGATCCACGCCGGTTTGCGAATGGCGCTTGGCTTTGCCGTCGCGAGCGGGAACTCGCCGGTCGCCCACTCCGCGATCATGATGGGCTTATGCGGATCGAGACGGCTCATTTCCTGATACGGCCAGTCAACCAACGATGGAATATCCGGGTTCGGTTCGTCCTTGTATTGCTGCCCATACACACTCAAGCCGAGCCAGTCGACGTAGTCGGATCCGGGGTAATAGGCAGGCGCGCAGTTCCAGGTTTCGTACGGATATGGATAATTGTTGGTGTGAAACATCCATTTGACATTCGACGCGCCGCGCGCACGGACGCGGTCCACGACGTACCGATAAGCGCGGCGGAAGGTTTCCGGGCCTTTCCAATTATTGTGCTCCGGCTCCCATTGAGCGCCGCCGTAGTAAGCGCCAGACCACGGAAACCATGTTCCGTTCATTTCGACGCCGAACACGACGATCATTGGATGCCTAAAATCTCGGGCCGCGTCGCCCCATTTGTCGATGTACGTGTCCCATTTGCCCGCGAGAATCTCAGTTAAACTGAACTTGTCCGGACCGTGATCCTCTTCGTAAGGCTTGTCCCACGGCGACCAAAAAACCAGCGGCAGCGAGCCGTGCCGCCAGATGACATTCAGATTGTCCACCGGAAAATTTTGTTCTCCCCAATAGCTCGACGACGCGATGATGGCCTGATGTTTTCCCACCATCTCCTCGAAATCCTCGATGGTCTCAAGCGTCACATCGTCCTCAGCATCCCCGAAATCCATAAACGCGCCGGTGTAAGCGCCGTGCTCTGGAATTGCCACTTCGACCGGGCCGTTTGGATCGATTTGCGTCGCAGGCAAGGGCCTGCGACATCCGGCCAGGACGAGAAGACTGAGTGCGACAAGCCATTTCATACTGTCATTCTGATCCCGGGGTCGCGGGTCAAGAATCTCTGAGCAATTTTTAAACCGCTCCTCTCAGGCGAATTAGACCAGCGATGATTCGCTTTGCTCAATGACAGCTGTCGCGGCAGATGCTTCTGCGCCCGGGAATTCTCCTTGACCCGACAGGTCCGAGATATCACAAAAGAAAAGCTACGTCGTGAGCCAACAATGAGCACAAAAGTTCTCACGTTCTTGATCCTGCCTTTCATATCAGCCGCTTTCGCCGACGACTTCAAAACATTGAATGGAAAAGAATACAAGGACGCCACTGTCACGCGCGTCGAGCCCGATGGAATTGTCGTTAAGACGAAATCAGGAGTCACCAAGGTCTATTTTGCCGAACTACCAAGAGACGTTCAGGAGCGCTTTCATTATGACTCGGAAAAGGCTGCCTCATATTCTGCCGAGCAGGCCGCAGATTACGCAGCATACCAAAAGCAGCAGGAGGAGACTCGACGTCAACGAGCGGACGCGGACGCAAAGAACAACGCGGTTCTGGCTGAACAACAGGCCGCCACAAATCGCACACTAACTTTGCAGAGCCGCTACGCCGACCTTCAGAAGCAGGAGGATCAGTTGCTTGTTCAAATCGGTGAGGCGAAGCAACCCGGACCGGCGTATCGGGAAGGTAAGTCTCTGCGCCATCACCCGAACCCGCTCGCATCGCAGCTACCGCGTCTTCAGAGCCGCCTCAGCGACGTTCGCAGCGAAAAAAAGCAGGTGCAACGGCAGCTGGAGAAAACGCAGCGCTAGCAACTAAAAAGCGGCGCGAAAACGCTCGCCCATGGCGGCACGTATTTCGTTTCCCCGGCAACCGGTAGGGACGCCATCGGGTGATGCGTTCGCGGTGCTTTGATTCCTGGCGATCCGCATTTACATACCACGCCGTGAAGAACGCGCGGTTCGCTGACTTTCTGCAGCGAAAATACCTGCGCACTGCCGCAGTCGTGTCGGCCGCTCTCCAAGTCGCCTTCGCCACACCAACACACGGCACCGAAAGACCGCTCACCGTTTCTGCCATAGTCTCCGCCGATCATCCCGTAAACCGTTGCGTGCCAACTGAGGCATTGGGCGCGGGCGTGGACGGTCACGAGAAGGGCGAATGCACCCGGATGTTCACAGACAAGAACATCACGGAAATGTTATCGGCCGGGCTGGGGCCGCTAACGTATCGATTGCGCACCGAGCTCGGTGGCGAAGTCTGGCATTGGAACCCGCGCGGCAGGTGGAGCGATCCAGTTCACAAATGTGGATACTGGACCTCGGATGATTCGCTCGGCGAACCGATCGATGTTTCTTACGGCTACCGTTTGCCACGGCGCGGAAATACGATCGATCAGGCAAATGATGACGGTTACTCTCGGATCACAGACGGTGACAAGGAATCGTTTTGGAAAAGTAATCCGTATCTGGATTCACACTTCACCGGTGAACCGGCGGACGCTCACCCGCAGTGGCTGATTATAGATCTCGGCGGCGACAAGCCGGTCAATGCTATTCGCATTCACTGGGCCGCGCCGTACGCGAAGCAATACAAAGTGGAATACTGGCCGGGCGACGATCCGATGCATTTGCACCCGGATGATGATGACGACTGGCAGCCATTCGTACATGGAAACATCGCCAATGCGCAAGGCGGCAATGAACTGAGCCGACTCACTGAACGCCCGCGCTCCGTTCAGTTCGTGAGAATCGTTATGAGCAACAGTTCGCACACCAGCGCGCAAAGTTCGGATGACATTCACGACTCGTTAGGCTTCGCGATTCGAGAGATCGAGCTCGGCAACATCGACCCGCCTTCGCGCCGCTCCGGCGCGGCAAGTAAGCGCGGTCGTTTTCATGATCATGTGCGTCACGCACCGGATCGGCATCGCCAGACCATCGTTTACGTCTCGTCCACTGATCCCTGGCATCGCGCCGAAGACATCAACTACAGCACTGAGCAGCCTGGCCTGGATTTCATTTTGCGCAGCAAGCTCACGAACAACTTGCCTGTGCTCGTGCCAGTAGGCGTGTTGTACGACACGCCAGACAATGCTGCCGCCGAAATCAATTATTTGCTGCGGCGAAATTACAGTCTGGAAGGAATCGAGCTGGGCGAAGAACCCGATGGACAATGGGCATCTCCAGAGGATTACGCCGCGCTCTACAGCGGAGTCGCGCGCCGACTCATCTCCCTTAATCCGCGCTTAAAACTCGGAGGACCAAGCCTGCAAAATTTTGAGGACGAACTGCTCACGTGGGCAGACGCATCCGGCAATCGTTCCTGGATGAATCGCTTTGTCAATTACCTTCGAAGCGCAAAAGTCCCGTTCGATTTCTTTTCATTCGAGTTTTATCCGTTCGACAACATCTGCACCGATGCGGCACCGCAACTGTTAGAGATTCCAAAACGTTTGAATGACATGCTCGCCAGCTTGCGTGCTGACGGCGTGCCTTCGGACATCCCGTGGCTGATGACCGAATACGGTTATTCAGTTTTCGCCGGACGGCCCGAAGTGGATATCGAAGGCGCCCTTTTCAATGCTGACACGGTTGGTGCCTTTCTGACGCTCGGCGGCGCCAAACCATACCTGTATGGCTATGAGCCGAACTATCTCCAAGACGAGCTGAAGTGTTCCTGGGGCAATCTCATGATGTTTCAGTTGAACCCGAAAAACGACGAAGTGCGTCGTTTGTCCGCCTACTACGCCGCTCAGCTCATCACTAAAGAATGGATGCAACCCGTAACCGAACCGCACGAGATCTTTCCTGTGACCATCACCGGAACGAAAGACGGCGAGCACAAAGTGACGCGCCCTACAAAACCGAAGAAATTATCTGCCGTGACTGCGTATGCCGTGCACCGACCGAATAAACAGTGGTCGCTGCTTGCAATCAACAAAAGTCCGAAACGCGTCGCGCGACTCAACGTGGAGTTCAATATTCCGGGCGCGAAGCAGCCAGTGAGTTTTGTCGGCCAGATTGAGATAATCCAATTTTCACAACAGCAATACGCATGGCACGCGGACGGTCCAAACGGTCACCCGACTCGAAGCCTCCCTCCCGCGCACTTTACACGGGAAGTAGCATCATTTTACGACTTGCCCCCGTATTCGCTCACCATTCTGCGCGGAAAACTTCCGACCCAGTGAGGCTTCAATACACGCTTATGCCTTTCAGCCGAAAATGCCGCGCGGCTTGCAGCAATATTCGGTCTGCGCTGTAAACTTCCGAGAATTGATTCTCCGCGGCACGAGCGAGATGAAGCGCGTCGCTCGCGCTAAGGCTTTTTTGACCCCGACGAGGCTTCTTTCACTTGCTGAAAATTCCCGCAAACCGCCCTTTTTTCTGGGACTTCAAAGCTTGCTGGAACTGCTCCTTCACAAAATTGGGGTCCCTCGCGTGAGCCAGCGCGTCCATGAGACTGATGCGGTCAGCCAGCAGCAACTCGATAAGACTATCGTCCACGGTATGCATGCCCTCGGCCCCTCCGATTTGAATCAGTCCCGGGATCTGTGAAAGCCGCTGGTCCCTGATACACGCCTCAATTCCCGAGTTTACGGTCATCAATTCCGAGGCCAAAACCAAGCCTGGCTGATCGCTTCGCGGCAGGAGATATTGGCACACCACTCCCAACAGCGACCACGCAAGCTGGGAACCGACGAACTGCTGGCCATCCTTTGGAAAGGCATCAAGAACCCGACCAATGGCCGTTGGGGCATCGTTGGTGTGCATGGTTCCAATCACAAGGTGCCCCGTTTCTGCCGCCGTAATCGCAGTTTTGATCGTCTCCGTGTCCCGCATCTCGCCCACAAGAATGACGTCCGCATCCTGTCTCAACGCGTTCTTGAGCGCTGATGCGAAGTCGCGCGCGTCGGAACCAACCTCGCGCTGGTTCACCAGGGTTCGCCCCTGCGAGTGAACAAATTCGATCGGATCCTCAATACTGACGATGTTGAGGGAACGTCGTCTGGCTATCGTCTGGGCCATGCTCGCCAGCGTTGTGCTCTTGCCTGAACCGCTTGAGCCTGTAACAAGTATCAGACCCGCTCGCTCGTCACACCAGCGATCCAACACAGGAGAATGTCCCAACGACTTTAGATCGCCGACCTCAGAAGGAATACGTCGAAAATTGGCCTCAATCGCACCTGACACATAGCACGCATTTCCGCGAAACCGCCCGATACCATCGACCTGCAACGCGAAGTCAAGCTGCCACTCATTTTCCAGCTTCGCCCGTTGTCCCTCCTTCAAGGCATCGATCACCAGTCTCCTTGTATCCTCCGCAGATAGCGCTTCCTCCATCAGCGGCTGGATTACACCAGCGACCCGCATCATCGGTGACGCCCCCGCTGTCAAATGAAGATCAGAAGCTCCCTGCTCGGTGGCAAGCACCAGAAAATCGATCAAGTCATTTTTCCTCATAACAATTCAAACAGGTACGTAACACTCGTCTAGCCGATTCCCCTCATGGCGCGACGTAGCTCGGATTCATTGCTGACCGAAGCCATGGCGGTCGCTTCAGTGATGATCTTGGCCTGGAGAGCTTTGATCGTCGATTGCAAAAATGAAACGGCAGCAGGGTCCGATCCGCGGGCGATATACTGATCAATGTTCTGCAACTCGCGTCTCGCAATCCAGTCGCGCATGGCCCCCGCATTTTCGACATGTTCCACCAGCAAATGCAAACCTCCGTCGGCAGATTCAACCAGCTTCTGGCACAGGACACCAGAGAGTTGGTTTGCCAGAAGGTTCGTGCCATGCGTCGCGTCTTCGGCCGGGAAAAGATTCAAATAGCGCTCCATCGTGTCTGCAACCTTCTCCGAATGCAGAGTTGAAAGAACGAGATGTCCGGTTTCCGAAGCTTGGAGAGCCGTCAACGCCGTTTCGTAATCCCGGATCTCGCCAACAAAAATGACATCCGGCGCCTGACGAAGCGCGCTCCGCAAGCCGTTCGCAAAAGTGCCGGTGTCACGTCCAACCTGTCGCTGGGTGAAATGACAGCGATTGTTGGTGAACTGATACTCGACGGGGTCCTCAATCGTTACTATATGTCGCACCAGGTTCTCGTTCATCCATTGAAGGAGAGACGCGATGGTGGTGGATTTCCCTGAGCCGGTCGGTCCGGTCACAAGAATCAGGCCGTGCTCGCGAGCGCCCCATCGGGTCAGGAGCCATTCGGGTGCTCCCAGCGCGTTCAAGCCGGGCATGCTGGTCTTGATACGTCGCAGGACTGCACCGAGGCGGCCCATGGTCCGGTGCAGGTTTACGCGGTAGCGCGTATGCGTGCGCGAGATGAAGCCGCTGTCGCGATCCATGTCGCCGTCACCCTGCGCATTCCCACCGCAGGCGTGCCAGAAGGCGGTCATTTGCGCGAGCGACATGGGTTCCTCGCCGAACACAATGATTTGCTCATTGATCTTTAGCCGCGGTATTTCGTTCTCCTGAAGGAAAACGTCGCTCGCCTGCTGCTCTTCCGCGGCGTCGAGAATGCTGTCGATGTTTTGCGGCACGGCTCTGGGGGTACGTGGTAAACGTAGCTCAGTGACCCAGAACTGCACAAGATGTTTTGTTGTTCACCTGGTACGGGATTCCTGCGTCAGCCTTTTCGAGCGGCGATCTGCCGCTACCTACATCAAACCTACTCCAATACAGGCGCTGACATCCGCGTCAGAAAAATGCCAACTGAACAGACGCACAATCTGGACTCATCGCCGGAAAAATGTTAAACCCGCCAGTGGTGTGTCAGAGCAGTTCGGTAAGAAGAAAGCTCGGACTTATGCGCGGTCTTTCGTGCTCCGATAAGGATGAGAGGAGAGTCAAATCGGAATATTCGAACCCGGGCCCCACAGAGCAGCCCACAAGAGTGTAGGGTCCGCGTGTGCGCGCTGCCTGCCAGTGACCTGCGGGAACAACCAACTGCGGTGCGGCGCGGGCTGACAGCGGACCGAGAACCGAAAACTGAACGATACCAGTGTCAGGAGGCGGTCTTAAAACCACACATAAGGGCAGTTAGCTTGACCAACCAATACGTAGCGCTGGCGGCATTGCCGCCGCGGGAAGAGCTGAAGATGCCATGATCACCAACCCTCCGTCCAGGATTCATCAGAAACGTAGCCGTTAGTGAACCCGATCATCACCATCGCGCGGCGGCGCCAATAAATCCAACTTTCGAGTTTTCCTATGCCTTGAATCTCCGCCTCGCTCTTGATCTGTTTAGGCGTTCCGAGAATCTTTTCCACCTGCGCTTTTGTCATACCGTTGTGGATCTTTTCGTAGTTCTGCCTGGTTAGTTTCGACTTAAAGGGCCATGCGTGCGCCGCAGGTGCGGGCATGGCTGGAATCAGCACGACGAGCAGAGCAAGACGAGCGAGTGTCTTCATATAGCGTGAATATTAGCTGCAGATTGCGTGGTCAACAGGGAAGCATCTGACGAGACAGAGATAAGCCACGGCAGGGTGCTGTGGCAAAGACGCCGGGCTTATTTCGAAATGGGGCCGTTGGCTCATCGATTGCTTAGATGGTTTAGTTTGAATTCACGACCTGAGTGTCCAACCAACATCAGGGCTGTAATATAGCTCGAATCCATCGCGTCCGTAATCTCCGATCGACAAATAAAACACCTTGTCGCTCCGCGTGTATCTCCACTCGCCCCACCGTGTCTTCGAAGGACGAGCACCGGCGGCTTCGAGAGCTGGTGGATACTCACCATGTGCGGAATGATAGGCATCAATGACGCGGAGAATTTCGTTGCCCTGCGTTTCCAGGTCATTCCAGTCCGGCTTGCCAGAACACGAGAACAGGGTGAGAGCCACAAGTCCGAGTAGCTGACCACGGATAAGCGATCGCACCGGCGCTACCATCTAACGAAAACGAGCTGAGCCACCGTGACCGGAGCGAGCGCGGCCGCGGCTAAAACTATTCTAATCATCTCAAATGTGAACACGCGCCGTGTGGCGCAAGCTGAGCGACCGCCGCTGATAGCGAGATCAACTTCAAGTGAAACTGTTTTAATCACCTAAAATGTAAATGTACGCTGCGCGGCCGTTCGCTCCAGCGCAATGGTTAGGCGTCCTGCGTGCCATGCTCCTAAGCCCTGGAACAGATGGGCTAGGCGCCATTATGTGAACGTGATGCGAAAGCGCAGGCCAGGCTTGCAGCCGAATTGCTGCGGTTTGATGAAGTGCTCGACCAAGATGCCTCCATTCGCTTCGATGACGCGCTGTGACGCGATGTTGTCCGGATCAGTGGTGATCTCCACGTACGGCAGGCCGACTGCCTTGGCTTCTGGAAGTATGAGGCGTAGCGCTGACTTCGCATACCCGCGGCGCTGCTTCCACGGCACGACCGCATACCCGATATGCCCCAGACAATAGGGAGGTAGCGCCGTAGTACCTGGCTGCCACCGCAACCCGATGCTGCCGCAGAATTCGCCGTCCCAGAGCCAGCGCCTGAAGCCCGGGAGGCGCTTGGCCACCGAACCGTCTGGGAGCGTGATGGGAGGACCCTTAGCTTGGCGGTCTTCCATGCTGGCGAGAAAAGCCGCTGCATCGGCCTGAATGCGAGTGAGCTCTTCACGTACGGCCTCGACACCGCGCTCGTTGTCCGGAGACCACCCGCGCTCCAGCGCAGCGACGTAGCTCGCAAGGTATTCGGGAACGGGACGCACGAGCTGCATACGGATGCCTAACGAGAACAAGCTCAGCCACCGCTCGCGGGAACAAGCGTGAACCGCGATATTGATGTTGGAGTCATCTGAAAACTAGACATTGGAACGGCCAGCGGCTGGTTGCATCGCCTGTTTAGACCTCCCTTCATGTCTGGCCCACTGAGCATCCTCAACTGAGTCAAAACGTCCTGCGCAGCGTCGAACAATTCAAAATACTTGCTGCGCCGCTCCGAGAGCGACGCCGAGTCTGTATCGATGACGCGTACTCCAGTAAAAGTGGTGAAGAAAAAGCGCACGCGATCATGTGTCGGGTAAGAAAAGTCCTGGGTCGGAGTAGAGTCGTCGAAGTGGCGCTCTGCTTCCCTTATGACTTTCGTTGCGGACGCACGCACAGTCTCGTGTCCGATGCCGCCGATGATACCGAACGTGCCGGTGGTGTAAACACTCGCGCTGCCGTCAGCGAGTAAAACGATAGTGGCAATGTGCTCGCCGATGGGCCAATCCACTGCAACGCCCCAAACTCGCGGGTACTCTTTCGACCGCCGAATGCCGACATGCTCCGCCGAAGTGGTGAGAAACATCTTGCGGAGATCCCGTCCCGCGTCTTTGGGGTCTTTCTTGGATTCTTGGGCGAAACTCACGGAAATGATGCAGATGAGAAACACTATCGTTGCACGGAAAGACATCGTGAGGCCTAACGAGACACAAGTCCAGCCACGGCTCAGGGATGACTGAACCGCTAAGCGGTGCTGGCGGCAGAATCGCAAAAGAGACTTGGGCTCCATGGCACGTGGCCTACACAGCGCGCATTTGCTGGCGAATTGGGTCATGATCCGCGTACACCTGCCACTCCGCAATTTGACTGTCGCGGACTAGGGCACGAAGCGCCACGGGAGTGCTCCATCCCGAGTTTCGTCGCTTAATACCGGC
>Ga0066709_100003616_pt1 | contig 11965 bp, 9 predicted proteins | sample GraSoiAngelo_158_FD_79665 | JGI IMG/M metagenome (GOLD analysis project Ga0066709, IMG submission 79665) | Grasslands soil microbial communities from the Angelo Coastal Reserve, California, USA - 14_1009_16_30cm | ecosystem: Environmental > Terrestrial > Soil > Grasslands | place: USA... | reverse complement strand
CGGCGTGACCTCGAGTTTGTCCTGCCCGATGCCCAGCCGTCCCACGTCCACCAGCCGGCTCGTGGGCGCAAGCAGCCGCGCGCGCTCGTACTCGCCGCTGGCCGACATCTCTTCGCCCGGATAGTCCAGCTTGGGCTTGCGGTCGAAGCCGAAGCGGGTCATGTAGCGGGCGAGCGTCTGCCGGCCCAGCCGTTCGGCCACCTGCGCCCACACCGTGTTGACCGACTTCGCGAGGCCCTCCGTGAGCGTGATCGCGCCGAAGCTCTCGTTGTTGTCGTTCTGCAGCGGCACGCCCGAAATCGGCACGTTGTCGCGCCCGCTCACCGTCGATTCGGGCGTGAACGCGGCCGTGTCGATCGCCGCCGTGGCCGTCACCACCTTGAAGCTCGACCCAGGCGCGTACCCGAACTGGGTCGCGCGGTTCACGAGCGGGCGGCCGGGCGCGACCAGCGCGCGCCGGCGGTAGCTGCGCTGCGAGCGCAGCGCGTTCGGGTCATAGCTCGGCTGCGAGGCCATCACCTCCACCGCGCCGCTGCGCGGGTCGAGCGCCACCACCGCGCCTTCGTGGCCGGCCAGCGCGGTGTTGGCCACCTGCTGGGCTTGCGGGTCGAGCGTGGTGATCACCTCGTCCCCGCGCGACCTCGCGCCCTGCAACTGATCGAGGATCGACTGCAGGCCCGTTTCCCGCTGGCCGTTCAGCGCGCTGTTGCGGAAGCTCTCCACGCCGGTGCGGCCGAGATCGATGTACGAGTAGCCGATCGGGTGCGCGAACTGTTCGCCGCTCGGATAGGAGCGTTCGAATGTGACTTCCGAGCCGCTGGAGCGCGGCGCGCGCACGCTGCGCGCGAGCACGGCGCCGTTGGCGGCGCGGATGCGGCCACGTTCGATGCGCTGCTGCTGCAGCAGCGCCCGCGCGTTGAGCGGGTTGTCGCGCAGCGACGACGCCTCGAAGACCGTCCACCGCGAGGTGAACGCCACGAGCAGCGCGAACATCAGCACCACAAAGCCGAACAGGCGCAGGATCGGCTGGTTCACGCCGCGCTCCTCATTCGAGCTGGCCCAGTTCCAGGCTCCGGATCAACGCCGCCGCGTTGCCTTCCGAGCGCAGCGAGTGGTCGAGCAGCCCACGGCGGCGGGCGGGCGGCAGCGTCGAGGCGCTGACCCCGGAGACGAAGTCGCTGCTGTACAGGGCCACGTTTCCCGGGAGCTTGAACGGAACTCCGCGATAGATCGTGATCAGCCCGCGCCCGTTGGTGCCGATGAAGTACACCGACTGCAGCGCCTCGTACACGCCTGCGCCGAGCAGCCCGAGCACCACGAGCACGGCGCCGATCGTGCCGGCGCGCCGCACGCGCGCGCGCAAGGCGGCCTTCGGCGCGCCGCGCTGCAGCGGGCGGCGCGGGCGGCGCCGGATCACCGGCGCGGGCACCGCGGGAGCGCCGATCACGGTCGCGTCGAGCGCGTCTGGCGCGGCGTCCCCGGGCGGGGAGGCCGCCGCGTCGGGCGCGGGGGGCTGCGTGCCGGCCCCCACCTCCTCAAGGCGCACGAGCACCACCGTGATGTTGTCCCGGCCCCCGTCCTCGTTGGCGGCCGCGATCAGGGCCTCGCCCGCGTCGCGCAGGTGGGGGTGCTCGCGCAGCAGCCCCGCCAGCTCCTCCTCGGAGACCATCGTCGTGAGACCGTCGCTGCACAGCAGGTACACGTCGCCCGCGCGTGCGCGAAACGAGCGGGTGTCCACGTCCACCGTGCCCTCCGGGCCCAGCGCGCGCGTGATCACCGAGCGCTGCGGGTGCTCCTCGGCCTCCTCGGGCGTGAGCCGCCCCTGGCGCATCAGCTCGTCCACGAGCGAGTGGTCGTCGGTCAGCCGCATCAGCTCCGCGCCGCGCAAGCAGTAGGCGCGACTGTCGCCCACGTGCGCGATCGACACGTCCTCCGCCCCCACGTACATGGCCGTGAGGGTGGTGCCCATGCCGGCCTGCTCGGTGTGGCTATGCGACAGCTCGTGGATGCGCGTGTTCGCCGCCCGCGTGAGCTCCGCCAGCGCGGTCTCGGGCTCGGCCGAGTCCTGCAGACCGCGCTTGAAGGCCTCCACCGCGATCTGCGAAGCCACCTCGCCGGCCTGCGCTCCGCCCATCCCATCGGCCACCACGAACAGCGGAGCGCGCGACAGCAGCGCGTCCTCGTTGGCGCGCCGCTGGCGCCCGGTGTCGGTCGCGGCGTACTGCTCGGCGACGCGCAGCATCAGTCCACCTCAAACGCGAATTCGCTGTCGCCGATGCGCACGCGGTCGCCTGGGTGCAGCGGACGGGCGGTCTCCAGCAGCTCCTCGTTGAGGTAGGTGCCGTTGGTCGAGCCGAGGTCCTCGATCACCACGATGTTTCCCTGCTCGTACACGCGCGCGTGGCGCGCCGAGGCGAATGGGTCCTCGAGCCTGATCTCGGCACGATCGCCGCGCCCGAGCACGAGATCCGCGTCGAGGTCATAGATCATGCCCGGCTCGTGCCCCGGCGCGCGCTCGACCACCAGCCGCGGGGCGCGGCGCGCGAGGTCGATCGGGCCGAGCGCCGAGGCCGAGTACATGCCGGTGGCGTCGGGGGGCATCGCGCCTGCTTGCGGCGGCTGCTCGCGCGCGGCCTCGCCGCGCCCGCGCAGGTCCTTGCGCGCGCTGCGCGCGACCCACAGCGCGAACAGATACATGACCGCCAAGAAGCCAAACTTCAACGCAACCGACACGGGCGCCAGGGTTGTCATCGAAGTTCGAAGATGATCTCCGTGGAGCCGAGCTCGATGCGGTCGCCGGGCCGCAGGGCGTGCCGGCTGCCCAGCGCCCGGCCGTTGAGCAGCACGCCGTTGGTGGAGCCGAGGTCGGCGATCGTCCAGCCGCCTGCCGCGGGACGGATCTCGGCATGCCGGCGGGAGACGCCGGCGTCATCGAGCACGATGTCGCAGTCTCGACTGCGCCCGACCGTGCCGCCCGCGGGCGGCAGCAGCAGGCGCCGCGCTCCCAGCGCCAGCATCGCGCGCGGCACCGGGCGGCGCTCCTGGGCCTCCTCGATCGGCCCACGCAGGCGCGCGGAGGCGCTGTAGATCATCGTTTCACCCGCGCCCTCCGGTGACGCCGCGCGCGCCGGTGCGGCGCCGGCCGCCGGTGCGGCCCCCGCGCCGCGCACACCCGCCGGCGGGCGCTCGCGTTGCTCGTCGTGGCGCACGAGCTGTGCCTGAATGCCGAATTCGCCCAGCGTCAGGCGCTCGTCGGTGTGAAAGGCGATATGGGGTGGCGAGGCCAGGATCAAGCCCTCGCGGCGGGCGTGCTCGAGCAGGTACGCGCACAGCTCGTCGATCACCTCGTGCTCCACTCCCTCGTACCGCGTGCGGTCGCGCGGCGAGAGCCATACCGAGAACTCATTTGGCGCGTACACGCGCGACAGCGACTCGGTGCGGTGCTCGTCCATCTCGCGCGCGAGCTTGCGCGCCAGCTCCACCGGGCGCACCTCGGAGCGGAAGATCCGTCCGAAGGCGCCCTCCAGGAGGTTGGCGATCGTGGTCTCGACGCTCTTCAGCACATTCATCGCGGACGGGCCCCTGACAGCTGGACCGTGAGCCATGCTACGTCAGACCGGACCGCGCAGAGCGCGCGCGGCGACGGCCAACACCCCGCCGATCACCGCCCCCAGCACGGCTCCGCGCGGGCTCCCGTGCGCGGCGGTGGCGGAGAGGCCGTGGTCGACCAGCGGCGCGGCGGCGGCCAGCGCCGCCGACCAAACGGTGACCGCCACCACGTCGAACGCCGCTCTGCGCCCGCGCACCATCCACGGCAGGCAGACCGCGGCCGCGCCCCACAGCGCAGCCCCGAACAGCACGCCGAAGCTCAGCACCGGGCCCAGCACGTGTACCGCTGCGCTACTCACGGATCCCTCCCACGCCGCCCGCGGCGGCGTTCCCGCCGCCGGGCCAAGCCACAGTCTCCGGGCCAGCAGAGGCTCGCCGAGCGTGAGCCACCAGTAGCCCAGGGCGCCCAGGGCGGCGCGCGTGCGCCAGCGCGAGGCCTGGCCGGCGATCGCCGGGAACGCGCCCGCGAGGCTCGCCAGCCCGAGGATCGGCGCCAGCGCTCCTGCCAGCAGGTTGCGGCCGGCGATCGTCGCGCTCTGTTGCTCGGTGTCCGATCGCCGCGGCGATGACAGCGCAACCAGGGGCGCGATCGCCGCAAGCATCAGCAGCGCCACCCCCACGCGTCCGCTCCATGCCTCCCACGCCATGGTCGCGACCGCACACCCGATCCACAGCGCGCGCGCCAGCGCCGCGTGCGTGCGGCGGCCGCCGGAGGCTTCGGCGCGCGCAGGACCGGACGCAGCGGGGCGGCGCTCCTGCGGCGGCCGTGGCTCGTACGCCGGTCGGGGCTCGTGCCGCGGGCGCGACGTGGCCCGCGCGCGGGCCGGGGAGGCGCGTGGGGCCGTCTGCTGGGAGAGGGGCGCCTGCCAGGCGCGCAGCGCGGGGGCGGCCTCCCATCCCTCCGCGCTCGCCGGCGCCGCGGCCCACGTGCTCACCTCGGCGCGCGGCCGGCCTGCCCGCGTACGTTCTGCGGCGAGGCGCACGCGAGCAAGCGGTCGCCCCCGCGCGGGGCCGCCCTCGGCGCCCAGCGCGAGCGCCTGCGCGAGGGCCGCGCGCAGCTGCTCGAGCGTGCCGCGATCAGCGGGGCGCGCAGCCAGCGCTCGATCGAGGGCGCACGTGAGCGGGGCCGGCAGGTCGCCCCGCGAGCGCGCGAGCGGCTCGAGCGGACGTCCGATGCGCCGCGCGGTGGCCGCGGCTGTCGGACCGCGCACCGGATTGACGCCGGAGAACGCCTCGTACAGGATCAGCGCCAGCGAGTACAGGTCGGCCGCCTCGCCGACCTCGCCGCCGTCGCTCTGCTCGGGGGCCATGTAGGCGAGCGTGCCGAGCACGTCGCCGGTGCGCGTCAGCACATCATCGCCCGCGAGGCTGGCGCCACCGAAGTCGGTCAGCTTCGCCACCGCCGGCAAGCCGCGTGGCGCCGGCGCGACAGCCTGCGAGTCGGACGGCACGAGCACGTTCTGCGGCTTGACGTCGCGGTGGATCACGCCCCGCGCGTGCGCATGGGCGAGCGCATCGGCGAGCGCGATGCCGATTCCCAGCACGCGCTCGTCGTCGAGCGCCCGCGTCGCGATCAGCCCCGCGAGGGTCTCCCCGCGCACCAGCTCGGATATCAGATAGAAGGCATCGCTCGCCGCGCACGCCTCGTACAGCGCCACGATCGCCGGGTGCGCCAGACGCGCCGCGGCGAGCGCCTCGCGGCTTGCCCGCTCGCTGTCGCCGTCGGGCAGCGAGATGCGCTTGAGCGCAACTTCGCGACCCAGGAGCTCGTCACGGGCACGCCAAACGACGCCGAAGCCGCCCGCACCCAGGCGCTCGCACAGGCTATAGCGGCCCAGCACCAGCTCACCGGGACCGCCGCGAGCCTGCGACTGGGCGTCGAGGCCTGTTGCATCGGCGCGCTCGCCCCCGCGCGCGATAGGGCTCGCGCCGCGAGCGACCGGCGCGCGCAGCCGAGGCGACTCGACCAGGTCCGCCCGCCCGGCCGTCCCTGGGGTGTGGACGAGGGTGTGCGTGGAGTGCACCGGGTACGTTTTTCGCCATCCGCAGGCGCAGACCCTGCCTGCGATCGCAGGGAGGCAGACGCTGACGCTGAACTTGCAGGCTCGTCACCGGGGTGGCCGGCAGTCATGCCGGTAGTCATACTGACTGCCTTCGGAATCCCTGCAAGGAGCAGCATTTGTCGTTTTTCGACGATGGCGAGGAGACAGACCCTCGGCCGTCAAGCACAGCAGCCCGGCCGCGACCGGGCGCAGATGGCACCGCGACGCCCGATCGTCCGCGCCCGCGGCGCCCTGCGCACGGCGCCCTGGCGCTGGACCAGCACACCGTGACGGTGCGCCGCCGCGTGGCGGCTGGGATCGGGGTGGTGCTGCTGATCGTGATCATCCTGATCATCAACGGCTGCCTGAACAGCGAAAAAAAGCAGGCGCTGAAGAAGTACAACCGCAGCGTCGGGCAGATCGCGCACGAATCCGACGCTAGCGTCGCCGGCCCGCTGTTCTCGGCGCTGACCGGCGCGGGCGGCAAGTCCGCCCTCAACGTCGAGGTCCAGATCGATCAGCTGCGCATCCAGGCGCAAACGCTGGCCACGCGCGCAAAGAACCTGAGCGTGCCCGCGGAGATGGCGGGAGCGCAGCGCAACCTGCTGCTGGCGCTGGACATGCGCTCGGAAGCGCTGACGAAGATCGCGGCCCTGGTTCCGACCGCGCTGGGCGGGCAGGGCAAGCAGGCGATCACGCAGATCGCGGGCGACATAGAGATATTTCTCGCGTCCGATGTCATCTACTCGCAGCGGGTCGCGCCCCTGATCCAGCAGGCGCTCAGCTCCGCGGGCGTGCACGGGCTCAGCACGTCCCAATCGCGCGCGCTCCCCAACGTCGGCTGGCTGGACCCAAACACCGTGCAGGCGCGCATCTCGGGCCGGTCGAGCAGCTCCTCGAGCACCCCGGTGCAGCCCGGCAATCACGGCAGCGCGCTGACGGGCGTGAGCGTGGCCACCAACAAGCTGGAACCCGAACCGACCCTCAACCACATCAAAGGCGGCGGCAACCCGACGTTCACGGCGACGGTCGAAAACTCGGGCGAATTCAACGAGACAAACGTCAAGGCGGACGTGACCGTCACGGCCAGCGGCAAGCAGTTCAAGGCGTCGCACGTGATCGAAAAGTCCGAACCGGGCAAAACGGTGAGCGTCGACATTCCAGTGATCGGAGTGCCGCTCGGCGTGGCAGCCAAGGTAGAAGTGTTCGTCGAGGGGGTGCCGGGCGAGAACGACCTGGAAAACAACAAGGCCGTGTTCCTGGCGATCTTCGAAAAATAGGCCGCCCGCGCGGCGTCTGGCTCGCCCGGCGCGGACGGTGGGGCGCGCCGCGTGCCGGCAGGCGCGACTAGCGAACGTCGCGCCACGGCGAGCGGCTAACTTGTGGCGATGGCCACCACGCTCACGGACACGCGCGGCATCATCGCGATCGCCGCCGCCGGCGTCGCTCTGCTGGCGCTGCTGGCGTGCGTGGGACTGTTGCTGAAGACGCGCCGGCTGCAGCGCAGGCAGCGCGTGGTGCTCGGCGAGCACGGCGAGCGCGACCTGGTGGCGCACGCGGCGGACGTGCACGACGCGTTCGAAGCCCTGCGCGCGTACGTGGACGAGGTGGCGATGCGCCTGGACGCGCGCCTCGGCGGCGCCGAGGCTGCGCTGCGCGGAACGTTCGCGCACCGCGCGCTGGTGCGCTATGACGCCTACAACGAGCTCTCCGGCAAGCAGTCGGTATCGATCGCGTTGCTGGACGACCAGCGCTCGGGGATCGTGCTGTCGTGCATCCATCACCGCGATCAGGCGCGCGTGTACGCCAAGGCCGTCAACGGCGGCCAGGGCGAACTGGAGCTGTCTCCCGAGGAGCTCGAGGCCGTCCGCATCGCGCTGTCCTCCGCCGAGGGACCCGGTACGGCAGCCGAGCATCCCGCCTGAGATGGCATCAACCGCACGGCCGCGTGCCGGCTATCTGGGCCCTGAGGGGACCTTCAGCGAGGAGGCGCTGCTGGCCAGCGCCATCCCCGGTGCCGTCCAGCCGGTGCCGCTGACGAGCATCTACGAGGTCGTCATGCAGCTGCGCGCAGGCGAGCTGGAGTGGGCGATCGTGCCGATCGAGAACTCGCTCGACGGGTCGGTCAGCGTCACGCTCGATCTGCTCGCCGAGGAGGCCGACCAGCTGCAGATCGTGGCCGAGGCGCTGCTCAGGGTAAGGCACTCGCTGATCGCCTCGGCGCCCGTCGAGCTGGGCGAGATCGACACGGTGCTGTCGCACCCGCAGGTTCCCGGGCAGTGCGAGCGCTTCCTGCGCCACGAGCTGGCGCACGCCCGCATCCTCCCCGCCGCATCGACCGCCGAGGCCGTACGCACGGTCACGAGCCAGGCGCGGCGGGGGCAGGCGGCGCTGGGGACGCTGCTGGCGGCAGACATCTATCGGGGCACGGTCATCCGCGAGGGCGTGCAGGACAGCGAGGACAACGAAACCCGGTTTGTGTGGCTGGCGCGCGCGCACGACGAGGTCGCGCCGCCGCTGAACGCGGCGGTCGCGTGGGACTGGAAGACCTCGCTGGTGTTCTGGGGGCCCGGCGCCGAGCGCCCTGGCTGGCTGGTGCGCTGCCTGGACGAGTTCGCCCGCCGCGACATCAACCTGACGAAGATCGAGTCTCGGCCGCGCCGCCGGCGCCTTGGCAGCTACATGTTCTTCGCCGACCTCAGCGGCAACGCGCACGAGCGCCCAGTCGCCGAGGCGATCGCCGGACTGCGCGCGCTGTGCGAGGAGGTGAGGGTGCTCGGCTCCTACCTGCCCGCACGCGACGCGGACGGCGGCGCGCCGGCGGCGTGGCGGGCCCCTTGATTGACCGGGAAATGGCAGCGCCCCGCTAGACTCCGGCGCTGAGATGGAAAGCAGAGTCCCACCCGCGCCGGTGGGGTCCGTGACGCCTACTGGGCACCCGCGCCACGGACCTGAAGCCTCATCGCCCACGACGGCGATGGGTGGTCGGGTGCTCGTCCTGAACGCGACGTACGAGCCGATCAACGTCTGCACCGTGCGACGCGCGGTGGTGCTGCTGCTGAAGGAGAAGGCCGAGGTGATCGAGCGCGGGCGCCTGCAGCTGCACTCCGAGAACACCACCCTGGCGCGGCCGGTGGTGATCCGGCTGATCACCTACGTCAAGGTGCCGCGCGACGCTCACCGGCGCAAGATCACCCGCCGCGCGGTGTTCGCTCGCGACAGCTGGACGTGCCAGTACTGCGGATCGCGCTCCAACCTGACCGTCGATCATGTGATCCCGCGCTCCAAAGGCGGGGAATCCAGCTGGGAGAACATCGTCGCCTCGTGCGCCCCCTGCAACCGGCGCAAGGGCGACCGCCTGCCCCGTCAGGCCGGCATGCATCCCCGCCGCGCGCCGCGGACCCCGCGCGCGGAGATCTTTATCGCGGTCGCAAGCCCCACTATCCCTTCAGCCTGGCTTCAGTACCTGCCCCAGGCGGCCTGAGCCTGACCGCCAGCGCCTGACCCTCTTCGCGGCCATAGGCCGCCTGAGCCTGACCGCCAGCGCCTGACCCTAATCGCTGGCGCGAGCAGGCCCGCGCGAGAGCGTCAACGCGCAGGGGGCGCATCGACATACGCCCCCCGCGGTACAGCCGTGACTGGAAGACCGAGACAGCAGGTGCGACAGCCGGGGGGACCAGGTCCGGCGCAGTCTCGGGGTGTCCCGGGTTGGATTCCGCCAAGCGGTCCAGCCTGCCGGCCTAGCGGCCGGTCACCTCCAGGGTCCCGCAAGAACTGTCACTCAACGTTAGGACCACCTCCTTTCTCTGGTGTTGCCAGAGTAGCGAACGCGCGCGACGCGGGGTAGGGTCTGCCGCGCGCCCGTTCTCGCCGCCAGCGTCCTCGCGCTCCCTCCCACCGCGACCCGTGGGCGCGCGGGCGCGAGCTAGTAGGTGACGACGCCGAACTCCTGCGCGTAGGTCGCGCCGGAGGCGCCGTCTGCGAGAGCCGCGGGTACCTGCGGCTCGATCGCGATCCCCGTATCGCGATACTGGCTTTCGAGGATGTTGGCGAGGTGTCCCGGCGAGGCCATCCAGGCCGACACGATCGCCTGCGGGGTGGACAGCGAGAGGGTCCCAGGCCAGGTTCTCGCCGATCGCGTATCCCACCTGGGAATTCGGTACGTAGCCGGCTTCCCGCACGCGATCGACGGGCGTGCTGCCGCTGGGCGAGATGTGCTCGAAGTAGTCGGCACCGATCATGTCTCCGACGTGGGCTTCGGCGGCGGCCTCGAGCCGTGTGTCGAGCCCGAGCGGCTGCTCGCCATTCTGGGCGCGCTCCCGGTTGATAAGGCACAGCACGGCCGCGCGGACCAGCGGCAGGTTGCCGGGTTCGGGCGTCAGCTGAGCGTCCTGGCAGGGCGTCGCGAGGACCCTGGCGAGGATCGCCGCCCGCGTCAGGCCCGCGCCGCTCGGCAGGCTGAGGACGCGACGAGCGCGACGCGCGCTGCCCCTCCCGCCATGCCGGGTGCGAGCGCGCGTTGGCAGGTGCCGGGCCGGGCCGGCGCCAGCGCGACGCGCCGACGGCGAGGACGCCCGCGCAGTGTCCGGCTGAGCGCCCGGGCCGAGCGCCGCGCCGGCGAGCGCCGCCAGCGCTATGAAAACCCCCGCGCGGGTCACCCTGTGCCTCTCGGCCGACCCGCGCCGCGATCTGAGCGCGGGGGCGAAAACCTGGACACATCTGGACAGCCCGTGGGCAGGCGCGCCAAGCCGGGGTGGCCTGCCTACCGTGGCCGGCCGCTGCGCAGTCGAGATGCGGCGCGCGCGCTGGCCGGAAGCTAGCGGGCCGCGCTACGGCTTCGGCCGGGCGCCGCGCCTCCCGTCCTTGCCGGCGCGTCCGTCCTTGCCGGTGGGGGCACCCTTGGCGGTCCGGCCATCCGTCGCCTCCCGGTCGGCTGCGCCTGTGGGGGCGTCGGCGCCTGCGTCATGGCCGTCCGTCTCGGGATCCTGCTCACCAGGCTGCGGAGCGTCGTCATCGCCGGCGTCCACCACCAGCGCCACGGCGCTGACGAGGTCGTCGTCCTTGAGGTTCATGACCCGCACGCCGGTCGCCGAGCGGCCCTGCTGGGAGATGCCGCCGGCGGCGGTGCGCTGGACCATGCCGCCGACGCTGATGAACACGAGCTCCTGGTGCTCGCGCACGACGAGCGCTCCGGCGAGCGCTCCCTTGCGCTCTGTCAGGCCGACCGTCTTGACGCCTTTGGCGCCGCGGTGAGTCTTCCGGTACTGGCTGATCTGGGTGCGCTTGCCGAAGCCGTTCTCGGTCACCACGAGCAGGTCCATGTCATCGCGCGCGATGTCCATCGCGATCACGCTCCCGTGGCTGCCCACCTCCATGCCGCGCACGCCAGTCGTGTCGCGGCCCATCGCCCGCACGTCGGACTCCCTGAAGCGGACGGTGAGACCGGCGCGCGAGACCATGATCACCTCGTCTTCGGGATCCACCGCCCGGACCGCGAGCAGCTCGTCGTCGTCGCGGATGTTGATCGCGATGATCCCGTCGGCCTTGATGGGGGTGTTGTAGGCGGCCAGCTCGGTCTTCTTGACCGTGCCGCCGCGCGTGGCGAACACGAGGTACCTTGCCTCGCTGAAGTCCCGCGTGGAGACGACGGCCTGGATGCGCTCGCCGTCGCGCAGCGGAAGGATGTTGACAAGCGCCCGCCCCTTGGCCGTGCGCGAGGCCTCGGGAAGTTCGTACACCTTGGAGCGGTACACCTTGCCGCGGTTGGAGAAGAACAGCAGGAAATCGTGCGAGGAGCACACGAACAGGTGCTCGATGAAGTCGCCGTCCTTCATGTCCATTCCGGTCACGCCGCGGCCGCCGCGCTGCTGCTGGCGATAAGTGGCTAGCGGCAGCGACTTCACGTAGCCGCTCTGCGTGATCGTGATGACCATCTGCTGGTCGGCGATCAGGTCCTCGATGTCGATCTCATCCTCGGCGTGGCTGATCTCGGTGCGCCGCTGATCGCCGAAGCGCTCAGCGATCTCGGTGAGCTCGTCCTTGATCACCTCGAGCACGCGCGCCTCGTCGCCGAGGATCGCCCGCAGCTCGGCGATGCGCTCGACCACGTCGGCGTGCTCCTGCTTGATCGAGTCCGCCTCGAGTGCCGTGAGCTGGGACAGGCGCAGGTCGAGGATCGCGGTGGCCTGGATGGCGGTCAGCTCGAAGCGCTCAATCAGCTGAGCGCGGGCGGCGTCGCGGTCGCTCGAGGCACGGATCAGCTCGATGATCGCGTCGAGGTTGTCCAGCGCGATCAGCAGGCCTTCGAGGATGTG
>Ga0066709_100003614_pt1 | contig 11966 bp, 7 predicted proteins | sample GraSoiAngelo_158_FD_79665 | JGI IMG/M metagenome (GOLD analysis project Ga0066709, IMG submission 79665) | Grasslands soil microbial communities from the Angelo Coastal Reserve, California, USA - 14_1009_16_30cm | ecosystem: Environmental > Terrestrial > Soil > Grasslands | place: USA... | reverse complement strand
GACTACCTGCGCTTGCGCCTGACGGGCGAGAAGGTATCGGACATGTCCGACGCGGCGGGCACGCTGTGGCTCGACGTTGCCCGGCGGGACTGGTCCGACGCGATGCTCGAGGGATGCAGGCTTTCCCGCGCGCACATGCCGCGGCTGGTCGAGGGCAGCGCCCCGAGCGGGCGCCTCCTCCCGGACATCGCGGCGAACTGGGGGATGCGGCGTCCAGTGGTCGTGGCCGGAGGAGGTGGGGACAACGCGGCGAGCGCGGTCGGGATCGGGGCCATCGCACCCGGCGACGGCTTCGTCTCCCTCGGCACCTCGGGCGTGCTGTTCGTCGTGAACGATCGCTTCTCGCCCAACCCAGCGCGCGCCGTCCACGCCTTCTGCCACGCGCTTCCTCGGCGCTGGCACCAGATGAGCGTGATGCTCTCGGCGGCGAGCTGCCTGCGCTGGGTCACGCGCCTCGTCGGCGGCGCAAGTGAGGGCGCGGTGCTCGCAGAGGTCGCGACGCTCGAGGAAACGGAGCGGGAGCGGGCGCCCATCTTCCTGCCTTACCTCTCCGGGGAGCGCACCCCGCACAACGATCCCGCCGCGCAGGGCGTCTTCTTCGGCCTGACCCACGGCGCGGACCGCCGGGCGCTGGTGTACTCCGTCATCGAAGGAGTCTCGTTCGGCCTGGCGGATGGGCTCGACGCGCTGGCTTCCGCGGGCACCAGGGCGGGCACCCTCTCGCTGGTGGGAGGAGGGTCGCGGAGCGCCCTCTGGGCGCAGCTTCTCGCGGACGTCCTGCAGACGTCGCTGCAAGTGCACGCGGGCAGCGAGGCTGGCGGGGCCTTGGGAGCGGCGCGCCTCGGCCACCTCGCCGCCGGCGGGGACGAGCGGACGGTCTGCACCCGGCCGCCGGTGGCGAGCGAGCACGCGCCGTCCCGCGACGCGGCGGCGCGTTTCCAGGGGCGCTTGGAACGGTTCCGCGCCTTGTACCGCGCGCTGTCCCCGGTCTGGAAAGGTCTTTAGTCAGCCTCATCGTCGCCGGTCGAAAACACGAGGGGTTCCGACCCGTTGCCACCTAGGGGTGGGACCCAGGCCGGACAGCGGCACCGAGAGGCCCTTCCTCCCAGGCAGATATCATGTAAAATTCTGCCGGTGTTTAACATCGAGATGGCCAACCCGTTCGATAACGTGCCCCGCGATCTGCTCGCGGAGCTGCAGGCGCGGCTGCGCGAGATCGGCGGCACCCTCGAGACGATGCCGGCGGAGAGCGAGATGTGGCCTTCACTCTTGGGGAGCGTCATGCTCCTCGACGTCGAGGGCTGGCGGTTCCAGTACCGCGTGGACGTGAAGGGCCGCCGTCTCGTGGTGGATTCCGCGGTCTTCTCCGGCCGCAAGTAGGACCGCGGCGGAAGCGGACGATTCAGCGCTGTAGGTTCCTCTGCCAGCGTCCGCCCGATCTGGCCACACCGTCCAATCCCGTCGCCTGTTTGCGGCGCACGTGCGCAGCAGCGCGATCTCCGAGGAGATGCGGATGTGCGGAAGCTGCGGAGTGGACGGCGCGCGCAGCCGTACTAGTCTCACGCGCAGACCACTTCCATGCCGAAAAAGAGACTTTTGCAGTGCCGAGCATGCCGTCTGAAGTGGTTTCCCCAAGGGGATGCCAGTGCGCCGTGTCCTGCCTGTGGAAGCAGCGACGTCGGTGGAGCGCTCCAGCTGTTCCACCTCGGGATCGCGCTCATCGCGCTGGCCCTGACCGGCTGGGCGGCGCCGTTGATCGGACAGCGGTATCCCGACGTGCCGTTGATCGGGCAACGGTACCCCGGCGGGCCGTTGATCGGAGCGCGATCCGTCGCCGAGCGTTCCGTGGCGATTCTGGGCCCGGTCGTCGAGGCGAAGAAGCCTCCCCTCGACGTGCAGCGAGCGCGCCCGGTGGCGACGATCTTCGCGGTCATCAAGGCAAAGAAGCTGACCGTGGACGTGCAGCGGGGGCCCGCCGAAGGACACAAGGTGACGCTTCGCCGCGGGGACAGGGTCACGATCCTCGAGCGGAGAGATCGCCGGTTCCTGGTCAGGGACCGGCGCGGCAACCAGGTCTACGTCCCTTTGGACAAAGTCAACGCACGCCAGAAAACAAAGCCAAGGAGCCAGCATGTACAGCGCTGAAATCAGTCGGAAGAACCCAGGGTGCTTCATCTTTCTTTTGGATCAGTCCGCCTCCATGGAGGATCCATTCGGCGGCAGCAGCGATCGGCGGAAGGCCGACGAGCTGGCGACGATCATCAACAAGCTGATCCACAACCTTTCCATCCGCTGCGCCAAGGGAGACTCCATCTACGACTACTTCCACGTGGCCGTGATCGGATACGGCCAGGACACGGTGGTGAAGTCGGCGTTTGACGGACCGCTGACCGGCAAGGACCTGATCCCGATCAGCGAGCTCGCCAACAACCCCTTGCGCATCGAGGACCGGGTGAAGAAGCAGGACGATGGCGCTGGCGGGCTGGTGGAGCAGACGGTGAAGTTTCCGCTCTGGTTCGAAGCCAAGCACGCGGGTGGAACGCCCATGAGCTCCGCTTTCAAGATGGCCGCGGACATCGTCCAACGTTGGGTCGCCGAGCATCCGAAGGGGTTTGCCCCCATCGTGATCAACATCACCGACGGCGAGTCGACGGACGGGGATCCGATCCCGGATGCCAAGGCGCTGGGCTCGATGGGAACCGAGGACGGGGCGACGCTGCTGTTCAACATCCACCTGTCGTCGTCCGCCGGCAACCCCATCGAGCTGCCCGCCAGCGACGAGGGACTGCCGGACAAGTTCTCCAAGCAGCTCTATGAGATGTCCAGCGCGCTGACCCCGTTCATGGTCTCGCGCGCCAAGGAGCTGGGGATGTCGGCCGGTGACGGAGCGCGCGGCTTCGTCTTCAATGCGCAGCCGACGCAGGTGATCCAGTTCCTCGACATCGGTACCCGTCCCGCAAACCTCCGGTGAGCGAGCCCCTTCACCCCAACGGGCAGGCTCCGTTCTCGGTCGAGGCGTTCTCGTGCCAGAAGGCCGGGAACGCCCGAACCGAGTACGAAGACGCCTGGGCGATTCGCGGCTCGGACTCGCCCAACCGTTGCCGGGTCGCTGTCGCCGACGGCGCCACCGAGAGCAGCTTCTCCGCTCTCTGGGCGGCGCTGCTGGTCGAGAGCTTCGTCCGGGGGCGTTCCCACGGTCCTGATTTTTTCGACGGCCTGGGCGCCATCCGACGCCTGTGGTGGCGAAAGATCCGCAACCGTTCGCTGCCCTGGTACGCCGCCGAGAAGGTCCGTCGGGGCGCTTACGCGGCGTTCGTTGGGGTTTCGCTGAACGCGGTGAACCGCGGGTGGCGCGCCGTGGCCATCGGCGACTGTTGCTTGTTCCACGTGACGGGGGGCCCGCCGGACATGCAGCTCCTGCATGCCTTTCCCTTGACCCGCTCGGAGGAGTTCGGCTCGAGCCCTTACCTGGTCGGGTCAGTGAAGAGGGCCGGCGACGATCCGCACTTGCACGTGCGGGTGAGCGAGGGAGTTCTCGCGGGCAACGATACCCTCTTCTTCGCCTCCGATGCGCTGGCGGCCTGGCTCCTCCGGCGCGCGGAGAAGGGTGAGCCGGCCTGGGAAACGATCAGCGTGCGCATCCAGACCCAGGAGGACTTCGAGCTGCTGGTGGCGCAGGCGCGCGACGACGGAACCCGAAACGACGACATGACCTTGGTCCGCCTCACCCGGCGGGCCGGGCAGGGCAGGGGCGGGGACTAGCACGATGGCCACCTGGCCCGACCTGACCGACTACCACGAGGCCCTTCAATCCCCGCAGCGCTCCCTCAACGATTCCGAGCTGCAGCGGGCGCAGATCGACAAGGACCGCTTCGGCATGCCCAAGCCGGCCACGGGCGGGAACGCCGTGGTCTACAAGGCGACGGAAGGCCAGAACGTCTGGGCGGTGCGCTGCTTTCTCAGGCCGATCTCGGACCACGCCGAGCGCTACGCCGCCATCTCCAAGCACTTGCAGAAGAATCGTGCCGCGCACAGCACCAAGTTCTTCTACCTGGCCGACGGTCTCCGCATCAAAGGCGGCACGTTTCCGATCGTGAAGATGGCGTGGGTCCAGGGGCAGCATCTGGATCGCTGCGCGGAAAGCCTTCTCGGCCAACCGAAGGAGCTCGCCGGGCTCCGGGAGAAGTTCCGGACGCTGGTGAAGGAGGTCGAGGCCGCCAAGTTCGCGCACGGTGACCTTCAGCACGGGAACATCCTGGTGAGCGGCAAGGAGCTTCTGCTCATCGACTACGACGGCATGTGGGTTCCCGCGCTGATCGGGCGGCAGGCCACGGAGATCGGGCATCGCGCCTACCAGCACCCCAAGCGCAGCGTGTCGGACTACGGGCCGTATCTGGACCGGTTCTCGGCGCTGGTCATCTACCTCTCGCTCCGGGCGCTGGAGGTCGATCGCAAGCTCTGGGAACAGTACTACACCGGCGACAACCTTCTCTTCGGCCGAGAGGATTTCAACGAGCCGGGCAAGACTCCCATCTGGGGCGATCTGGCCGGTCTCAACAACCCCGAGGTTTCCTATCTGGCCGGCGTGCTGGCCGCGCTGTTGACGAAGCCGGTGAAGGACCTGCCGCGCCTCGAGGCGGTGCTTTCGGGGTCGGCCGGAGTGAAGCCGCGGGAGCTCGAATCGGGGGGGCCCAGGCCGGCGGAAAAACCGAAGTGGAGCGCGAAGCCGTCGAAGAGCGGGAGCGTGGTGGACCTCGCGCCGCAATGGAAGGCGATCTGGTCGCGACCCGGAGAGAAGACGGAGACGCGCTGGAAAAAAGAGGTGAAGGACGGACCGGTGGAGGTCGAAAGCGAGGTGGAGGTCCTCGCCCCCGACGCCGTGCCGCTTGGGGCAGCGGCGGGCGCGGCGCTGGCAGCCGGGGCCCTGATGGGCGCCTTCATATCGCCAGAGCTGGGACTTCTCGCCGCCGGCAGCGGCCTGGTGATCACGCGTGGCATCTCGAGAGTTCAACGCAAGAAGGTGAAGCACATCGCCATTCGGCCCATCGAGCAGCAAGTGCTGGAGCAATTCAAGACCTCCGTGCCGGGCCACAAGTCAGCCGTCACCTCGTTGCAATGCACTGCTGACGGCCGGCGTCTTTCGGTGGTGACGAAGTTCGGCGAGTGCGCCAGCTGGGAGCTCGACACCGACGGTTACAAAGTCAGCAGCGTTCGCTTGCCGCCCTTCGATCAGTCGGCGCTGGCCTCGAACAGCCCCAAGGCGGCCGTGGTCACGGACAAGTCGGTCCTGGTCGCCGATCTCGTTTCGGGAAACAGGGTCGAGATCGGAGTGGATGCGTCGAACCGGGCATCCGCCGTGGCGACCACGGCAGACGGCGGCAAGGTGGCTTTCGGCCAGCAGTCGGGACAGGTGCAGATCGTGGAAGCGACGACCAAGAGGACCCTGGCCCAGGTCCCGTCGGTGAATTCCCGCATCACGGCCCTTGCGTTCTCGGAGGATGGGACGCTCCTGGTCATGGGATCGACGGGCGGGGGCGTGCAGATCCATCGGCTCGCGCCCAAGCTGGAAAAGGTCGGGGAGGGTGCGCATCATCGCATGGCGGTCACCGCGGCGGCGGCTGCCCCGAAAGGTCAAGGCTTCGCTACAGCGGACGACTCCGGCCAGGTGGTCCTCTGGGGAAAGAACGGTCAGAAGCAGGCAGCGGCCAGCGTGGGAGCTCGCGGGATCAGGGCGCTATTGTTTCTCAGCGACCTGGCGCTCGCGGTGGGATGCAACGACGGAACCGTGAAGATCCTGAATTCCTCGAGCGGAACCGTGCTGGCGACGCACAATCTGGGCATCACCGCGATCACCGCGCTGGCCTTCGCCAAGGACAAGCTGGCGCTCGCGGCGGGAACCCAGTCCGGCCAGGTCACGATGCTCGCGCTGGAAGCGTGAGCTATTTTCGCGCGGACGTCTTTCGCTTCTTCTTCGTGGACCGCGGGGCCCGGCGCTCCGTCGATGCGTTCCCCGCCCGCGCCGCCCGCGCCAGTTGCGCCTTGGCCTGGTTCAGCCAGTGTTCCCGGTACTCCGCCGCGCGGCGCATGATCCGCTCGAGGACCTCTTTGCCGTTCTGCGGCGTCTCGGCCTTCCCGTTGCCACCCTCGGGCCGGATCTTCAGCTCGTTCAAGCGCGCGAGCACGGGCTTGATCGCTTTTTCGGGATTCATGAAGAACTCGCTAGCGCGCACCCGCACGAAGCTCCAGCCCAGCCGCTCGAGAATCGCCTGCCTGGCCATGTCCTCGCGCAATTGGTCCAGCGCGGCCGGCTTGTCGCCGTCGCACTCGATCGCCAGCCGGCGCCCTCCGCCCTCCACGACCAGATCGACGCTGTAGTAACCGACCCGCCAGTGAGGGAGGACGCGATACCCGGCCTCGAACAGCCGGTTGTGGATCTCATTCTCGAGCGGGGTCTCGGGTGAGTCCTCGGACTGCTTGGCAAGCAATTTCACCGCCCCCGGATCCTCCGCGTGCTGGATCAGGCGCCGGCGGAGGTCCTTCGGCTTCAAGTCGGCAGGATCGAGCGAGTGGATCACCCACATCTGATCGCGCGCCCGGCTCGCCGCCACGTTGAACCGCTGCTTGAACATCGGCTCGCTGCGCAGGCGCAGCGGACTCTCCTCGGGGGTGTCCACCACCGAGAGGAACATCACGTCCCGCTCATCGCCCTGGAACTGGGCGGCGTTGCCGCACAGCACCCTCCGGGCCTCGTACTCCGCCGGCGGCAGGTGATGCAGCAGGAGCCGCTCAATCTCCAGCGCCTGGTCGTCTCCCACCAACGAGACGACGCCGAAGCTCTTGTTCTTGTACTCGGGCTGCTCGATCGAGGCCCGGATCAAGGAAGCGATGACGAGCGCCTCGGCCGGATTGGTTTCGTTCCTCGCGCGGCCGTTCTCGACCCGGTGGGCGATGATGTGCGGCTTCAAGGTGGCCTTGCTCGGATCGCGCAGCGGCCGGATCCTGCCCCCGTAGCAGAGGTGGTTGCTGAACTCGATGATCTCCGGCACGCAGCGGAAGTGCTCGGTCAGGCAGATCGCGCCTCCGAAGGACTGCCGGGCGAGATCGTAGACGGACATCTGGCCGTCGTAGAGCACCGAGTTGGGGATGTCCTCGAGGTGCTCATCGATGAGCTGCTGGACGACCGCGACGTCCTGTCCCACCGCGGACGGGCTCACCTGCTCGTGATCGCCCACCACCACCACCCGGCGCGCCATGTAGAAGGGGATCAACGCCATCACGTCGGCCTGGCTGGCCTCGTCGGTGATGACCACGTCGAAGCGCGTGGTCGGCTCGAAGGTTTCCACCGCGCGGGCGAGCGGCATGATCCAGACCGGCACCGCCGATCGGCACTCGGTCATCTTCTGGCTGGCTTCGACGATCAGGCGGGGAACGCGCTTGCCCATTCCCTTGCCAATCCGGCGGACCATGTCGAGCCATCCCACCAGCGCCTGTTGCTGCTGAGGCGTGGTCCGCCGCACTTGCGCCGCCCAGGCGCGGCGTTCGATCAACTCCGCCGTCACCCGTCGCAACGCGGGGCCCAGCCGGTCGATCTGCGCCTGGAGAGCGGGGAGCGAGGTCTTCCCTCTGCGCTCCAGCTCGTCGTGAAGCTGCCGCCACAACCAGGCGGCCTGCGCATCACCCGGGGGCGAAGACTTGTCGTGCGGTGGCCGGCGTTCCTGGATTGCCTGCGCCCATGCCGGCGCCACCGTTTGCAGGGCAGCGAGAAGCTCCCGCCTGCGTGAGGCGGTCTTCCGGTGCCGGTCGAGCTCCGTCAGCCGCTGCTGCGCCTCGCGGTAATCCCGCGGAGCCTGCCGCTCGACCGCGCCCGCCAAGCGCTTCAGCACCGGCGCCGGAGCCTCGTTCTCGGGCAGGTTCAGCTTGGACTGCAGGGTCTCGAATCGGGCGGCGACCTCGCCGAAGCGAGCCATGTCCTTGCGCGCGATGAACACCTGCGTCAGCCCGACGACAACCACCTCCTTGAGCCGTTGCAGCTGCTCCTCGATGCCGTTGCCGAGCCGTTGCGCCGCAATGAACTCACGCCAGCGGAAGCCGGCATTCTCGAGCTCCTGCTCGATCGGCTCCCACTCTTCCGCTGACCATTGAAGGCAGCGGCGGATCTCTTTCGCGAACTCCGCCGCGCCCTCCTCGGGCTTCTCCGAGAGCGCCGCCCAGGCGGGCGCATATTGGGGGACCATCTGGCGGTCCCACCTGCCCTCGAGATCCCGCCGCATCGTTGGCAGGACGATGGCCCGACGCAGCGCGTGGAACTGGCCCGGGGTCTTCGGCTCGCCCGCGGCGACCTGGCTCTCGGCCAGGAAGCGCTTCCACGGACCATGTGTGAGCAGGGCGAGCTTGCCGACGGACTTCCCGTCCTTGCAGTGGGCGAGAATCTCGTCGACGATCTGCAGCTGCTCCTCGAGCGGGATGCCGTCGGCGAGCACGGGAGCATGGCGCAGAGCGCTTTCCTGCGCCCGGCCGATCTCCTGGACGAGCTGGTCGATCATCTCCACCAGTCCGTCCCACTCCGCGCGCCGGGCGCCTCCTTCCTTGGCGGCGGCGACCGCGGAGATCTTCCAGCGCTGCTCCCGGTTCAACAGCTCGACGGCCTTGGTCGCCTTGGCGAGCACCTTGTCCAGCGCGGCGGTGGACGCCTCGTCCAGAGGCGCCGTCCAGAGCTCCTGGCGGTGGCTCCGCTTCCCTTTGGAAAACCGATCGTATTCCTGCACCGCCTGCTCGAACTCGTCCGGCGTCAGCAGCGTCCTTGCCTCGGGTAGAAGCTGGCGCAGCTCCCTCTCGTCCTCGACGCTCAGGGCCTCGGTGCTGGCGTACAGCTCCTTGATCTCCGCGTTCGAGAGCGGGAAAGCGACGCCGGCCTCGACGGGAGCGGGGAGCCAGCCATGGACCTCCGCCTCGGCCGCGACCTTGCGCGCGGCATCCGAGGGCGAAAGCTTCGTCTTCAGGAAGATCACTTCCCGGCACTCTTCGGCGCGGGCGTCGAACATCTCCTGGCGGTGCTTGCGGAGCTGGTCGAGGAGCTCCTTGCGCTCGATGGCGAGCTGCTCCGCTTCCGCCTCGAGCTTCTTCGGGTTTCCGGTGGTGAGTCGCTCGATGATGGTGGAGACCGCGCCTTCGAGCTGGTTGCGGCTGTCGATGTCGCTCTCCAGCACGCTCACGCTCAAGGGCCGCAGCTTCTCCACCACGTGATCGCGCAAGACCCGGAGCGCTTTGGTGGTGTGGCTGGTGACCAGCACGCTCTGGCCCTGGGCGAGCAGGTGACCGATCAGGTTGGCGATGGTGTGCGTCTTTCCAGTGCCCGGAGGCCCCTGGACGAGGACACAGCCCTCGCGCTCCAGCCGCACCGCGATCCGGATCTGCTCGGGGTTGGCCGGCTTGCTGAGCAACACCTGCTCCGGCTCATCGCCCGGCTCGAAGGTTTCGGCCTGCTCGTCCTCCTTCGGCGGCGGATCGAGACCGACGATTTTCAGCAGCGCCAGCGGAAGGTCCTCGCGAACGGCGAGATCGTCGAGCGTTCCCTCGATGGCGGTGGCGAAACCGAGCGTCCGGCTGCGGAGGAAGATCACCGGCGCGCGGCCGATCTTGGGATCCTCGGCCTCCTTCTCCGGCGGCCCCTCGGCGAACTGCCCGCGCGGAGAGAGCTGCACCACGAAGCGCCGGAGGAACTCGAGCGTGTCGTTTCCCCCCAGGGGATGGAACCCGCCGCGATCCAGCTCCTCGCGGGACCTCGCCAGGGTCTTGGACTCGATGTCCGGCATCGAGCGGAAGAGAGCGGAGTAGAGCTCCACCTCCTTGCCGGTCTCGATCAGCGTGAATTCGGGGACGCTGGGATTGAAGGCGAGCTGGATGCGCTGGAGCAGGATGGGATGGTAGATGCTGCCCTCCAGCCGCTTCCAGCTCAGGATGCCGTCACCGAGCACGAGCTCGATGTGCTCGGCCTCGCGTTCGATCCGTCCGTACAGCTCGTAGAGCTGCTCGAAGACCCTCATCGCCGCGCGGGCTGGCCGCTCGGTGGCAGCCCAGGCTTGATGCTGTGCGCGCCAGCGCTCGTAAGCCTCGATACGGCGCGGTTCCGCGTCGAAGCGCAGAGGCTCGGAGCCGTTGGCTTTCGCCTCCGAGAGCTGGACGTCAGCCTCCGGGTCCTCCCAATCGCCTTCCAACCAGTCGACGATCGGCAACGGTGGTTGCGGGGCCTGGGTGAACGTCGGCCTTCCTACCCTGAGGATGAAATCGCCGTCCTCGTCGGCCTGGTGCCCGTTGAACACGCGGCGCTGGATGGCGGGGTGGTCGGGCAGCTGGCGGAACCAGAGCGTCCAGGGCTGTTCCGACAAGTCCCGCTTGGCTGGGTTGCGATGCTCGTTGAGCGCCTTGAGGTAGCGGAATACCCGCGCGATCCGCTCGCGGCCACGCTGTTGAGACTTCTCGTCCAGCGGCATATCCCCTCGTTGTGGCGAGACCGTTCTTCGATCGGGCAGCGCAAGGAGCTTACACGACGGAGGAGAAATCGCCTGTTCCTAGAAGCAGCGAAGCTGCTCTCTGGGATTGGGGCGCCGCGCTGGCCTTTGGCCCGGTTATTCCGCCGAAAATCGAATGCGCCACAATGGGGGCGGGTGAAGGCGGTGCTCGTACTTGCGGCGGGAAGCTCGCCTCATGTGGTCAAGCGACCTCATTCCCTCATCTGCCAGTTGGATCCCCTGAACGGCTCACCGCGCCGTCAGTGCCAGAAGCCGAGCGACAGCACCGTGTTCCCGTACTGCCGCGCGGCGTCCGCGGCCAGCGAGAAGCGCAGCCGATAGCGCGAGCCCCACAGGGAAAAGGACCACAAGCGCACGTCGAGACCGAGGGTCACGTGCAACCGCCCGGAGACGTCGTCGAAGCGGGCAGGCTCCCAATATGTGCCGCCCCTCACCCGGAGCCAGCCTGGGATCCACTCGTATTCCGCTCCCAGGCGCAGCGAGAGCGAGGCGTTCCCTCCCGATCGTTGCAGGCGCTTTTCCAGAAACGCTTCGAGGCCGCTGCCGCCGGCCACGGGACCACTCACCAGCGCATCGGCGCCGAGGATCACGCTCTTCTCGTCGCGGAAGTCTTCAGCGATGCGCCGGTTCCACGGCGTTGGTCCCCAGTGAAAGGCCACCCCGGCGCCGGCATTCCAGGGGAACTCGATGCGCTCGGGCAGGATGTAACCGAAGCAATTGTTGGGGTCGCACGCGGCCCCTTCAATCCTCGGCTTCATCGCGGGACGGAAGCTTGCGCCGATGCGCAGGTCCCGTTCGGGCGGCCTCCACAAGGCACCCGCCTCGATCGACCAATCGTTGGCGTCCACCAGCTCGACGCCATTTCCCGGCAGCCTGAGGTTGAAGCCACCGGCGACCAGGCTTGCGCCGGCAATCCATTCGCCATCGGCGAACGCGCGCGCCAGCGTCAGGCGCCAGATCGCTGACGCCAGCGTGGCCTCGATTCCACCTGGAAGCGTGAAGTTGCGCACCTCGCCGGCGACCGTGATCGCGGTTCCCCAGGCGCCGAACATGCCGACCAGGCCGGCGTTCAATGCGCCGGTCTTCCCGATGGCTTGATCCTGCCGCGTCCCGCTGTTGTCGTAGTCGACGGCGAGCGCAGGCGTGTAGACGTCGAACAGGAAGTCCCAGTAGAACCAGCTCGAAGCCGTCGCCGGCCTCGACGCGGCCGCCGCCGGGTTGCCGAGAAGGCCGATGGCGCCTTCGGCGGTGGCGAGCGACGCGCCGCCCATCCCGACCACGCGATAGTCGGCGACCGTCGCACCGCGGTAGGCGTCGATGGTGTAGTTCCGATCGGTGACGGGTCCATCTGCGCGGGCGAGGCGCGAGACGGCGAGTAGCAGCAGGACCAGGCCGGCCGGGCGGATCACCGGTCAGGAGTGTTACTTGAACCGCCAG
>Ga0066709_100003613_pt1 | contig 11966 bp, 13 predicted proteins | sample GraSoiAngelo_158_FD_79665 | JGI IMG/M metagenome (GOLD analysis project Ga0066709, IMG submission 79665) | Grasslands soil microbial communities from the Angelo Coastal Reserve, California, USA - 14_1009_16_30cm | ecosystem: Environmental > Terrestrial > Soil > Grasslands | place: USA... | reverse complement strand
TTCGCGTTACGGTGAAACGACATCCGAGCCCTCCTTCGAGAGTGAGTCCTGGCAGACCCACAGCCTCGAAGGAGGGCCGGATAGACCTCAGCCGTTCACAACCTGTGTAGGCACGTCATCTAGAGGCTTGAGGTGGGTTAGGCATGCCTGCGGGGAGGGCATGCACCAAGCAGCAGGGACGGATCGATCGGTGGCAAGGCTGGTTGCCTTGGTGCCGATCGAGTCGGCACTGATGCGCCGTGTGCAGGCCCCCATCCGTGGGCCCGGCTAACCCACATCAAGCCTCTACTAGACCCGCCAGCGGCAGGGTGAACGAGACCCGTGTCCCCCCGCCCGGGCGACGGTCGGCCCAGATCCGGCCCCCGTGCGCCTCGACGAGGCCCCGCGAGATCGCAAGACCGAGGCCCGCCTGCCGGCTCGACCGCGCCCTGTCGCCGCGCCAGAAGCGCTCGAACATCCTCGACTGCGCCTCCTCGTCGATCCCTTCGCCCGTGTCCTCGACCGTCACGAGCACGGCCTGGTCGTCCGTGTGCACGAGGACGGCCACCGTCCCGTCCGCCGGCGTGTGGCGGAGCGCGTTGGTGAGGAGGTTGAGCAGCACGCGCTCGATCTTGTCCGGTGCCAGCCGGGCGACCGCGGGCTCAGCCACGTCCGACTCGAGCCGGATGCCGCGCGCTCGCGCCTCCGCCTCCACACCCTGGAGGCACGAGCGGACGAGATCTCCGACGGAGTACTCGCGCAGCTCCACCGTGAGAGCGCCGGCGTCGATCTGGGCCAGCTCGAACATGTCGTCGACGAGCAGGGAGAGCACACGCACCTGCTCGTGGAGCGCGAGAACGTAATAGCCCGGCTCGACGAGCCCGTCCTCGGTCGCCTCGAGCATGGCGCGCATGTTCGCGAGCGGCGCGCGAAGATCGTGACTTGCCCACGAGACCAGCTCCTTCCGCGCGTCGAAGAGCCGCTCGATGTTTCCGGCCATCTCGTTGAACGACTCGGAGAGCTCGGCGATCTCGCGGGGGCCGTCTTCACGCGCCCGCGCCGAAAGATCCCCGCGGGCAAGCTGAGCCGCCGACTCTCGCACCCGCTCCAGGGGGCGGATGACCGCCTCGGCCAGGAACAGCCCGGCGACGACCGCCACCGCCGCCGACGCCGTCGCAACGGCCAGGATCTTGACGTCGTCCCCCATGTGGAACATGACCCAGCCGGACAGCAGCACCGACGCGAGCGGGAGCCCGACCGCGAGCGCCGCGAGCGCCGCGAGCTGGACGCGCACGGTCGGCAGCGACCGCAACAGATAGGCGAGGACGAGCCCGACGGCGAGCGTCGCTCCGGCGATCGCGAGGCCGTTTTCGATCACGGGGCGAGCCTGTAGCCGACGCCCCACACGGTCTGCAGGTGACGTGGGTTCGACGGGTCGCTCTCGATCTTCTCCCGCAGCCGGCGGATGTGAACGGTGACGGTGCCCGTGTCGAAGGCCGCCTCGTACCCCCAGACGCTGCTCATCAGCTGATCGCGCGAGAAGACACGGCTCGGATGCCGAGCGAGAAACCAGAGCAGATCGAACTCCTTCGCCGTCAGCCGCAAGGGGTTGCCGGCGCGCCGGACGTCACGAGTCCCGGCGTCGATCTCGATGTCGCCGAAGCTGAGGCGCTCGTCGGCCGTCTCACCCGGACGCGCCCGGCGCAGCACGGTCCGGACACGCGCGGCCAGTTCTCGCGGCGAGAACGGCTTGGTGACGTAGTCGTCGGCGCCGAGCTCGAGACCGACGATCCGATCCGACTCCTCACCGCGCGCGGTGAGGAGGATCACCGGCAGGTCGGAGCGGCCGCGAATCCAGCGGCAGAGCTCGAGCCCGTCGGCGCCCGGCAGCATGACGTCGAGCACGACGAGATCGGGGTTCTCGGCCGTGACGAGGTTGCGGGCGCGTTCGCCGTCGGGAGCCTCGAGCGTCGTGTGGCCGTCTCGCTCGAGATAGCGGACGACGACCTCGCGGACGATCTGCTCGTCGTCGACAACGAGGATGGTCGCCATGTCTACGACGAGGGTGGGTCGAGCTCGCGGACCCACTTGGCGTGATGCCTGCGCGCCCAGTCCTCGCGCACCTTGCCGGTCGTCATGCCGCGGAGCGAGTGGCGCGTCGTGGGGTGGATCAGCGCCAGGTAGAGGTGCCCGGTCAGGAGCACGAGCGAGAGGTACATCAGCGCGTCGTGGAGGAACACGGTGCCGGGCAGCCGGAAGCGGGTGTCACGCTCCCCGTACCAGAGGAGAAACCCGGAGACGGCGAACAGCAGGGCAAACGCGGCCGTGAGGATCGCGTTCACCTTCTGGCCGGCGTTGAACCGTCCCTGCGGCACGCGTGTGTTGCCCGTGAGGAAGCGCCGGTCGTCGCGGTCGAAGAGATCGATCTCGCGGATCGTGCGCACGACCGCGCGGCGGTTGCCCACGAGGACGATCAGCGCCAGCGCACCCGCCCACGAGACGGCCGTCCAGATGTGGATGTCCTTGATCAGCGGGCGGCGTGCAACCGCACGCGACAGCGCCGGGATGTAGAGCACCAGGCCGGAGCCCAGCAGGACGAAGAACGCCGATGCGTGGACCCAGTGCAGCAACCGCTCCGTGAGCGTGAACCGCTGCACCAAGCGCGTCACGGAAAGACCGCCTTGTTGGAGCGGCCGACCCACGCGTCGACGTCGTACCCCCGCTGCTCCCAGTAGCCGGCTGTCGGCTTCGCCACGACCTCGATCCGCTCGACCCATTTGACGTTCTTGTAGCCGTACATCTCCGGGATCACGACGCGAACGGGCGCGCCGTGCTCCCTCTTCAAGAGCTGTCCGTCCATCTCGTAGGCGAGCATCACGTCCGGAAGCGCAACCTGGCGCAGGTCGAGGTAGTCGTCGTACGGGTGCTCGGCCGAGACGAAATGGAGTGCCGACGCCTGCGGCAAGGGCTTGGCCAGCGCGAGCAGGTCGTGGAACCGCACCCCGCCCCAATGGACGTCGTTGACGATCCAGCCGGTGACGCAGTGGAAGGTGGAGACCTGCTCCGCCTTGGGCAGGGCCAGGAGCTGCCGGTGCGAGATCTCCACGGGTCGCTCGACGAGACCGTCGATCCGCAGGCGCCACGTCGCGGGGTCGAAGCGCGGCATCGTGTCGGCGACCGTGTAGATCCGCCAACCGCCCGAAGGCACGAGCCTCGTCAAGCCGGTCGCGTCGGAGACGGGATTCGTGACGCGGCTCGTCACCCGCGAGATCGCCTTGCCGTAGAAGAGCGTGGCGATGCCCGCCCCGACGACGCCGATGAACCCGGCACGGCCGAGCCTCCGCGCGCCGACGTTCTCACGCGGAGTCTCGTGCCGAACCGGAGTCTCGCTCATACCTGTGATTCGCCTTTCACCGCAGTGTGGATGCGCTCATGATGCCGCTCGCCCGGGCTAGCCGTGCATCCCCACGACGAGTTGGCCGCGGATTGCGCCTGCCGGGTACTTGGCGGTGTGGATGTTCACGTAGTAGCCGGCGGGGTGCTCCTCGATCGCCCCGACCAGCTTCTTCGACGCCTTCATGCACCCCTTCGCCTTGTACGCGCCCCCGAGCGGCACGACCACCGGCCCCGACACCCCAACCTTGGCCTTGTGGATGTGCGCAACCATCGGCTTGCCGATCTTCACAACCTTGGCGAACGTCCAGCAGACGGTCCCCTTCGCCGCGTTGAGGTGCACGACCACGAGGCCCGAACCGGTCGGCGAGCCCTTCGGCACCTCGTTCTTGCCAAGCAGCTTCGCCGAGACCACCGGGCTCATCATCGCCGAGCTCGCCATTGCGGTGACAGGAACCACCACCGCGACGATCGCCCCTACGATCAACAGCCTTGCACGCATTGCCGAACCTCCAGTCGTCGACCCCTCGCTCCACCGAGATTCGACCCGACCACGGATTACGGGTTCCTTAAACCTCGGTGCTGCGACCTGTTGTGGTAGGAGAGCCGGACAGACTGCCGTGATCAAGCTCTCCGTTCATCCCGACCCCGAGGCGGCCGCCATGGCGGCCGCGGGCCGGATCGCGAAGGGAGTCGCCGCGGCGCAGTCGGCGCGAGGCGGAGCGCACGTCTCGCTTGCCGGCGGCACGACGCCGCGCCGGGCCTACGAGCACCTGCGGGCCCGCCTGGTCGACCGCGAGCACGTCGACTGGTGGTTCGGCGACGAGCGTTGCGTGCCGCCGGACGACCCCGAGTCGAACTACCGGCTCGTGGCGGAGAGCCTGCTCGCAGGCGCGGCGATCCCGTCGGAACGCGTCCATCGGGTTCACGGCGAGGATCCACCGCCGGTCGCCGCCTCGGCGTACGCGGAAGAGCTCGCGCTCGACGTTCCTGCAGGCGAAGGTGGCGTCCCGGTTCTCGACGTCGCGGTGCTCGGGTTGGGCGAGGACGGGCACACCGCCTCGCTGTTTCCCGGTGACCCCGCGCTCGACGTCACCGACGCGCTGGTCGTCCCCGTCGTGGCGGTCAAGCCGCCGCCGAACCGCATCACGCTGACGCTGCCCGTTCTGCGCTCGGCCCGCGAGGTGATCATCCTCGCGACGGGCGCGGGCAAGAGGGACGCCGTCTCGCGCGTGCTTGCCGGGCCGGACCCGGCCACGCCCGCGAGCCTGCTGGCGGCCGCCGACGTCACGCTCGTCGTCGACGCGGAGGCCTCGCCGTGAGCGAGACACCGGTCGCAGTGCTCTTCGACATCGACGGGACCCTGATCTCGACGGGCGGCGCCGGCGCAGAGGCCTGGCGCCGCGCCTTCACCGATCTCCACGGCATCCCGGCCAACATCGAGGACGTGACCGAGGCAGGCATGCCCGATCAGATGGTGGTCACGGTCACGTTCCGGCACGTGATCGGGCGGGTGCCCGAGCCGCGGGAGATCGCCGCGCTGATGGCCAAATACCTCGAGCATCTGCCGGAGACGGTCACCGAGTCGACGGGCTACGTCGTCTTCCCCGGCGTGCACGACCTGCTGTCGCGCCTCTGTGACTCAGGCCACCTCCTGGGCCTGACGACGGGCAACATCGAGGCGGCGGCGCACATCAAGATCGCCCGGGCAGGCCTCAACCGCTTCTTCACCTTCGGCGGCTACGGCTCGGACTCGCCGAACCGCGGTGAGCTCACCAGGATCGCTATCCAGCGCGCCGCGACGATCCTCGGCGCTCAACCTGCTGCGTCCTATGTCGTCGGCGACACGCCGCGGGACATCGAGGCGGCGCACGACGCGGCCGCGATCGCCGTCGGCGTCGCGACCGGCCACTTCACGGTCGACGACCTGCGGAGCGCAGGCGCCGACTACGTGCTGCGGACCTTCGCCGACGACCCGTTCCCGACTGCGGCGCAGGCCCACGCCTGAAGCCGTTGAGGAGTTCGGCGCTCATTGAATGAACAAGGCCCCTTGTTCAAGGGGGCCCTGTCTGGATGAGGACCGCGTCGTTCGCGGTATATGTCGGCGAGCTTCTCGCCGTCACTCGAAGGTAGCGCCCGGCGGCACGCAGAACATCACCCAAAGGTCCAGGTTCGCACGATCCTTTCTGGTCGCCTTCGCGGCGCTCGTTCACAGGTGCAAACATCCAGAGGCGGTCGGCGGCGACGACGCCACAGTGACACGCGACCACACCCGCCGACTACGGCGCCTCGGCCAGCGGGATCTGGATCTCGAAAGTCGCGCCGCCCGGACCCGAGCGTGCCGAAGCCGACCCGCCGTGCGCCTCCGCGACCGCGGCGACGATGGACAGCCCGAGACCGACGCCTCCGCTCGCCCGCGCTCTCGACGAATCGGCACGGAAGAAGCGCTCGAAGACGCGCTCGATCTCGTCCGCGGCGACGCCCGGACCGGAGTCCTCGACGACGATGTGCGCCATCCCATCGGAGTTGCGGACGGCGACCTTCGCCCTTGCGCCTGCAGGGGTGTGGGCGCGCACGTTGCCCAGGAGGTTGTCGACGATGCGTCGGAGCCGTTCACGATCGCCGAGGACGAGTGCAGGCTCGACCGAGAGCTCGATCTCCCTCTCGGGCTCGACCGCGCGCGCAGTCTCGACCGCCTCGCGAGCGACGTCCGCCACGTCGACCGGCTCCCGCTCCAGCGGACGCCGTTCATCGAGGCGCGCCAGGAGAAGGAGATCCTCGACGATCACGCTCATCCGCTCGCTCTCGCGGCCGATCCCGCTCATGCAGCGAGCGAGGTCGTCCGGCCGCCGATGGGCTCCGCGCTCGAACAGCTCGGCGTAGGCGCGCACGGCCGCCAGTGGCGTCCGCAGCTCGTGCGAGGCATCGGCGACGAAGCGGCGGAGCCGCCGGTCGGATTCCTCGATCCGTCCGAGCATCGCGTTGAGGGCGAGGCCCAGCCGTCCGACCTCGGTTCTGCTCTCGGCCCGCTCGACGCGCCGCGAGAGGTCGCCGGCCGTGATCGCATCGGCGGTCTTCCCGATCGCAGCGAGCGGTCGCAGGCCGAGACGGATGATCCACAGGCCTAGCAGGACGATCGCCGCCGCGACGCCGGCCGTGACGAGCAGCTCGATCAGCAGCAGCCGGTGGAGCGTGCTGTCAACGTCCCGCAGCGACCGCGCGACGATGAGAACGGCTGTGCTTCCCGGTTCCTGCGACGCGCGGACCCGGTAGCGACCGCTTTCCTCGACCGCGTTCGCGGTGAAGTACCGCACGCGGTCGGGGCCGTCGCCTGCCTGCGGCGCGGGTGGCAGCTTGATCGTCGCAGGCAGCTTCGGCGGGGACAGGGACTTCTGGCCGGGGAACCGCGGCGGGTTGCTCGTGAAGAGGACGTGACCCGACGTGTCCCGGATCTGGATGAAGAGACCGGCACCCGCGGCACGAAGATCGTCCTGATTCGAGAACGCGCCCTCGACGAAGTGATGGTCGGCGTTGAGCGTGTTGTCGGTGCGGTCGAAGAGAAACGATCGCAATGACGTGTAGGTCGCGACGTCAGCCGCTGCCAGCCCGACCGCCGCCAGCGCGAGCATGCCCAGCACGAGCCTGGCTCGCAGGGACAGACGCGCAACCATCTCTACTCCTTCGCGGCCTCGAGCATGTAGCCCGCCTGCCGAACGGTCTTGATCAGCGGCGGGCCGGCCGCATCGAGCTTGCGGCGCAGATAGCTGACGTAGGTCTCGACGACATTGGAGTTGCCGCCGAAGTCGTAGCGCCACACGTTCTGGAGGATCTGCGCCTTCGAGAGCACCCGCCGCGGGTTGAGCATGAAGAACCGGAGCAGCGCGAACTCGGTGCCTGTGAGCGTGACCTCCGTCTCGCCGCGCCTCACCTCGTGCCGGTCCTCGTCCAGCGTCAGGTCGCCGAAGCGCAGGACATCCCCCGGAAGCGGACCGGCCGAGCGGCGGAGGATCGCCTGGACGCGCGCCACGATCTCGGCGAGACTGAACGGCTTCGTGACGTAGTCGTCACCTCCCGCCGGCAGCGCCTCGACCTTGTTCTCGGTCGCGTCCTTCGCTGTCAGGAAGAGGACAGCAGTCTTGTAGCCCTGCTCCCGGAGTCGGCGGCCCACTTCGATTCCCTCGATGTCGGGGAGCATCCAGTCGAGCACGATGAGGTCGGGATGGAAGCGCGCGACGGCCGAGAGCGCCTCGCGTCCTGTGGCCGCCTCCTCGACGACGTAATCCTCGTAGCGGAGCGCCGTCGCGACGGCGTCGATGATCGAGGGCTCGTCGTCGACGACGAGGATCTTGTGACTGTTCTGCCGCTCCGCCTGCACGCTGGTCATCGTGACAAAGGATCCTGTGAGCTCGCTGAGAAGAAGTCGATTCACAGCACCTTCACAGCGACGGGCGCTACGGTGCCCACGTGGACGAGCAGGCGCGTGACATCGAGAGGCTGCTGACCCGGCGCGGGTCGCTGCTCAAGCTCGGCGGCCTCGTCGCGGCGGGGATCACCGGCTGGAAGACGGAGCGAGCCGAGGCTGGGACCGGCGGGATCTCGTCCGGTGCGATCAGTTGCGTCCTCGCGCCGGAGCAGACAGAGGGGCCGTACTACCTTCCGCACGAGAGGGTCAGGCGCAACATCACCGAGGGACGCCCCGGCACGCGGCTGACGCTGCGCCTCACCGTCCTCGACGCGTCGACGTGCAAACCGATCAAGGGAGCCGCGGTCGACATCTGGCATTGCGACGCGCTCGGCGTGTACTCCGGTGTCCCGCCCGCAGCGGCCTCGACCACGTTCATGCGTGGCATCCAGCGGACCGGCGCTGCAGGCGTGGCGACCTTCCAGACCGTCTACCCCGGCTGGTACCCGGGCCGGACGGTGCACATCCACGTCAAGGTGCACGTGGGCGGCAACGTCGTGCACACGGGCCAGCTCTACTTCCCCGACACCCTGACCGACTCCGCCTACAGGAAAGCGCCGTACGCGAGCCGGCCGGGACGCGACACCCGCAACGCGGTCGATGCCGTGTTTCGCAACGGCGGCCGGAACTCGCTCCTGCGAGTACGGCGCAGCGGCGCCGGCTACGTCGGCTCGATCACGATGGGCGTCCACCGATCGGTGTAGAGGCTTGTTCATCTCGCGGTAAGGATCGAGTTGGCTACGCTCGACCCATGAGCGAAACCACCATCACCGACGGCGAGTGGCGCGAGCGCCTGACTCCTGAGCAGTACCACGTGCTCCGTCAGGCCGGCACCGAGCGCCCGTTCACAGGCGCGTATGTCGACACCGAAGATCCCGGCGTCTATCGATGCGCCGGGTGCGGCGCCGAGCTCTTCCGCTCGGAGACGAAGTTCCACTCCGGATCCGGCTGGCCGAGCTTCTTCGAGCCGTCGTCGCTCGACAGCGTCGAGACGCGCGTCGACACCTCGCACGGAATGCGACGGACCGAGGTGCTCTGCGCAGCCTGCGGCGGCCACCTGGGCCACGTCTTCCCGGACGGCCCGGCTCCCACGGGACTGCGCTACTGCATCAACTCCTGCGCACTCGATCTCGAGCAGACGTAGAGTCCCCCGCATCCGAACGAGGAGGCGACCGTGGGGAACTGGACGATCAAGCCGCTCGACGAGATGCAGGACGTCCTCGGCGACTATCCGGGCGAGATGCGTATGTGCACATACGAGATCGGCGCCGAGCAGGTCGCGCTGACCTACCGGCGAATGCCCGCGCAGACCGGCGGCAAGGGCTCCTACGGACACGCGCACAAGACTCAGGAGGAGCTCTACCTGATCCTCTCCGGAACCCTCCAGTTCAAGCTCGACGACGAGGTGATCGACGCGCCGCCGCGGACCGCGGTTCGCGTCGCGCCCGAGATCGTGCGCTCGGTGTGGAACGAGGGCCCCGACGACGTCGAGCTCGTGATCGCGTCGGTGAGGATCGAGGACGCGCGCGAGGACACCGTTCTCACCGAGGATTTCTGGCCCGCCTAGGGGTCTGGCCTTTGGCCAGACCCGATTTCAAATCGGGTCAGAACAAGTTCTGACCCCTAGCCCTAGCCGCGCGGCCAGCCGAGAACGGTCGTGAGCGGACGCCGCCACAGATCGTGTGACGCGGGCCCGGTCGGGCTCGTGCCGTAGGCGAACGGGGCCTGGTTCGGGATCTTTACGTACTGGGCCTCGCCCCAAGGCCCGGTGAACGTCATCCACGACGGTGACGTTGCGGTGATCGGCACGACGCCCTCGTTGGCGATCGTACGCCCGGCCGGAACGACGTCCGGAAGGCGCACGTGGTACTGGTCGAGCAGGGCCCTGGCCTGCGGCGGCAAGCACTGGTTGGGGATGAGCTTGATCCCCGGCCCGAAGTAATTCGCGTGTGAGCCCCGCGCAACGTAGATCACCGGGTGGTTGCCGCGGCGGCGCACATTGGCCCAGCCCCGCCGAGCGCCGCTGCAGTGCCGGCTGGTTGCGACGAAGAGAGGCATCGACTTCGCATCCAGCACGACGGCGACGGCCTCCCAGTCGCTCTCGTGGTCCTGCCAGACGGACCCGATCGGATCGGCGAACCGGTAGAGGTCGAAGTAGTAGAAGAACCAGTACTCGAGCACGGTCCTGCCTCCGGCTTTGAAGACGGCGCCGTAGACAGAAGGCGGCTCCGCATGGCCCCCGTCTGCCGCGATGTAGCACTGCTCCGCAGCGGGCCCGCCCACGGCCTGGCACGCGGACTGGTCATAGCCCGCGGCGGTGAGGGTCGAGTCGGCGATGAAGCCGTCGACCTTCTCGGGAGCAAATGCCTCGCCGCGCGAGAGGACGATCACCGGTGCAAAGCGGGTGAGCAGCTTCGGGGGCGCGGTCGTGTGCGTCGGCGCGGCGAGCGCGGTCGCAGTGCTCGCGAGCACGGCAAAACAAAGACCCAGCCGGCCGAGGCGCCGCACGCGGGGCAGTCTACGCGCGCTCGAGATAGACGCAGGGACGCGTGTCGAACGGGAGCGGTGACGCGCCGACTCTCGTGACGACCAGAACACCGTCGTGCTCCGGGATCTCGACGTGGTCACCCAGCGCAGGCGCGCCACCGTCGCAGGCGACCAGGCGGTAGCCCTCCGCGGTCGGCGCGAAGGCGACGAACGACGCGTGCTCGGCAATGTCGGTCGCGGGCGAGACATCGATGCCGGTGAGATGCGCATCCGCAGCCGAGATCGCGTGGCCGAGCCCTTCGATCGAACGGCCGAGCGCGCGACCGGCGTTCAGATAGCTCGCCTCCGCCGCCGTCAACCTCTCACCGAGAGCCGCAAGACCGTCGCGCACGGCCTCCTCGACGGCGCGGGTCGCGGTTTCATCGTGCTCGCGGCGCTCGTCGACTCGCTGCTCGACGCGCTCCACGGCATCGCGCAGCTCGCGAAGATCCTTTCGCTTCACCTGGTTGCCCTCCAACGCGGCGAGCCGTTCGGACATCGCCACGCGAACGGCTTCGATATCCGTGTTCCGCTCGACCGCTTCGGACGCCATCGTCTCGACGAGGCGTGACTCCAGCCGGTCGACGCGCGTGTAGGCCTCGCTGATCGCATCGGTCCAGCCAGACCCGTCCGACAACGCGGACTCGACCGTCTCGAGCCGGACGTGGAGTGCGCTCAGCTCCGCCGAGCGACCGGCCGCCAGCTCTTCGGTGTGTCGCTGGAACGCCGCCTGTTCACCGCTGAGCTCGTCGACCCGCGCGCCGTGCTGCTCGACCGCCGACCGGAGGTCGGCGACCGCGCCTGCGTCGACGATGCGCTCGGAGATCTGGGCCAGCTCCGACCGCAGCGCTTCGACGTCTGCGGCCGCCTGTGCGGGCAACGCCGACGTCCACGCCTCGACCGCAGCGATCCGGTGCTCGACTGCGGACGGAATCTCCTCGGCAGCCGACCGAACGTCGGAGATCGCGTTCTCCACCGAGTCGATCCGGCGCACGAGCTCTTGCTCGACGACGACGGCGTCGCGGCGATCCGCGAGCTCGTTGAGTCCGCGAGCGAGAGCCTCGATCCGGTCGCTCTGGCGCTCGGCGCGTTCCTTCAGCTCGTCCAGCACGGGGCCCAAGTCGGCCGCTGCGGCCGACTCCGTCGCAAGCCGCTGCTCGACCTCGTCAACACGTGAGGTCACTGCCGCGACGGCAGCGATGCGGTGCAGGACGTCGTCGAGCGCAGTCGTGTCGTCGATCCTCGAAGACAGCTCGTCGAGGCGTGCGAAGACGCCGTCGAGCGTCTCGGACTGCGTGCTGCTCGCGAGGCGCTGCTCGATGTCGTCCACACGGACGTTGAACGTCTGCGCGAGGTCTGCGAGCTGGGCCCTGATCTCGTCGGACGGCGCCGGCACGGCGTCGAGCCGAGCGGTCAGCCCGCCCACCTCGGAGCGCAGTGCATCGAGCTCTCCGACGGTCGTATGCGCGATCTCGTCCTCGACCCGCTCCAGCCGCGTACGCAGATTCTCCGCCACCTCGGCCAACTCCGGCCGCCACTCATCCGTCCGCAGACCATCCAGCCGACCGGCCAGATCCGCAACCTGCTCACGCCACTCCTCCGACGG
>Ga0066709_100003611_pt1 | contig 11969 bp, 9 predicted proteins | sample GraSoiAngelo_158_FD_79665 | JGI IMG/M metagenome (GOLD analysis project Ga0066709, IMG submission 79665) | Grasslands soil microbial communities from the Angelo Coastal Reserve, California, USA - 14_1009_16_30cm | ecosystem: Environmental > Terrestrial > Soil > Grasslands | place: USA... | reverse complement strand
TACGCATCAGCCAGGGCTCCTGGCCCGAATGCAGGGTCGCGGATGGGGCCGGAGGCAGCAGGCGCCTGCGCCTCAGCCGGCGCTCAACCCGGCCTTTGCGCATCTCTACATCGTGAGCCCGTTGGCGAGCGACGCCGCGCGGTCCAGCGGATTGTCGGGCGGTGGCTTGAGCTCGCTGTTTTCGACGCATCCGCCGATTGCCGAGCGCGTTGCGCGACTGCGGGCGATGCGGGTGAACATGCTCTCACGGCCGATTCCGCGAGGCGGGTGAGCGCCGAACTCCCGCCGCCGAGCCCACCCGCTCAATCAACCCCACCGCATCGGGTCTGGCGCGTGGCACCTGGCGCCTGGCGGCGAGGCGCGTTTCACGGGGTGAACGTACGGGACCGGGGATCAGCCCGCCGGAGTCGGAATCGAGGTCTGCCGTTTCACGGGCTGCAACGATCGCGGCAGGCGGCCATTACCGCGGAGCCCCCCGGCTCCTTGTGTTCACCCAGTGAAACGGAGTTGAGCTTCCATTTCACGTGGTGAAACGGCGCTCGCGGATTGAGTGCCGTGGCTGTCTCGCCGGCAATAGTCTGAGAATCCGTCAGCCCGTGGCCCTGCGTGCCACGGGCTGACGAAGAATCCGCACCGGGATGGGAGAATCTCCGGCGCGCGAAACTGTCCTTGTGATCCTCGCCCGAACCGTCGGGCTTCGGACCTATCGGGAGTTGAGAGACCGCTCCGTAAAGCCGTCGCGCGAGTCCGCACCGAAGCGGAGTGCGAGCACATCGAGCGCGACCAAGCCAGCGATGACGGCGATTACGATCAGGATGATCATCTTGCTAACACCCACTTGCTATAGTGGACTAGGCCAAGTCGAAGGCTACTTGGACTAGCCCACTATGTCAATACCCGATTCTGAACAGCAACCGAACCCGGCACCCCACTCGGGCGGTGCCGGCGACCTCGACGTCGAACGCGACTCCGACGTCCCGATCTCGACGCAGATCTACTGGCAGATCGCCTACCAGATCGACTCCGGGCGTCTCCAACCCGGTGACCGCCTTGCGCCGGTGCGCGAGCTCGGGGCCGCACTGAGAGTCAACCCCAACACGATTCGTGCCGTCTATCGACGTTTGGCCGATGCCGGCTACGTCACGAGTCGACACGGCGCCGGCACCAGTGTCGCCGAGCGCCCCCCGCAGCGACGGGGCGACGAAGCCTTGGCGGGAATGGTCGCCGACCTCCTGCGCCGGGCCGCGCAGGCCGGGTTCACTCCCGACGAGGTGGCCGCCGCGACCTTCGCAGCCTCCACGGAGCGCAAGCGGCCGGGTCCGCTCGTTCGAATGCTCGTGGCGGAGTGCACGCCGGCGGATGCCGCATACGACGCCGAGAAGCTCGCCGAAGCCTTTCCTGACTCCGTGGAGGCGGAAGGAACGCTGCTCGAGGAGCTGAGCGACCGTCTCGACCGCTTCCACTACGACCTTGTCGCGACGACCACCTTCCATGCCGCGGAGGCGCAGCAGCGCGTGGCCGGGCGGGTGCCGGTGACCGCGGTCATGGTCGGGGCCGGGTTCGTCGGCCTGGTTCGCGAGGTGGCCAGCCTCCCGACCGGCTCGACGGTGGGGCTCGTCTGCGCTACGCCACGGGGCGCCGATAACATCGCCGAAACCCTGCGCCTGTCGGGCAGGACCGGCGTCAAGATCGTGTCGGCGCATCCCGGTTCGGACGAGGACCTGGAGCGCGTGGACCGGGAAGCGGACCTGATCCTGATGTCGCGCGAAGCGCTCGCGAGAAAACTCGACGGCCGCTTCGAGCGCCCAGCGCGCATCCGCGAATGGACGTACGAGTTCGACCCGTCCGGCATCGAGCTGCTGCGCCGGCAGATCGAGCAGATCCAGTCGGGCCGGCTCGAGGCTGACGGCGGCCCGGGCGTTCCCGCTCAGCCGCCTCCGGCAGCCTCGGACTCTCGACAAGCGGCCATCGCCCGACGATGAACGCGGCACGGGCGGACGCGCTTGTGGACCACGGCGTCATGCTCGCCCGCGCTGCGCGCGAGCGATACGGGCTCGACGACGTGGACGGGCGCGGGACCGGCGGTCCCGGGGCGATCGACCTCGCCGAGATTCGGACTGCGCGTGAGGTCGCCCATCGGCTGAACGCCACCCGACAGCCCGGGCGAGCCGTGCCCGCGTCGGAGCTCGCGGCCTTCGGGCTCCTCGACGAGGTGCTCCGCGTCGTCCTCGAGGCCTACGAGGAGGAGATTGACCCGGCGGCGTTCGACCAGGCCCTTCGGGAGGTGCGTGAGCGGGTCGGCCGCCGGCCGGCGGAGCGCACGCTGGAGGCATGGGAGCGGACGTTCGCCCCGCAGGACGACTCGCGGGCAACCCTGGAGGAGCTGGTTCTCACCTGGCTCGGCAACGCCAACGACGCAGCGCGCTCCTTCCGCGAGCTCGTCGACGACCGGCCGGTGGCTCGGTCAGCTCCGTACCCCGACACGATCGAGGCCGTCCGTATGTGGTCGTCCGAGGCGCCCGGCATCGGGCCCGACCAGAAACCGCTGATCGAGCTGCTCCGCGCGCCCGCGCTGGCAAGCCCTGATTCCCTCGCAGGCCAGCTGCGCTACATCCTCGACCACTGGATCGAACTTCTGGGCGAGCGCCTCGCGGCGCGGCTGCTGGCCTTGCGCGAGCGGCTCCAGGCCGGCCTCGACCAGGTCGCCGAAGAGGAACGCGCCACGTTCATGCGGTTCGCGGGTGCGGGGGCGGATGGCGCCGGCGGCGATGCCGCGGCGGCGCACGGCTTCGAGGCGCTGGGCGCTGACGCCGAGCCGGAGCGCTTCAGCCAGGACGTGGAATGGATGCCGCGGGTCGTGCTCATCGCCAAGAGCACCTACGTCTGGCTGGACCAGCTGTCGCGCCAGTACCGGCGCGACATCCACACGCTCGACGCCGTACCGGACGAGGAGCTCGACCGCCTGGCCCGCTTCGGCGTGACCGGCCTGTGGCTCATCGGGCTCTGGGAGCGCAGCCGGGCGTCGGAGCGGATCAAGCGCATGCGCGGCCAGCCGGACGCGGTCGCGTCCGCTTACTCGCTGGACGACTACGCGATCGCTGCCGACCTGGGTGGCCCGGACGCCCATGCCAACCTCGCCGGTCGGGCCTGGCAGCGCGGCATTCGCGTCGCGTCGGACATGGTCCCCAACCACATGGGCATCGACTCGCGCTGGGTGATGCAGCATCCCGACTGGTTCCTGTCGCTCCCCTACCCGCCCTACCCGGCGTACTCGTTCGGCGGTCAGGACCTTTCATCGGACGAGCGAGTCGGGATCTTCCTCGAGGACCATTACTGGGACGGCACGGACGCCGCTGTGGTCTTCAAGCGCGTGGACCGCTGGACCGGCGACGAGCGCTACGTCTACCACGGCAACGACGGGACGAGCTTTCCCTGGAACGACACCGCCCAGCTCGACTACCTCAAGGCCGAGGTTCGGGAGGCCGTCATCCAGACGATCCTCCACGTCGCCCGGCAGTTCCCGATCATCCGCTTCGACGCCGCGATGGTGCTCGCGAAGAAGCACATCCAGCGGCTGTGGTGGCCGCCGCCGGGCAGCTCGGGCGGCATTCCGTCCCGCGCCGAGCACTCGATGAGCCAGGCCGAATTCGACCGGCTGATGCCCAACGAGTTCTGGCGGGAGGTCGTCGACCGCGTCGCCGCCGAAGCGCCCGGCACCCTCCTGCTCGCCGAGGCCTTCTGGCTGCTCGAGGGCTACTTCGTTCGAACCCTCGGCATGCACCGCGTCTACAACAGCGCGTTCATGGTCATGCTGCGCGACGAGCGCAACGCCGAGTACCGGCTCGTCATGCGCAACACGCTCGAGTTCGATCCCGAGATCCTCAAGCGCTACGTGAACTTCATGTCCAACCCGGACGAGAAGACGTCAGTCGAGCAGTTCGGGAAGGGCGACAAGTATTTCGGCGTCTGCACGCTGATGGTCACGTTGCCGGGGCTGCCGATGTTCGGCCACGGCCAGGTCGAGGGCTTCGCCGAGAAGTACGGGATGGAGTTCCGACGCGCGGCCTGGGACGAGCGCCCGGACGGCTGGCTGATCGAGCGGCACGAGCGCGAAATCGCGCCGCTGCTCCATCGCCGGGCGCAGTTCGCCGAGGTGCGCGACTTCCTCCTGTACGACTTCGAGACCGACGGCGGAGGCGTGAACGAGGACGTCTTCGCCTACTCGAACGTCGGTCCCGGGGACGAGCGGTCGCTCGTCGTCTATCACAACCGCTACGCGGAGACCGCCGGCTGGCTTCGGGAATCGGCCGCCTACGCGGTGAAGTCGGGCGGCGACAAGGTCCTGGTCCGGCGAACGCTGGGCGAGGGGCTTCGGCTGCCCGACGACCCGGACGCGTTCCTGGTCGTCCGGGAGGCGCGCAGCGGCCTCGAGTTCATTCGCTCGGCGCGGGAGCTGCGCGAACGCGGGCTCTTTGTCCAGCTGGCGGACTACTCGTGCGTCGTGTTCCTCGACTGGCGGGAGGTCCGCGACGGGAGCGCCCATATCTACCGGCGGCTTGCCGACCGGCTGGGTGGCACGGGCGTGGCGTCGATCGAGGACGCGATCCGGGAGCTGGAGCTCGAACCTGTGCATGGGCCCATCCGTCGGCTCCTGCTGGCGCGCCCTCGTGCGGTTGCGGATGCTGCCCGAGAGCTCGTGACGGCGCTGCGCGATGCGACCGGGGCGAAGCGCGGCGGGCCCGACGGGGACGTTGTCGAACTGATCAGGCGACGTCGCGACGCGAGCGACCGATTGGCGGCGGTTGGGGCTCCTCCTGTCGGTGATGGCCTGGCAGAAGGCTCGACCGCCCGCGCGGCGATGCTCGGGTGGACGGTCGTTGCCTCGATCGGAGCCATCGGCGACTCGGCCGATGCGACAGCGACTGGGCGGGCCTGGTTCGAGGAATTGCGCCTGGGCCCGGTGCTCGCCAACGTGTTCCGCGAGCTCGGCCTGGACGAGGGCGGGGCGTGGACCGCCGTGGCGCGGGTGGGCGTGCTGCTCGCGCTGGAGCCGCCAGCGACGACCCGCTTAGGCGCACCGGCCGTCCGTCGGCTGCTCGAAGGCTGGTTCGCGGATCTGGATCTGCGTGGCTTCCTCGGCGTGAACCGCAGCGAAGGCGTGACCTGGTTCAACAAGGAGGCCTTCGAAGAGTTGCTCTGGTGGTGGCAGGTCCTGGCGGCGGTCGAAGGTCCTCCTGCGGCGGTGGCCGCGACTCGACGCCTCGCCGACCGCCTGCTGAGGGCGGCGGCCGAGGGCTCATATCGGGTAGACCGCCTGGTCGAGCTGGCCGCCTTGCCCCGTCGGGCTCCGAGCCGATCGTCGATGGCTAAGTCGTCGTCGAATCGTCGGTCACGAAGGAACGCGCCTGCCCGCCTCCATCCAAAGTAGTTCGAATCCAAACACGCGCCGGGCTCCCATGCACACGGGCGAGGCTTCGATTCCGAACTTCGGATTCGAGCTATCGATAAGGCCCTCGATGCACGTTTTTGAAGGGATCGACGCTGGCTGATGACCCGTTCGGGTCGCCGGCTGGGTCGTATGGGTTGCGATGGCTGAACCACTCAAGGTCGAGACACGCAAGCGCCCGGCCGTGCTCAGCCTTGAAGATCTCGTGATCAGAAACTTCGACGCGCTTGTGGGGGTAGCCGTGCTCGTCTGCCGCGAGCATGCCGACGCCGGGGACGCTGTCCAGATCGCGCTCGAGCGAGCGTGGCGGCATGCTGATGAGCTTCGTGAGCCGAAACACATCGAGGCCTGGCTGCACCGCATCGTGGTTCGAGAGGCCATTCGGTTGCAGCAGCGGCGGCGCGGACGTCTCGCTCGCTGGTTCGGCAGGCCGCGCGAGATTCCCGCCGACACGACATCAGACGAGAGCCTGGACTTCGCGCTCCGTGAAGCGCTGAACAACCTGCCGGTCGAGCAGCGCGTGACGTTGGTCCTTCACCACTATGCCGGCTATTCGGTCGAAGAGACCGCAGGAATCCTAGGCGTCCCGTTCGAGACCGCGAGGTCCCGTCTGCGTATCGCGCGCGGCCGGATGCGCGCGGCGCTCGGAGCTTCACTGGATGAAACCTGAGATCGACGAGCAGGACGAGCGAATCGCCCGTGCCATCACGAGCTTCCTTCAGCGCGAGTCCGTCCGAAGGGCAGCCACGGGCAGTTCACCTCGAGACCTCGCTGTGGCGATCCGGCTTAGAGAACGGAGGGCATCGCCATTCCGATCAGCGGTCGTCGTTGCGATCGCTGCAGGCGTGATCGCGGGCGTGGTGGCGGCCTCGCTTCTCACGCGTCAGTCACCCGCATCAGTCGGATCCAGCCTGTCGCCATCGCCCTCGCCTGCCCTGCACCTGCCCGTGATTGGCGCAGGACAAGACTGCCCGGTCAGCCGGCCAAGCACGGTGGAGTCGCACGGCTCAATCCCACTTCTCGGCGCGGGACCGGTACGGGTCTCGATGGCCGAATCGGAGGGAACCGCGTTCTATGAACGGTCGCAGGGACTTGCGATCACCGTCCTCTGGACCGCCGATCCTTCGTTCGCCGGTAGTGCGCTGGTTCGTGGTAAGCGACTCGACGGGGAGGGTGACCTCCGCTTCGGCGACCCATTCGACCCAGCCGTGTCCTTACAGCTGCAAGCCAGAACACAGACGGAGCCGAGCCTCGGTGGACGTCAGCTCCTGAGCCAGTTGCCGATCAGGATCCATGGACCCGGCTGCTACGGCTTGCAGATCGACACCTCGGATTCGTCATCGGTCGTCGTGTTCGGAGCTCGCCCGGTCGAAGACGCATTCGTCGCGATTTCTCGGCCGCTGCGTCCGCCGACGGTCACGAAGAGCTGCCCTCTCACGGCGGCCGACCCTTCCGTGACGTTTGTCGGCTCGGTCCATGGCACTGGACATGTCCGTTTCGCCGGCGATGGGACTGACAAGACCATCTGGATCGCAGATTCTCGCGAGCTCGGCCCGATCCTCGTGCGCGGCGGGCGAATCGACGGCGTCGGAGCGCTGAGGTTCGGGTTGGAGTCTGGCGCGCCTGTTGAGCTCAGGCTTCCAATCAAATCGTACGAAAGCACGACCGGTCAGCCGGTTGGGTGGCGCATCTTCAACGGCTACGTCCGTCCACCCTCGCCCGGCTGCTATGCAATGCAGTTCGACACGCTCTCGGGAAGCCAGTGGGTTGTATTCGAGGTCAGTGCGAACTAAATGGGCCGGCTAGGCCGGGACGCGTTCCTCGAGAAGCAACCGACGAATGACCGGCATAGGCGGAGAACCCTGCGCGAGCACCTCCTCGAGGTGCTTCCGGTAGACGAAGCCGGGAGTGTCGCCCAGGCCGCCCACGACCCGCGGCGCGGAGACGGCATCGGCGGCAGATGGACCTCCCGCCTCGAGCGCGAGTTGGCGCCGCCGTTCGAGCTCGATGTCCCAGAACTCGATCGAGCCAACGAAGTACGTCACCAGCTGCGTCGAAGAAAGGCGCGCCCGGTTCCACTTCGCGCGCGCCTCGGCCTCCTCCTGGAAGCCACCGTCGACCATCAGCGCGATCGCCTCGTCCTGGGTCATGTCCATCGTGTGGATCTTGACGTCGATGATCGCGTTGGTCGTTGCTCGCAGGTAGAACTTCCAGTGGGTCAGCCACAGCCCCGGATCGTCCGCGCCGTAGCCGGCGTCCATCATCACCTGGGTCACATAGACCGCCCAGCCCTCGGCGAACACGCCGCTCCACAGGATCGTGCGGGCGAGCGACGAGCAGCGGTTCGAAAAGACGCCCTGCAAGTAATGGCCGGGCACGGCCTCGTGGATGACCAGCAGCTTCAGCATGCGGTCGTTGTCCTCGCGGAGGTAGGACTCCTTCTGCTCCGGCGTCCACTCCTCGGGGATGGGCGTAACCGCGAAGAACGCCTTCTCCTTCTTGTCCAGCGGGCCGGGCGAATCGAGCATCGCCCCGCCGAACGAGCGCAGGAACACCGGCGTCCACATGATCTGCAGCGGCTCTTCGGCAAGGCCGATCAGATTCTTCTCCCGGCAGAACGCCTCGACCCGGGCGAGCTCGTCGCGGCAGAAGTCGAGCATCGCATCCGGCTTCTGGTGCTCGGCGGCGATGGCATCCAGGACGCCCCTGACGATCTCCGAATCGGCGGCCTCCTCCGTGCCTGCCGTTTCGGCCGTCGGCATCGGTCGATCGGGCACGTAGCGTGACCAGTTCTCACGGGCGAGACGAACCATCTCTCGGCGAACGGCCACGTACTCACGGTTGGCGCGCTCCAGGATCTCGAGGGGGCTGAGGTCACTTTTGAGGGTGTGCCGCATCTTGCGATCGAACAGCTCACGACCCAGGCGGCCCTCCGCTTCCGCCTTGGGAAGAACGACATCACGCAGGTGGGCTTCGAACTTGCCGAGCGCTGCCTTGGCCGTCTCGGCCGACTTCCTGAGCCGCGGCAGCATCGCCCGGACGTCGGCATCGCCCTCGGCCTCTTCGCCCGCCTTGACCGCGTCGTCCGCCAGCTCCGCGATGCCGGGGAGGTTCTTCAGCGCAGTCTCCGTATGGAGCTTCGAAACCGGCCGATCGCCCAGACCCTGCAGCTGACCCGCGGCGACCTCCAGCAGGCGCGGCATGGTCTCGAGGCGCCCGGCGATCGACGTCAGTCGCGCGGCTGGTGGGGCGAACTCGCGGGCCAGGATCGGGAAGATGCCGCCGCCCAGGAGGTAAATCCACGACATAGGATCCCACCGGTCTTCCCGGAGCCCCGCATCGGTGAAGCGCATCGCGGCGAGCTCGGCGAGGAGGACCTCGCGGTCGGCTCGGTCACCGGCCGACCGGCGATCGGGATCGATGTCCTGCAGCTCGGCCTCCCAGCGATCGACGAACGCGAGCCTTGCCTCCCGGCCTGCCTCGGTCATGTCCGGCCAGGTGTGATCGAACCGGTGATCGCCCGTCGCGGTTCCGCGCACGGGGTCGAGCGGGAACAGCTCGTCGAAGAAGGCTGCGACGCGCGCCTGTATCGGCGTCGCGGGAATCTGGGCAGCGGACATTGGTTCCTCCGGGCGCTCGAGGTCCGTCACCGGCCATGCCGTCGGGGTGATGCCGTCATCGTGATGAGGGCTTTGACGCCAGTGTACGGGCGCCGTGGCTCTGCCATGATCTGCCCGCCGGCGACGACTGGCCGGCCGCTCGCGCGGAGGCAGATTCGTGATCGACATCCTCGTCCGCATCCTGATCAACGCGGTTGCCCTCGTCGTCGCCGCGAAGGTCGTCCCCAACATCCACCTGACCATCGGTGACACGCCGGCCAATTGGCTGAAGGTCGCCATCGTCGCGATCGTGTTCGGCCTGGTGAATGCCTACATCAAGCCGATCGTCAAGGCGCTGTCGTTCCCGCTTACGCTCGCGACCCTCGGACTGGTCTCGTTCCTGATCAACGCCGCGATGCTGCTCCTCGCGGCCTGGATCTCGACCGAGGTCCTAAAGCTCCACTTCACGATCGCCGATTTCCCGCCGACGTTCAACGGCGACGCGCTCATTGCAGCGATCCTGGGCTCGATCGTGATCTCGATCGTGTCCACGGTCCTTGGCTTCGTGAATTTCGGTCGCCGCGCGGTGTTCTAGGTCCTGGCGGGGTTGCGCGCGTCCTTCGCGGCGGTCCCGGGATCGGGGGGCCACGGCTACATCGCACCGCCATACCTCGCGCTGACCTCGGACGGCAAGCTCTACCTGCCGGAGGCCGCGCCGGAGGCAAACCGCGTCATCGTGATGCAGCTGCTTCCGCCACTCTGGCCGCCGCCATGAGTAAGCTCCGCGGCTTGGCGCTCGCAATTGGCACAGTTGAACGCCCGGCGTTCAAAGGGGCGAACGAGCCGGTCGTCGCAAGCAATTCTGAACGCCTGGCGAGCGAGGTGGAGCGCTTGGCACACCCGTTGAACGCGCTGCGTTCAGGCCGGCGGCTCCCGGGTCGCCTGGGGACGGCTCCGCCGTCGGTTTGAACGGCTGGCGAGCAACCGCCGGCCAGCTCGCGTCCGTCAGGGGACGGAAAGTCGCCGGAAGGCGCCGAAGCTCCTCCCGGCGACTGCGAGCGCGAACCTAGAGCTCGGTCACGCCGACGACGTGGCCCTCCGGGTCGGCGAACATGCCGAGGACCGCGCCGGGACCCGGACTGAACTTCGGCATGATCGTCCGGCCGCCGAGCTTCTCGGCCTTTGCGAGCGCGTCGTCGACGGACGGAACGGCCACGTAGAACGTCACCCAGCCGCCCGATCCATCCGGGCTCGTCCCGATACCCGTGGCGACGCCGTTCTCGGCCGATGGCGCGATGCCGTAGCCGCCCGGGTTGTTCGTGTCCAGGTGCCATCCGAACAGGTTCGAATAGAAGCGCTGCAGCGCCGGTCCATCCTTGCCCACGACCTCTGCGTGGATCACTTGATCGGCCATGTCGATTCCTCCTGTGTCGGGCGACTGTCCCGCCGCCCCTCTTCTCCGGCCCCATGGCCGACTCGGAAGATCGACGTTCGGCAGGCCATGGAATCGACAGGCGAGGTGCCGCCGCCAGGAGCACCGGGACCGGTGACGCGCTAGAGCTCGGGGATCAGGTCCTGTTCGATGTCGACCGGGAGGCTGAAGCCGAACTCCGCGCCGCCACCCGGGCGAGCCATGCCGTAGATGCGGCCGCCCATGGCATCGACCAGCTGCTTGCACACGAACAGCCCGATGCCGGCCCCCGCGGCCTGGCGCACGGCGGTCGTCGACCGGAAGAAGAGATCGAACAGGTGACCGGCGTCGTCCGGCTCGATTCCGATCCCCGAGTCCAGGACGCGCACGAGCACGGCGTCCTCGGTCTGGTCGAGGATGACGTCGATCTCCGAGTCCGGCTCGCTGTATTTGGCCGCATTCGTGAGGAGGTTGCGGATCACCTGCTCGACATAGATCTCCTCACCCAGGACCGGCGTGACGCCGGCCGTGATCTCGAGGACGAAGCGGTGGGTGGGCCAGCGCACTTCCTCGGCCGCGACCGCGCGCCGGCTGATGTGCGACAGGAGGATCGGCTCGCGGCTCACGTCGAGGCTGCCGCCCTCCGCCCGGCTCAGGACGAGCAGGTCCTCAGCCAGTCGATGGAGCCGGTCGGCCTCCGCCTCGATGTCGGCCACCGCCTCCGCCAGCTCCTCGGGCGGCATCTTGACGGCGCGCGAGCGGAGCATCTTGCTGAGTCCGTAGATCGTGGTAATCGGCGTTCGGAGCTCGTGGCTGATCACGCCGATGAACGCGTCCCGTAGCACGCCCGCACGGCGCTCGGCGGCGTATCGGCTGGCAAGGTCCACCGGCCCGGACAGCGCCCGGACGATGGTCTGCAGGAGCTCCGCATCGCGCTCGTCGAAGGCGTCGGGCATGGTCGAATCGATCTCGAGCAGGCCGATCCCCTGCCCGTTGCGGACGATCGGCACGCCGAGCCACGAGCGCATGGCTGCGGCAGCCTTCTCGCCCTGCGGACGCACGCCCTCCGCGGTCAGATCACGGCTCATGAACGGCTCACCGGTTTCCACGACCTTCCAGCTCCGGCCATTCCCACGCGCCATCCGCTGCCCGAGGGCCTCCTCGGCGAACGGCCCGACGGCCGCGCGGATCACCAGGTCGTCGTCCTCGACGAGGGCGATGGAGCCGCCCGTCAGAGGCACGACCTTGCCGAGGCGGTCGCGCGTCGCACGGAGGATGTCATCGAGCTCCGCCTCGCCGGAAGCCGCCGTCGCGATCTCGAGCACGAGTTCGGCTGTCGCCAGCGAGCGATCGAGGACCATTGTCACTGCATCCTACAGGTGGAGGCTGACCTGATCCGATTTGTCGCCGCAAGCCTTTGGCTCGCGAAGCGGGGCCTCAGTTCAAGGCGAAAAGCCGAGGTTGGCACGATCGGCGATGCGCAGCGTCGTCAGTCCATGGGGCTCTGGTTCGG
>Ga0066709_100003610_pt1 | contig 11970 bp, 10 predicted proteins | sample GraSoiAngelo_158_FD_79665 | JGI IMG/M metagenome (GOLD analysis project Ga0066709, IMG submission 79665) | Grasslands soil microbial communities from the Angelo Coastal Reserve, California, USA - 14_1009_16_30cm | ecosystem: Environmental > Terrestrial > Soil > Grasslands | place: USA... | reverse complement strand
GTGGTGTAGGTCATCGACCAGTCCACCGACAGCCCCAGCCGACGCCACAGCGCCTCGAAGACCTGCTCGTCGCTGTCGGTCAGCTGCAGGCACAGCTCGACGAAGTTGGGCCGCGACACCGACGCGGGGCGCTCGTCAGAGGGTTGCGCCGGAGGCGAGAAGGCGGGGTCGTACAGGACCGAGGGGTCGCAGCGCACCCCGAAGTAGTTCTGCACGCGCCGCTCGGTCGGAAGCCCGTTGTCGTCCCAGCCCATCGGGTAGAACACAGCCCGACCGCACATGCGCCGGTAGCGGGCGACCGCGTCGGTGTGCGTGTAGGAGAAGACGTGCCCCACGTGCAGCGCGCCGCTCACCGTCGGCGGCGGCGTGTCGATCGAGAACAGCTTCTCGGGCGGCGCCGAGCGGTCGAATCGATAGCGGCCCTCGCGCTCCCACCGCTCGCTCCACTTCTCCTCGAGTCCGTCCAACGTCGGGCGCTCGGGCACGCCGGCGGGCATGCCCGCGCTTGCCTGCGCGGGCCCTTGCGGTTCGCCTTCGGCGGCCGACGTACGAGGCGGGGACAAGGCTGGATCGTAGCCGCAGCCGAACTCGCGGGCCCGCGCGCGCGTGCTCCGCGCGCCGGCGGCGGCGGGCCGGCTCAGGCCGGATCGCCGGCCGCGGCTCGGGCCGGGGGCGCAGGAGCGTGAACGACCATGCCGCGCTCGCGCATCACGGCCCAGACCGTCTCTAGGCAGCAGCCGTTGGATCGGGGGCGCCGAGCTTGAACGGCTCGGGGCGCTCGTACAGCGCGCCAGGGATGCCGCCGAGCGCGAGCACGCGTATGCCCTGCGGGCCGGGCCTCAGCTTGCGCTTGGTCCCGGCCGCGACGCGCACGATGCGCTCGGGGTCGACCGGCACCGGCTCGCCGTCTATCTCGAACTCGCCCGAGCCGCGCAGCACGACGTAGACCTCCTCCTGGCCATCTTGGGAGTGGTCGTGCTCGGGATAGTTCTCGAACCCGGCCGGCATGTCGAACACCTGCAGCCCGAACGACTCCACGCCCAGCTCCGCCCCGGCTCGCCGGAAGGCGCCGCCGTAGATGGCCTCCATCTCGTCGATTCGCTTCGCCGTGTAGCTCATGTCCCCTCCTATCTAAAAGTGCAGATCTCGCTTGCGCCTCGGGCGCGATAGGGAAGTTAATCGCTTAACCTGCAACCGATGCGCACGTGAGCACGGCGCCGCGGCGTGGGCCAAGGATCATCCGCACGCTGGAGGACCTCGACGGCGCGTGGTTGCAAGCCGCGCTCCAGACCGGCCCGATCGCATCGTTCGCCGTGGCGGAGATCGGCACGGGCCAGATGAGCGAGAGTCACAGACTGTCGCTCGCCTACGCCGATCCCGAGCGCGCGGGACCGCCGACGGCCGTGCTCAAGCTCGCCTCGGCGGACCCCTCCAGCCGCGCCACCGGCGTGGGACTTGGCATCTATGCGCGCGAGGTCCGCTTCTACCGTGAGCTGGCGCCGCACATCGGCGGTCCGCTTGCGGCCTGCTACGTGGCCGGCCATGACGAGGCCGAGGGCTGGTTCACGCTGCTGCTGGAGGACGTGGCGCCGGCCTCGGCGGGAGATCAGATCGCCGGTTGTAGCCTGCAGCAGGCGCGCCTGGCGATGCGCGAGCTCGCGCGCCTGCACGCTCCCGTGCTGGAAGACTCCGAGCTCGCGGCGAGCGGCTGGCTCAACCGGCCGAGCCCCATCAGCCAGGCCCTGGTCTCGCAGCTGCTGCCTGCGTTCTTGGAGCGCTACCAGGAGCGCATCGCGCCCCAGCATCGGGCCCTGTGCGAGCGCTTCGTGCCGTTCGTCGAGCGCTGGCTGCGCGTTCGTCATCCCCCGCTCGGCCTGGTGCACGGGGACTATCGCGTGGACAACCTGCTGTTCGGGCATCCTGGCAGCCCACGGCCGCTCACGGTCGTGGACTGGCAGACCGTGGGCTGGGGCGCGGCGATGGCAGACGCGGCCTACTTCCTCGGCGGCGGGCTCCAGATCGAGCTGCGGCGGGCGCGCGAGCGCGAGCTGTTCGAGGAGTACCACGACGCCCTGTGCGCTCAGGGAGTGCGCGGGTTCGCGGCCGAGCACTGCTGGCGCGAGTACCGCCGCCAGGCGTTTGGCGGCGTGCTGATGGCGATCGTCGCATCGATGCTCGTGCAGCGCACCGAGCGCGGCGACGAGATGTTCATGGCGATGCTCGCGCGCCACAGCCAGCAGGCGCTGGACCTCGACTCCGAGGCGCTGCTGGACGACACCAATGCGCCACGCGCGCCAGCGCCGCGACCGGTCGCCGATGACGAGCACGGGCACGCTCCCGGCTCCGAGCAGCTGTGGAACGAGAGCTGGTACTTCGACGCGATCGCCCCCGACGGCAATCTCGGCGCATACGTGCGCATCGGCCTGTACCCGAATCTCGACGCCTGCTGGTACACCGCCTTCGTGTGCCGGGCGGGGCGGCCAACGATCGCCGCGATCGACTTCAGCGCCCCGCTGCCGCCGGCCGGCGGCCTTGAGCTGAGCACGGCCGAGCTGCACGCCGAGCACCGCTGCGCCGAGCCACTCGAGCGCTTCGACGTCGCGCTGCAGGCGAGCGCGCAGGCCTACGGGGACCCCGCCGCGCTGCTGCGCGGCGAGCCCGGCAGCCCCGTGCGGCTCGCGCTCGAGCTCGCCTGGGAGACGGCGGGGATCCCGTACGCGTACCGCCTGACCACCCGCTACGAGGTCCCATGCGTCGTGGCCGGCGAGATCCGATTGGGCGATGAGGTGCTCGAGCTCGCGGGTGCGCCCGGCCAGCGCGATCACTCCTGGGGCGTGCGCGACTGGTGGGCGATGGACTGGATGTGGAGCGCCGCGCATCTCGACGACGGCACGCGCCTGCACGCGGTGCAGCTGCGCCTGCCCAACGCCCCGCCGCTGGGAGTCGGGTACGTGCAGGCGGCCAACCACGCGCTGATCGAGCTGGAGCGGGTCGGCGCCAGCGAGCGAGTGGCTGCCGACGGCCTGATCTCGAACGCGCAGATGACGCTCGATCCACCCGGCCTGCAGCTCGACATCGAGCCGCTGGCCTTCGGCCCGCTGCGGCTGCTCTCGCCGGACGGGCGGGTCTCGCACTTCCCGCGCGCGATGTGCCGCGTGCGCTGCCGCGACGGCCGCAGTGGCGTCGGCTGGGTGGAGTGGAATCTCAACCAGACCGGCGCAGCTTGACCTCGGGGGCGTCGCACGCACGGCCTGCTGAGCGCGCCTGAACGGCGCCGAGCGCGTGCCCGTGGGTGCACGTCAGTCGTTCGCCGTGACCGCGCCCAGCAGGTGCGCGAAGCGCTCGCGCGCCTGCTCGCGGCGCGTGGGCAGGTGCTCGCTGGGCACGAGTCCGGGCGGTGGCTGATAGCCCGCCAGGATGCGCCGGGCGACGGTCTGGCGGTGGACCTCGTCGGGGCCGTCGTAGAACCGCGCGCCCCTCGCGAAGCGGTACATCTGCTCGAGCGGCAGGTCGGTGGAGTAGCCGAGCGAGCCATGCACCTGTAGCGCGCGATCGATGACGTCGTGCAGGACCTTCGCGCCGTAGAACTTGATCAGCGCGATGTCCACGAGCGCCGCGCGCGCACCCTGGGTGTCCATCACCCAGGCGGCGTGCAGGGTCATCAGCCGCGCCGCTTGCATCTCGGCGGCGCTGTCGGCGATCCAGTTCTGCACCGTCTGCTTGTCCGCCAGCAGCGAGCCGTGTGCGTGCCGGTAGGTGGCACGCTCGCACATCATGTCGAACGCCCGCCGCGCCACGCCGAGCCAGCGCATGCAGTGGTGGATGCGGCCCGGGCCGAGACGCTGCTGGGCGAGCACGAAGCCCTGGCCCTCGGCGCCGAGCAGGGCGTCGCTGCCGACGCGCACCCCCTCGTAGAGGATCTCGGCATGACCCCCGTACTCGCCAAAGCGCTCCCACGGGTGCTCCATCGTGGGCACGTCGCGCACGATCTCCACGCCCGGCGTGTCGCGCGGGACGATGAACATGGACGCGCGCTGCGCGGGGCGTGCGTCGGGATCGGTTACGGCCATCACGATCAAAAAGTCGGCGATCGAGCCGTTCGACGAGAACCACTTGTGCCCGTCGATCACCCAGCCGTCGCCATCGCGCACGGCGCGCGTGCGCAGCTGCGTGGGGTCCGACCCGGGCGTGTCCGGCTCGGTCATGCTGAAGGCGCTGCGCAGATCGCCGGCGAGCAGCGGATACAGCCAGCGGTCCTTCTGCTGCGGCGTGCCGGCCAGCGCCAGGATCTCCGAGTTGCCCGAGTCCGGAGCCGCATTGCCGAACGCCAGCGGCGCGATCGGCGAGCTGCCGAGGATCTCGTGCATGAGACCCAGCCGCACCTGGCCCATCCCCTGACCACCGAGCTCCGGAGGCAGGTGCGCCGCCCACAGGCCCATGCTCTTGACCTCCTGCTGCAGCGGCGCGATCGCGTCACGCAGCCCATCCAGCCCGAGCTCGCGCCAGATGGTCTCCAGGGGCCAGATCTCGCGGCGAACGAACTCGCTCATCCAGTCGAGCTGCTCCTGGAAATCGGGGTCGGTGCTGAAGTCCCAGGTCATCGGGCGTCCTTTCTCGTCGGCAGCGGTCGGGCTCCTGCCAAGCGTACGTCCTGAGCGCGCGCGGAGCTCGCCCGGGCGCCGATCACGCGGCCCGCGGCGGGCGCGTCATCAGCGCGAGCGGAACCGCCAGGCCGGCGGAGCGGCGCAGGGTTGCGATTCGACGCCCCGGCTGCACCGCGTCCCGCGGGGCGCTCGCGTGCGGGGCGAGCCGCTCCACGGTCCGATCGAGATCTGAGGCGATCAGCGCAAGCCCCCACAGTCGCGCAGCGCGATCGCGACCGCCCGCGCTCGCGACGGCATCCTCGGGTTCCTGGATCACCTCGAGGATCTCCGTGCCGAGCCGGAAGAACGCCTGGCGTGGCGCGCCCGCGGGTGTTGGCTCCTCGCGGATCCGGCGCAGCGGCAGACCCGCCGCACGCAGCGCCGCCACCGAGCGGTCGAGCTGCGGCGACATCGCCACCACGTGGTCGATGGCGTTCACCCCGTTGGGGTGCTCGGGCGCCGGCGCCGGCAGCGCGGCCGCCGAGCGAGTCGTCGCCAGCCCGTCCAGCTCGCACGAAGCTATCTCGCGCAGCGACCAGCCGAGGATCCCCTTCCCGGCCTCGTGGCCGGCCAGGCGCACGCGCACGGTGCCGAGCTGGCAGCAGCCGTCTGCGACCGCGAAGCCGAGCGCCCGCCAGCGCTGCGGCTCGTCGGCGATCAGCAGCTCGTCGATCGTGGGCGCCCGGCGAACAGAGCTCATGCGGCTAGCTGTCGATCACCAGCTTGGCCCGCGTCGGGCGCCCGCTGCGGGTCGATGAGGGGAAGCCTGGGCATGCTCCTGTCTTGCGCGGCGGCGGGCCGCGCATGCCGATGCTACCCCGCGATCGCGGTGCGCACCGTTCGGGTCGTCAACCGGCGTTGCTCAGCTGCTCTCGGCTGCAAGAGCTGCCAGGCGGTCGGTCAGCCAGCTCGCGTTGCGGGAGGCAAAGGCATTCCAGTCTTGCTTGTCAATGCGCAGTAATCGGCCGCTCCTTCATATGAGACCCATGGCTTTGAGGGTCTTCGCCGTGGTGGAAGAAGTACTACCGGGCCGGCGCTCGAGTCCCTAACCGCTCCACATCACCGCGATCAGCGCTCGCCGGATTCTGACGCCTTTAGACGGGCTAAGAGCCTTTTCAGAAGGAGCGCATTGTCCACGGCCAGCGGTTTTCTGCTTTTGATTGACAACCAATCGTTGTTGAAGTACGCGTACACCTCGCCTTCGCGCCGCCACTCGTGCAGACGCGCGGCCCACGTGCGCAGCTCGTTCTCGGAGTAGTTGCCGCCCCGCCCGCGAGTGCCGAAGTGGAAGCGTACGTATCGCCACGCCGCGGTGCGCTCGAAGGTCTGAAAATGGCGTTCGGGGTGATCGCCGATCACGAGCGCGGCGTCGTGCTCGCGCAGCAGGCTGTAGACCTCGGGCACGAACCAGCTGCGATGGCGAAACTCGAACGCGTGCCGGCCATCGGGGAGCGCGCCCAGCGCGGCGGCGAGGCGGTCCTCGTCGCGGTGGAAGGTCTCGGGCAGCTGCCACAGCACACAGCCGAGCCGCCCGGTTCGGGCCAGCGGAGCGATCCGCTCATAGAACCTGTCCACTCCGCGGCGCATGTCGGCCAGGCGTTTGACGTGCGTCAGATATCGGCTGCCCTTGACCGCGAACACGAAGCCCGCCGGGGTCTGCTCGATCCAGCGCTCGACCGCGCTGCGCTCGATCAGCCGATAGAAGGTCGTGTTGACCTCAACCGTGGGGAAGCGCTCGGCGTAGTGCTCAAGCCAGCGACGTGCGGGCAGCCCGGCGGGATACAGCTCGCCGCGCCAGGCGCGGTAGTTCCAGCCCGAGCAGCCGACGTAGGCCGGATGCAACCGCGCGGCTCGAGCCGAGCGGCGCGTGCGCTGCGAGCTCGTGATCGCCCGGCTCATGCCTCGAGCTCCAGCTCGACCTGCGGCGCCGGATACGTGAGCGTGCCGTCGGCGCCGACGAGCGCAAACGGGGTGAGCTGGTGCGCGACGGGCTCGCCGGCGAGCCCGAGGTGCAGCACCTGGAAGCCGGCCACGAGCAGCGCATCAGCGAGCAGTCGCCGGTGACAGCGCCACCACTGCGCCTCGGCGCACATGACGCAGACGGTGTGGTCGCCGGCGCGTAACTGAAGGCGACCGAGCGCGCTGCGGAACTCCTCGCTTGCCATGTGGTCGGCGTAGCCGCGGAAGCCCTCGTGCTCCCAGCCTCGATGGCGCGATCCCCGCTGCGGACGGCGAAAGCCGCCGAGCGCGCGCTCGTGCGTGTACGCGATCCCGCGCTCCGGCAGGGCGCGGGCCAGCGCCATGGCGTCGAACTGCGGATGGCGGCGCGAGCGAGGAACGCTTCGCACGTCGGCGAGCTCGCGGACGCCGGGGGGCTCGAGCAGGCCGACGAGCTCGGCCAGCGAGCGGGTCGAGTGTCCGACCGTGTAAACAACAGCCGCATCGGTGGCTGTTTGCATATCTCACTTCTACCCGCCGGCGATGTCTTCCACGTTGACGCGGTGGTGATCGGGGTGGGACCCGCCGGCGAGGCCGCCGTCACGCCTGTCCGCCGCGGGCCTGCGAATCGCACTGGTCGAGCGAGACTCACCCCATCGTGCGCTCCGGCTTGGGCCTCGGCCGCCCGCCGGGAAGCGCGAGCCGCAAGATCGTGCGGTGCACGGTCCCGAGCTGCTTGCGCAGCGGGCCGGTGTTGTAGGGCAGCCCGTAGCGGCGGCAGACGTCGCGAACGCGCGGGGCGATCTCGGCATAGCGGCTCGAGGGCATGTCGGGGTACAGGTGATGCTCGACCTGGAAGCTCAGGTTGCCCGTCATGACATGGAAGAGCGGGCGCCCGTCGATGTTGGCGGCGCCGAGCAGCTGGCGCACGTACCAGCCCCCGCGCGTCTCAGCCGCGACCTCGTCCTCGCTGAACGTGTAGGTCTGGTCGGGGAAGTGCCCGCAGAAGATGATCGAGTGAGCCCACACGTTGCGGATCACGTTGGCGGTGAAGTTCGCCGCCAGCGTCGATTTGAACGCTCGTCCCGACAGCAGCGGGAACGCGATGTAGTCCTTGATGACCTGCCGGCGCGCCTTGACTCCGATCGCCTTCAGCTCCTCGATCAGCTGCGCCCGGGACTTCTCGCCTGAGCGGATCGCGCCCGCGTTGAGGTCGTGCAGCGCGACCCCCCACTCGAAGAAGGCCATCAGCACGATGTTGTAGAGCGGCTGCAGCAGGTAGATGGGATACCAGCGCTGATGCGGGTCGATCCGCATGATCTCGTAACCGAGATCGCGGTCCTTGCCGCGGATGTTGGTGAAGGTGTGGTGCTCGTAGTTGTGCGAGTGCCGCCACGCCTGGGCAGGCGAGGCCGTGTCCCAGTCCCAGCTCTGGGAGTTGATGTCGGGATCGTTCATCCAGTCCCACTGCCCGTGCAGCACGTTGTGGCCGATCTCCATGTTCTCGAGGATCTTCGCCACCGACAGGGCCGCGGTGCCGGCCAGCCAAAACGGGCGCCGGCGGGACCCGAGCAAGAGGGCGCGCGCGGCGAGCACCAGCTGCCGGTGCAGGCGAATCATGCGGCGGATGTAGCGGGCGTCGGGCTCGCCGAGGGACGCGAACACATCGTCGTGGATGGCGTCGAACTCGCGCCCGAGCTGCTCGAGCTGCTCGGCGGTGAGGCGCGCCAGCGGGCTGCCGGGCTCGCGCGAGTCCAACGCGACGGGCTTCGAACGCGCCGGCTGGGGCGAGCGCTCGCGCCTCGTGCGGGGCTTGGTGGCGGTCGCTGACATGGGGACTTGCTCCTTTCTGGGTTACAGGTCGATCTCGACGGGGCCCTCGGGGGCGTTGATGCATATGCGAAGCACCTCGCCCGGCTGACCGTGCACGCGCCCGTTGCGCAAGTCGCGCACGCGGCCGGAGCGCAGCGTGCCAACGCAGCTGTGGCAGATGCCCATGCGGCAGCCGTGCGCGAGCGTCGCGCCCGCGCTCTCGCCCGCCACGAGGATCGGCTGCGTGCCGTCGCTCGAGGCCTCGATGTTGCTTGCGCAGAAACGAATCATGCCCCCGGCGCCATGCTCGCCGCTGCCCAGCTGCGCGTCGGGCTGGAAGTGCTCGCTGTGCAGCCGCTTGGGATCACCGTCGCGCCCCCAGTGTTCGCGCATCGCGGCTAGCAGCCCGGCAGGCCCGCACAGGAAGGTCTCACGCTCGCGCCAGTCGGGGCACAGCTGCTCGAGGGCGGCCGGCGTGATCCGCCCGTCGCGGCGTGTGATCTGCTCGTGCAGCCGGTAGCCGCGGTGCCGGCGATCGAGCGCGTGCAGCTCGGCGGCGAAGATCACGGCCTCGACGGTGCGCTCGCTGTGGAGGTGGACGACGTCCTGGAGCCGGTCCGACGCGCAAAGGCTGCGCAGCATGCTCATGATCGGCGTGATGCCGCTGCCGGCGCTGATGAACAGCAGGCGCCGCGGAGGAGGATCGGGCAGCACGAAGGAACCTTCGACGCCGCCCAGCCGCACGAGCATTCCGCGCCGTGCGCTCGTGAACATGAACGGCGAGACCTTGCCCGACTCGACGAGCTTGGGCGTGATCGCGATGCATCCGTCTGCGCGCCGGGGATCGGAGGTCAGCGAGTAGGCGCGCCAATGGTGCACGCCATCGACTTCCACGCCGAGGCGAACGTACTGGCCGGGCCGGTGTCCCGGCCACTGCCATCCCGGTTTGATCAGCAACGTCACTGCGGGCGCCGTATGGCGCTCGACGCGCTCGATGCGGCCGCGGAGCTCGCGCGTAGACCACAACGGGTTGATCAGCTCGAGGTAGTCGTCGGGGCGCAGCGGCGAGGTGAAAGACCGCAAGAGCCCCAGCGCCCTGCGTCTGCCCGAGGGCACGGTGGGGACTGCGCCGCGTTCAGCCACGGACGCCACCCGGCTCGGCGGCGCGGAACCGCTGAGAGATGCTCGTGATCATGACTTGAGTTCATGATACCTCAAATAAGGTAACATGATTCATGGTATCCTGAAATTTGGGATGGCAAGTGACCGATCGCACACTGCGACCAGGCCGCTAGCCCGCCGGGGCGCGGCCGGCCGGGGCGGCGGCGCCACGCGCGGCGGCGTCACCACGGCCAGCCGGGGCGGGGTCGCTGCGGCTGGCCCGGGCGGGGTCGCCGCGGCAGCCGAGGCGGGCGCGCCTGCAGGCAACGCTGGTGTGCCGCGCAACGAGCTCACGATCGAGCAGCTCGCCGCCGAGGTCGGAATGTCGGTACGCAACATCCGCAACCACCACACCCGCGGCCTGCTGCCAGCGCCCGAGGTGCGCGCGCGGGTCGGCTACTACAACGCCGATCACGTCGCGAGGCTTCGCCTGATCCAGGACCTGCAGGCAGACGGCTTCAATCTCGCGGCGATCGAGCGGCTGCTCAGCGGCTCCGAGGGGCTGGCCGAGCGCCTGCTCGGACTACGTCATGCCGTCACCGCGCCGTTCGAGCCCGAGACTCCGGAGGTGATCACCGCCGAGGAACTGGAAGCGCGCTTCGGGGCGGTATCGGCGAAGGACGCCGACCGCGTGCGCAAGCTCAAGCTGCTCGTTCCGCTCGGCAACGGGCGCTTCGAAGCACCGAGCCCGGCACTGCTGAGCGCGGCCGAGCAGGTGATGGCGCTTGGCATCTCGCTGCACGCTGCGCTGGCGCTGGTCGAGCGCGTGAGCCGCGACTGCGACTCGATCTCGCGCGGGTTCACGAGGCTCTTCCTCAAGGAGCTGTGGGAGCCCTTCGAGCAAGCCGGTCAACCGCAGGAGCGCTGGGATGAGCTGATCGCCGCCGTGGGCGAGCTGCGCCCCCTCGCCTCCGAGGCGCTGCTCGCGCTGTTCAAGCAGTCGATGACCGTGCAGCTCGAGGGAGCGTTCGGCAAGGTGATCGAGCAGCAGGCCAAGCGCAAGTAGCAAGCCGGGCTGCTCACCGGCGGACAACATCACATTCGGGCTCGAAGCGCACGCCGGTGAGCGCAACGGCTGGCCGGGCTAGCCGGCGGCCGCGGCGAGCTCGAAGGGCATGCCGGTGAGCTCCTCCGAGACCGTCCACAGGCGCGCGGCGACCGCCTCATCGCGCGCGGCGCTGCTCGGCGAGGCGACATGCGGATGGCCACGGAATTCGCCGATGCCGTCTGGTCCGACATACGCCCCTCCCTCCATGTCCGGGTGGGTGGCCGCATACAGAATCGGCAGGGCCCCCATCCGGGCGCTCTGCGCCATCAGCACGTTGCCGAGGCGCCCGATCAGACGATCGAGCGTCGGCGGCGCCGCCGTCTGGAGATTCGTCGCGGCGTAGCCCGGATGCGCGGCGACGCTCTTGGTCTGCCGGCCGGCGGCGCGCAGGCGGCGGTCGAGCTCTAGGGCGAAGGAGAGATCGGCGAGCTTCGATTGTGCGTACGCCGTCCAGCGGAAGTAGCTGCGCTCAGACTGCAGGTCGTCGAAGTTGATCCGGCCCATCTTGTGGGCGTTGGACGAGACAGTGACGACGCGCGCGTCGCCGCGTCCCTCCATCGCGTCGAGCAGGCGGGCCGTGAGCGCGAAGTGGCCAAGGTGGTTCGTGCCGAGTTGCAGCTCGAAGCCGTCCTTCGTCTCGCGCCGCGGCGGCGCCATCACGCCGGCGTTGTTGATCAGCAGATCGAGGCCGTCGTGGCTAGAGCGAAAGGCCCCCGCGAAGGACTCGACTGACGCGAGGTCGGCCAGGTCGAGGGCGGCGAGCTCGAGCTCCGCGTTAGCCGACTCGGCTTCGATCGCGCTCTGCGCGCGCGCCCCCTTGGCGGTGTCGCGACAGGCGAGGACGACCGTCGCACCGTGGCGGGCTAGCTCGCGCGCGGTTTCCAGCCCGAGGCCGCTGTTGGCTCCGGTCACGATCGCCTTGCGTCCCCGCTGGTCGGGAATCTCCTCCGCCGTCCAGCGCGGGCTCACGGTGCGTCCCGGCCCTGCGACCGTCCGGACGGGAGCAGCACGACCTTGCGGTGCGCCCCCGCCTGCACGCGAGCCCACGCCTCGGCGACGCGCTCCAGCGGCAGCGCCTCCACATCGACTCCAAGTTCGTCGCGAGCGGCCGCGTCGAGCAGCTGCGCGTACGCCTCTCGCCTGACATCGGGCGGTGCGCCGAAATTGGAGTGCCCCATGATCACGAGCATCTTCCCCCTGATTGGGGCAGACGGCAGCGTCGCCTGCGCGCCCGCCGAGGTGCCCAGGTGCACGAGGCGCGCTTTGAAGCTCGCGGCCTGAACCGCCGCGGCGAACGGCTCGCCGAACAGCGGATCGACGACGACGTCGATGCGGCCTTCGGCCGCCTCCGATAGCGCGCTCGCTAGG
>Ga0066709_100003609_pt1 | contig 11972 bp, 9 predicted proteins | sample GraSoiAngelo_158_FD_79665 | JGI IMG/M metagenome (GOLD analysis project Ga0066709, IMG submission 79665) | Grasslands soil microbial communities from the Angelo Coastal Reserve, California, USA - 14_1009_16_30cm | ecosystem: Environmental > Terrestrial > Soil > Grasslands | place: USA... | reverse complement strand
GGAGCGGCCCGCGCAGAGGGCCTCCCAGTGCTGGGCGATGCCGACGCCGAGCGGCGAGACGACGCCGCGCCCGGTCAGGAGCACGGAGCGTCCCGTCACGCGCCGCGCCCCGGCGCGACGAGATCGACGCCTGGCACACTCACGCACACGAACATGATCCTTGCTTCGGCGATCGGTCGGGATTCGCAATACACGCGAGCTTCCGTTTCGGCGACGCTCGTTCCGTCGGCCACCGACGACACCCCGCCGAGCGTCGCCACGGCGAGAAGCCGCTCGCCCGCGGCTGCGGTGCCCTCGAACCGGCAGTCTGGCACCTTGAGGAGCAGCGGGAGCCGCCGCTCGCCGAGGTGGCGGAAGACCAGATGGCCGCCGGTCATCGCCATCAGCTCGAGCAGCATCGACTCGGGGACGTGCTCGGGGCCCACGGGCCCGCTGAAGACGTCCTCGCCCGCGTCAAAGCGCTTGGCCACCTCGATCCGGGGAGCGCCTTCGAGGGTGAGCGACACGATCTCGTCGACGAAACGATAGCGCATCAGGTATTGAACAGAACGAGCGCGAGCGGGCCGCGGGCGTCGAGCCGGCGCGACCCGCGACCCTAGAACAGGATCGCCAGCGCCGCGAGGCCCAGGAGCGCCGAGCCGATCGTCTGGACGACGTCGCGGATCGTCGGCAGCGTGCGGATCTTCTCCTCTTCCTTGGGCGGCACCATGACCGTGTCGCCCGGCTCGATCGTGCGGATGTTCGTGAAGCTCGAGATGCCCGAGCCGTCGGCCTTCACGATGTGGGCTTCCTTCTTGTCCGCCTCTTTCGAGAAGCCGCCGACGCGGTTGATGTAGTAGTCGACGCCGGCGCCTTCCTTGTACTGGACCGAGGTCGAGTTGCGGACCGAGCCGATGACGAGGACCGACTGCGGCGGCTCGGGCACGGTCAGGGCGTCGCCCTCGATCAGGACGACGTCGTTCTGGCCGCCCTTGAGCCGATCAGGCTGGTCGAGCTGCACGACCATGCGGCCCACCACCACCTTCGAGGCCAGGAGCCGCAGGGCCTCCCGGCGCGCCTGCAGCGCCTGCTGCTGGGCCGCGACCTCTTCCTTCTCGGCGCCGACGATCACCGTCGCCGCGGCGGCGAGCATGCGCTGCTCCTGCACCTTGAGGAAGGCCTCGAGCTGTTCCTGCTCGGTCTTCCGGAGCGCGGCCCGCGTGAACACCGATCCCTTGAGGAAGGCGCGGTCGGTGAAGCCTCCGGCGCGCGCGAGCACGGAGCTCAGCCGTTCCCCATCCGAGATCGTGTAAACGCCCGGCCGGACGATTTCGCCGGTCAGTGTCACCGTGCGCGCCGCCTTGAGCTCGGTGCGCACCGTGACCTCGTCGAGCGCCTTGAGGAGGAGATCTTGGCTCTGGTCGCCGCTCCACGCCTTCTTGAGGTCGACCGCCACGATCTCCATCGACAGGTCGGGCCGGCGGCGCGCCACCTCGACGCGCTCGGCGTACGCTTCGGGCAGGAGCTTGTCGGCCGGCAAGAGCTGGCTGATGCGCATCATCGGCTTGAGCTCGTACGCGCCGGGATACCGCACCGCGCCGTCGACCTTCACGATGTTGTAGACGCGCGGGTCGCTCCGGTGGATCAGCACGAGGTCGCCGGCGTTGATCGGTGGGTTGCTTTCCTCGTCGCCCTTCAAATAGTGGCTCGCCAGGTTGACGTCGAGCGTCACGCGCTCGGCGTCCGGGAGCGCGCGGACGATCTGGACCCGTCTCAGATAGCTCGTGGGCGTAACCCCGCCCGCCATCGTGACCACGTCGGCGAGCCGTGTGCCGGTCACGACCTCGTAGATCGCCGGCCGCTTGACTTCGCCGGCCACCGCCACCACGTCGCCAAGGGGCGGGACGAAGATCGTGTCGCCCGACTCGAGGCGGTAGTCGCGCGTGCGGTCGCCGCGCTGGAGGAAGTCGTAGAGGTCGACCCGCGCGACCTGGATGTTGCTGCGCAGGAGCCGCACCTCGCGGAGCGAGCCGAGCTTCGTCGGCCCGCCGGCGCTGTAGAGCGCGTTGGTCACCGTGGCGAGCGAGCTGAGCGTGTAGACGCCGGGCTGGCAGACCTCGCCGACGACGTGGACGCTCACCGTGCGGAGCCGCCCCATCGTCACGCTCGTCTGAAAGCCCCGGAAGAACCGGGCGAGCTCGTCGCGGATCAGCCGATCGGCCTGAGAAAACGTGAGCCCCCAGATCCGGAGGTCGCCGACCTTCGGGAGCACGATGCGTCCGTTGCGGTCGACGGTGCGGATCAGCGTGCTGTCCACCGCTCCCCACACGTTGATCGTGAGATCGTCGCCGGGCCCGAGCACGTAATCCGGCCCGACGGGAATGTCGTCGACCGGCGCGAACGTCGAGACATTCGTGGCGAACATCGAATAGCCGTACTGGCGCAGCGGCGTGCCGAACGGCCCGAGGTACGCCTGATCCTGAGTGAGTTGCCGCTGCTGGGCCTGCTGGAACTGCTGTTGCTGCTGTGGTTGTTGCAGCGGCGACTGCTGATGCTGCGCCTGCTGCAGCTGGGCCTGCTGCAGCTGCGATTGCTGGAGTTGCGACTGCTGGAGTTGCGGCTGCTGGAGTTGCGATTGCTGGAGGAACGGCTGCTGTAGTTGTAGCTGCTGGACCTGTTGCAGGCCCCCGATCTGCTGGACCCGGATCGGATCCAGGTTGAAGCCGGCCTCGATCCTCGAGAGCTCGTCGACCTCGGGCGCCGCCGGAGCCAGACCGCCACTCTGCACTCTCGTCGCGTCGGCCGCCGACTGCTGGTTGACCTGAGCCGGCACACCGGGCGCGCCCTGAGACACGGTGACCTGGGTGACCGTCCCGGCGGGCGGCTGCGGCTGCTGCATCGGCAGTGGCTCGGCCGTCCGCGTCCGCGGAATCGAGAAGGTCTGATACGACCGCGTCCCTCCGCCCGGCTGGCAGGCGTTCGACCCCGCCGGGCCGACGGGCCGCTGGACCATCTGAGGTTGGGTCTGCTGGAACATCTGTTGTAGCTGCTGCTGAGGGGCACCGATGTAGGGAGCCGTCGTGCTCGGACCGGGCAGCACTTTGCCGTAGGTGCCGTCGCCGGTCGTGAGCGACGGCATCAGCGGCTGGCCGTTGCCCGGGGTGGACGTCTGCCCGAGCGCCGGCGAGAGCGCGAGCCCGAAGTCCGAGCCGAGCAGCGCGACCAGCATCACGATGGCGAAGAGCTTTCTCGGCCGCATCTTCCTACCCCCTCTTGAGGCCCCGATTCTAGCGGACGATCTTCCTACCGGGAAATTTGTCTTCAAGGTCGGCCAGGGCGTCGGCGACTCCCTCGACCCCTTTGCCCACCGCCTCGAAGCGACTATGCTGGCCACATGCATCTGACTAACGGAGGCCGCTGATGCGAATCGCGACCGTGGCCCGGCTCAAGGCGACCTTGAGCGAGCACCTGGCTCGCGTCAAGGCTGGTGAAGAAGTGATCGTGACCGAGCGCGGGAAGCCGATCGCGAAGATCGTTCCGATCGGACGCGGCCAGGCGGCGGTGCCGGCCCACCTGCTCGAACTGGCTCGCGCCGGGCTCGTCCGGCTCGGCTCTGGGAGGATCCCAAAAGGGTTCTGGAAGATGCCGCGCCCGGTTGTTCCTGATGGAGCCGGGGTGAAGGCAGTCTTGGAGGAGCGCGAGAGCGGACGATAAGGTTCTGGGACACTTCCGCGAGCGTCGCGCTCTGCCTGAGAGAATCCATGACTCCTCGCGTGAGCAGCATTGCGGAAGGGGACGGAACGATCGTCGTCTGGTGAGCCCGACGCGACCGCTCATCGCGGGCGGATCCCCTGGACGGCGCGCTCGATCCACGCCGGCGGCCCGCTCAGGCGCTCGTCCACCAGCCGGAGCAGCTTGCGGCCGGTGCGGAGCGTACCCCGCGGGACGAACACCACCTCGAGATCGATCAAGCGCTGGCAGTAGGCGAGCCACGCGTCGGGCCGCGAACGTTGCAGCGCTCCGAGCACTTCCTGGACAGCCCGCTCGCGCGCCGTCCCGTCGCCCTCGAGCTCGAGGCGGATCTGCACGACCGTCGTGAGGTCGCGCTCGTAGAGGGCGACCTGCCAATCGCTCGCGAGCCCCGGCACGGCCCGCAGCAGCGGCTCGAAGAAGTCGGGGTGGAGGTTGCCCCACGCGCACGAGACCTGCTCGTCGAGCCGACCGCGCAGCGGCGAGAGCCGCCGGAACGGAAGCCCGCACGCGCAGGGCTCCGACAGCCAGCGCGCCACGTCTCCGGTGCGGTAGCGGATCAACGGCATCACGCGCCGGTTCACCGTCGTCAGCACGATCTCACCGTAGCCGTCGGAATCGGCATCGGCGATCTCCACATAGAAATCGAACTCGTTGACGTGGTAGCCCGCCCGGTGCGTGCACTCGAACGCGAGGATCGTCGCCGCCTCCGTCGAGGCGTACGTCATGCAGAGGAGCGCGCCCCAGAACGCCTCCAGCTCGGCGCGCGTGCGGGGCGTGATGCCCTCGCCGCCCCCGACGAGGAGCTTCAGCGGGCCGGGGCGTCCCCGCTCGCGCGCGATCTCGGTCAGGCGCGCCAGCCAGAACGGGTCGCTCACGATCACGTTGAAGCGGTACTCGGCGAGCCTCGTGTACGCCTCGCTCGGGTCCACCCGCCCGACGACCATCGCGAACACGGGCGTGTAGCGGACCAGACGCTCGGTGAGAAGCGAGCCCAGGCCCCAGCCGAGATCGAGCGTCGAGAGGAGCCGGTCGCCGCGCTCGAGACCGTAGAGACCGAGCATGAGACCGCCCTGACGCGCGTTGTACTCGAGCTCCTTCCGACTCAGGTAGACGCGCGTCACAGGACCCGAGGTGCCCGAGCTCTCGATGGCGAGCTCGGGCGCTTGCGTCAGGAGCGCCTCGGGCCGGGTCTTGAGCACTTCGGGCGTGAGGAAGAATTCCCCCAGGTCCTCGGGGCGGCGAGCACGCCCGACGTCGATGCGCGCGGCGGCGAAGGCGTCGCGGTACCACGGCGCGCGCGCGGCCGTCCTGAACGTCTCGCGCAGCCCGGGGGCCCGCAGCGCGTGGAGGAGCCCGAGCGGCATGGCGCGCAGAAACGCCATCGGCAGCCGCGGATAGCGGCGGCCGAGCGCGAAGAGCATCTCGGACCCGATGCGGAGATTCATCGCGCGTAATGGGCGAAGACTTTGTCCATGGCGCGCAGCACGTCGTCCTGGTCGCCCTCGGTCATCGCCGGGAAGAGCGGCAGAGTGACGAGGCGAGCCTCGACGGTCTCGGCCACGGGGCAGAGTCCCGCGGCATAGCCGAACCGCTCCCGGTAGAAGGGATGACCGTAGACGAGCGGATAGTGGACCGTCGCCCCGATGTTCTCGGCGCGCAAGGCCTGCAGAACCGTGTCGCGATCCGCCGTGAGGCGATCGAGGCTGAGCAGGACAACGAAGAGGTGCCAGCCGTGACGCAATCCTTCCGGGAGCGCCGGGAGTTCGAGGAAGGGCGAGCCGTCGAGACGTTCGCGATAGCGGCGAGCGAGCCTATCTCGCCGTGTCCAGAAGCGCTCGAGCTTGGCGAGCTGAGAGAGGCCGAGCGCCGACTGGAAGTCGGTAAGCCGGTAGTTGTTTCCCGGCTCGGGGATCTCGTAGCGCCAGGGGCGCGTGGGGTCGGCGTAGCGGATCCCGTGGTGGCGCATCATCCGCAGTCGCTCCGCGAGGTCATCGCGGTCCGTGAGCACGGCGCCGCCCTCCCCGGTCGTGATCAGCTTCACGGGATGAAACGACAGCGTCGTCATATCAGCGAGGGCTCCGACCGGCCGGCCCACGAAGGCGCCTCCGAACGAGTGGGCGGCGTCGGCGATGACGAGCCAGCCGTGCTCGCGGGCGAGCCGCAGCAGTCGGTCGTAGTCGCACGGCAAGCCGGCGAAGTCGACGGAGAGTATGGCGCGCGTCCGTTCAGTGGCCGTGCGCTTGACCGCGTCCGGGTCGATGTTCAGGGTCGCGCCGTCGATGTCGGCGAATACCGGGCGAGCGCCTTGATAGACGACCGCGTTCGCTGTCGCCGCAAACGTCAGGGGCGTCGTGATCGCATCGTCACCGGGGCCGAGACCCGCGGCCCAGCACGCCGCGTGGAGGGCCGCCGTGCCGTTGGCGACAACGACGGCATGCTTCACGCCCGCTCGCTCGGCGAGCGCGCGCTCAAAGCGGGCGACCGTGGGCCCCTGAGTGATCCAGTCCGACGCGAGCGCTTCGGTCACCGCGGCGAGGTCGTCGGCCTCGATCGTCTGGTGCGCGTAGGGCAGCGGCGTCGGACGCGATGGCGTTCCACCGAACAGTGAGAGCTTCTCCATCGCCGTGCTACGCTCCGGCTGTGGCAGACGAAGTCTCGATCTCAAGATTCAGAGCCACCTGCTTCGCCTGGCTGGCGAAGGTCAAGCGGACGGGAAGGCCGATCCTGGTGACGCGGAAGGGCGAGCCGATCGCCCAGATCATACCCCCACCGCCGAGAAGGACCGTCTTCCGGTTGGGCTCATTGCGCGCAACAGGAAGGATTACCGGTGACATCCTCTCGCCTGCCGCGCCAGAGAACAAGTGGGAAACCGGGCGGCGGTGAGGGCTCGTTCACCGAGCAATCTCGAGGAGACGACATTGTGAAAGGTGTTCAATTCGTGATCGACAATTCCGGTCGTAAGACGGCGGTTCAGATCGATCTCAAGAAGCAACGCGCCTTGTGGGAAGACTTCTACGACCGGGCACTGGCTAAGCAACGAGCGTCCGAACCTCGAGAATCTCTGAAAAGCGTGAAGATCCGCGTCTTGGGGCCTCGCCGGCGACATCGGCGTGGCTGAGTACTCCGTTGTCTTTGCACGGTCGGCCCGTCGGGAGCTCGAACAGCTCGAGGCCCGAGTAGCGCGCCGCATCATCGCGCGTATTGAAGCTCTCGCGTCGAACCCCAGACCTCATGGGTGTGCGAAGCTTCAAGGAGCTGATGACCTTTGGCGCATCCGCGTCGGTGACTATCGCGTGATCTATTCGGTCGATGACGATGGACATATTGTGGACGTCGTCGTAGTACGGCATCGTGGCGATGTTTACCGGTAAATACGCTCGGCTGCTCTGAGAATTACTTTCCACACCCTCTCGAAGGCGTCCGCCCAGGCGTCGACCACCTCGAGTGGCTGGGCGAACAACGGATAGGACTGCGAGCCGATGACGAGCGTCGACGCCAGCGCGGCCTCGGCGTTCGGATAGCGCTCGCGAGAGGCGAACAGCGGATGCGCCGGCAGCGGCGCCGTCTGCCACAACACGGCCTCAACGCCTTCGGCGCGCAATGCCTCGAGCACGCGATCGCGCAGCGCGGTCGGCCCGAGCCCGGCGCCCGGCCGAGCGCCGTCGAGGCGCACCCGGTACTTGTGGAACACATGTGTGCGGTCGGGCGGGATCCGGGGCGGCTCGACGCCGGGCAGCGTCGCGAGCCGCGCGCTGAGCCGGGCGGCGTTCCGCTGACTTCGGGCCGTCGTCTCGGCGAGACGCTGGAGCTGCGAGCGCGCGAGCGCCGAAGTCAGCTCGCCTGGCAGGTACATCCAGCCCCGGAGCGTCGCGTGGGCATCGGCTTCGTCGTCGAGCGGGTGGGTCGGGTCCCACTTCGAGGGCGGCTCGAGACCGTCGAATCTCACGCGCGCCGCCCGCGCGTAGAGCTCCTCGGAATCCGTCACGAAGAGCCCGCCTTCTCCGGCCGGGAGATTCTTGGTCGAGTTCAGGCTGAAGGCCGCCATCGCGGCCAGCGTCCCGACGGCCCGACCTTTATAGACCGCGCCATGCGCCTGGGCCGCGTCCTCGATCACCGTGAGCCGGTGGCCTCGGGCGAGCGCTTCGATCGCGTCCATGTCCGCCGGAAGGCCATGGAGATGGACGGGCACGATCGCCCGCGTCCGCGACGTCACGCGCCGGGCCGCGTCGGCCGGGTCGATGTTGTAGATGTCCGGGTCCACGTCGGCGAAGACCGGAGTGGCGCCCTGCTGGAGCACCGCCTGAGCGGTCGCGATGAACGACAGCGCCGGAACGATCACCTCGTCCCCGGGGCCGACCCCGGCCGCCGCCAGCGCGATGTGCAGCGCCGACGTGCCGCTGTTGGTCGCCAGACAGCAGCGCGCGCCCACCGCTGCGGCGAACTCCGTCTCGAGCGCCTTCACCTCGGGCGCGCCGGCGCCCGAGAGCACGCCGCGGTCGAGTACGCGGGCGATCGCCGCCCGGTCGGCGTCGGTCACGATGGGCCAGCGCCGGGGATTCACCCCGCTCGTGGCTTCCTCTTCGCGTGGCGCCCGTTGCGCGCGGCTCGGCCGTTGCTCGCGTGTCGGCCGTTGCCCGTGTGGCGCGCCACGTAGTCCGTCAGGAGCCGGAACTGCTCGACGAACGAGTGCTCAGCGACACCCAGCGGATCTTTGAAGAAGCACGCGAGGTGCGTCATGGGGCCGGCCTCGCCGTGTCGCTGGGCGAAATCGGTCAGGCGCACCAGGTCGAGCACGAGCGGCGCGGCGAGAATCGAGTCGCAGCCCTGCCAGACGAACTGCAGGCTCATCTTGGTGCCGAGAAAACCCCGGAAGTGGACGAAGTCCCAGGCGGTCTTCCAGTTGCCGAGCGACGGCACGTACTCGATCCGCACCCCCGCGTGCGGCGCATAGCCGAGCGCTCCAGCGAGGACGCTGGCCTTGCTCCGCACCTTCGAGCGCTTGTGGCGCGGATCGGCGAGTACGCGCCCGTCGCCGCCGCCCAGGATGTTGAAGCCCTCCCAGGACAGCACCTCGAGGTTCCGGGCGCGAAACATCGGCGCCAGCGCCGTCTTCACGAGCGTCTCGCCGGTCTTGCCGTCGCGCCCGTAGAAGGGCACGTGGTGCTTCAGCCCGAGCTCCCGGAGCGCGGGCACCTCGATCCCGACCGAGGGCGTGAAGTTCACGTAGGGGAACCCGCGGTCGAGAGCCGCGTAGGCGTAGACCATGCTCGGCGTCACGAGCGCCCGGCGGTTGTTCTGGATCGCACGCCGGAAGCGATCGAGCCGCTGGTGGTCGCGGGTCAACTCGCACGATGGTTCGGTGGCCGCGACGTTCACCACGATTACGGTCTCGAGCCGCTGCTCGCGGCGGAATCGGTCGAGATCGTCGCCGAGCCGCTCGACCACGCCAGCCAGCGACTCGCCGCGCGGCACGAAGGCGTCGCGCCGGGCGGGGCGGTTCGCCGGTCCTCCACCGTCGGCGAACCCCGGCCGCACCCGCGCCTCGACCGCACGCAGATCCGCCTCGAGCTCGGTCACGAGCGACTCCGCGATCGCGGCGTCGTCACGGGCGAGCGAGCGGGCACGCTCCACCAGCCCGGTCGGCGCGATGTCCCAGCCGCCGAACGCGAGGTCGCCGGCAGCGACGAGCGGCAGCAGCGCCAGCTCCGGCGATTCGGTCACGAGGCCGCCACCCGTCGCGAGGCGACGCGCGACGGCGCGCGCTCCCAGGACGACCGTGGAGGCGAGGCTCCCCTGGGCGCCGATCAGCCAGACGCCGATTTTGGACATGATTTCTATCTGAAGAGCGATCGGAGCAGGAGCGACTTGATCCCCGGCTGCTTCAGGATCGACAGGATCACGGGGCTATGCCAGTTGAACTTGGCTTTGCGCTTGATCAGTGATTGGACATCGTCCGAGGCCAAGCACGCCACCAGTCTGTCCCACTCGTGGTCGGTAAGGCGCGCGAGGCACTCGCGAAACCACCGGCTCGTGCGAATCTCGGGCATGAGGCGCTCGCGCCATCGCTTCTCGTACCGCGACAGCCGTCCAGCGCTGAGATCGTCCGCCGCGAGCGCTTCGATCAGGGTCTCGGCCGCGAACTGCGCCGAGAGCAGACTGTAGAAAATCCCCCCGCCAGTCACCGGCTTCGTCAGGCCGGCGGCGTCGCCGACGGCGACGATGCGGTCGTCGTAGCTCTTCGCCGCCGGCGCAACTGGCATGAGCCGCCGGATCGGCTCACGGGTGGTCTCCCGGAGTCGCGGCGCGATCGAGGGGCGTTCGAGGAATCGCTCCAGATGCGCTCGGGCGTCGCCATGCAAGAGGACTCCGGCCTTGAGATACGGCGTGTCGCCGCGGCGGAAGGGCACCAGCCAGGCAAATCCTTCTGGCGCCACCTGCCGGCCCACGTGCACTTCCAGCTTCTCGGCTGGTGACGCGGCCACTTCGAGCTGCGCCGTGTGCAGGATCGGAGAGGGCAGCCGCGAACCCAGCAAACCATGGAAGCGATATGTGACGCCGCAGCCAAGGACGAGCGCGCGCGCCCGCAGTCGTTCGCCGCGATCCGTCGCGACCTCGACGAACCGGTCACCCTTGTGGGCGTGATCCACCCTGGCGCTCGTGCGGACGACTCCCCCCGCCTCCAGCACGCTCGCGGCGAGCGCTTGATCGAAGGCGGCGCGGTCCAGGACAGCGATCTCCTCGCCCGGATCCTCGAGCTCCGCGACGCGCCCGCCCGGTGAGATCATGAGACACGACGATGGCCGGTGGAGCACAACCTCGTCCCGCACCTTGTAGAGACGGTTCGTCTCGCCTGACACAATGCCTGTGCAGTGCGTTGGGATACCGATCTCGGCATGCTCCTCGAGGACGACCGTGTCCAGGCCCGCCTCCGCCATGCGCAACGCCGTGTAGAGCCCCGCCGGGCCGGCGCCAACGACGAGCACGTCATGCAGGCCCGATGAATCCATGTCCGACGTCACCGACCGTTCAAGATAGCGTCGAGGAAGCGGCTCATACGGTCCTGGCCCGACGGGCGAGGTTACGGATGTAGTCGACGAAGAACACGAGAAATACGCTGACCAGCAGGCTTACGATGACCGCGATCGCTACGTTCAGGCGGAGCTTCGGCCAGGAGTGTCGCTCCGCAGGAACGGCTCGATCCATGATCTGCACGACCGGCAGGTCCTTGGCCTCGGCGATCTTCGCCTGCTCCAGCTGCTGGGTCAGCAGGCTGACAAGGGTTTCCTGCACCTTCACATCGCGAGTGAGCCGAGCGAGCTCGAGCCCGACCCCCGGCACACGCGCGAAGGGCACGTAGATCTCGCGGCGGTCACTACTACCCGGCGGGGCCGGATGCGATGCCGACGCGTTGTCATCTCCGTATTGCATCTGGCCAAGCTGCCGCTTCATCTCATCGATGCGTCGCCTTATGGCGATGATGTCGGGGTTCGCATCGGTCGCAAAATTCCGCGTCACCTGAAGCTGGACCTCCGCGGCCATGATCTCGCCCTTGAGCCGGGCCGCCCCTTCGATCGCTCCGCGGGTCTGCTCCTGCAGCACAACGGCGCGATTGCGCTCTTGGAACCTCCGCAGCGTTTCCTCGCCACCCTCCAGATCGGTCTTCGCCCGGGCCAGCTGCTCGGTGATGAACACGCGCTGCCGGCTGGCCTCGCCGGTTCCCAGTCGGGATACAACCCGATCCAATTGATCCACGAAGAAGTTCGCCATCTGTGCAGCCATGTGCGGATCCGTGTCTTCGATCCGGAGCGAAATGGTGCCTTCCCTCGCGAACGAGATGTTCATCCGGTCTTGGAGGGCCTTGATGGTGTCCTCGGTGTAACGCGCGCGGTAGCGCTCCTGCAGATGGAACCTCTCGGCCACCATCTGAGCCATGGTTCGGCTCTTGAGGACTGCGGTCAGCAGGTCGCGGTTTGGGCTGGTAGAGATGCTCGAGAGTCCGGGCGCCGCCTGAGCGAGCCCCGAGGCCGCGAGGCTCCCCAGCAATCCCGCGGCGCCAGTGGTCTCCTTGGGTGCCAGCAGGGTCGCCGTCGATTCGTACATCTTCGGCGTCACAATCGAGTAGGCGGCCGCCGCGCCGATCACGACGGCCCAGATCGCGACCAGCAACCACCGATAGCGCCTGAAGAGTCTCAGGTAGTCGAGCACGTTCACTTCTCCGGGATGATGGGGCGGTACCGATG
>Ga0066709_100003608_pt1 | contig 11972 bp, 6 predicted proteins | sample GraSoiAngelo_158_FD_79665 | JGI IMG/M metagenome (GOLD analysis project Ga0066709, IMG submission 79665) | Grasslands soil microbial communities from the Angelo Coastal Reserve, California, USA - 14_1009_16_30cm | ecosystem: Environmental > Terrestrial > Soil > Grasslands | place: USA... | reverse complement strand
TCAAAAGAGTCGTGATTCATGCAGAGAGCCGCCAAGTCGAGATAGTTATCTTCATCCTCTGGCACGAGAAGCGTAGCCTCGCGAAGCGCGTCGATAGCCGCTTGAGTTTGTTTGTTGCCTTCATAAGCTTCGGCGAGCAGATTGTCCAGCTCACTTGTTTTGTGTCCACGACTAGATAGGCCGTGGAGTACGTTGATTGCTTGGGAGTATTCCTTTAACTGGACATAACACAGACCCAAATCAAAACCGATGTCGTAAGAATCGGGAAAGGACTGCCGAACTGCCTCGAAATACGAAGTTGCTTGTCTGAACAAATTGTGTTGAGCGAGCGTGAGTCCGAGTTCAAACTGAGAGCGTGGGGTTAGGCGTTCGACGGCTACTCGATCGAGCCAAGCAAGCGCTTTCGGCTGTTCTTCGACTTCCAGATAGCTTACAACGAGTTGGGCAGCGACATTGGGATCTTTCGAAAGAAGTGCCCCCGCCCGAGGAAGGTGGATCACTGCATGCCGGTAATCGTGCCGGCTGTAGGCGATTTCTCCCAAGTAAATCTGAATGACAGGATCGTCGGGAGCCAATTTTGAGGCTGCCAAGAGATGCCGCTCGGAGGCACGAATGTCCTTCAGAGTGAACTCATTGATTGCCAGGTTCTTCAGGGCGGGAAGAAACTGAGGACTGATCCGCAAGGCCTGCTGGAATTCTTCGTTCGCCTTGCGTAGTTCTCCTTTCCCAGTGAGCGCAAGGCCCATGAGATTGAGCGCTTTCAAATTCTGCGGATCGGACTTCAGTGACGGCCCCAGAACTGCGATGCCTTCATCCCAACGCCCCTGGCGGACGAATGCTTCGGCGAGAGCGTAGTCCTGTGATTCATCTGAGGCACAGCTGAACCGGCTTGAGACCAGCATGCCCACGATGATCAAGATCACCACGTGCCGCATTATCACGGAACAGTGGAACTTCATAGAACCGATTGTCGTGGGAAGCTCTCGAGTTCCCGCAAACTCCATGCCGGGATCGCACCCGCACGGCTGGCAACGATTGCGCCGAGCCGATTCGCAAACTCGGCAGCTCGCGGGGCGTCCCAGCCGACGCTCAGGGCATGCACCAATCCGGCTGCAAACGCATCTCCCGCACCAATCGCGTCGACAACCTTAACGGAGTAGGCTGGAGATTCTACGTAGTCAGCTCCAAGCAGGAGAGCGCAGCCCTTGTCGCCGCGAGTCACGCAGACTGCCTCCCAGCCGAAACGCGATGCGCACCTCCGGCAGAAGTCTTCGATGCTTTTGTAATGGATATCGCCCAGGAGATCCTCAAGGATTCCAATCTCCAGGTCATTCAGCTTGGTCACCGTAGCCGACGAGAGCAGATCGATGACTACTTCTCGATTGTAGCAACCTGCGCGAAAATTAATGTCATAGAAGCGCTTCGCAGACGGAACGCCTTCGATGATGAGTGCGGTAGTTGACCGGACGATGAGGCTCGTCTGCGCAAGAGTTCCAAAGTAAATCCAGCCCGGCGCGGTGAGTGCCAAGCGCTCGAGTTGGCTGGTGGACAATTGGGCAAAATCGTAAGCAGCCGGTCGATGGATCGTAAAGCGGGGTTGGCCACCATCATGTAGGGTAACACTGACGCATCCGGTGGGGTAATCCGTTAAGGAGCGAATATATTCTGTGCTTAGACCGAGGGCTCGGATTTGGTTGAGAGCCTTGTTGCCCCGTTCGTCCGTGCCGACAGCGCTAACGAGATAAGAACCATGCCCAAGCTTGGCAGCATGCGCGGCAAAATTGAGCGGAGCACCGCCCAAATGCTCGGCTTCGCCGACCACGTCCCACAACACCTCACCTATGCTGATCAAGTCCATGGGCTTCGGAGACAACGTTCGGATTAGAGCCACACGACTCTCTGATCACAAGGTGAAAGTCGACGAGAAAGTCGCGGGAGGGAGTCTCTGGGTGGGCGATGCGATCCAGCATTGCGAGCACTGCCGTGGCCCCCAGGTCCTGACAAGGCTGATGGATGGTAGTGAGCGGCACTTTCACCAGACTCGCGTACTTTACGTCGTCTATTCCGACAACTTTTACCTCTAAAGGCACGGCGACACCAATCGTGTTGAGTGTGGTCATGACCTGTGCCGCTGTATAGTCATTTGCACAGACGAACGCGTCAGGGCGTAGGCGGAAGAGCAGGTCGCGGATGATGGAAACATCGCTGGGATCGCCGTACTCGACTAGTTCAACTGCCTCCGACCCCAAGGACGCAGTGATGGCCCTGCGATAACCGGAAATCCTCATGTTTACTGTCGGCGCTGAGTATGGGAGTGCGAAGAATACAATCCGTTTGCATCCTGAGAGCAAGAGATGCTCCGTGATCGTGAAACCGGCGCGCCGGTTGTCGATACCTACGAGGTCGTAGTGGCTACGTTTTGGGAATTCGTAGATGTCACGGTCCAGCAAAATGAGTGGAATATGCGCCTCATCGAGCGCCCCCGCGATGCGGAGGTTCACCTCGTCCTTTCTGACGCTGTGTTCCAGAGGAGCAAAGAAAATTCCGGAGACGCTTCGTTTCAAATAGGACTCGCAAAGCTGCTCGGCCTGGAGTTCTTTCGGTGCTCCCGAATGTGTGGAGCGGCCCCACAACAACTCATGACGGCTCCCCAGTCGATCGCGCGACATGCCCTGACAGATAGGCTCGAAAATCTCCGTTTGTCCCAGTTCAGGGATCAGCAAGCCGAAAACATAGCCTTTCTGATCACTCTGGTCGCGCACAAAAGTGCCCGACCCTGCACGCCTGTGGACGAGACCTTCCGATTCTAGTTTGGCGAGGGCACGACCAACGGTGGGACGACTCGCGCCAAACTGTTCGACCAGTTCTATCTCAGCTGGCAGCTTGTCGCCTGGGCGGTACCGGCCCGCAGCCAGTGCCTCGCGCAATTCTTGGTATATCCGCTTGTATTTTTTGCCGCTACTGTCTGTGCGCGAGCCCATATGTGTAAATGCCCGTTCACTCAAGGTGTTGATTCCCTCCCAAAGCTATCTATCACTGTAATCGCTAAATGTAAATACATTTTCCTTTACAAACGGTTGGGGTGGGCACAGGAAGACACAATTTGATTGCCGAAACACCCTATGTTATGTGCGGCAGATATTTGGACAAAGGCACTTAGTGCCTTGGCCCGTCAAGCCAACACGCAACGCGCGATTGTCTGTAAAGTGCAGACAATACAACTTGAATGAAAAAGACATAGAATATATAAAATATAAGTTGACAACTCTTCGTTACTTGTATAGGCTGCTTGGCGCTTGGCCGATGTGGTTCAGCTGACCTCCAAGTCGACTGCCCTAGAGGAGGAAACATGACGCGTGGGCATAGCTCGTTGGCAGTGTGTTGTTTACTTGCGGTGGTGTTCATAGCATCACCTCTGCATGCTCAATTCAGCGGCGCGATTGAGGGCTCCGTGACGGATCAGTCCGGTGCTGCTGTTCCCGGTGCGAACGTCGTCCTGACCGGCGCCGATACGGGCGTAGCACACTCGACGGTTACGAGCGGAGAGGGATACTTTCGGTTTCCATCCCTTGCGCCGGGAGGGTACAAGCTCACGGTCACAGCCCAAGGATTTGGTTCGGTAACTCAGAAGAACATCGAACTGACGGCCATGCGAGTCCAGACGGTACCGGTGAAGATGCAAGTCGCGAGTGCGCAGACCAGCGTCGAAGTGACTGCGCCACCACCGTCGATTGAACTCGACGAGGCGAAGATTTCGTCAGTGACCACCGCACGCGAGGTACAGGAACTGCCTCTTGAAGGTCGTAACATTTACAACGTGGTCGCACAAACTCCCGGTGTGACGGGCACTGGCCTGATGGGGCAGCCCGACCTCGACATTTTCTTCGCGACCACAGTCCCTGCCATCAACGCGAATGGCCAGCCCAACTCGGGTAACTCGTACTATCTTGACGGGAGTTCCCTAAACGACTCGCCATCGGAGGGGGATGCCAAACTTGTCCCCAATCCCGATTCCATCCAAGAAGTAGTTGTTTCCACGACGAACTACGCCGCGCAATACGGCAAGGGCAGCAGTGTTGTAACATTGATCACGAGCAAGTCCGGAACCAATATGTTCCATGGCTCACTCTATGAATACCACCGGGACAACAAGCTCACGGCGCGGAATATTTTCCAAAACACTCCCAATCCCATCACGGGACATATCCTCAATCCTTTTCGCCGCAATGAATTCGGCGGCTCTTTGGGCGGGCCGATCAAGAAGGACAGCACGTTTTTCTTCTTCAGTTGGGACCAGGTCAGAGCAACGAATTCCGATGCATTCGCTAGCACTGCCGAGACGTCCGATTTCGTCAACTTCATGAAGACGAACTTTCCCAACAACATTTCCACATCACTATTGACGAAATTCACTCCGGTCGTGAACGGGTTGAACTCATTTCAGACAGTGGCGCAGGTTGAGCTTGCGCAGACTGGCCAAACTTGTTCGGGCACGGGTCCGTTAGGGATGCCCTGCGACATGAACTTGCTGGCTACGGGTGTCCATTCGTTCTCAACCATTCACAACGGTTTGCAGTGGAATACGCGCATTGACCACAGTTTCGCGAACTCCAAGGACCGGATCTACGGAAATGTCTATCGCACTACGCTGGACACCTCCGGCGGCGAAACAGTCCGGCCCACGTTCAACATCGTGATCCCTCAACACGCGCTCTTTATCGGACTGAACTGGACGCACGTGTTTTCGCCCTCGCTTCTGAATGAGGCTGCTGGCGGATTTACGAGAACGACCGCTCTGATCCCCTGCAATCTCTGCCAGATCCTGCCGATGTCGGTAAACGGTATGCCCGGTTTCGGAGACGGTTTCGCGCCGGCTACGTTCGCCCAAAATGACTTCCACTGGCGAGATATGGCGTCCTTTATCCATGGGAAGCACTCCCTGAAGGCGGGATTCGAGATCTTCCATAATCAGGACTTTGCGCCGTTCACTCCGGTGTTTTCACGCCCAAATTACAATTTCGAAACCGTGTTCGATTTTGCTGCCGATACACCCACGCAACAAGGGGGCATCAACTTTGACCCGCGTACCGGAGGCCCGGAGAACGGCAGTCGATACAATGTAAGCAGTACCTACGGGTTTTTCGCCCAGGATAACTGGAAAGTAACGTCAACATTTACTGCCAACCTGGGCCTGCGCTGGGACTTCAGCTCCAATCCTACTGAAACGCAGGGTCTGATTTCGGTGCTGAAGCCTGGAACGGGGTCGACTCTTCAGCAACAAATCACCGGCCTCGCAGTTGGGCCTGCGAAGCAGTATTTCCAGGACCACAAAATCTATTATTTCGCGCCCCGGTTCGGCTTCGCATGGCAGCCGTTTGCGGCTCGGAACTGGTCTGTCCGTGGCGGCTTTGGCATCTTCTTCAATCGCGGCGGCAATGATGTCTGGAGCGACACTACTCGCAATAACCCACCATTTGGTGCCTCTCTTACGGCCGACGTTCATGTCCCCTCGGGACCTCAGCCAGTCTACGGGCTCTGTGCTTCCGACAAATTCCCGTTCAACTGTCCAATCCCTTCGTTGTCGCCCGGTCAGTTTAACGAGCGGGGCGGCCCCCTCGGTGCACAGGTTGACATCGGTGGCCCAGTTCCTGGGTTGCGTCAGGCATATGCCGAGAATTGGTTCCTTGGAGTTCAGCGAAGCTTCGGGCACAACTGGATTGCGGAAGCAGACTATACGGGTTCCACCGGTGTCCATCTCTATTCGATCATTGACCGTAATCGCTTCGCAGGAGGCCGTGACCCAGTTACTGGAATTGTCACCCGCCTCAATTCGTTTTTCGGACGTATCAACTACGCCGACAACAGCAACCACTCCTCATTTAACGGAGGCACGTTCCTGGTCCGTAAGCGCTTCGACGCCGGCTACAGCTTCCAAGTGGCCTTCACCAGAGGCAAGACAATTGACCTTTTGGGTGGTGCACCCGGCTGCAACAAATGTTCCGAAAACGCCAACGTGTTTGATGCCTATAACATTAACTTCCAGCGCGGTCTGTCCGATCAGGACGTATCCAAGCAGCTGTCTTTCAATTTCACCTGGGACATTCCAAAACCGAAAACCGGGAAGGCAATTGTGGACAGAATCCTCGGTGGATGGGAACTGAGCAGCCTGGCCTCGTTCCAAAGTGGTTTGCCAAAGACCGTTTTCGCTTCAACCTCGGCGACGGACTTTAACTTGGACGGAAACAACTTCGACGTTCCCGACACTCCGGCATTCGGGCACTCAAAATCAGGTTTGAGTCGGTCCGATTACCTCAAAGGCGTGTTCACGGCTTCCGATTTCCCGGCTCCGCCGTTGGGGCAGGAAGGAAACCTCGGTCGCAACACATTCCGAGGGCCAGGCTTCGCGCAGCTTGATCTGTCCGTGGCGAAGAATAACCGCCTGCCGTGGTTCTCGAGTGAGGGAGCTAACTTGCAGATCCGGGGCGAGTTCTTCAACCTCTTCAACCGCGTCAACCTGACCAACTGGGATACAAACCTCGCCAGCGGCACTTTTGGGAAAGCTACCGGGGTTCTACAACCGAGGACGATACAGGTCAGCGCCCGACTTACGTTCTGACCGGAACTCGGTTGGGTACTCGTTGTAAGTTTCTCGCGTAGACAGAACGGCTAGCGGCGCCCATCGTACGGTTCGATGCGCGCCGCCCAGACAGCGGACGTGCTAAAGACTGTCAGCGGCAGAGGAACAACGAATGCAATGGTTCTGGAGAAGGCTTCTAGTCCTCTTCGCTGTCGCTTGGTTTTTACTCAGCGGCTGGGTTATTGCGGGCAGCAAAGCAACGGAAGCTTACAACGAACCCTATCGCCCTCAGTTCCACTTCACTCCCGCCAAGAACTGGATGAACGACCCCAACGGCCCCATCTACTACCAAGGCGAATACCACCTCTTTTATCAATACAACCCCTTTGGAAACGAATGGGGACATATGAGCTGGGGACATGCGGTCAGCCGGGACCTGGTGCGGTGGCAGCATCTGCCTGTGGCGATTCCTGAAGAGAACGGCATTATGATTTTCTCCGGCGGCACCGTGGTGGACTGGCATAACACCAGTGGTTTTTGCCGCGGCTCACGTGCAGAAGATCCGTCGTGTCTCGTCGCCATCTACACGGGGTACACCGGCACGCTGCAGACTCAGAACGTGGCCTACAGCAATGACAATGGCCGCACCTGGACCAAGTACTCGGGTAATCCGGTTATCGACCTCCATCTGCAAGACTTTCGCGATCCCAAAGTATTTTGGCACGAACCCAGCCACAAGTGGGTAATGGTTACTGCACTCTCTCCGCAACATAAGGTCCGCTTCTTTGCTTCTACCGACCTCAAGCATTGGACCGCTCTCAGTGACTTTGGTCCAGCGGGCGCGACTGGAGGTGTTTGGGAGTGTCCCGACCTGTTTCAGCTTCCCATCGAGGGCGAGCCAGGCCAAACGCACTGGGTGCTCAGCGTCAACTTGAATCCGGGCAGTGTGGCGGGAGGCTCCGGCAATCAGTATTTCATCGGCCAGTTCGACGGTTCGACCTTTACCAGTGAGAGTTCCAAGGATCAGATCCTGTGGGCTGACTACGGGAAAGATTTCTATGCTTCCACATCATTCTCGGATATACCGAACTCCGATGGGAGGCGCATTTGGCTTGGATGGCTCGTTAACTGGGAGTATGCGGCCAAGGTGCCAACGCATCCGTGGCGGGGTGCGCAATCGATCCCGCGTGAGCTGAAACTCAAGCGGTTCGCAGACGGGATCCGCTTGGTGCAGCAACCCGTCGTAGAACTTCGCACACTGCGCAAGGAGCATACGAGCCTGGAAGGTCAGAACATTCTTGCAGCCAACCGCTTGTTGAAGTCCAAAGGTGTCCGCGGAGAGACGCTTGAGATCGTGGCTGAAATCGATCCGGGCGGTGCTGCTGAAGTTGGGCTTAGAGTGCGCAAGGGGCCTGATGAGGAAACCGTCATCGGGGTCGATACGAAAGAATCGAAATTGTTTGTGGACCGAACTCGATCCGGCAATGTCGGCTTTGACGAGAAATTTCCCGGTCGCCATGCCGGGCCGCTCCGACTGGCGGATGGCAAGAGCGTAAAGCTTCACATCTTCGTGGATCGGTCGTCGGTGGAGGTATTCGGGAACGATGGGGAGACCGTGATTTCCGACGGTATCTTTCCGGCGAGCACCAGTGGAGGCATCGAACTCTACTCGCAGGGTGGACAAGCGCGCATCCTGAAGCTGGATGTTTGGAATTTGGGATCCGCGTGGCAATGATGGACGCAGTTTGGCTCGTCGATGGAGAGGGTACAGAAGCATAACTCAATTCGCGGCAGGCATAATGACAATCAACTCGTATCTGGTCAAGAGCACTATTGTCGCCGCTCTCGGTGGTCTGCTTTTCGGATTCGACACGGCAGTTATTGCCGGTACAACTCGCGCCTTGAGCGAGACCTATCATCTCTCGCCTGGCACACTGGGAGTGACGGTGGCCGCCGCACTCTGGGGAACGATACTCGGTGCCATGTTGGCCGGCATCCCGGGCGACCGCTATGGCCGGCGCGACAGTTTGAGGGCTATGGCGGTGCTGTATCTGATTTCCGCGTTGGGGTGCGCGTTTGCCTGGAGTTGGATCGCATTGGTGTTTTTTCGCTTCATCGGCGGGTTGGGGATAGGCGGCTCCTCTGTGCTCGGTCCGATGTACATCGCGGAGATTGCACCGGCTAAATGGCGGGGCCGTTTGGTAGGCTTTTTCCAGTTCAACGTGGTCTTCGGAATTCTGTTGGCTTATTTTTCCAACTATCTGATGGGGCTTTTGCAGTTTGGAGATCATGAATGGCGATGGAAGCTGGGGGTTGCCGCACTGCCTGCCATGCTCTTCTTCCTGACTCTGTTCGGCATTCCAAGAAGTCCGCGCTGGCTGGTGAAGAAGAGGAGGCTGGACGAAGCAAGAGAAGTCCTACGCATGACGGGGGAGGAGAATTTTGAACAGGAGCTGCAGGATATCGTGGAATCGATTGATCTGGAGCACGCTGCCAACGAGTCCCTCTTCTCCTGGAAGTACCGGCTGCCGATCTTCTTGGCTGTGTCCATCGGCATGTTCAATCAGCTCTCCGGTATTAATGCCATTCTCTACTACCTCAACGACATCTTCGGGCACGCGGGTTTCAGCAAGGTCTCGGGGGATCTGCAGGCTGTGGCCGTCGGGGCGACGAACCTGGTATTCACCATGCTGGCCATGTCGGTGATTGACCGGATTGGCCGCAAAATCCTGCTTCTGGTGGGCTCAGTCGGCACGGCTGTGTGCCTTGCTGGGGTTGCCATGATCTTCTTCACCGGTCACCACGAGAACCTCCTGGTGTGGCTCCTCATCGGCTACATCGCATTCTTCGCGTTCTCGCAAGGCGCAGTCATCTGGGTCTACATCAGCGAGGTGTTCCCCAACCGAGTCAGGGCGAAAGGGCAGAGCCTGGGCAGCTTCTCACACTGGTTCATGAACGCGCTCATTTCTGGAATATTCCCATTGATGGCCGCGTCCTCTGGTGCGTATCCTTTTGTGTTTTTTTCGCTCATGATGGTGGCCCAGTTCTTCGTGGTTCTTCTCGTTTATCCTGAAACGAAGGGGTACTCTCTAGAGGAAGTTCAGAAGAAACTCACGATCGCCTGAGCTCCGTTGCTCGAACCAAGGGCGCAGGCATGTTTGCGCCCGCCAAGGTGCACGTTGGAGTGTGAGATGCTTCGTCGCATAGGAAGAAGAGATTTTATCCTTAGTTGTGGAACATTCGGGTGTGTGTTGATCAGAAACCCGATCACTCTCTTTCAGAGCGTTCATGCTTCAAGAGATCCGCTAGCAATATGGCGTTTCGATGAGCGAGCTGGTGCGAGGACACTGGAGTCTGCCAGCGGACTTCTCGACGTAGTGTCCAACCGAGGCAACTCACCCGAATGGATCTGCGGTGCTTCAGGTTCTGCCCTCCGATTCGATGGCTACTCCACCTGGCTGTCGCACCCGGCTTCGCTGGCACCGCGCCTGACCGACGCACTTACGCTGGAAGTCTGGCTGGCTGTCGATAGTTACCCTGTGTCCGACGCCGCGATTGTTAATCAGCACACCTATCCGAATGCGGGCTACTCTTTCGTCCTAAACAGGTATGGGTTCTGGGGACTAGGTCTTTCCGTGCGCGACTCATTACGCTGGCACGAGTGCCTGGCGCCCGCTCCCTTACCAAAAGGCGAATGGCTGCACTTGGCGGCAACCTTTGACAGATCCACCGGGATCGCACTCTACCTGAACGGCAAAGAAGTGCAAACCCAGAAACTGCCAACAGCCCCTTTGACGCCCGCGGAAGATGTTGATCTGTGGATCGGTAAACATAATCAGACTCCCGTTTTGGACGAGACCTTCGCAACGGGGGTGTTCAGTGGGATCATCGATGACCTGCGGATTTACGACCGCGCCGTGAACGCAGCGGAGATCAGCGACGACTTTCGGTCCACTCGCATCGTGTGTGCACCCGATTTGACGGTGCCGTCGGGCAGGTTCCAAGGCGACGAGCATAGACCCCAGTATCACGCCCTTCCGCCGGCAGCTTGGACGAATGAGCCTCATGGCCTGATCTTCTGGAAGGGCGAATATCACCTCTTCTATCAAAAGAATCCAGCTGGTCCATATTGGGGACAGATTCAGTGGGGACACATGGCTAGCAAAGACTTAGTTCATTGGACTCACATGCCGGTCGCGCTCATACCGGAACCCGGTGTGGACCAACAGGGGTGCTGGTCGGGGTCAACGACGATTAACCGGGAAGTTCCGACCATTATTTACACGGGAGGCGACGGCCAAAAAGCAACCATATGCATCGCCACCAGTCAGGATGGCATGAGGTCGTGGAAAAAATATCTGGGGAATCCGGTCATTGCTGCACCACCCATAGGACTACACGTGAAGGAATTCCGTGATCCGTTCGTCTGGAACGAAGGTGATGTCTTTTACATGATTATCGGGTCGGGAATCACTGACGTCGGCGGCACGGCGCTCTTATACAAGTCTCAAGACATGATTCACTGGCAGTTCCTCAAGCCACTACTGGTGGGCGACAAGAAGGATTCAGGTGTCTTCTGGGAAATGCCTGTTTTTGGAAAAGTTGGTGACAAGCACGTCCTGATAGTCACCGAGGTGCCTGCGCGAGATTCGTACTGGATCGGAACCTGGAGGAACGAAACGTTCATCCCCGACAGTGTGACGCCAGCACGGCTCGAGATCGTTAACCACTATCTGAGTCCGTCAATCAGACTGGATCAGCAGGGTCGGCTTGTTGCAATCGGCATTATTCCAGAAACGCGCCAGCGCTCCGAGGTATTCGCTGCCGGCTGGGCGCATGTGTACGGGTTACCCAGGGTGATGGCATTGTCGTCCGATGGGCGACTCAGACAGGAGCCTCTGCCGGAACTGGCCGTGCTGCGAGAATCGCACCAGCGATTTGACGACGTCCTGGTTTCGTCCGATGCCGCTAATGTGCTGCATGGACTAGAAGGCGACTCGCTCGAAATAGTTGCAGAGTTTACGGAATGTAAGGCACAGCGCTTCGGCTTGAAATTGCGACGCTCGCCGGAAGCACTGGAGGAAACGACAATTTTCTATGACACTTTCGACCAGTCATTAAACATCGATCGTGGTCGTTCGAGTACTAACCCTGCGGTCGAATGCAATGTCCGCGGGGGAAGATTTGAGTTGGGGCCCGAGGAGTCACTTACACTTCACGTCTTCCTGGATCACTCCGTCGTTGAAGTCTTCGTGAACGGACGGGCGACGTTTACGAGCCGCATCTACCCTACGCGGCCCGATAGTCGAGGGGTGGATGTGTTTGCTGAGGGCGGTGTGGTTCGGCTTAAGTCTCTGGATGTGTGGAGCATGAAGTCGATTTGGACGTAGCGGCC
>Ga0066709_100003607_pt1 | contig 11972 bp, 11 predicted proteins | sample GraSoiAngelo_158_FD_79665 | JGI IMG/M metagenome (GOLD analysis project Ga0066709, IMG submission 79665) | Grasslands soil microbial communities from the Angelo Coastal Reserve, California, USA - 14_1009_16_30cm | ecosystem: Environmental > Terrestrial > Soil > Grasslands | place: USA... | reverse complement strand
ACGGGACTGTGGATGGACCCAACGAGAAGCTGAATGCTGAAAGCTAAGCTGATCGCTGAAGGCTGACGGCTGAACGCGCGCGGCAGCCGAATCCTCAATTTGGTTGCGGCGGCAGCCGCGCTATGCCTTTTTGTGGCTAATTCCCGAGTTCTTTCACCGGCACATCGAAATGGGCGGTGTTCACCACGCCTTTGCGCTGGAACTGCACCCACACCCGATAGTTTTTCGCTCGGGGGAAGATGACATTGAATTGAATCTGCGGGCCGCCATCTGCGATGAATGGATGCTCGTGGATCATATCGATCAGGTCGGCGCTGGCGACCAACATGTGTCCCCAGGCTCCGAGATACTTCTCCAACCCATCAGCGGGTTTCACGCGGAATATCATCTGTGTTTTGGCGCCCGAGATCGGCTGCTGCGGTTCAGTGACGAGTTCCACCGTCAGGTTTTCTGCATCTTTAGCTGAGTAGTCTCGCGCTAGCGTGGCCGGCTTCGGCGCCTGGCCAGGTACGATCACGGTTTTTGCGATTAGCTGCGGAGTTGCGCCATCCGGATAAAAGTCGCCAAGCACGCGATACATGCCGGCTTTCGGAAAGACGTAGTCGTAGTGGAACAGTCCGTCAGAGCCTAGCGTCGGATGATTGTGCAGAAACACCTCGAGGTCTTGACTGACAACAAACATGTGAAACAACTTTTCGTGCACCACCTGGAAATTCGTCACCGGCCGGTTCTTCCAGGGATCGTGCACCGCGAATAACAGGCTGGCAGGCTGTCCCGGCTTAATCGGACGCGGACTGATGCTTAGATCCAGGTGGTACTCCACCGGATCCGGCAGGCCGGCAACGAGTGCCATTCCGCAGCGCGCGCACTTTCCCGGATTGTTGGAGCGCACATCGGGATCCATTGGACAAATGTAAACGTCGCCGGCGTTCTGCGACGGCAGCGGCGCGGGAGTCTGGCCTGCAACAAGCGCCAAGATCAACGATAGAAGTGCAGCTCGCATGGCTAATCCTTCGGCGCTGGCAATAGCGCGATGCTCGAACCGGCAGGAATACCGGTAATCATCGTGCCCGCCGGCAGCTCGAGCGGTGTCTGTAGCAAGAAGACGTGAGCGAATTGCTCCTTGTATCCTTCAAGCCACAACAGTGGTTCAATGCGGCCGTCTGGAAATTCCGCAATAATCTGGAATGAGCCGCTCTGCGGAACATTTCTCGGAAACAGACCGTCCAGCACGAACGAGTTGGTGAGTTTAAAATCGCCTTTTGCGATTATCTCGCCAGATTGACGACCGGCATGCGCGGCGTTACCGTACCACGCGCTTTCCTTCATCATCTCTTCGAGCTTATCTTTGGACGGGAGATCCTTTGCCTCGCCTTCCGGAGAGCCTCCTTGCGACCAACTCGTGACCAATTCGAGTTGTTCCGGCGTCAACGCCTGATCATTGCGGAAATCGCCGAAACCCTTTACAGCGCCCCAAGGCGGCATACGCCGCTCCAGGATTTCTTCTTTTATGGCCGTTCGCCATGGGAATGCTTCACGGTAGTCCAACAGCGAGAAAGCCATTCCGCCTTCGCGATGACAGGCAATGCATCGCGAGTAGAAGATTCGGGAAATCTCGCGGTTCCAGGTGACGGGCGTCGTTATGATGTCGTGAGTGAAAGCGGGAGCGGAGAGTAGGAATACGTTAAAAATGAAAACCAGGCGGCACTTTCTCATATCAGACTGACTATCTTAAATGTGAATGTTGAACGGTAATTCAGATGTCTGACCCCGAATTACCATTCAACATTCGCAGGCAGACCTACTTCTTACCGTAGGTCTTTGCCAAGTACTCCACGAGAACTGGAATGTCCTTATCGCTCAGGCTGGCGCCCTTTGCCACCATCGAGCTTACGAGCATCTGCCATTCGTCTTTGCTGAGATGCTGGCCCGAGACCAGATCCAAGTCGTGGCAGGCGGTGCAAGAGTCTTCCAGAATCTTCTTGGCGGCCGCATCGCTGTTGCCGGATTGCGCTTGCTGCTGGCCGGCGGGTTTAGCATTGCCGAAATTTTTCACCAGGTAATCAATCAGCACAGGCATGTCCTTTGAGTCGACCTGTGCGCCGTTGGAAACCATGGAGGAGACGAGCCCTTCCCAGCCTTCTTTATCCAGGTGCAGCTTCACAACGCCATCGAGGCTGTGGCATGCGGTACAAGCTGTTTGCAGGATTTTCTTCCCTTCACCTTCCGGTAGTTGCGGCTCCTGGACCGCGGCAAATGCCATTGTCGCCAGTGCGAGCGTCGCCCAGATCCACATCGCAGTCCGGCCAAAAATCCACTTCATATGATTCTCCTTAAGTGCATCACGAGTATTGTAGGGTGCCCACCAATATAAATCCGTATTCTTGTTTTTTTCAACTGGTGCTAACATTCTGCGCTTCATTTATTGGTTGAGGAGGATCGATGCGAGCTAAAGCAGTATTAATAGTTTGCCTCTTGGCGTGTTTTGTGTTGGTTGTTTCTGCGTTTGCGCAGGAAGGACATCCCTTGAAGGGAACCTGGCTCGGTGATTGGGGCCCGAATAAGAATGACCGGAATCAAGTCACGATCGTCATGGATTGGGACGGAAAACAGATCACGGGCCAGATCAACCCCGGCCCAAACGCGAGCCCGTTAAAAAACGCAACTCTCGAACCGAAGGGATGGATGGTTCACTTCGAAGCCGATGCGAAAAATGCCGCCGGCCAGCCCGTTCATTATGTTGTGGATGGGAAAATTGAGAACCTCGGATTGTACAACCGTTCAATCGTTGGGACCTGGTCGCATGACAACATGAAGGGCGATTTCAGGATCCAGCGCCAGTAGGCCCACGCCGGCTAAAGCCCGGCTAAAGCCCGGGCTAAAGCCGGCGCCTACGATCGGCCCTGCTACGGCCCGCTCGCCTTCGCTGGAGGCCGCGCCCAGTTTCTTACCGTCCACGGGCAGTGTCTTCATTTGTTTAATGTGAGAACCCCCGTTGTGAATGCTTTGTTGACGGGAATCTGAATCGGCGCCGTATCGTTCTTGTTTTTGTCGTTAATTTCGGTCCATGTCATGTACACGGAGTGCATTTCTTCCCAGATCTGCTGTCCCCATGCAACAGGCTTTGTCGGATCCGGGTTTAACGGATTGGCGGGCGAGTTGTCGTATGTGGCCACGTACTCCAGGAACGCTCCCTTCGGAACACTCACCGGTTCGGACATGATGTAGTAGTTCTGCCAAGAATCGTCCCAGTTCGGGATATGCAGCAGAATATTTCTCTTGCCGTCGGGATAAACCACCGTCGCCGAGCCGGTCTTCGCGCGAATGTGCATGTGCGGCCGCAACGCGTGAATGCGTGCACTGACCGGAAGTTCGAACGCGCCGATCACTTCATGGCTGTGCGCCATCGGTGGAACCAGCATCGTGTTGTTTTGCACGATCGTGGTGTGCACTTCCGTATGTACCGGCTTCTTTGCAAAGACAAAGCCGACTTTCGTCTGGTCGGTTTGGTCGGTGCCGATCGCGTTGTAATGCATTCCGAACTGTACGCGCGAACCCTTCTTGATTAGTTTCCCGTATCCTTCGCGCCAGATCATGGCTTCGAGTCCCGGTGAATAGAGGTGAAGATTGCCCGCGGAGGTTTCCGATCCGTTCTCGCCTGGAGAGACAACGCCCACCGTGCCGTGATGAACGACCTTCCGGTTGCCGGGCCGCACCTCGATCGCCTGAATCCAGGTGTCTTCCGGAAACGTGTAATCCTGGGCAGGCAGCGTTTGCCATGCAATCGTTCCGGTCGCGGGAATGGTGTAAGGCTCCTTCATTGTCAGGATGAGATCGGGGGTTCCGATCTGCCAGCCCTCGGAAAACTGCGGTACCTTGGGCAGGTCTGCTGCGTCGCCTTCCTTCGCGCCGCCATCGACCCATGCCGCAATCGTTTGCACATCCCGATCGCTGAGACGCCGGCTGGCTTGGAAATCGCCATAGTGCGGATCGGCGAGCCACGGCGGCATTTTTCGCTGCAGTACCGCTTGTTTGATGGCCTTCGCCCACGGCCGCGCGTCCTTGTAGGTCAAGAGCGAAAACGGACCGATCTCACCCGGTCGATGGCAGTAGACGCAATTCGCATAGACAACCGGTGCGACATCTTTACTGAATGTGATTTCCTTCGTCGCGGCATTTTGCCCGGTGACGCGGGTGGAGAACGGCAAAGCGAGCAACACGATTCCAAGCAAAGCAATGCGTCGCATGTCAGTACCTCGATCTTTTCTTGCTCAGGTTATACGTAAACTTCAACCACTTGACGTCATTCATCATCACGTCGGCTGTTCCTGTCAGCGAATCTTTGAAGTCGCTCTTGAACGTGAAGAAGATTCGGACATTGTTCTTCCAGTTTCCGCGCTGGCCACGCGCGCCGGGCAGCGGCGGCTTACCCACTACGGCCGTGGCTTTCAGTTGATCGCCTTCAACTGTTGTTTGCGTGAACGTGGCTCCGTCGGAGCCTCCAAACCATGGAGTTATAAAGCCGAAGAGCTTGCCGCCAACCAGATCAATCTTCAGTTCAACCGGCTGCTCTTCCTTCGCGCTTGGCGACGGGCTATCAATCGCCCATTTCTGAGTACCGACCCAGGTGCCGACAAAGGTGGACGGCGACGCATCCTGCGCAGCTGTCGGCGATTGCAGCGCGGCGGCCAAGAGCAACATCAGAAAGGTGGCGACCATACGCGTACTGTATATCCGCTCTCTCGCCCAACTCGCAATAAAAAAGGCGATCAGAAACGATCATCGAAAAACATTGCCAGATTGTTCCCGTAGTGGGTGTGCCCTGCAGTCCTGGTATCGTCGTGCCGTCGATTCCTTGAACGGGAGCAAGCGCAGTCTCGCCGCCATGAGCTCGGGGAAACGCGCACCAGACATTCGCGGCTACATCCTCGGGATTGCTAGACGCGGCGCGACGCAATTCAACGCCGCCTTTGAAAGCATGTGTACTGCGGGTCCAACCGAGAGTGTCGGCGTACGTAAAGAGCCGCGTACTTTCGGTGATGTTGCCATTGAAACGCACCGTCCCATTCTCGCCACCCAGTTCGGTTGTCCGCCGTACGTACCAAAGCCCGGCGCACCCAAGTCCGTGCCGGTCCGTGGTGCAAAACCCAGCTGCGGCAGGATGGGATATCCCTTCACGTTGGGTACGAACGCGCGCGCGGCCTCACCAACAGGGCCGTCGAGATTTAACCCGGGGTGGTGTTGGTTCCTGTCCGGCGGATGCCGTACCGCGCTTCATTGAGCAGGGTTGGCGAGAGAGTGGATGTGAAGTTCAGGGTCAGGACCTGAGGTAAACGGCGCGCTGCGCCGGGGAACCGGAATGGCCACGCACCCGATGAATAATTCGAACTGTCCTTTTCCCAACTCCATCCTCCGTTGATTTTGTCGGTGGAGTTGAAGTTGTGATCAATTTTCAGATTAAGCTGCTTGCGGATATTGGCGCCGCCGAACCCAAATCGGTTGGTGCCGCCCCTCGTGACCTTCATCCATCGGCTTCCTCCAGTGTTCAGCCCATCGCCGAGTTCGTAATTGTTCAGTGGCCGGATACCTTTGTGTCTTCTGTGCCTTTTTGGGGCGATCCCTTTGGTTCCGGCTTGCCGGGCTGTATTTACTTCGCCATTAATTTCTGAATGAGGGCCCCAGTTTCCTCGTGGACTTCGACACGCTGACCGCCCCGACTATTGCCGCCGGCGCGTCCCATTGCAGAATCCAGGGGTGTTTTTCCTTGAGCGTCCTTTGCGTCGACTTTGGCGCCGTGGTCCGCAAGAAACTGAACGACTTCGGTCCAACCCCAAAATGCTGCGCCATGAAGCGGCGTCTGACCTCGATTATCGGTTGCATTGATTTCACCGCCGGCCTTTAAAAGCACATCGAGTGCTTCGATGGATCTTTTGGGTACGTCCTCGGTCATGAATCGGCCGCGTGTATCGTGGTCTCTGGAACCCAACCCTGCTGCCGCCATAACGGGAGTGTAGCCGGCGTTATTTGGCAGGTTCACGAGAGCGCCCTTTTCAAGCAACAAGCGAATAGCCGGCACATCGAAAGCCTTGGCTGCGCGGAGAAGTGGAGTCGTGCCGATGGTGATCATCGCGTCGGCTCCCCGGTCAGCGCCTACGTTCCGGAACGGCTGCGCAAGTTTCAATTGAGCGTTCGGGTTCGCTCCGGCTTCGAGCAGCATTTGGATGACCTGCAGGCTGGAAGTTTCATCAAGCGATGGACGATCCGGCCTGCCTCCGTGTGGAAGCGTATTCAAATCCACCGCTGCATACAGCGGCGTTTGGCCGTACCAGTCCCACTTGTTCACGTTCGCGCCCTTCTGGATCAAATATGCGGCAACGTCAAAGTTCGCGTTCAGCAGCGACATGAGCAGGGGCGTGCTTCCCTCGGGGTCGGTCATGTTTATATCGGCCCCACCTTCCACTAAACTTTTCGCGCAACCCAGGCAACCCTCGCGCGCAGCATAAAGCAGTGGTGTGAATCCACCCGCGGGCCGATAAATGGCGCGAGGCTCCGCTGTGACTTGTATTTGCCAGTCGTTGACGTGCGACCGCGCGTTGACATCGGCTCCGTGGGTGACCAACTCCTTCACCATCGCGGGTTGTTTTTCGGCAGCCGCCCACATCAGAGCGGTCTGTTCCCGCCACTGTTCCTTGGCATTCACATCGGCGCCATGGTTCAGCAAGACTGTAGCCGCGTCGACACTCCCCGTGCGGGCCACGATCATCAACGCGGTCTGACCATCGGCATTCGGAGAGTTGACGTCGGCACCCGCCTTTAAGAGCTTTTCAATCATTACCGCGTTTCCGACGATCGCTGCCTCCGACATCGGCGTCGAGCCGTAATCGTTCTTCGCTCGTACGTTCGCACCGGCTCGGATGAGGCGGTCGGCCAAATCGACATCATTCTGCTGGACAGCCCAGTGGAGCGCTGTCGTACCGTCGGCCTCCGGCGCATTCACATTGACCTTCTGCTGAAGCATCGCGAGCACGGCTGCTCGGTCTCTCGCTTTGACGGCATCCACGAGCGGTACAGTTGCAGCAAAGTAACTCGCAGCAAGGAGGCTTATCGCAAATGTGTGGAACATTTCTTCTCCTATAAGTCGGACACCTGACTGGTGCTGTCTCCCAACTTCTCCATTGGAATTCCCGCCCTGTCGAGCAAAGTGACCAGCAGGTTCGCAAGAGGCGTTTGATCGGGAACTCGAATGTGCTGGCTTCCTTTAATCCGGCCCATGCCACCACCGAGAATTGCCGTCGGCAGCGGAAAATGATTATGCGCGTTACTGTTGCTCATGTTGCTGCCGAAGAGAATGATCGAGTGATCCAACATGCTGCCGTCGCCGTCGGGCATTTTCGCGAGCTTGGCGAGGAACTTTGCAAAAATCTCGGTGTTATACGTCTGGATTTTTCCAAGGGGCACCAATTTCTTCTGCAGATTCTGGTGGTGCGAAATGGCATGGAACGAGTCCGGAACTCCGATCTGCGGGTATGTGCGATCGGTAGCTTCCCTCGCCATCATGAAAGTGAAGACCCGAGTCAAGTTCGCCTGGTATGCCAGCGCGACAATATCAAACATCAACTTCAGTTGTTCGTCGAACGAGGCCGGTATGCCGAGTGGCGGTTCGGGTAGGGCGAGATTGGAAGTATCTTGCTTCTCCATCTTTTGGACCCGCCGTTCGATTTCGCGAACGGTTTCCAGATAATCGCCGAGCCTGGCGCGATCTTGCGCTCCGAGGCTGCGTTGGAGCTCGGCCGCCTCCTCTGAAACCTGATCGAGAATGCTGCCGTATTGTCTGACGAGCTTCTTCCGCTCCTCCGGAGTATCGCCCTGTCCGAACAGCCGCTCGAAGAGTTTCCGTGGATTAACCTCCATAGGGAGTGGCGTCGTAGGGGTTCGGAACGAGATCGTTGCGCCGTAACTGCAGCCGTAATCGCGATCACAGCTGCCCCCGGTCACACCCCGGCCCTCTGCGGCAACTTCAAGCGACGGAAGTGGCGTGTCCTGCCCGATGTGCTCGGCTGCGATTTGATCGACGGTCACGCCACCATACGGATCCTGAGTCTTGCGGGGTGCGACACCGCTCAGCCAAGTCCCGGGAGAGAGTGCATGGACTGGACCGATGGCGGCCCTGTTTTCCATTCCACTGACAATCGTCAGGTATTTCTTGAAAGGTTCCAGTGGCTTGATGATTGGCGGTAGATCGAAATTCTTACCCTCAGACGTGGGTGTCCATTGATCCATAATCGCGCCGAGAGGGAAATAGATGAATCCCATGTGGGGCTTTGGATTGGCAGCTGTTTGCGCCAATGCGGTCCAGGCCGGAATCATCGCATCCAGCAGAGGCAGTCCTACCGCAACACCGGCGCCGCGAAGAAAAGTGCGACGGGAAAGATGTTTCTTTGTAATAAACATAATGTTTCATCTCCTCGATGAACGTTTGACGGAGCGGGCGACGTACTCCCGTCTCCAATTAATTGCTCGTTGTCTCCTGAACCCTCTTCATCTGAAACGGTGTGCTTCTGACAATACCCAGCACGATGGATGAGAAACGATAGTTATCGCGCGCAGCCTCGCGTACGATCTTGCGCACGCTCGGCATATCGTAGTACTCCAGTCCGCGCCCCAGCCCATAGATCATCAGTTTTTCAGTCAATGTTTGAACGAACTGCTCGGGACGCTTCATGAGCGCTTTACGCAGATCGACCGGGCCGGTGACGGGTGTTCCATCGACCAGTTGGCCGGCCGCATCGATCGGCGTCCCTGCGTCGATGTCCTTCGTTCGCCACGCTCCAATCGCATCAAAATTCTCCAGCGCGAACCCCAGAGGATCCATAACGCCATGGCAGGCATTACAAGACGGTTTGGCGCGATGTATTTGCATGATCTCGCGGACCGTTAACTGCTTAGCGCCTTCCTTATTTTCGGGAAACCCTTCTACATCCGGCGGAGGCGGTGACGGCGGTGTCCCTAAGATATTTTCGAGAATATACGCGCCACGAATTACGGGTGCGGTGCGATTCGCATAAGAAGTCACCATCAAGACGCTGCCCTTGCCCAGTAGGCCCCAGCGATTTTCATCGGCGAGCGTGACTCGCCGGAATTGGTCTCCGCGAACGTCTCGAAGGCCATAATGCAGCGCCAGTCGCTCGTTAACGAACGTGTAATTTGCCGTAAGGAGATCGAGCGCGCTTCGATCTTCGCGGATGATGCTTTCAATGAACAGTTCCATTTCACGCCGGAAGGCAACGCGCAGATTCTGGTCGAAGCTGGGGAATATGAAACCGTCCGGATCGATGCCATCGATTCCGCGCACATTCAACCACTGGAACGCAAAATTCGTCACCAGCGATGATTTCGATTTGGGGTCCTCCAGCATCCGGCGCACCTGTTTCTCCCGCGTGGCGGCATCTTTGAGTTTTCCTTGTGAAGCGACATTCAGAAGCTCATCGTCCGGCAATCTGCTCCAAAGAAAGAAAGACAGACGCGATGCCAATTCCAGATCGCTGATGCGATAGTTCGAACCCGGCGCAGCACTTTCAGGAGTCTGCTCGGTCCGGTACAGAAACTTCGGACTTGCGAGAACCGAAGTAATTCCGTCTCGAATGCCTGCTTCAAAATCACCCGTGCTGCGGGCGGCACGGTAAAAGGAGAGTGGGGCGACGAGATCTCGTTCGGTAACTGGCCGACGAAACGCGCGGCGAGCAATGTTGGAAAGGATCTCGGTGGCGCACAGTTCTTCAGTGTCTTTAGTCGGCCGGCATGTGAAACCGCGCTTACGGCTGGGCGTCTCACTCACGCCGACGGAATTGAACGGGCCCACAACTTCAACACCTCCGACTCTGGGAATGCGTCCCACACCGCCGCTCGGCGCGAATGAACGCAGAACGTTGTCGGATTGCGCAAAGGTCCTGGCGATAAACGTAACGCCCACTTTATGTGGACCGGCCTTTATATTCACGGGGATATTCTGGAAACGAGCGGAGATCGCAGTTACGGCTCTGGCCTGCTGCTGATCAACAGCTTTACGGTCCTCCTCGCCGCCAATGTTCCCCGCGAAAACCCTAGCGCCATCGATCAGGAGGATAAGCGTATGTTCATACTCCAGACCGCCGCCATATCCCCCTACCGCAAGACCGCTTATCGTGAACCGGTATTCTCCATCGGCCGGGAACAAATGCTCAGCCACCATTCCGCCGCGCGTTCCCAGTGGCAAACCCTCGATGTGAACACTCTGGTCGGTGCCGGGAGGTACCCGAAGATTCGTGCTGAGGGCCTTCGGTGAAGAATCCCCAATCGCTTGTGTCGCAACCAGGCGTGCCGCAGAAATGTATTGATCGAGGAAGGAAGGAGACACCTTCAGAACGCCGGCGATATTGTCAAAGCCGTCGCTGATGTCATCTGATGGAAGCAGCGCCGTGGCGTCAACACGCAACGCGAGAATGTCCTCGATCGCGTTCGAGTATTCCGCGCGATTGAGCCGATGCACTGCGACGCTGCCTGCATTGGGATTTGCTGCAGCGGCCTGATCCAGCGACTGTTCCAGCCATGAAGCAAACGACTCCAAAGCGGCGCGGACCGGTTGGCGCGCACCGGGAGGAGGCATCATGCCGCCTCGAAGCTTTCGCACCGCTCGCTCCCAAATCTTGGCATCTTTCGACAGGTTCCCGAGATCCATCGTGTCGAACATGACGTTCGCGGTTTTGCTGCGCTGATTGTGGCAGGTTACGCAGTACTGATCGAGGAGCGCGCGTTGCGGAGAAGTCGCAGTTGACGAGAGAGGTTGCTGCAGCGGATAAGCTGAGCCGACGTTCCGCGAAGCGGATGATAAGACCGCGAGCGCGAAAGCAACAGTCATGAGAACGTAACGCATCGAAGATCGCATTAGACAATTCCACCCAATTCGCGTACATGGCTCCATAAGCCACGGTACGCAACGGATAAAAACAATTTCGGATTACCCCACTTCTTGTCGAACTCCGCGGTAGGGGCGGCGGCGACGATCTCGTCGGCGCCTTTGCCCTGCCGCATCAAGTCCGCGAGGCGGGTCTTCATCGTGGAGCACATTTCCAGCTGGCTCTCCAATTCGGCACGAGCTTGCACCGGACCGATTCCGGGAACAATCTTTGTCGCCGCGTCGGATAAGTCGATCAGACTCTTTGTGGCATTCACGAGACCGCCGAGCCAGCCGTTGGTGCAGTAATCTGGAATCGGGTAGGCGCCTACGGTAAACACATCACCGGTCATCAGGATGTTCGGACCGGGAAAGAAGACGTATATATCGCCATCCGTATGAGCCTGTCCCAGGTATCCGTAACGGACTTCTTCTTTTCCAAATGTCATCTTGCCGGATGTGTAGAACGTCTGGTTCGGAAGGGCCTTGGCCGGTCTGGGCTTATAAGTCCGATTCTCCCATTCAACACGGATATCGGTACCGAGCCACAGCTTCGTGTTCTCGTGCGCGATGATTTTTGCGCCAGCGCTCCCGAGCGTCTCATTCGAACCGGTGTTCTCCAAATGCCAATCGGTATTGAACAGGACCTGGACGCGGTTGACGTTGAAATGACTGGAAAGGGTCTTTGTCAAATCGGCCGATCGCTCGGGTAGACCGCCATTGACCATTAATAACCCATCGGGTCCGGTTAGGGTCACGATGTTCCCCCCGGCACCGGTGAAGAGGATTATGTTCTCGCTCAGCTTCGTGGCCGTAATCGGCCCATTTGACTGACGCGCGAACGCGATTCGGGAGAGAGATAGGCTCGTCAGACCGCCGATCATTGTTCGACAGAAGTTTCTACGACTAGTGAATGGAAACATTGGCGACAGTCTATGGTGAAACCGCGCTTGTTGAAAGAAAATTGAGGGCCCCCAAAGTGTCGGCTTTGCCCCGGGGGATTCACCGCAGAGACGCAGAGATTTCTCTGCGTCTCCGCGGT
>Ga0066709_100003606_pt1 | contig 11974 bp, 9 predicted proteins | sample GraSoiAngelo_158_FD_79665 | JGI IMG/M metagenome (GOLD analysis project Ga0066709, IMG submission 79665) | Grasslands soil microbial communities from the Angelo Coastal Reserve, California, USA - 14_1009_16_30cm | ecosystem: Environmental > Terrestrial > Soil > Grasslands | place: USA... | reverse complement strand
GTGGGGTACGGCGGGCTGCCTGGGCCTATGCAGACCGCAGCAGCACTCGGCTATCCAGCGTCGCCATTACCCTACCCGACCCCGCGACACTTGGCGACAAAAAAATGGACGCGGCCAGTGACCCGCCGGGAAACTTCCCAGTGTTGTGGCAGATCCGTCAGGCGGCGCGCGGCGTCAGACGGAATGGTGGAGGCAGATCCGGCTGCAGCGTGACGAGCCCAACCGGCGTCACCGGGCGGTGCGGCGGCAACTCGATTCGAAACGCCCGCACCAGGCTTGCCACCACCAGCACCAATTCGGTCAGTGCAAAGGGCGAGCCGACACAGATGCGCGGGCCGGCGCCGAACGGCATGTAAGCAAAACGCGGCGGCGGCGCTGCGTTCGGCAGAAAGCGCGACGGATCGAATCGCTCCGGAACTTGCCAGAAACGGCGATGCCGATGGAGGATCCACGGCGCGATCAAGACGAGCGATCCCTTCGGCACCGGAACACCGCTTGCCTCGTCATCGTTCAGCGCTTGCCGGACGATGACAAAGGCCGGCGGATAAAGCCGCAATGCCTCGTCGACGGCCGCCCGGGTATGAGCAAGCTTGGGAAGGCATTCGCTGGCATTGTCCGAGGTCAGCCCGAGCGGCGCGATCTCGGCGGCGAGGCGCTCCTGCTCGCCGGGATGCCGCGCCAGCAGATACAGCGTCCAGAACAGCGCGGCCGCGGTCGTCTCGTGGCCGGCGACGACGATCGTCGCGACCTGATCACCGAGCCGCTCGGCGGCGAGCGCCGGCGGGATTTCGGGATCCGCCGCGGCGAGGATGTCGAAGAGATCGCGCGGCGCCGCCCCGCCGGGGCGCAGCGCGCGATCGGCGATGATCCGGTCGATCAGCCGCCGCCAGCGGCGGCGAAAGCGGGCGCGGGCAAGATCGGCAAGCGTCGGCACGCCCAGAGGCAGCAGGAAGTCGGCCAGGCTCGGACGGCCGAGCCGGGCGGCGTAGCGCAGGATCAACCCGCGCAATTCCGGGCCGTAATGCCTCATATCGAGGGAGAAGATCGCGCCGCCGATGATCTCCAGCGCGAGCCGCTGGAAGACCGGCACCAGATCGACCGGACGATCAACCGTAGCAAGAGCCTCGACCAGCCGATCCGCCACCGCGACGACCTGCCGCGCCAGCAGCTGGACCGTCCGCGGCGCGAAGGCGGGCGCCACCGAGCGCCGCTGCTGCCGCCAATCCTCGCCGGCGCTGAGGAACAGCCCACGTCCGAACATCGGCCGCAATACCCGCGTTGCGGCCGGGCTGCGCCCGTAATTCTGCGGGTTGTCGATCAGGATATGCCGGATCGCGTCCGGCCGCTGCAGCAGGATGTGCTGCCGGCCGTAGAAGCGCTGGACGACGACATCCTCGGTAAAAGCTTCTTCGGGAAACGCCGCCAGCGCGTTGCCGCGCAGGGCCCCTGCGACGACCCGCCAGGACAGATGCCCGGGGCCGGTCGTAGAAGCAGGCCGAGTGAGGCTGAGCGTTTGCATTCCACCGCGCCCTATTGCGCGCCTGCGGGAAGACACCGACGCACCGGCTCCCTCGCGCCGCGAGCGAGCCCACAGTGTCTACACGGGAGAATTAGCCGGGTTCCGCCCTCGCCCGGCAGCAGGAACTACAACCCGAAGGCGACCCGCCGCGAATTGGCCAGCGACAGCCGGCGGTAACGCGCCAACGCAAAGAGCGGGAAGAATGCGCGATATCCGTGATAACGCAGGTAGAAGACGCGCGGGAAGCCGACCGCCGTGTACCACGGCTCGTCCCAATTGCCGTCGCGGTCCTGGTTTTCGATCAGATAGGCGATGCCGCGCGCGACCGCCGGATGCGCGACCTCGCCCGCCGCCATCAGGGCGAGCAAGGCCCAGGCGGTTTGCGAGGCGGTGCTGTAGGGCGCCTCACCACGCGGCCCTTCCGGCCAATAACTTTCGCCGGATTCGCTCCAGCCGCCATCGGCACGCTGATGCGACAGCAGCCAGGCGACGGCGCGGCGGATCTCCGCCGATTCCGGATCGACCCCGATCGCATTGAGCGCTGCCAGCACCGACCAAGTGCCGTAGATGTAATTAGTGCCCCAGCGGCCGAACCAGCTGCCGTCGGCCTCCTGCTCGCGGCGCAGGAAGGTGAGGACCGCCGCGATTGCCGGGTGATCGGACGGCAAGCCGCGCTGCGCCAGAAAACCGAGGCAGCGGGCGCTGACATCGGCAGTCGGCGGGTCGAGCAGCGCGCCATGATCGGCGAACGGGATGTGGTTCAGGTAGTAATGCGTGTTATCCGCGTCGAACGAGCCCCAGCCGCCATTGCGGCTTTGCATGCCGAGCACCCATTCGGCGGCGCGCTCGATTGCCGTCCGGTAGCGGTCGGCGTCGAAGCGGTCGAGCGCCAAGGCCACCGCCGCAGTGTCGTCGAGATCGGGATAATGGGGGTTCGCGTACTGGAAGGCCCAGCCGCCCGGGCGCAGTCCCGGGCGCACCGCCGCCCAGTCGCCGACCGTATCGAGCACCTGCTTATCGGCGAGCCAGTCGAGCGCCTGCCGGACCGGGGCGGCGAGGCGTGCCTCCCCGACCTCCATCAGCGCGTGGCAGGCAAGCGCGGTGTCCCACACCGGCGACAGGCAGGGCTGGCAATAACCCTGCTCGCCGTCGACGACGAGCAGCTTGCGGAGCGCCGCCTCGGCGGTGACCCGGTCGGGATGATCGGGCGGGTAGCCGAGGCAATCGAACATCATCAGCGAATTGGCGATCGCCGGAAAAATGCCGCCGAGCCCATCCTCGCCGTTGAGGCGTTCGGTGACAAAGCTGACCGCCTTATCGATGGCGCGCTGGCGGCGCTCGCCCGGGAACCTCGGCTCGGCAAGCCGCACCAGGCGATCGAGCAGCGCAAAGGCGTGGCCGACCGGCGACGCGGTCGACGGCGTGATCCAATCGCGCACCGTTTCAGGTGGCTCGACGAACAGCTCGGGGATCGTGATGCTGTGCGGATTGCGTGCCCGGGGGCGCAGCGCCATTAGCACCAGCAGCGGCACCAGGACGGTGCGCGACCAGTAGGAGATCTTGTCGATTTGGAAGGGAAACCATCCCGGCAGCAGCATGATCTCGACCGGCATCACCGGGACCGCATTCCACGGCACTTCGCCGAACAGTGCCAGCAGGATGCGGGTGAAGACGTTGCACCGGCCGGCGCCGCCATGCGCCAGGATCGCGGCGCGGGCCCGCTCCATATGCGGCGCGTCGATCGGCTCGCCAGCCGCTTTCAGCGCGAAATACGCCTTGACCGAGGCGCTCAGATCGAACTGGCCGCCGTAGAACAATTGCCAGCCGCCGTGCGGGCCCTGCGCGGCGCGTAGATAACGCGCGATGCGCCTTTCGGTATCGGGCTCCGGGGTCCCGAGATAGTGCTGCAGCAGGACATACTCGGCCGGGATCGTAGCGTCCGCTTCGAGCTCGAACACCCAATGCCCATCTTCGTGCTGCAGCGACAACAGCGAACCGACCGCGCGGCCGATCGCATCGTTGAGACCCGGCACACGGACCGCCGGGCTGATGGCCGGGCTGACGAGTGGCTGGCTTTTGGCTCTTGCCGTCATTCCCTGGGTCATGGCAACGCGCGCTGGCGATCCTCTGTGGTTTCCGGGGTTTCCGTCTGCCGCGTCGCGATAGGGGCCACGACCGCGGCGGGGTTGCGATTTCGGGCTACCCGCCCGGCCGCGGCAAGGCCGGAGCGAATAGCGCCTTCAATCGTAGCAGGCAAACCATTATCGACATAATCGCCTGCAAGGTGAAGATTGTTCCATCGGGTGGCCGCCGATGGCCGCCGTTTCAGCTGGGCCGGGGTGGCGCGGAAGGTGGCGCGGCGCTCCTTGACGATCCGCGTCGGCGGGACCGGTTCGGCCGCGATCCGGTAGGCCGCCGCGACATCGCGCCACAGCATCTCGCGCAGGGTCTCGGCCGGCTGGTCGACCAGCCGGTCGGCGGCGCTGACCGTTACCGAGATGACCTCGCGCTTGCGAAAGACCCACTCGGCGGTGCCGCCGATCAGCCCGGCAAATAGCGGTGCATCGGCTGGTGCGGCGCAGCGGAAATGGGCGTTAACGATTGGCGCGTGGTCCTCCGGCACCACAAGCTCGGGGACCAAGCGCGCCGCCGTGGTGGCGGGCACCGCAAGAATTACGCTATCGCAAACGGTCAGTTCTACAGTATTACCATCAAATATTAACTCTACAGCGCGCCCGTCGGCGAAGCGGATGGCGCGTAGCCGCGTGGCGAACCTGATCTCGGCGCCGTGCCGGCGCAACAGCGCCAAGGCCGGATCGATCAGGCTTTCCGACAGCCCCTCATGCGGGATCAACGCACGGCACGCCGCTCCGCCGCGGCCGAGCGTCTCGGCCAGCACTCGCCAGAACAGCCGGGCCGAGCCCTGTTCGACGCCGGTGTTCAATGCGGCGACCGCGAGCGGCTGCCACAGCCGGCGGAACAGCAGGCTCTTCGGATCGAGCACCGCCGCGACGGTGGCGTTCGCGTCGGCGCGGCGCAGCTTCAGCGCTTCGAGATAGTCGCCGGGCCGCGTGTCGGGGACGCGGCGGACCGCGTCCAGAAGCCACCACGGCACGGGGCCCCGATTGGGCCGCAACTCCCAGCGCTCGCCGGTACCGAGATCGATGAACGGGATCGCCGTCTCGGGCGGCCGCTCGAAGGTGTCGAGGGCGCCGATCCGCTCGATATAGGCCAAAGCCGCCGTGTTGCCCGCGAGCAGCAGATGATTGCCGTTGTCGACGCGGCAGCCGAGCTCGGGATCGAGAAACGAGCGGCAGCGGCCGCCGGCATGCTGGCCGGACTCATAGAGCGCGACGCGATGTCCACCGGCGATCAGCGTCACGGCGGCGGCGAGACCGGCCATCCCGGCGCCGACGATATGCACCCGGCCCAGAGAGCTCATACCAGACCGTGGCGCAACACCAGCCGCAGCTTGTGCAGTTTCGACAGCGAGACGCGGCTGCTCGGATCGCGCCAACCGTCGCGCAGCAAGGCGTCGAGCAGGGCGCGATAGAAGGCGCCCATGACCGCCGCCGGCCGCATCGCGCGGCGCGAGCAATGCGCCATGGCTCGCGCCGCCTCGTCGAAATGACCGAGCGCCAGCGCGGCGAGTTCACGGCACGCCGCCGGCAATGCCGGATGACGCAATACCCTCAGCGGGTCGGTGCTGGAGATGCCGTGCCGTTCGAGGATCTCGCGGGGCAGATAGAGACGGCCGCGCTGCGCATCCTCATCGAGGTCGCGCAGGATATTGGTCCGCTGCAACGCACGGCCGAGGTGATCGGCGACGCTGTGGGCGGCCGGGCTCGCATCGCCGAACACATGCACCGACAAATGCCCGACGGCGCCGGCTACCCGCCCGCAGTACAGATCGAGGGTCGCGAGATCGGGGGCACGGATATCCTCGGCAGCATCCATTTCCATACCCTCGATAACGGCGTGAAAGTCCTCGCGGCGCAGCCGATAGCGCTCGACCGGCCCGAGAAGCGCGCGAGCGACGATCTGACGTGGCTGGCCGGCGTAGAGCGCGTCGATCTCGGCGTGCCAAGCGGCGAGCGCCGCCTGCTTTGGGGCCGGCGGGCCGGTGTCGTCGGCGATGTCGTCGACCTCGCGGCAGAACGCATAGATCGCGTACATGCCATCGCGCCGGTCGCGCGGCAAAAGCCGCATCGCCCAATAGAACGACGTGCCGGCCGCCTCGACCCGTTGGCGAATGGCCCGCCGCAGCGACTCCTCGTCGGGCATGGCCCCGACGCTATCCCATGCCGTTCCGGTCATCACTTGCGGGCGAGGATACCGGTCAGGAATGCTGCCGCGAAATCGTTTTTGCCGAGCTTGACCCGGGTCGCCAGCGGATCACCGTGCCGCAAGCGCCGCGCCAGCCGCGCCGCGAGCGCGACGATGATCGCCGATTCCCAGCGCAACCCCCGCGCCGCGACGCGCGGCGGCAGCCCTCGGGCCTCGGCGATCAGCGCTTCGGTTTGTTCGAGCAGCGAATCGATAACGCGCCGGAGGCCCGGGCTTGCCGCCGGCGCCGAAAGCGCCTCGACAGTCGAGCCGGCGGCGGTGAGCTCGTCGAGCGGCAGGTAGACCCGATCGAGCGCCCGGTAATCGGCGGCGCAATCCTGCAGATGGTTGAGTACCTGCAGCGCGGAACACAGCGCATCCGAAGGCGGCCAGGTATCATGCCTCTCGCCATGCAGATCGAGCAGCTGCCGACCGACCGGCGAGGCCGAATAGCGGCAATACTCCATCAGATCGTCCCAATCGCGGTAACGGAGCTTGGTCGCGTCGAGCCGGAAGGCGTGCAGCACGTCATGACAGTGCTGAGGGGTGACACCGGTCTCGGCGAGGCTGGCGCGCATCGCCGAGGCGGCCGGGGAATCGCTGCCCGGTGCGCCGTCGAGGATCGCCGCCATCCGGTCGAGGCGGCGCACTTTGTCGTCCGGGCTCAGCGCCGGGTTGTCGGCAATGTCGTCGGCATTGCGGGCGAAGCGGTAGAAAGCGTGCACGTGGGGGCGCAGATCGCGCCGGATCAGCCACGAACCGACCGGAAAATTTTCACCGCTGCGCCCTTTGCCCGACGGGGTCTCGACGGTGCCGCTTTCGGGCGGCGGAGTCTCGGCGGTCAATGCGGTCATCCGAGATACCCGTTGGCCTTGAACCAGGCGACCGCATCGGCGATCGCCTGCCGTGCCGGGCGCGGCGCGTAGCCCAATTCGCGCACCGCGCGCGCGGAGCTGAAGAACATCTTTTTCTTCGACATCCGCGCGCCGTCCAGCGTGACGAAGGGCTCGCGGCCGGTCAACCGCGCTAACGCCTCGGCACCGGCCGCCACCGGCAGGATCGCGGCATAAGGGATCTTGAACGAGGGCGGCCGGCGGCCGGTCAGCCGGGCCACCTCCGCAAGAATTTCGGCCAGGCTCAAATTCTCGCCGCCCAGGATGTAGCGGCGGCCGATCTTGCCGGTCTCGGCGGCGAGCAGATGACCGACCGCGACATCCTCGACATGAGCGACGTTGAGCCCGGTATCGACAAAGCCCGGGACCCTGCCGCGGGCGGCTTCGACGATCAGCCGGCCGGTCGGCGTCGGCTTGATGTCGCCGGGGCCGATCGGGGTCGACGGGTTGACGATGATGGCGGGCAGAGACTGCTCGGCGACGAGATCCCGGACGACGGCTTCAGCATCGAATTTCGAGCGCTTGTACGGGCCGATCATATCCGCCGCCCGGTTCGGCGTCTCCTCATCGGCGATACCGCCCGGAACGATGCCGAGGGTGGCAACGCTGCTGGTGTAGACGATGCGCTCGACCCCCGCCGCCAGCGCCGCCTGCATCAGCTCGCGGGTGCCGCCAACATTGGCGCGGAACATCGGCTCGGGGTCGGGCACCCACAGTCGATAATCGGCCGCGACATGGAACAGGTAGCGGCACCCTGCAACCGCGGCGGCGAGCGAGCCAGGATCCTCCAGCGTGCCCTGGGCGATCTCGACCGCCAGGCCCTTGAGGTTGCGGCGATCGCCGCGCGGCCGCGCCAGGACCCGCACCGGATGCCCGGCCTTGAGCAGCACCCGGGCTACCGCCGAGCCGACAAAGCCCGTCGCGCCGGTAACCAGGCACAGGCCGGACGGCAGCGTCATTTGCAATCGGTCTCCCGGCTCATCTGCGCCCAATCCGCAGCTTTATCTTCGCAAAGCCTTGGCGAGAGCACATCGCATAATATGTAATACTCAGGATTCTAGAGGTATTACCATGGCCAAATTAACGAGCAAGGGGCAGGTCACGATCCCGAAGCGGATGCGAGATTACCTCGGCCTCAAACCGGGTTCGACGGTCCAGTTCGAGGTTAACAGCGATGGGCAGGTGCTACTGAAAGCCGCTGAAACCGAAAAAACGGCCGAAAGTCAGCAAGAACGCCTCGAGAAAGCCGTCGCGGCGCTGCGCGGCACCGGCAAATTCAAGATGACCACTGACGAGTTGATGCGGCTGACGCGGGGCTGGGGCGAGCCGGACTACGGTATCCCCGACGAAGTGAAGTGATCTTCGTCGATACCAATGTCCTCGTGGACCTGATCAGCAACGATCCTGTGTGGGCCGAATGGTCGCGACGCGAACTGGCCAGTGCCAAGGCACAGGACGAATTAGCGATCAACCCAATCGTGTATGCCGAACTCTCGGTTGGATACGCGCGAATCGAGGATCTTGACTTAATGCTCGACGCCGTGGGTATCGCATTCTTGCAGATCCCACGTACCGCTCTGTTTCTCGCTGGCAAGGCATTCGGGCAATATCGCGCGGCGGGCGGCACGAGGACCGGGGTTCTTCCTGATTTCTTCGTCGGAGCGCATGCCCTGATCACCGGCTCGCCTCTGCTGACGCGCGATACGCGGCGATATCGGGCCTATTTCCCGGAATTGCGCCTGATCGCGCCGAATTAATTCGGCACCAGTCAGCGCGGGGACGTTGAGCGGATCCAATCGCTGATGCGCTGTACGACCATTGGCTCGATGCCGAGATATCCGTGCGGCGACATCGCCTCGCACGGATCGGACTGAATCTGGTCGCTGGCCACGATGATGACTTCCTTGCGCGGCGACCGGGTCAGCGCGGCAGCCAATGTCGCGGCATCGCCGGGCGGGGTCCCTCGGCAGGTGTCGCCCTGATTGGCGATCACGAGAGCCGGGACGGCAATCAGACCCGGCTCGCTATCGAACACGGTTTCGCCGGCTTGGGTGCGGCGCGTCACCGAAGAGGACAGCACGATCCCGGCGATTTTGGTGCCGAGATGCGCGGCGCCGTTGGCGGCGGCGGTCGAGCCCTGGCTGGTGCCGACCAGCCATACTGACGCGTTGCCGCGCGAGCGGGCAAAATCGATCGCACGATCGATCGCCGCGACATAGGCGCTGGTATGCCGCTGGCCGAGCAGAGAACCGCCGTTCGGCGAGCTGAGGATCGCGACGGCGAACCCCTGGGCGAGCCACAGCGGCAAAGTCCGGACCAGGAAGTTGCGATTGGTGCTGGTCCCGCCGGCGCTGATGTCGACGATGCCGGAGCCGCCCGGGAACATGATCAGAATGGCGCGCGGGTTGGCCGGGCTGGCAAACAGCACCCGCTGGCTGCCACCCGACGCCAGCGGAATATCCGCAGCGACGCCATGCGCTGACAGCGGTCGGGCCAGCCCGATCAACCCTAACGAGAGGACGACGGCAACAGCGAGTCGCTGCATGCGTGTCTCTCCGCCACCTGGGGAAAGCCGGCGGGCAGCTCAGATGCGGCCGTGGCAATGCTTGAATTTCTTGCCCGAACCGCAGGGACAAGCGGCATTGCGCGGGGTCCCGGCCCACGGCGCACGGACAGCTGCCGCGGCCCGCTCCCCTGCACGTTCCCGCCCGCTATTCGCATGACCGTTGGCGCGCCGCTGGCGCGCGCGCCCTCCGCCCGCAGGCATCGAGCCGCCATTCCCGGCAGCAGGCGCGGCCGCGTCGGCAAACGCCATCTCGTGCTCGAATGGGGCCGGTTCGCCGAACATCATTTCGCCATAGGCCGGCTGCGGCGGAGGCGGCGGCTCCATGCGCAATTCGACGTGGCTCAATACCGAGGTCACCTGCTGGCGCAGATTGACCAGCATCTCTTCAAAGAGTTCGAACGCCTCGCGTTTGTATTCGTTGAGCGGGTCGCGCTGGGCATAGGCCCGCAGGTTGATGCCCTGGCGCAGATGATCAAGCGACAGCAGATGGTCCTTCCAGGTCTGGTCGAGCAGCTGCAATAGCAGGCTCTTCTCGGCCATGCGCATCAGCTCGGGACCGTAATTCGCCGTCTTTTCCGCCATCTTCCGCTCGGCAGCCTCGATGATCCGCTCCTCGAACAGCGTGGTGTCGGCCCCCTCCTCCTTTGCCCATTCCGCCAATGGCAGGTCGAGCGCCACGAGACGCAGGCACTCGGCATGCAGGCCGGTCAGATCCCACTGCTCCGACAACGTATTCTCGGGGATCGCAAGCGCGACCGCATCGGCGATCGAAGCATCGCGCATATCGGCAACCATCGCGGCGACGTCGCGCGCGTTCATGATGTCACGGCGCTGCTCGTAGATGACCTTGCGCTGGTCATTCATGACGTCGTCAAATTTCAGCAGCTGCTTGCGGATATCGTAGTTGCGCGCCTCGACCTTCTGTTGCGCCTTGGCGAGCGCCTTGTTGACCCAGGGGTGAATGATCGCCTCGCCTTCCTTCAGGCCGAGACGCTGCAGCATCGAATCCATCCGCTCGGAGCCGAAGATCCGCATCAGATCGTCTTGCAGCGAGACGAAGAATTTGGACGCGCCGGGGTCGCCCTGGCGCCCCGAACGGCCGCGCAGCTGGTTGTCGATGCGGCGGCTTTCATGCCGCTCGCTGCCGATCACGAACAATCCGCCGCCCTCGCGCACGACCTCGCGCGCCGCGTCGATCTCGGCGCGGATCTCGGCCGCGCGCGCTTCCCGCTGAGCGGGATCCTCGATCCCGGCCAGATCGGATTTGAGGCGCATATCGAGATTGCCGCCGAGCTGAATGTCCGTGCCGCGGCCGGCCATGTTGGTGGCGATCGTCACATTCCCGGGACGGCCGGCCTGGGCGATAATGAGCGCTTCCTGCTCGTGGTAGCGCGCGTTCAGCACGTTGTGCGGGATCTTGTGCTTCTTGAACAGCGCTGCCAGCGCCTCGGACTTCTCGATGCTGACGGTGCCGCACAGCACCGGCTGCTGCCGTTTGCGGCACTCCAGCACCTGTTCGACGATCGAATCGTATTTCTCGCGGGTCGAGCGGTACACCTCGTCGTCGCTGTCGGCACGGATGCAGGGCTCGTTGGTCGGGATCTCGATGACTTCGAGCCGGTAGATGTCGGCGAACTCCTCGGCCTCCGTCATCGCCGTGCCGGTCATGCCGGCCAGCTTTGGGTACATGCGGAAGTAGTTCTGAAAGGTGATCGAGGCGAGCGTCTGGTTCTCGTTCTGGACGGTGACGCCCTCCTTAGCCTCGAGCGCCTGGTGCAGCCCCTCCGAATAGCGGCGCCCCTCCATCATGCGGCCGGTGAACTCGTCGATGATGACGATCTTGTCGTCCTTGGCGATGTAGTCGGTATCGAGCGCGAACAGCTTGTGCGCGCGCAGGGCCTGGTTGACATGGTGGACCAGGGACACGTTCTGGATGTCGTACAGCGTGCCGGAACTCAAGAGGCCGGCCTCGCGCAACAGCAGCTCCATCTTCTCCTGGCCGGCTTCGGTCAACGTGACGGTGCGCTGCTTCTCGTCCTTCTCATAATCCTCGGGAACCAGCGCCGGGATCAGCTTATTGGCCTGAATGTAGAGGTCGGAATTGTCCTCGGTCGGCCCGGAGATGATCAGCGGGGTGCGCGCCTCGTCGATCAGAATGGAGTCGACCTCGTCGACGATCGCGTAATGAAACGGCCGATGGACCATGTCCTCGAGCCGGAATTTCATATTGTCGCGCAGATAGTCGAAGCCGAGCTCGTTGTTGGTGCCGTAGGTAACGTCGCACAGATAGGCCTGCTGACGCTCGGGGTCATCGAGCTCGTGGACGATGCAGCCGACACTCATGCCGAGGAATTTGTAAATCTGACCCATCCACTCGGCGTCGCGCTTGGCCAGGTAGTCGTTGACCGTGACGATGTGCGCCCCTTTTCCGGTCAGCGCGTTGAGATAAACCGGAAGCGTCGAGACCAGGGTCTTGCCTTCGCCGGTCTTCATCTTGGCGATGATGCCGCGATGCAGCACGACGCCGCCCATCAGCTGCACATCGAAATGGCGCTGGGCGCGCGTCCGCTTGGCTGCCTCGCGCACCGTGGCGAAGGCTTCGACCATCAGGTCGTCGAGCTCGGCGCCGTCTTCGAGCCGCTGCCTGAACTCGGCGGTGCGAGCGCGCAG